>Ga0105047_10016262_pt1 | contig 11665 bp, 6 predicted proteins | sample MAT04_FD_78384 | JGI IMG/M metagenome (GOLD analysis project Ga0105047, IMG submission 78384) | Freshwater microbial communities from Lake Fryxell liftoff mats and glacier meltwater in Antarctica - MAT-04 (megahit assembly) | ecosystem: Environmental > Aquatic > Freshwater > Ice > Liftoff... | reverse complement strand
CTGAACCCACTGAACCCACTGAACCCACTGAACCCCCCGGGCCTGTCGATCCGGCGGAGGAGGCACTGATCAGCGACCGGCCGGTCGAGGTGATCGTGCCCCCAGGCCTCGACCCCGACGTACCGGCGCCACTCGTCGTCGTGCTGCACGGGTACAGCGGCACCGGAGCCGCCCAGGACACCTACTTCGGCTTCCGCGACGAGGCGGCCGATCGAGGCTTCGTACTCGTGCATCCCGACGGCACGACCGACCAGCGCGGCGTCCAGTTCTGGAATGCGGCCGACGCGTGCTGCAACTTCTTCGGCGCCCCTGTCGACGACGTTGCGTATCTCGCTGCGGTGGTCGCCCATGCCGACGCGATCCACCCGGTCGACCCCGACCGCGTCTTCCTCGCTGGTCACTCCAACGGTGGGTTCATGTCGTACCGGCTCGCGTGCGAGCGACCCGACCTGTTCGCCGCGATCGTGAGCCTGGCCGGCACGATGGACGTCGACATGAGCGGCTGTCGTCCCGACCGACCCGTGAGCGTGGCGCAGGTGCACGGCACGCTCGACGACGTGATCCGCCTCGCGGGCGGCGAGTTCCTCGGCGGCTCGTACGCATCGGCGACGGCGACCATCGAGGCGTGGACGGCGATCAATGGCTGCACGGGCGCTGGCATCGACGGTGCGGGGGCGGCCGTCACGGGTACGCCGCTCGACCTCGACGTGTCGATCGACGGTGCCGAGACGAACGTGCTACTGGCACCGGGGTGCCCGGCCGACGGGGCCGTCGAACTGTGGACGATCGAGGGGGGCAGCCACCTCCCCGACCTCGGTCCGACGTTCGCCTCGGCCGTGTTCGACTTCTTCGACGATCACCCGCGCACCTGAGGGGACGTCCGCAGATGAGGAATGAGCTGGTCATCCAAGCCTCGATCGCACTTACCGTGGCGAGCTGCGCGTCCCGTGCACGACCTCGGAGTGCGCGGGCGGAGCGTAACCCTCGGCCTGGAACACGATGTCGACGGCGTAGGGATGACCGATGCGGTGGGGATCGAGCCACCACGAGTGGCAACGGCCGTGCTGCTGGCGCGGCACCGGTCCGCACGATCGCCACGTCCAGTCGGTACCCGACCCGGCGTAGGCGAAGAGTTGGTCGTTCTCGATGAGCCAGTGTGCCTCGATCTGCGGCGAGCTGCCGGTCGTCCACGACGGTGTCGACGCGATGCCGGTACTGATGAACAACCTGTGGAAGGCGAACGGCACCAGGAACTCGGCGGACGCGACGAACATTCGGTCGCGCCAGGTGCCGGACGGCGCGGTGATGGTCAGTCCCGGATCCGGGAGCGTCGGCAACGCGACGGTGACCGGTTCGCTCGACACCGACTGCAGACCGCCTCGACGTGCCGATCTGATCGAGATCACGTAGCACGATCCAGCGTGCAGGCTCCCGATCGTGACCGCCGACGCCTCGGGCGGCAGGCGCGCCATCACCATGCCGTCGACGAGGACCTCGAGCTCGACGTCGGCCCTGGCTGAGCGTCGCCAGCGACTCGGCACGTCCCATGCGAGCTGCACACTCGAGTGATCGACGCCCGTGACGGCGAGCCGGCGGGGCTGCGATGGACGAGGCCGCCACGGTTGCGTGGTCGAAGCTCGCGCCGGCCGTGCGGGTTGACGCTGATGCGCTGCACAGGCTGCGCCGCGAAGCCCCGCAGATCTGGTCCACCTCGCGTCGAGCGATCCGTACGTGTTCGGGCCGGTGCCCGCCGTGACATAGAGATGATCGGCACCTCGGGCGTTTGCCAACATGGCCACCTCGTCGTGCTGCTCGGTCGTTTCGGCACCGTGCACGATGTGCCAGACGCGGTGAGCCCGACGAGTCCGATGGCCGACGATGTCGTGGCAAGCATCGAGGTCGATGTAGCGCTCGTATGGACCCTCGAAGGTCACCCACACGTCGGCAGCCTCGAGCAGGTGCTCGGGAACCGCAGTACCGGGGTTCATCACGGTGACGCCCGCCGGGTCACGCCGGTGCACGTCGTCGCCGAGCATGCTGCATGCTGCTCGGAGATCGATGATCGCTCGGCGACTCCCGCATCGTGTGGCGATCTGGTCGTAGAAGATCCCATTGATCTCCAGCCCGTACAGCTCGAACCAGTCCGCCACATCTTGTTGTATCTGTGCGATCCAGTCGGCGGACGATGTGGAGCCGAGTCGCGTGGCCAGGCCGGTCGTGCCGAAGTAGCCGGTGTCGACGTACCCGACGAGATCAACTCCGTTGGCCCGGACGCCCGCGAAGGCCCCTGCCCAGATCTGTGTCCGTTCGTGGCCCGGCCCGTTCATCACGTTGGCGACCACCATCGCAGTCGTCGCCGCCGAAGCCTCGTGCAGGAGGCGCCACTCGTCGGGCCGATCGGCAGGGTGGAAGTAGGCGGGGACCGCCCGCAGAAGAGTCGACACGGTGTCAGGCCGTCGTCCGTTCGCGGACTTCGCACCAGAGAGCCCGCAACGAGTCCTCGATGCTGTGTTGTGCCCACCATCCGAGCTTGGCCTCGATCGCCCGGACGTCCGCGCAGTTCCAGGTGACAGGTGACGACCTGGTCGATCCGTCGCCGGTTTCGACGATCTCACCGTCGAAGCCTGCAATCGAAGCCAGCGTGGACACCAGTTCGCGACTGTGCACGGCGACGCCTCGGCCAACGTTCAGTACGACACCTGACCGTGGTGCCATGGTGCTGGCGGAGTGCACGGCGCGGGCCACATCGCGGGTATCGATGTAGTCGCTCCAGGAGTCGAGCGAACCGAGGTGAACGGCGTCGGAGCGGTTCCGCAGTGCGGCGTCGATCTGACGAGCGGCGCTGCCGGGCAGCGTGGTCTCCGGCGAGTATCGCCCCATTGGATTGAACACTCGAAGCACGGTCGCAGTGATTCGTCGTTCGCGCGCCGCAGCCATGAGGTGCTCCGTGGCCTCGAGCTTGGTGACGCCGTATGCACTCCCGGGCGTGGCGAACACGTCCTCGCTGACGGGGCCGCCGCTGTGTTGGATGCCGTACTCGGCGGCCGAACCGAGGTGGACGAGGTGCACCCTGGTTCGTCCGTCGAGGGCATCGATCAGTCGGTCGACCACATCCACGTTGGCCGAACGAAGACGTTCGGGTGGACCCGTGGTGAGGCCGGTGCAGTTCACCACCACATCCGGAGCGGCACGGTCGAGCAGTTCCATGAATGCGGCGGTGTTGCATCGTTGGAGGTCGAGCGCGTGCCATTCGTTGCCGGCCATCGTCGGCGTCGGCCCATCGGCGGATCTGACGTGAGCGACTACTTCGGCGATGTCGGGTTGATCGGCGAAGAACCGGACGATCGAGCGGCCGAGGAACCCTCCGGCACCGAGGATGAAGAAGCGCAGTGCCATCAGGGATGCCTCAGCAGCTGGGACTTGATCGCTGAGGCGATCTGGATCACTGTGCGGATTGCGACGGTGTGCACGTGACAGGAGCCTTCCTGATCGGACCGGGGAGAGGGGAAATGATCAGCCATGCTGGTCAGTGGTTCATGGCCGTCGACGCGACATTGCGCGTACAGCCAGCGAGCGCCACGCACACACAGATGCCGCCGGCGCACGAGGCGTGCCACAGCGCCGTCTCGACAGCGGTGCCGAACCCCCAGATCTCCACGGCCAGCCACGCCAGACCGACGGTGAGGCCGAGGAGCCAGGACTTGAGCACCAGGTCGAGGCGGTCGAGTGTCACGATCATGAGGTCGCAGAGGAACGAGATCCCGAGGACGATCTGGACGGCGAGCACGCTGGACGGAATACGTTGTCCATTCGCCGCGGCGATGATCCACACCAGGGCCGTCACCGTCGAGATCGCAGTGAGGTAGATCAACAGCGATCTCCTGCACTGAGCCCAGGCGCGCTCAGGGAAGCGATCCATGGTCTCCATCGTCTGCGTGAGGCCAGACGCCCTCGACCGGAACGTTCGGAGCTGCCACTCCATCACTCCGAGGGTCGCCAACATCGGCACGGGTACGAGCACTCGTGCAAGGTCGTCGAGCGCCGGAGCGAGGTGCTCACCCTGGATGACGATGGCCACGACGGCAAGGCCACACAGCAGGCCGTGGAGCAGATGGCCCAACGAGATTCTGAAGTCGCGGTGACCGAGCAGCATGCCGCTCGGCCACCGAAGATGGACGTGACGGGTCGAACGCAGCAGCACCGCGATGAACGAACCGGCGATGAAGAGGGCGACCATGGGTCCGGGAACCGTGCCAAGCGGGGCAATCAGCACGATGCACGACAGCACCACCCCTGGTGCGATCAGGAGCGCTGACCACTGCTGTTGCTGATGGAGCAGCAGGATCGAACTGGCGACCATGAAGGTGACGAGCGCAGTCGCGACCGAGATGGAAACGAGATCGCCGCCAAAGATCATGGCAGCAACGAGCGACAGCACCAGCGTCGAGATGATCGAGCCGATCAAGAAGCGTCCGGTGACTTCTGCTTCGCGGCGGGTGTCGGCCCTCGACCGCATGCGGTACCCGGCGAAGGCCGTCATCTGGCCGAGACCCCATCCCCACGTGACCGCGAGGGGCAGCGTCCAGCCGGCGAACTCGCGGTCGAGTCCCCTCGAGAGTGCCAATAGCATCGGGGCGGGAGCGATGTACAGCAGCCCGCGCAACAGGTCGAGCCAATTGCCTGGCTGGTGGACGGACGCCTCTACGACGGGAGTCGGCTGTATCGGGATGCGGTTCCACAGTGTCTGGGCGAGCGAGAAGACATCGGCCCGGCCGTACCGGTCGGTGGCGACGGTGTGGCTGACCCCCGCCACCTCGAGCGCCGCGGCGATCTCGAGCGGATCACCGGCGGCAGAGCAGATGATGGCCAGGCGCGAGGCGTCGATGCCCTCGAAGTCGGTACCCTCCGTGATGCCCTCGATCCATTGGTGGATGTCGGCATCATGTTCGTTCGGCTCCTCCACGAGTCCGTTCATGCGTGCGCTCATTCACCGCCGCCTGTGGCCATTGCGAGATCTCCGGCGGTGGTGGTCGTGGTTGGGCCGCCATGAACGGGATCGAGGATCACTTTGTCGGAACCGGCCGTGGCCGGTGTAGCGGCTGCGTCGACGAGGTCGTCGTACAGTTCGCTGTAGCGCTCCAGGCACAGGTCCACCATGAACCGCGAACGCACGCGGTCGCGGCCCATGGTGGCGAGCTGGGTCCGCCGCGCTGGATTCCGCAGCAGGTCGATGCAGGCCTTGGCTAGCGCTTCGTCGTCCTGGGGAGGCACGAGGATGCCGGCGCTGTCGATGGCCTCCCACACGCCACCAACGTCGGTAGCGATCATCGCCCGGCCCGAAGCCATCGCCTCGAGCACGGCGTACGGGAACCCTTCGGAGATACTGGTGGCCACGACGATGTGACCGCTCAGATAGGCCTTGTTCATCGACTTCGTGTGGCCCTCGAACACGGCACTGTCACCCAGCCCGAGGAGCTCGTGCAGGTCGAGGCATTCGCTCAGGTAGCGCTCGTTGCCCACGGGCGTGCCGCCATAGATGCGCAGCACCGCTCCAGGGATCTCCGCCTTCACCCGGGCGAAGGCCCGCAGCAGGGTCTTCACGTCCTTGAGCGGGTCGATTCGACCAACCCACACCAGCGTTGGTGCTTCTGGCTCCGCTGCCGTATCACCGAACTCATCGGGGTCGATACCGTTGTGGATCGGCTTGATCTTGTCGAGGTCGGCTCCGTTGGCCTGCTCCCATCGCCGGTTGTAGTCACTGCACGGGGCGATGGCGTCGGCCATGTCGTATGCGGCGCTGGTGATCCGCTTGTAGAACCCGAGCAGGAACGATCGGCGGGCATGTGGCATCATCGAGTGAGGTGAGTACTCGATGTACCGCTCGCGCAGGTAGATGCCGTGCTCGGTCAGCAGGAGCGGTGTCCCGTGTTCCCACTTGGCCGTCATCGCCAGCAAAGCACTGACGCCGTTCGACGAGGCATGGCACAAATCAACGTTCGGTGGCGCTACGGCCAGCGGGCGCAGCAAGTGCTCGAACAGGCCCAACACCGCGACGGCATCGGCAATGGTCGGGTTGGGGACGTCACCTCGGATCCGTCCGTCGGTGGTGGTGGCGCACATCGCCTCGAGCGTCAGGCGAACGGCGTCGTTGGTGTGTAGCCAGTCCAGGAACCGGCCGTCTGCAGCAGTTCGGTAGATCTGTTCGAGGCTGGCGAGGAACGAATGCTCGGCATCGTTGGTAGCGATGGCCATCAGCATCGTCCGAAGCGCGTCGCGCAGGTTCGGATCCATGCGCCGGCCCACTCTCGTCGAGCGTCCTCGGTGGTTGATGTCCCACAAGGGGATCAGGCGAAGCTCGGAGACGTTGTCCGGCAGGGCCAGCTGCACCTCCTCGTCGGGGCCGGCCGTGACGGCAACGATCTGGTATCGATGGGGCGCCAGGCCGCGCACGATCTGGTCGCACCACACGGCAACCCCACCGTGGTGGAACGGAAACGTGCCTTCGGTGATCAGGGACACCAGAAGTGATCGGTGGGCCGTGCGGACCGGTCGGGGATGGACCGCCTCCACCCTCGGGAAGATGAGACGGCTGGCTGTCGTCGATGTCGCTGTGGCTATCGAGGGGTGCGTCACGAGATCGAACGTACGGTACGCACCCGCCCGGCACAGCCCAGAACCTTGGTGGCGGTCTCCCTGACGAACTGCACGCGCATCCGCGCCTCACCCTGAAGATTTGCCTCGCTCACCCTGACGTTTCTGATCTTCGGGCGACTCATCGAGATTCAGGGTTTCCGGCTGCCGGATACTTCCTTACGGTCAGCTCTACGTCGCGCCCGACGTCATCCCCAAGATCCGAGGTCGCACATCATGGTTGGCACGAGCTGTCGAAGCCAATGGCTCCCCATGCACATCAGACTCCGTCTGCTGCTGGTTGCGCTGCTCATCACGAGCTCCGTTGCCCTCGGCTCGCGCCCCACGTCTGCTGCGCCAGCTCCGTACCGTGTCGACCTGAAGGTTCTGCTGCTCGACAACAACACGCCCTGGGTCGACGCGATCGAATGGCAGATGCTGGTCGAGGGAGTGCCGTACGAGTCGGTGCCGCTCGCCGGGCCACGCCCGGAGATCACGCCAGAGTTCCTCGCCACGGGCGATCGAGCGCACTTCCAGGCTGTCGTCGCCCCCAGCTACGTCTTGGGCGAGCTCACCGATTCTGAGCGTGCTGCACTGCGTGCCTACGAGGCCAAGTTCGGTGTACGCGAGGTGGCGGCGTTCAATTATGCCAATCCGGCGATCGGGCTCAACGTTCCCACGGTCGTCGGCGACATCAGCGGCACGACTGCCAACGTCACAGCGGCCGGTCTGGCCAACGGGTTCGGTTACCTCGACGGCCCGGTGCCCTTCGGCCCCGGCAGCTACAGCTTCGTAGCCGAGCCCCTCGCTCACGCGGACATGCCCGCAGGCGCCAGCTACTCCACACTCCTCGGCTATCCGTTGCCCAACGGCGCCACCGGGTCGCTCATCGGTGTGTACTCCAACGCCGGCGTCGAGCAGATGACGATCACCGCTGCGTTCAGCTTCACGCAGTCGCAGTTCAAGCTGCTCGCTCACGGCATCGTCAGCTGGATGACCCGTGGGGTGCACTTCGGGTACAACCGCAACAACTTCACCTTCCATTTCGATGACGGCTTCGCCGACACGGCACTGTGGGATCCGACGTACAACTGCACGCCAGGAGAGGATTGCCCTCGCAATCCCGACGGCACGAGCATCTACCCCGAGACCTCGATCCGGATGACGCCTGAGGATGTCGCGTTCGGCGCTCAGTGGCAGCAGGCCAACGGATACCAGCTCACCATTGCTTTCAATGCGGCCTACGCCGACGAAGCCACCGATCCGTTGACGCAGTCGTTCCAGGCCAACAAGGCCGCATTCCGGTGGCTGAACCATGGGTTCGAGCACATCTTCCAGGGATGCGTCCAGAACTTCACAGTGGTGCCGTGGCAATGCGCCGTCGACAGCAACGGCCAGATCGTGTGGACGCCGCAGGACGCGATCTACAACGAGATCCATGCCAACATCGTCAAGGGGCAGGCACTCGGTTTGCCCTTCGATCCCGCGGAGTACCTCAGCGGCGAGCACTCCGGCTTGTTCCGGATGCCTCAGCAACCGATCGACAACCCCAATTTCGCTGCGGCCCTCACCCAGGCCGGCGTCTCGTTCATCGGTGGGGACGCATCTCGAGAAGGCGGGGCACGCCGAGTTGGCAGCGCGACGACGATTCCGCGGCATCCCACGGCGCTGTACTACAACACGGCCACGGCGGCCCAGGCAGTCGATGAGTACAACTGGCTGTACAACAGCAGGGCGAACGGCGGAAGTGGCTATTGCGAGGACAACCCAGCGACGGCCACGTGCATCCTGCCGCTCGGCAGCGACGGCTTCACCTCGTACATCGTGCCGAGCGATGCTGCGTTCAACCTCGGCTTCATCCTCAGCAACGACCCGCGACCGTTCTACGCGCACACGTCCAACCTCGCCGGAGAACGTCTCGCCTATCTGTTGCTCGACGCCATACTCGGGAAGTACCGGGCTGCGTTCACCACTGCGACGCCGTTGCTGAACCTCACCCTCACCGAAGCCTCCACCGCGCTGCGGCGCCAGAACACGTGGTCCAGCAGCGGGGTCGGATCGGTGACCGGTTACGTGCAGAACGGCCAGGTCACCATCGAGAACCCGGCCGGCGTGGAGGTTCCCTTCACGGCGCCCACCGGCACGGTCGTCAACGGCGGGTTGCTGCAGCCCTACGGCGGTGAGTCGTCAGGTTGGCTCGCCCCGGGTTCGACGACGGCCACGCTGCCGGCTTCGCTGCTCGACGTCACCGGTTCGACGACGTTCGTCGTTGGCCAGGCGGGCACGATCAACATCACCGCAACCGGCACGCCTGCGCCGAGCATCTCGGTCGCCGGCTCGCTCCCGACCGGCCTGGTGTTCACCGCAGGGGTCGGTTCGGCTGCGATCAGCGGCACGCCCGCCGTCGGCACCGCTGGCGTCTACCCCCTCACCATCACCTCGGTCAGTGGCTCGTCCACGCAGACCCAGCAGGTCACGATCACGGTCACGACGCGACCGGCCTTCACCAGTGCAACGACGGCGACTGCCCTGACCGGAGTTCCGTTCTCGTTCGTGGTGGCCACGACGGGGTCGCCGTCTGCGGCCATCACCAGGAGCGGCAGTTTGCCGACCGGCATCACCTTCACCGCCAACGCCGGCGGAACGGCGACGTTCGTCGGCACGGCGACCACCGCCATGGCAGGCCGCAGCTTCCCAGTGACGCTGACGGCAACGAACTCGGCGGGAGCGACGACACAGTCGTTCACGATCACCGTCGGCCGACTGCCGGCATTCACTTCGACGGCATCGACGTCGCCGAGGGTGGCGAGGGCGTTCACCTTCACGGTGAGGACCGTCGGTTCACCGACGTCGACGTTGTCGATGACCGGCACCTTGCCCACCGGCGTTCGCTTCACCACCGCCACCAACGGCACCGCAACGCTGTCTGGAAGACCGGGCGCCGGTACTGCGGGCACCTATACGCTCGTCTTCAGGGCGACCAACATCCACGGCATGACGACGCAGACGTTCACCCTCGGAGTGAGACCATGAGTGTTTGATGGGCGGGAATTCCGTGAGCGGGCGCCGGGTGTCGCGCCCCCGTAGTCTGAGGACGATGATCGATCAGGCGTCCCCCAACGCCAGACGTCTTCGTTCCGCAGGCGGGCTCGACGTAGCAGCGCGTGAACTGGTCGTGGCGCGTGCCGGTTTCCGGTCCAACGTGGTCAACGAGATGCCATCGATCGCTTGCTGGTCATCGTCGCAGCCTCGGCGGATCTTCCTCCACCCTGATCCTGTCGGGGCGAGTGGGGTGATGCCGGCACCGCCGCGCCAGTCGACGGCAGACGACCCAGAGCACCGGCCTCCACGGATCGGTGTTGCCGTCCCCGCATGGATGAGCCTGGCCGATCGGCTGCAGCTGCGGGCTGCGCTCGATCCGGACCACCAGTACTCGATGAGGATCCTGACGTCCACGCTGGCCGCAGTGAGCGGTATGGAATCTGGTCGACCCGATGTTGATTCGTCGACGACCGTGTTGTGCGTCGATCTGCGCATCGGGTTCTCGGCAAGCGTCGTGGTCACGGACCATGCGGGTGCCACCGAAGTGGGCGCATGGGGAGCTGCGCCTGACGGGGCCGACGCCCCAGCACGCGACGTGCTCGGATTGGCGGCGATGTTCGATGTGCTGTTCACGGCCGCTGCGCAGCTTCCCGAGGTGTCAGGCATCACCGAGATCATCGTGATCTGTTACGACCGGGCGACGGCCGCCGACGTCGACTTTGCCCTCCTCTGGTGCGACCACCCCTGGGCCACGGCGCCGCTGACGCTGACAGCCGGCAACAATCTGGTCGCCGGAGGCGCAGCGGTCGCAGCGGAGAACGACGCCGGATTCCAGGTCGCGTCGACGCTCACTCGAGCGCTGGAGGTCCGCACCGAAGACGACTCCGAAGAAGGCCGGATGCACGTGGTCCTCCCGCAGTTCACCAAAGCTCCACACGCGTCCCGGCTGAGCTTCGACCTCGGTCCCGAGGACGGGAAGCCGCTGCGCGTGGAGGTGTACGAGCAGGTGGGCTGGATTCCGGACGGGCACCAGCGTGACCATCGGCTGCTCCTGGTCGCCCACCTGGTGCGCGAGCGCGGCTTCGACCCTGATGTCGCTGTGTCGTTCGTGATCGATGCCGATGGATCCTTCGCCGTCGGCCCGAGCCGAGCGTGGAACAACACGTGGCAACCGGGGGCGATCGAACTGCGCGACCTGTCGGCGTCAGACCGTCTTGTCGACTGAGTACGACGACTGATCCGGTCAGTCGAGTCGGCAGGCGGTGCGTGGGAGTGCGTTGAGCGTGGCGCTCGACCGCTTCAGCAGCCCGTCGAAGTTGGCCGCGTTGTCTGCCGGGCAGAAGTCGGCGATGGTGGCGCCGTTGGGCTGGCTGTACTCCACTTGGAACACAGCTTTGTTCTGGGCGATGAAGACGGCGTATCCCGCACATTCGTCGAAGGTGTTGCACTCTTCGTTGAGCGCCCAGTCGGTGAACTGCGACATGGCCGCTTCGAACACCCCGTCGCTGGTCGCACCGTTCTTCAAGCCGATCGACAGCCCTCGGGCGTGCGCTGCGTCGGCGACTGCCCGGTTGAAGGCCAACTGGTGGTCCATGGTGAGCGGGAAGCCGGTGTCGTAGCCGTTGTAGGTGTCGTCGAGGTCGGGTTCGATGCCATCGCAGCCCTTCTGCACGGCCAGGTCGAGGCGGCCGATGATGATCGGGAGGAGCACGTCGATCTGGCGGATGTCGACGAAGCGTTCGGACGGGAAGCCTTCGACCTGGTTGCCGAGCACCGAGGCGGGGTATTCGGCTGCGTCAGGGCGGTAGCTCTCCCAGGCCCCCGTCATGATGTAGCAGATGACGATGATGCCTTTGCCTTGCAGCCGGGCGATGGTGGCGGCATCGGTGCCGACGAGATCGACGTCGTACATCTTCTTCGGGTTCGCCACCTCGTCGAGCACGGTCTCGTCGATGACGCCGCCATCGATCTGCCACTGCCAACTCGTCCCCGG
>Ga0105047_10016260_pt1 | contig 11666 bp, 9 predicted proteins | sample MAT04_FD_78384 | JGI IMG/M metagenome (GOLD analysis project Ga0105047, IMG submission 78384) | Freshwater microbial communities from Lake Fryxell liftoff mats and glacier meltwater in Antarctica - MAT-04 (megahit assembly) | ecosystem: Environmental > Aquatic > Freshwater > Ice > Liftoff... | reverse complement strand
TGACTGATAATAAGTCGCAGGTGATGAAATGTGCCGATCTGCTTCAGGCGATCGCGGAACCGAATCGGATCCGGATCATCGAGTGCCTCTGGTCGGGTTCGAAGAACGTGACTGAGCTGGCCAACTTGCTTGAAGTAAAGATCGTCAACGTCTCCCACCATCTTGGCGTCCTGCGCTCCGCGGGACTGGTCCGTCAGGAGAAGAAGGGCCGTTTCGTGGTCTACTCGCTGCACACTGACTATTTCACGTTGCAGAACGGCACGGCCACCCATCTCAATCTCGGCTGGTGCCAGCTCATCATCCCGCGAAACTGATTCTTGCAAAGCCCATGGACGGCCGTTCATGGGCTTTCGCTTTTGCTGATTGCACTTCCCTTTTTTCTCTCCATCAGGGACACTGTTTTACCCCTTAGGGAATCTCTCGGAGGCCCGCACGGATGCGGAGTCGTCGTTCTATCCTCGTCGTCGGCGTGGCGGTTTTGCTCGTTCTGGCCAGCGGGCTGCTCGCGCGTTCGGCTCGGCCGATCGCCCCTGCCGGATCATCGAACGGCTGGCTCGTCACCGCTTATTCGCATGGGCGAATCGTGGGCCAGCAATCGTGCCAAGCCTTCCCCGCTCGGCCCGCCGATCTCTTTGGACTCAAGCCTCATCATGAACCGGTTTCCTATCTGATCGAACCTCTGTCCATCGACGGAGCAACTCGATCGTGGCTGTTTCCCTCGGGTGTGAATGCCGAGAACCGCTTCCTTGTCGAATTCTTGTTGCTTCTGCCGCCCGCGACTTTGATCGTCTGCCTCTTGCGGAATTTGGTCGGGTTGAATTCGTTCGGGTCGTTCGCGCCCGCCTTGCTGGGGCTCGCTTTCCGCGAAGTGCAATCACCCCTCGGCCTGTTCGTGATCTTGACCATCATCTCCGCAGGGTGGTGGCTGCGTCGGGTCGTAAGCGAATTGCACCTCCTTCAAGTACCGCGAACTGCCGTGCTTCTAAGTTGCATCGTCCTCGTGCTGCTTGGCATGCTCGCGATGTTCCAGGGACCGGGTCCCAAGTCTATTACCCTTTTCCCGCTCGTGATCTTGACCGGCATGATCGAACGCTACTGGTCGATGGAGGAGGAGGACGGCACGGCTCACTCGCTGCGCGTCCTCGCGTCGACTCTTGCCATTGCCGCGTGCGTCTGGCTGGCGACTTTCTCCCCCGCCGTGCCGGGCTGGCTGCTCCGGCATCCCGAGGCACTTGGCTATGTATTGGCCGGGCAGATTCTCATCGGCCGTTACACCGGCTATCGGCTTCTTGAACTGTACCGCTTCCGGTCGATGCTGGCAGTCGAGCTTCCGATTCAACCTGCGGCATCCATCCCCAAATTTGCTTGGCGGTCGCGGACAGCCCGCGGCGGCATGTTGAATGAGACGAATGCCGCTTCCCTTCCCGAGTAATACTCATGCGCTGGCTGCTGGGCTATCGCCGTCTGAAACAGCACGGAGTCATCGGCCTCAATCGCCGTAATGCCGATGGCATCCTCGATCACAATCCGCGTTCCCGTTTCCCGATCGTCGATGACAAACTGCTGATGGCCGAACTCTGCCACCGCATCGGCATCCCCACGCCAGCTACTCTCGGCGTGTTGACAACCCACGGGGATTTGGCAAAGCTTGGCACACTTCTCGAAGGCCATCGCGAGTTCGCCTTCAAGCCCGCGCGCGGTTCCGGCGGCCGGGGCATCCTGGTCGTTGATGATCGTCGCGACAATCTTTTTCGCCGGTCCAATGGTCGTTGGGTCGACCTGGATGGCCTGCGTGCTCACGCTTCCGATGTCCTCTCCGGTATGAGTTCCCTCGGCGGCCAACCCGATCGTTTGTTGATCCAGCAACGCGTGCGGCCCACCGCCTATTTTGAAGCGATCGCCCCGCGCGGCATCGTCGACGTGCGTGTCCTGCTTTACCGCTTCGAACCGGCAATGGCGATGTTACGATTGCCGACGATCGCTTCCAACGGCCGGGCTAATTTGCATCAGGGCGGCATCGGTGTTGGACTCGATCTGGCGACCGGGCGGACTCGTCATGCCGTTCTCGGCGACCGATCGCTCACGCATCATCCCGATACCGGGGCGCCGCTGCTTGATCGAGAAGTGCCATGCTGGAAGACAGTTCTGGAAATGTCGCGTACCACCGCGCGGGGCGTGGGGCTTGGCTTTATCGGTATTGATGTGGTGTTTGACGAACGGCAACCACTGTTGCTCGAGGCCAATGCCCGCCCCGGCCTGACCATTCAATTGGCCAATCGGCAGGGGCTGGGCGAAGCCATCGCGGCCATCGATCGACGGCTCGCGACCGGCACGCTGGATCAGATCGTGGTTAAATGACCCCGCAGTTTGCGGATGGCCTTGTACTTCTCATCGCTGACGCGGGCGACGGTCGTCCGCAGTTCGTCAGCAATCTCGGGGACCGACCAGCCCTCACGGCTCATCTTCATGATCCGCTGCTGGCGCTGGCTGAGCAGTTCGCTCATCGCCTTGTCGAGTTCCTCCCGCTGATCTTGCCGGGCGGCTTCCGGGTAGGCCCGGTGATCCGTCACGTCGTCAACCAGACCGGAGTACTTCCGGCTGCGCTGGGTACGCTTCTTGACGGCGTCGATGGCGCGGACGAACTCGCGGTGATCGACGGCGTCCTTCTTGAGAAGCGACGACCAACGTGCGGGTTCGACTGTTTCCAGCAGACGTGTGAGCACCTCCTGAGTGCAATCGGACCAACGATCGGGATGCAACCGTGCGTTCCGCCAACATGCCTGGCAATAGCGGGAAAGGTCGTTGACGGTCTTCTCGCTAGGTTGCGGAGCGGCCTGAGCCTGCTCACCCGACATCGCGAGCGCGGCGCCCACAACCACGGCCATGACCATCGGCCGGGCCGAGCGAGGCAAAAATTTCCTCATCGAACGTCCCTCGAATAAGAATCGAGAATTCTTTCAACAATTATATGGACGATGGGTTACGGAGATCTCGTCCAGAATTCGAAAAAATCGAGAATTGACTCGAAGGAGCACCGATGAAAGTTCAGCGGGAGAACGATAACATCATCACCGCTGTTGTGCGCGTCGGCGGAAATGATCGTTATTGGTCGGACTTTCGTGGCACTCGCATCCGTGAATTGGTAGTCATCGTCTGCTCTTCCCTTGAATCGGCTCGTGAGGACACCACGGTTTCGCATGCCACTATTCCCTCTACCTATTTTGCCGCATTACTGCTATGCCCCCATCTTAACTACTTTGCTATCGTTTTTTGCCTAAATATCTTTCCATCCGCTTACCGGTGTTTGTCGGCACCAATGGGTAACTGCGTGAAGCTCGATCACTTAGTAATGAGACGTTCTAAAGAACGACATTTCTTCTGTTTTGGTTCGTTTCTTCCGGACATGTTGGATTCTTCTGGGCATGTTGGATTCTTCTAGAGAGGGGTGTGTCCCTTTCCGGCAGAAGAATCGTGGTTGCTTTCCGCCCAAAGGGCATCACACGATCACGGGGGCCAAACGCACCCCGCCCGGCTTCAGAAAGGTCAATCGCTGCGCCCCGTGTTTCTACTGATTGACCTGCCATGACCGGATCATGCAAACCGTTAGGCGAGCGGCAGAAGGAGATTTACCTCGTAGCAGCGTTCGCCAGAACGCGGGATTCCGGCAGCCCGCGTTCTGGCGAACGCGGCTACGGTTCTGTTTAGTTCAATTCAGGTGGAATCCCTCGCAGTGGCTCGGAACCCTTCGTATCCGCCATCGGTGGTTCCTCGCTCTGTTCCTCGCCCGCCTCGGCGGCGATGCGGAGCAGGGCCAACTGATTCTGGCGTTCCTCGGCCATCTGGGCATACAACGTGGTCGGGAAAAGAGTCTTCACCCCGCGATACCAACGCAGCGCCTCTTCCCAATCCCCGGCTCGGCGGTGCGTCTCGGCCATCTCGAAGACGTCGCGGGCCTGGGCCACGCGGCGCAGCGATACTTGAACGAGGCCGATGAAGTTTCGCGACTCAACGGTAGTAGTGCTTCCGTCGATTTGGCCATGCCGTTCGGCGACCCAGGTTCGCTCGATAATCCCTTGAGCGAGACCAAGCCCGGAACCTGTTGCCGAGTTCGGTTCCCATTCCACTTGGGGAACGTAGACGCTCGGCTCACGCGGCTCCTCGGGCTGGTAGTAGTCTTGCGTGAACGATGGCGGAACTTTGAATTCCGTTTCCGGGCCTGTCGGCAGCCCAGGCGGTTTGGCGCCAACGGGCAGAACGAACAGGGCGAACGACATAACGACGACCGAAGCGCGCGACGGCGACATGCGGATTCCCTCCTTGGAATACCGGGCGTCGCGGAGAATAGCGTCCGCCATCGCAGACGCAAGAGCAAAATCACTTCGCGGGAAAAAGTCCTGTTGGCACCGGGTACTCCGCCAGGCGCGGCCGGGGGATGCCGGCAGCCTGGGCGAAGATGGCCGTGATCGCCTGGGGCGTGACGGCATCCTTAAAAGTTCCCTTGCGGACGCCCGGGCCGAGAATCATGAGTGGCACGTGCGTGTCGTAGGGATGCGGGCTGCCGTGGGTGGTGCCCGTCAGGTAGTTGTCCACCAGGAAGAACGGGGTGACGATGGTGCCGACGTCGCCGCAACGATCGGGATGAAACGATCGACGCAACCGGCGCAGCATTGGATCCCCCTCCTTCGCGTCGTCCAGATCCGCTCGCGTCAGGGCGCGATCGATGCCCTCTTGTTTGGCAAGGAACTTCGCCAATTCCGCGGCGACATCCTCAACCTTCAACTTGCGATTTTCGATCAAGGTGTGATTCAGATAAAACCAGGGCGGCTGAACGCTCTCGATCCACTTGGCTTTCGAGGCCGGGTCAACCGGTTCCTTGTCGAAGGTTTCCCGCAGATGCTCCTCCGCGGCGAGGGCCATTTTCTTCGCGGGGATGCGTTTCGCGACGCCTCCCTTGGCGGCTGTCACCTCCGGCAGCGGGCAGATGCCATGATCGGCCGTCAGCGCCAGCGTGTACTTGTCCTTGCCGACTTCCTTGTCGAGAAAAGCCAAAAGCTGGGCCAGCAAGCGATCGGAACGGAGGGTGACGTCGAGAACCTCTTGTGAATCCGGTCCCCAAATATGGCCGATGGCGTCGTTGCTTGAGAAGCTGACGACCAGTAGGTCGGTGATGTCGTCCTGCCCGAGTTTCTCGGCAATCACGGCCTTCTTGACCAGGTCGAAGAGGAACTCATTGCCGAAGGGGGAGTTGAAGAGCGCCTCATAGTAGCTCTTGCCTGGCTTCGTCAACCCGCCATCCATGCGATGGGGGAACACCACCCCTTGCTTCACGCCTCGGCCCTCGCCAGTCACTTGATCGGGTCCCGCGTTTTTCAGGTAATCTAGTTTGGGCAAGAAACGCTCCCAATCCTTGTCGAACCAGCGATCGGCAATTCGTTCCCGGTTGAACGCGGCCACCCAGTGGTGAACGCTATCGCGGTAGAAGGATGACGTGACGATCTGGCCATCGGTGCTGTCGAGCCAATAGACGGCATCGGCGCTTTTGCCGACGGGCAACAGGGCCGAGCGATCCTTGAACGAGAGGCCAACGACCTTTGCCTTACCCTTCGAGGTTTCCTTGAGCACATCGCCGATCGTGGGAGCGAGAATCCATTCGGGCGAGCCCGCATGTTTCACCTTGGTTTTCTCGGCTTCCTTCGGCTCGTCGTCTTTGGCGGCGGGATCTTTCGGTTGTTCGGGGTCGACCATCTTGGGCAGGGCGGGTACGCGCTGATAGCGATCGGACTCCGCGCAGTTGACCGGAGCGGAAGTCTTGCGGTCGTACCATTGGTTCATGCAGATGCCGTGCCCGTTCGGCGAGCAACCGGTGAGCATCGACGCATGTCCCGGTCCGGTTTGCGTCGTGGCATAGGGATAATGGCAGTTATTGAACCAGGCCCCTTCGGTCTGCAAGCGGCGGAAGCCGTCCTTCCCGAAGAGTTCGCCCCAGCGTTCGGGATAGTCTCCACGAAATTGATCGAACACCACGAGCACCAGCAGCTTCGTCTTCGCGGGCTCCGCGGCCGAAAGAGGACCGACACCCGTAATCGCGACGGCAAGTGCGATCAGAACACGCATCACAAAGTTCATGGCACGTTCTCGATTCGATGAATACTACTTCCCGAGCATCTTATCAGACCATGACGCCGAGGCATCGGGGAGAATTCTCGTGCAGCCGCGACTCGGAGGCTTTGCGGAGAGGAACGCGAGCTTACGCTGGCCATGACACTCAAATTCGGTATTTCTACCGATTCCAACAAGCGTTCACGGAGAACCATTCTTGCCTACCGGCGCCGACCTTCTTGTTGCTCTACTCCATCACCACGGCGTGCGGCATGTCTTTGGCATGCCGGGGTCGCACTCCACGCATATTTACGATGCCCTCCATCGGCATGGCGGCATCGAAACGATTCTGTGTCGTAACGAACAAGCCGGGGCCTACATGGCAGATGGCTACGCGCGCACCACGGGCAGGCCCGGCGTCATCTGCACGACGGCGGGACCCGGGGCGACCAACGCTCTCTCCGGCCTCGCGGAAGCGTACTCCGATTCCGTGCCCGTTCTGCTCCTGACCGGGCAGGTCAATCATGATCGACTGCACGAAGAGTGTGGCCATTATCACGAACTAGACCTCGAAGGGGTCTTCAAGCCCTGCACGCGATTGTCGGCCACGTTGATGAAGAATCGCGATCTGCCTACGATCGTCGACCTGACGTTTCGGGCCATGACTTCGGGCCGGCCGGGACCCGCGGCCCTCATTCTCCCGCAAGATCTGATGGCGTTGCCGGCCGATCTCGACACGCCGGGGCTGCAAGAACCGTGGCCGTCGCCGTTGGCGCCAAACCCCGTCGTGATCTCCCGGGCTCTCGAATTATTGCGAACACATCAACGCCCGTTGATCCTGGCCGGGGGCGGCGCCGTCTGGTCCGGAGCGGCTGGCGAAATCAAGGCGCTGGCCGAACTCTTGAATTGTCCGGTCATCACCACCCTGAACGGCAAGGGCATCTTGGACGAGCGTGATCCCTCTTCGTTAGGGCACGGCCGATCGATCCGCGCCCATCAGGCGATTCCGCATGCCGACGCGATGATCGCCATCGGTTGCCGCTTCACGGAAGTCTTCACCTGGTTCGGCAAAATGCCGATCCCCAAAGCCCTGATCCAGATCGATCTGGACAATCGTCAGATCGGCATGAATTACCCCGTGGCCGTCGGCATCCACGCCGATGCCCGACTTGCTCTGAAATGTCTGCTCGACGAGTTGAAGCCCCAAACGAGCCAGTGGGCCGACGCCTGGACGGCGGCACGGGCGGCGGTTCATCCGAAACCGGAATGGTTCGTCGAGACCTTGCGAGCGACCTTGCCCGACGATGCCATCGTCGCCACCGACGCCAGCGAGATGGCCATCCGCCTGCAAACTGACTTCCCCGCCTATGCCCCACGCAAGTTCTTCTATCCCTCGAACTACATCGCCCTGGGCTGGGGACTACCCGCCGCGGTGGGCGCGGCCATCGCCTCGCCAAACACTCCGGTCGTCAGCGTCAGCGGCGATGGCGGTTTCATGATGAACTCGCAAGAACTGGCGACGGCCATCCGCTATCAACTCAAGCTTATCGCCATTGTTCACAACGATTCGGCGTACGGCGCGATCAGGAACTTGCAACGCGCCAAACACGAAGCACGGTATCACGACACCGACTTGAACAATCCAGACTTCATGAAGTTGGCGGATGCGTATGGCCTGCCTGCGGCGCGAGCTCACAACGCCAGTGATTTCGCCAAGGAACTCCGCATTGCGCTGGATCGCAACGGCCCGAGCTTGATCGAAGTGCCCGACCAGTGGCGGCAGTTGCGCGTGCCGTATTGATTTGCGTCATCCGTAGGACAGGCCTCCCGGCCTGTCCCTGACGCCGGGCCATTTAGAGAATTGATATCGGAGACAGGCCGGGAGGCCTGTCCTACGAGAAGTCCACATCCGCAAACACAAACCCATCACGTTCAACCCGTTCTCCGAGCGCGATGGAAATGGGATTCTTGAACATCGGCCCCGCGTAACAAAAGGTGTGAAACTCGCCGCGTTCGCCGCAGGGGTCGACCGTCGCGGGTAGGTCAGCCAACAGCGCTTCATCGAAATGTCGTCCGGCGAAGTCGGGCGTCAGATGACGCGGATCGATGCACGTCAGCACCGCCTGTAAGCCGCCGGCTTGCATCTCCCGCGCGAGATTCGACGTCTCTTTTTCCGAAGACCAGATGGGAAAGAGCGGAGTCATCCCCGTCCCCGCCAGTTGTCGTTCGCGATAGGCGCGGATGTCTTCGAGAAACAGATCGCCGAACGCGAAGGCCGTCACGCCTTGAGCACGAGCGCTCTCGATCAACGCCCGCATGCGTTCTTCGTACATGGCATTGGTGCAGGGCCAGGGGAGTTGCACGGGCCAGAGTGGCAAGCCCGCTTCACGAGCCTGGGCATCGACGAGTTCGCGGCGGACGGCATGCATCGCGACTCGGTTGAACGCTTCGTTGAAAGTGGTGACCAGACCGACGATCTCGACCTCCGCTTGCTGGCGGAGGACATGCAACATCCAGGCACTATCTTTGCCGGAACTCCAGGAGACGAGGGCGCGGGGTTTGGTCATGATGGGTTGACGACCTCTTTACCCCGAAGGGGTTGTATGCCACAGCCCAGGGTCGCGCTTCGCGCACCCTGGGTATGCGACCCAAATGAAATGCATTACCCCGAAGGGGTTGTAGAAAGGTTACGACTACCCTTGTACAACCCCTTCGGGGTAGGAAGAACGGGGAAATTCACCCGATACCCAGGGTGCGCGAAGCGCAACCCTGGGCTGTGGAATCGAACCCCTTCGGGGTAAATGCAATAGATGAAATCGATTGTCCTTACTTCGACAACTTCTCAACCACTTCCGCGATCTTCTTGCTGTCGTCGGCCGCTGCGACTTTGCTGTCGACGTGGGCGACTTTGCCGTCCTTGCCAATGACGAAGGTCCAGCGGGCGATGCGGACGCCCTGGGTGATCTCGACCGTCTTGCCGTCCTTGTCAATCGCCTTGGAGACGCCGCCCTTGTTGGCCGGGACGCCGAACGCCTTGGCGACTTCGCCCTTCTCGTCGGCCAGAAGCGTGAACGGCAGCTTGTGATGGGCCTTGAAGAGCTGATGGCCCATAACGCTGTCGCCGCTGACTCCGACGATCTCGACGCCCTTGTCGGTCAATTTCTTGTAGTCTTCGCCGTAGGCGCAGGCCTGTTTCGTGCAACCGCCCGTGAAGTCGGCCGGGTAGAAGTAGACGACGACGATCTTCTTGCCGACATGGTCTTCGGACTTCCAGGCTTTGCCGTCGTCGCTGGTGCTCGCGAATTTCGGGGCGGGATCGCCCACTTTCACTTCAGCCATGGCTCGGGTTCCCAACATCAGGCCGGCCGTCAGGGCCAGCAATGTCAACGTACGCATGTGTGCAGTCTCCTCGGTGAGGGGTGAGAGAATCGTCCACCATCGTGGACGTTGTCTCCGTTTGTTGTATTCATGCTCCATCCGTCTCGACCTCCTCTCCGCAAGGATTTTCGCGCATGAGCAAGCCGAACGCCGATACACCCGCGTTTCAGCCGTATGTACCGGATACGGTTTCGATGAAGGAATTCACGATCCCCGCGTTGATCACGGGGGCGGCGCTCGGCTTGGTGTTCGCCGCGTCGTCGCTCTACTTGGTGCTGAAGATCGGCATGTCGGTCTCGGCGTCGATTCCCGTTTCGGTGCTTGCCATCACGCTCTTTCGGGCGTTCTCAAAAGCCTTCGGCCTGCGCAAGGCGACCATCCTCGAAAACAACGTGACGCAGACAGCCGGCTCGGCGGGTGAGTCAATCGCCTTCGGCGTCGGCGTCACCATGCCGGCCCTGATGCTCCTCGGCTTCGGCATGGACCTCGCCCGGGTCATGATCGTCTCGGTCCTGGGCGGCTTGCTCGGCATTCTGGCCATGATCCCCTTGCGCCGGGCCTTCATCGTCAAGATGCATGGCCGGCCGGGGCAACCGGGGACGTTGCTTTACCCGGAAGGAACCGCGTGCGCCCAGGTCCTCATCTCGGGTGAAAAAGGCGGCACCACGGGCAAGACCGTCTTCATCGGCTTCGGCATCGCCTTTGTCCACAAGTTCCTGACCGAAGGCATGGCCGTGCTGACGGAGACCGCCAAACTCCCACTGACGTTCATCAACAAGGCGGCGGTGTTCGCCAACTCGATGGCGTCGGAATTGCTCGGCGTCGGCTACATCATCGGCATCCGAACTTCCGCGATCATGATGGCCGGCGCCACGCTCGGCTACCTGATCATCATCCCCTTGATCTATTTCATCGGTGAGCATGCCCCGCAGGCGATCAAGCCGGGCGATAAGCCGATCGCCGAGATGAGCGTGAAAGAAATCCGCGACAACTACCTGCTCTTCATCGGCGCGGGTTGCGTCGCGGCGGCCGGCATCATCAGCATGTTCAAGACGTTGCCCATGATCGTGCGCGGCATCGGCTCCAGTTTCTCAAGCATCGGCGGCCCGGGCGCCTCCGGTCCCGTCAAAAGGACCGATGACGACATGTCGATGCGTGTTGTCCTCTTCGGAAGTCTGGGACTCATCGTGCTGTTGGCACTCTTCCTGACCACCGAAGTGTCACTCACGAGCGCCATTCTGGGGGCCGTTCTCGTTGTTTTGTTCGGTTTCCTGTTCGTCACCGTCTCAGCCCGCCTGACCGGGGAAATTGGCTCCTCGTCGAATCCGATCTCGGGCATGACCGTCGCCACCCTGATGCTCACTTGTTTGATTTTCGTTTCCATGGGGATGACGAGCCCGACCGATCGTGTCCTCGCCTTGTCGATTGCCGGGGTCGTTTGCGTGGCTTCTTCGAATGGCGGTTCCACGGCACAATCGCTCAAGACCGGGTTCCTCGTCGGCGGCACGCCTCGCGCGATGCAGTACGCGATACTCTTTGGCGCCATCATCTCGGCCGTGGCCATCGGCGGCACGCTGCTCGTCATCAATCAATCGAAGGCGGTCTATTCCGAGAAGCCGACGAACGTGCCTGCCCTGACGTTGACGAAAGACGAGCTGTCCCGCTTGAAACAGAAAGAGACGTACGAGAACAAGGAATACGTCGTCTTCGACACACGTAACGAGGAAATCACGAAGGAAGGGGCCGGGTACACCCCGCGCGACACGGTCGCCGGCGTGAAAGAAGGCCGATTTCTGGTCGATCCCGAATCAGGCCGGCTGCGCTACCGGGTCGACTATACGATCATGGGCAAGCTCGATCAACGCGACGATGGCACGCCCGTGAATCGCGAGTTCGACGCCCCCAAGACGCAGGTGATGGGCATCATCATCAACGGCGTTTTGAAGCGAGACCTGAACTGGAGCATGGTTGGGATGGGCGCCATGATTGCCCTCATGCTCGAACTGTGCGGTGTCTCGGCCCTGGCGTTCGCGGTGGGCGTCTACGTGCCGATCGCCTATTCCGCCCCGATCTTCATCGGCGGCGTCGTTCGTTGGGCGGTCGATCGCAAGCTCGCCAAGGTGAGCGACGCCGAGATGGAAGCCGCGGGCGACGACCCCGAGAAGAAGGCCCAGGCCGAGATCTCGGCC
>Ga0105047_10016259_pt1 | contig 11666 bp, 9 predicted proteins | sample MAT04_FD_78384 | JGI IMG/M metagenome (GOLD analysis project Ga0105047, IMG submission 78384) | Freshwater microbial communities from Lake Fryxell liftoff mats and glacier meltwater in Antarctica - MAT-04 (megahit assembly) | ecosystem: Environmental > Aquatic > Freshwater > Ice > Liftoff... | reverse complement strand
TTCTGGAAATATGCGATGGCCCGGTCCGCAAAACGTGCCGTCCGCGCCGGGTCGGCGATCACCGCCCCCCTCTCGCGGATCAGCCGCATTGCAATCTGCTCCATCGCCTCGGCGCCGCCCCTGCGGTCCGGCGCCGCGTCCAGCAGCCCGAGCAGCCGATCCAGCACGGCAAACTGTTCAAACACCCGCTCGCCGCCGTCGCGGGTGATCTGTCCCGTGCGGCCGACCGTGTGAAGGCACAGCGGCAAAGGCAGGTGCAGCATGGCGGCGCTGCGGGCGGCAACTTGCCAGAAGAAGGCGTGATCCTCGTAATAGGTGCCGGCATCGAAGGTCAGACCGTCCAGCAGCTCTCGCCGATACAGCTTGTTCCAGGCGCTGGGGAAATGCCGCACCACCTCGCGCCAGTCGCCAAAATCGTGCAGCATTGGCCCGCCGTCCGGGTCCAGAACCGGCGCGCCGTGGATCGCCGAATGGGCCGGGCCCGTGTCACTGCCCGGCCGCACATAGCACAGCCCGCAGGCCACCCAATCGGCACCAGATGAGGTCAGCGCGCCCAGCATCCGGTCCAGAAACTCTGGCGCAAAGCGGTCGTCCCCATCCAGAAACGCGATGAACCGGCCCTTTGCCAGCGCCAGCCCGATGTTGCGCGCCGCGGAAAGCCCGCCATTCGGCCCGGCAAACAGCCGGAACCGCGTATCCCCCGCAATAGCCGCCACGATCCGCGCCTGACTGTCGTCGGTGGAGCCGTCATCGACGATGATCCCTTCAAACCCGGTGAACGTCTGGGCCTTCAGGCTGGCGAGGCAGGGGCCGACGAACTCGGCAACGTTGTAGACCGGCACGATGACCGAAACGCGTGGCGCGGACGTCGTCAGAGCCAGCCTCCAAAGACTGAATAATCTTCATCGTAGTGCCGCTTCAACTTGACCAGTCGCGCACTGCTCAGCATTGCGGGCTCAAGGCGAATCCCGCTTCTTTGCTCCTGGGCCGCCTCCAGGGGCTGCCCCAACCGCAACGACAAGCGAGCCAAAAAGGCGTCAATCCTCGCCAAAGGAAACAGACCCGCAAAATATCCTGGATCGCGGCCCAGAAAATCGACCATGGGTCGGGAATGGTGATGGATCAAGGGGCTCGCGGCAGAGTAATCCTCAAGCCGATCCACAAAAAGGTCCAGCGACGGATCCGGCGTCAGATCGTACTTTTCCAGCGCAGCCGCAGCCTTGGCTATCGAAAGTTCGCGGTGATAAACCACACGATTGGAATAGCAGGAAAGCAGACGTTCGACCGGATCACGAACTAGGGCGAACCGATCATGGTCAAACATCCGCCGAACCGGCAATTCGTCCCAAGTTAGAGTGGGATACAGAAGATGAATGTGCATATCCTGCCCGTTCACGCGAAGGGGCTGCCACGGGCGCTGGTTTTCATAGGCAAAAAGCATCAACTTGATCGATGTGCAGGCCACTTTCGGCACCGCTAGATAGCTCACCTTTTGGTTCCAAAGGAAAACTGCCACGCTTTTACCTCGAAGCCTCCAAAGGCGGATGGAGCTATCTTTCGCGAGACTTGGGCTATACTATGGCCCCGGCCAAAGCAAGCGGTCGCCGCCACCTGAACGCTGCCAGCGTAATGCCGCCGCTGCGGTTCCGAGCGTGGGCAACAAAGGGACTTTCCATGCCGGGTTAGCCGCCGCCGAGCAATCGTCGGCCCGCGCGCAAGGGTTCTGTCAGCTTCCAGGAATGCGAGGCGTAGATGCGATCCAGATCCTGCCGTAGAATCTTGTTTTCCTCGTCGGCGGCATGAAGTTCGCCTTCCAGCGCGGCAATGCGCTGGCGCCGGTCTGCCGTTTCGCGGTCCGCTGTCTGCCGCTGCTCGTCTTGGCCCGCCACGGCGGCATCGCGTTCGGCCCGCAGACCCGTCAGCGCCGCACCGTCGGCCAGGATTTGCGCCGCCAGTGCCGCCTCGCGCCCAAGGCCAATCTCGCGGCTGTCTTGCAGCCGCCGGTCCAGTGCCTCCATGCTGGCGCGCAACAGATGCGGGTCCGCGCTCGCCTCATGAAGCGCCTCCGCCTCGGCCAATCGCCGCGTCAGATCGGTGATCTGCGCCAGTTGCTCGGCCACCAGCGCCCGCAGCGATGCCGCTTCGGCAACTTCCTGCTGTGCCCGCGATGTAGCCATATCCGTCACCCTTTGCATCCCGCCTTGATCATAACGCAAAAGAGCCAAGGCGCGGCAAGTCCGGCTCCGCACCCAAAGCCGCAGGCAGCACGAACACTCGCAGATCCAGCAGCCGCAGGTGGAAACTGTGCTTCGGCAAAGGCAGGATCAGCGTGTGAAACTGCGCTTGCCCCACCATCGGATCGCCCCCGGTCAGTTTGTGCAGCAACACGCCGGTTCTCGTTTCCGTTCCAAGTGCAAGGCTTTCGCCAAAGCCGGTGTCCTGCGTGGTCTCACCAAGGCGTGAGCGGATGAACGGCGCCAGAACTGACGCCCCTTCCGCCTGCATCGCCAGACCCAGCACCTCGCCAAGGGTAAATTCGGCCTTGCCCAGCGCGATGGACAGACTGATCCAGCGCGGAGTGCCGGTGATTACGGCCGACATCGCCAGAAGCGCGCCGGGATCATCACTCACGTTCAGCGCGACCTGCGCCTGTTCTGCGTCCCACGAGAAATAGACTTGCGGGACGAACGGCTTGCCGGGTTCCGCCCGGGCCGGTTTTGCCAAGGCGCGCAAGGCAGCCAGGCAGCGCATGACGGAAAGTTCGGCCGGATGGGTCATTTGCGCGCACTCTCCTGTCCGGCCAGTATCCGCTCGGTCAGCGCCGTCACAAACGGGCCGACCGGCGCACCTTTGGTTTCCACATTCAACCGCACCAAAGCCTCGGTATTGGACGCGCGCAGGTTGAAGCGCCAATGGCCCATGTCAAGGCTGGTGCCATCGGTTTCATCGACGGACCGGGCGCGGGGCAGATATTCGTCCCGCATCCGGGCCATCACGCCTTTGGGATCTGCCAATTTGAAATTGATCTCGCCAGAGGACGGAAAGGCAGCCTTGCGCGCGGCGACCAGATCGGCCAGCGCGCCTTGCCGGCTGATCAGTTCCAGCATCACCAGGAACGGGATCATGCCGCTGTCGCAATGGACGAAGTCGCGGAAATAATGGTGGGCCGACATCTCGCCGCCGTAGATCGCGTTCTGGTCGCGCATGACCTGCTTGATGAACGCATGGCCGGTCTTGGCCTGTACCGCCACGCCGCCCGCCTTGGCAACCACGTCCTGGGTATTCCAGATCACCCTTGGATCATGGATGATCCGGGCCCCGGGCTCTTTGGCGAGGAAGACCTGCGCCAGAAGGCCGACGACATATTCGCCGTCCACGAACGCGCCCCGGTGGTCAAAGAAAAAGCAGCGGTCGAAATCGCCGTCCCAGGCAACACCAAGATCGGCCCTGCTGGACACAACGGCCTGTGCGGTCGAAGGTCGGTTTTCGGGCAACAACGGGTTGGGGATCCCGTGCGGAAAGCTGCCGTCCGGATCATGGTTGATCAAGACAAAGGTCAACGGCGCGCCCCGGCGTTTCAGCTCTGCCGCAATCGCGTCGAACGTTGGCCCCGCCGCGCCGTTCCCGGCATTCACCAGCACGGTCAATGGTTTAAGCGCCGCGACATCGACAAACGCCAGAACAGCGCCCACATAGGCCGCCCGTGCTGTCGCCTGCACGTCCCGCACCGAGCCGCCCCCCGGCGCCGGGCCAAACGCATCCGCCTCTGCCAGCGCCTTGATGCTGGAAAGTCCGGTTGCCGCGTCCAGCGGCGCCGACCCTGCCCGCACCATCTTCATCCCATTGTAATCCATCGGATTGTGCGAGGCGGTCACGCAGATCCCGCCATCTGCGCCAAAATGGGTGACGGCGAAATACATCTCCTCGGTCCCGGCAAGGCCAAGGTCCAGCACTTCGCAGCCTTCGCAGACCAGCGCCCGCGTGACCCCCCCGGCCAGTGCCATCGACGAGGCGCGAATATCCCGCGCCAAGACGACGCGCCGCGCGGTCAGAGCCCGGGCAAAGCCCCGGCCGATGCGAAAAGCGATGTCTTCGTTCAGTTCGGTGCCCAGCCGTCCGCGCACATCGAATGCCTTGAAGCAGGTCAGACTCATCCCTTGGCCCCCTGACCGCGCGCATAGACATCGTCATACCGGGTGATGTCATCTTCGCCGAGGTAGGCACCGGTCTGCACCTCGATCAGCGTCAGTTCGACCTTGCCGGGGTTTTCCAGCCGGTGCCTGGCACCAAGCGGAATATAGACCGACTGATTCTCGGAGATCAGCTGCACCGTTTCGCCCACCGTCACCCGCGCCGTGCCTTGCACCACGATCCAGTGTTCAGCCCTGTGGTGGTGGCTTTGAAGGCTAAGTGCCGCGCCGGGATGCACCACGATCCGCTTGACCTGAAACCGCGGGCCAAGGACAAGGCTTTCAAACCAGCCCCAGGGCCTGTGGTCGCGCGGAAATGTCTCGGCTTGCGGCACATTCTTGGCCTTCAACACCGCCACCGCCAGCTTCACATCCTGCGCGCGGTCCTTGTGCGCGATCAGCACCGCGTCCGGCATGGCGACCGCGATGATGCTTTGCAACCCGAGACCCACGAGTTGCAGGTTAGGGCTTTCGCTGCGCAGCAAGGTGTCGTCGCAGTCAATCGCCGTGGCCGCGCCTGTGGCGACAACCCCCCGCGCATCCGGCGCGCTTTCCCGCCAGATCGCCTCCCACCCGCCAAGATCGGACCAGGTCCCGCCATAGGGCACCACTGCCAGATTGCTGGCCTTTTCCATAATCGCATAGTCGATGGAAAGGGCCTCGGCCCGATCCCAGGACGCGGCGTCCAGCCGCAGAAAACCCAAGTCCGCCTGTGCACCCGACAGGGCCGACCTGACGGCGGAAAGCATCGCGGGTTGCAAAGTTTCTGCCGCCTTGATCAGGGTGGAAGCCTTGAACAGAAAGATCCCGGCGTTCCACAGATAGCGGCCGGAGGCCAGCATCGCCTCGGCCCGCGCGGCATTCGGCTTTTCGACAAAGTGCAGCAAAGGCTGCGGCATTGGCGCGAAATCAGCGTCTGGCGCGGCAGACAGTTCCAGCCAGCCAAAGCCGGTCTCTGCCCGATCCGGCCTGATGCCGAAGGTCACGATTTGCCCCGCCCCTGCCGTCTGCGCCGCGGCGCTCACGGCCCCGCTAAACCGCGCAGCATCAGGGATCACATGATCGGACGGGGCCACCAGCATCAGCGCCCCGGGGGCCTTTGCCTCCAACGCAAGGGCAGCAGCCAAGATCGCGGGGCCTGTGTTCCGCGCGGCAGGTTCGATCAGGATCATCGCCGGATCAACGCCGGCCTCTGCCAACTGCTCGGTCACGATGAAGCGGAAGTCCGACCCCGTCACCACCACGGGCCTGGCAAATCCCGGCCCAGACAGCCGGCGAGCCGAGGCGCGAAACAGCGTCTCGGCCCCCAAAAGCTGTGCGAATTGCTTGGGATAGCTTTTCCGGCTTAGCGGCCAGAGCCGTGTGCCCGAACCGCCGCACAGCAGCACAGGATGGATCAACGGGCCGGGGCCTGATGGTTCACTCACGTCTGGGTTTCCCTTTTCGGCGCTCGCCTTTGCACCATGCACCAAGCCAAGACCAAGGCTCAACCGGGTTCTTTCGCGTCAAAGGCGAAGCGCGCCCGCGTCCTGCGCAAGGAACCACGCATAGGTTTGTCTCAACCCCTCCCGCAGCGGTATCTTCGCCCGCCAGCCCAGCCCAGCCAGACGCGAGACGTCCAGCAACTTGCGCGGCGCGCCGTCGGGTTTGGTGGGGTCAAGCACGATGCGTCCGCCGAAGCCCACAATTTCGGCCACCATCTGCGCCGCCTCCAGAATCGAAACATCGGTGCCGGTGCCGACATTGACATGGCTCAACATCGGCGCGGTGTTTGCCGCATAGTCGGCGGGGCCGAGGTCCAGCACAAACAGGCTCGCTGCGGCCATGTCATCCACATGCAGAAATTCCCGCCTTGGCCGCCCGGTGCCCCAGATCGTCACCTCTGCCGCCCCCGCCAGCTTCGCTTCATGAAAGCGGCGCATCAGGGCGGGCAGGACATGGGCGCCCTCAGCGTTGAAATTGTCGCCCGGCCCGTAAAGGTTCGTCGGCATGACCGAGCGATAGTCGGTGCCATGCTGCCGGTTGTAGCTTTCGCACAGCTTGATCCCGGCGATCTTGGCGATGGCATAGGGCTCGTTGGTCGGCTCCAGCACGCCGGTCAGCAGCGCAGTCTCGCGCATCGGCTGGTCGGCGCCCCGCGGGTAGATGCAGCTTGAGCCGAGTTGCAGCAACCGGTGCACCCCGGCAGCAAAAGCCTGATGGATGACATTGCATTCAATCATCAGGTTTTCGTAAATGAATTCTGCCGGATAGGCGGTGTTCGCCCCGATACCGCCGACCTTGGCCGCCGCCAGAATCACCACATCGGGTCGCGCTTCTTCCATGAACCGCCGAACGGCTGCCTGATCGGTCAGATCCAGTTCGGCATGGGTCCGGGTCACCACATTTGCCCCGGGTCGCTGTTGAAGCTGCCGCAGGATTGCGCCGCCCACCATGCCGCGATGCCCTGCAAGGTATATCTTCACCGCCCTTCCCCCGGAACGGCCACGTCATGGCCATGTGCCCGCAGCAGCGCCAGTCTTTGCGCAGCGGCAAGGTCGTGCGCCATCATCTCGGCGCACATCTGGCGGGCCGAGATTTGCGGTTGCCAGCCCAGAAGTTTGCGCGCTTTGGAGGCATCGCCCAGCAAGCTGTCCACCTCTGCCGGCCGAAAATAGCGCGCGTCGATGCGCAAGATCACATCGCCGGGTTTTACAGCCGGGGCCTTGTCGCCCGTGACGGAAACCACTGTGCCAATCTCGTCCAGCCCCGCGCCAGCAAACTGCAGGGTGATCCCCAAATCCGCCGCCGCCCAAGCGATGAAATCGCGCACCCGGTGCTGCTGGCCCGAGGCGATGACGAAATCGCCGGGCACATCCGCTTGCAGCATCAGCCATTGGGCGCGGACATAGTCCCTGGCGTGGCCCCAATCCCGACGCGCGCTGATGTTGCCCATGTAGAGGCACGCCTCCAGCCCTTGCGCGATATTCGCCAGCCCGCGCGTGATCTTGCGGGTTACGAAAGTCTCGCCGCGCCTTGGGCTTTCATGGTTGAACAGAATGCCGTTGCAGGCAAACAGTCCGTAAGCCTCGCGGTAGTTCACCGTTGTCCAATGCGCGAACACCTTGGCGACCGCATAGGGGCTGCGCGGATGGAAGGGCGTGGTTTCGGTTTGTGGCGTCTGCTGCACCAGCCCGTAAAGCTCGGACGTCGACGCCTGATAGAACCGCGTCTTGCCGGTCAAACCCAGAAACCGGATCGCCTCCAGCAGTCGCAGCGCGCCGAGCGCATCGACATCCGCCGTATATTCCGGAGCTTCAAAGCTCACGGCGACATGGCTTTGCGCGCCGAGGTTATAAACCTCGTCCGGGCGCACCTCGGCCACGATTCGCGTCAGGTTCGAAGCATCGGACAGATCGCCATAGTGCAGCTTGAACCGCGCATTGCCGATATGCGGGTCCTGATAGATGTGATCGACGCGCTGCGTGTTGAACGAAGAGGCGCGGCGCTTGATCCCATGCACCTGGTAGCCCTTCTCCAGCAGAAGCTCGGCAAGGTAGGAGCCGTCCTGCCCGGTGACGCCAGTGATCAGGGCTGTCTTCAATGCCAAAGTCCTTGTTCTGCCGTGTCATGCCGCGCCGATCTGGCCCGTCTGTCGCCCTTGGCTGTCGCCCCGCGCATCATATGCGATACAGTCCGGATTCTTCGGGGAACATGGCGCGGATTTTCTGCAAAGCAGTGCCGTTCAGCAAGGGCATCTTTTCGCCGTCAGTCGAAGTGTTCAGATGCTCTATCTGGAACGCGCGGCCCGTCCGCTGGCCCAGCCATTGGGTCAAATCGAGCGGTGCCTCGATGCGAAAGACCCTGTCCACCTCGCGCGCTCCGTCCAGGCGGTCGGCATATGCTTCAAGGCCCAGAGGCGACAGGTCGGCCGCTGTCACCCAAGTTGGCGCCAGCGCCTTGACGCCGTCCTCCATCCCGACGCTGCCTGTCAGCACCCAATCCTGAAAACCGATCCGCGTGCTGGGATCATATTTGGGCGAGTAGCTGTAGCTGGACCGTGCATCGGGCTGGAAGATCTTATAATAGGACCACAGCATCTGAACCGGATGCCGGGTCACTATGATCGTCGTCATAGTGGTCACATCATGGCAATCGGCGCGCAGAAGTTGCTTCAGATAGGGCGCGCTCAGATGCGGGTGATAGGGCGGGTTCTGCCCGGCAACATCAACGGCGAAATCGCCTTGGGACGGGTCGAGCAACTGGTCCAACATCCGCCGAAGCGACGTCGAGCCGCAGCGGGGCTTGGAGATGACGATCAGCTTTTGTGAAAAAAGCACGCGCAAATTCAGAAATCCGTTCCGCTCATCTCGACAACCTGCTCGCGGGGCGCAAGCCGGATCGCCAGTTCGGAAAAAGAACTCCAGGTGCTGCCCAGAAGCCGTGGCGCGCGGCCCAGAAGCAGGGCGTCCGCCAGTCCATACTGCAACTGCTCGGCCGATCTGTCGTAACGGTCGCGGGCAAGCCAGGCAAGGCGGTCGCCGAAATGGTCCTGAAACACTGTGTAGGTTTCAGGAAGATCGGCAGCCAGATACAGCGTCTGTGCGAAGCCGCCCGCCATCAGCGCCTCGATCCGGCGCAGGAAATGTGCGAAGTGGCTTCGGGCGCGCCAGTGCGCGATGGCGGCGTGGTCTTCAGGCAGCCAGTTGTCTGGACGCTCGTAGGGCAGGTGTTCATGCGCCGCCCCGCCCTGCATGCGCACATGAACGGCAATGTCGTTCGGGTGGCGGACCCCGGCCACAAGGTCGCGCACCGCTGGAACCGGGGTCAGCGCACGCAGCACGGCATTCTCCGCTGCCCAGTTTGAAACCTGGGCGTTCAGCACGAAAGCCGAGCGGGCATAGATGTCGCGGCCGAGGCCCATCTGGACGACGGCATCTTTCGCCGCCTCCGGTTCCGCCGCCATGTAATTCAGCACCTGCCAGCCCCGCCTGCGGGCATCTTCAAGAAACCGTTCCTCAATCACGGCGCCGGGATAATCGAACAGATCGCTGAACCGGCAGTCGCAGTGGTCGTCAGGCTGCCAGATGATGACCAGCTCGCTCCCCTCCGCTTCGGCAATGGCGGCAGCAGAGGCAATCGCGCGGAGACGGTTGCCCAGACCGTGCAGCGCGTCGATATAGACGCGGCCGCGGGGCCGGATCACCGCCGGCACCGCAGAACAGATGCGGGAAAGGTCCGCCGAGGCAAGATCCAACACCAAATCTCGACCGCGGAGGACTTCGCCGCTCAGCAGCATTTCTGTCGTCGCTTCGGCTTGGGGCCTTGCCAGTTCAACGGCGGTCAGCACCGCCAGTTCCGCCAGTTCAGGCGGCAATGTCGCATCGCGGCGTGCCACCCTCAGGACCGGTTCCAGTCCCAGACCCCGCGCTCGTTCGATCAGCTTTGGCAAGGCTGCGGCCTGATCCGATGTGATCACCCCTGCGGCATCGATAGCCAGATACCGCCCCGGCCCCCGCCCCACGCGATCTGGAAGGACCTTGGCAAGCGCGACATCCACCAGGCCGATGTCTGCCTCTGGCCGCGCCAACACTGCCGCCAGCCCCGTCCCGTCCAGCGCCAAGACCTCGCGCCCAAGCCGCCAGGACAGTGCCTCGCGGCTTGTGTGCCGGTTAGCGGCTTCGGTCACGTTACCGGGCACCGCCGAGGGCAGATGGTCCCCTCGCTTCAGTCGCAGCCCGTTTGCCGCAAGGCCCAGCACGTCAAACGGCACCAGAGGAGCGCTCGCGTCCCAGTCCGGCATCGAGGCGACGAGGAAGCGATTGCGGCGGATCAGGAACTGCGGGTCCTTCGCCAATGTCTCGCGCGCCGGCAAAATGGCAGCGGGAAACACCGGCACATCGCCCGAAGGCTCGCCTGTACGCGCCGCATCCGAATGCGGCAGGTGGAAGATCGTACCCGGCGCGACATTGACCCGGCGCAGACCGGCGACGGCAAGCCTTGTGTAAAGGTCTTCATCGTCCCAGCCGTAGGTGGTGATGTGTTCGTTGAACCCGCCCACCTGCGCCAGCGCACCGCGCTGCACATAGAAGAACCCGTTCACATGCGGCTGGTCCGGCGTGGCTTCCCGCCAGTTCCCGGCAATCATCGCCCCCGGGGCCAAGGGGTTCCGGGGGAAGAAATCCGGCGACAGCGTGATATCGGCGTCCGCCTTCAGGATCGTGTCAAACCGCGCTGCGCGAAAGCCAAGATTGAACGCATAAGTCAGCACCCAGCGCGGCTCGCCTTCAACCCGCAAAATGCGAACGCGCCGGTCGGCAATGTCCGCCGCCGCCAGACTTTCCGCGACCGGCGCATCAGACGACCAATCGACGATCAGCACCTCGGCAATCGCGTCCTGCGCAAGCCAGCTTGGCAAGGCACGCAGCAGGTTTTCGCTGCGGTTCATCGCGCACGTGACAAGCGAGATGCCGGGCAAACCGCCTGACTTGATCGGCCCGATAAGGACAGGCAAAGCCGGGGCGCGGGCCGCCACGGCAACCGGCCCAACCAAGGTTTCGATCTCCAGCAGACTTTCTCGGTAAAGCACCCGGTCTCGGTCATCAGCGCAGCCGTTCGCCGCGGCTTCCAGCCCCGCGCGCAACTTCGGCGCAGACCAACCGAGCGCGATCTTGCCGCGCTGCTCGGCTTCGAAACCGGCGTTCAGTTCTGAAGCTTCAAGCCGGATCAACTCGAGGTAAATGTCATACAGCCGCAACGAGGCTGCACAGCGAAACAGCAAAATCTGCGCACGAATCCGTTCCAGTCTCCGTTCCATCTCGGCCCGTTCGGGTCGGCTGGCAGTCTGAACCGCGGCGCAAAGATCGTTCAGCGCCGCATGGATGACCGGATTTATCAATGAAGTCATAGGCTTTCAATGCACGCGATAGGGCTGGCCGCTAAAATCCACGACACCAGGCGCTTTGTCCAGCCAAGATCGCGGCAACCGGCGAGGGCGCACCAGCCGAGGGCCTAGAACTCCACCCCGCTGCGCTCCACCTTTCGGCCAGGCCGCGCCAGCCGTTGCGCCAGATCGGAGAAACTGCTGCCCGTGCTGGCCATGAACAGGGGGGCGCGGGTCAAAAGGATCAGATCAGCCAGCGCATACTGCAGTTGCCGGGGCGATCGGTCGTAGAGGTCGCGCTGAAGCATATGCACGCGGTCCCCATACCGATCGGCCAGATGCGCGTAACTGGCCGCAAGATCGGCCGCCGCAAAGACGCGGGTCGCCTGACCTGCCGCCACAAGCGCGTCCAGCCGGGCCGCGAAATGGCGCAAGTTGCTGTTCTGGCGCCACTCGATCAGCTCTTGGTGCCGGCCTTCAGGCCAATTCGTCGGGGATTCGTGCGGCAGATGGTCAAACTCCGGCCCGGTCGCCATGCGGATGTGCAGGGTCAGATCAAACGGGCCAGGCTGCGAGCGCACCAGATCCAAAACGGGCGCCGACGGGCGCAAGGC
>Ga0105047_10016258_pt1 | contig 11667 bp, 9 predicted proteins | sample MAT04_FD_78384 | JGI IMG/M metagenome (GOLD analysis project Ga0105047, IMG submission 78384) | Freshwater microbial communities from Lake Fryxell liftoff mats and glacier meltwater in Antarctica - MAT-04 (megahit assembly) | ecosystem: Environmental > Aquatic > Freshwater > Ice > Liftoff... | reverse complement strand
CTGCTCGACACCCTGACCACCGCCCTCGAAGCCCAAAACCACCACACCCCCAGCCCCTCGCTACTGCCCGCCATGTGACGGGACATACCGCTGGGCTGTGAATGGTTACTTGCGGATCACTATGGCCGGAGTCACTACGGCCGTCTGTTGGAGCCGTCTTCCTTAAGAAACTTTCGGTGCCAAATGCAAAACTCCCGCGAGTTTGGCGACTCACGGGAGATTGCTGGATCTGTCTTTTTCTGGGACTACCGGCGTTGCATCTTCTGGACGAACTCGACCAGCTTCATCACGCCTTGGAACTGTTCCACGGGCACGTTGGTCTGGATTCGCAGTGCGTGCGGCTCGCCGACAGCTGTGGTCGCGGTGTAGCTGCGAGTGATCTTCAGGTCTTCGACAGCCGCCCTTTGGAACGGGATCGGAACCCCCGGAATTGTCGTGGCTGCCAGTAAGGCGTTGTTGACCAGACCGGGGAGATCGAACAGGACGAGGAGATGCGCTTCCTTAGCGAGCCCCTCGCGCTCGTCAACCAGCGAGTTGGAATTCGCGTCATAGGCCTTGAGCGCCCCCTCCATGGCTTCTTTGCCGCCGCCTTGCACTTGCAGGAAGCCATCAGCCAGGGCGGCCATGCGTGTCTGAATTCCATTCGGGCCAAACATCACGTTCATGGTCATCATCTGTATTTGGGACGTGGGCTGGTTCGGGTCCATCTTCTGCTTGACGGTCATGATGTCGACCTTCCGAGTTCCAATCGTCTCGGCTTCGGGTTCCAGTTTCGTTTCCTGCGTCATTTCACCGATCTTGATCGTCGCCATTGATGTCGCCATTTTTCGAGCCGCGGCGATCAGCTCGGCTGCGGATTTGGTCTCGACAATGGTGGCTGAGCGAAACAGACCGTTCGCCCCGCTGGCCAGATCAATGGATATGACTGCCGAAGTAATGGGGGTCTTGTCGAGCGCGGCAATGTAATCTTGTATGCCCTGTTGAGCGGCTTTTTCCTGATACAGGGAGGCCGTCAACTCTGTCGCCATTTTTGCGAGATCCTTAAACTCGGCACTGATCCCCATGTACACGGGGAGTTCTGCCGCCAGCTTGGACAACGCTTTGAATTCGGATTTCGGCTGCTTCTTGAGGAAAGCGGCGACTTCCCGGTCTTCGACGAAATCGATGTAGTTCTCGATCTCCAGCCCCGTCTCGGAGGCGTTGATCCCGATCGTCACGGTTTCCGTTTCCTCCAAGATGAGAAACGCTAAATCGGCCTCCATTTTCAGGATTTCGACTGCGCCTTCCGCGTTCTCGACACCTGGGGTATTGAGCCCCTGCTGCACTTGCTCTTCAAACTTCAGTCGGCCTTCTTGGATCTTCTCGTTGTACACTGCCGCGATATGGTTCACATTCAGATGCAGCCCGATATCCGAGTCTTGCAGCACAGCGTGGGCCGGGGAATCGGCGAGCAACTTCGCGAGAGAATCCGATTCGGCGACAGCGTCGGGGATTCCGTGGTCCTTGTCGGCATACATTACCCAACCTTCGCGCACTTCGGAGACGAAGTTCTCCGGCAGGCCCTTCTGCAGGGCGGGCCCATCGGTGGTCGGGATCGCAAAGAGGGCTTTGGGCTCGCCGTCTTCTCGGACAAACAGGACTAAGTAAAAATCCTTGGTGCGATCAACACCTGCCATCGACGGGTTCGACAGAATCAAGCCAAACATCGTCGCGTTCTGCGACACCAGATCGCCCGTCCCCGGCTGGACGGCATTCGCGAGGGCAGCCACCTTCTCGACGGTGCTGTCGAAGGCCCGAATGCGGATCACGATATCCGCCGCGCTGGAAATCTGTCCGAGCGGAGTCTCAGCCGCGAGCAGGGGAAATCCGCAAACCATGGCCAACGTGACAGCCAGCCAGTTGATTTTTCTCATCATGCACTCCAAGGGGAAACAGAGAATGGGGGTGTCGTTGGACTGATGTGGGACGCCCGCGATGTGACTCTGGTGATACCAGCAGATACGTCGAAACGACGCGGCTGGATCACCATGTTCTCACCGGAGTTTGAGTTCACGTCAACTGGTTGAACACTGAACGTCAGCGAGTCACGCGAGAATTGGACGAGCCACAAGTGTATCACACATATAATACACACTTTTGTCAAGGGAAACAAGAATGAGACCGCCGCTGTTGGTGGACTCAAGGGATGGATGTTGCCGCGAGTGTCGTGGGCAGCTAGAAATTGTGGGTGCCGACGATGGACAGTGTGTGCGAAAGTTGTGGCGACGAATACGCCGTGGAGCCGGACGCGTTTCGTGACGGCAGCATCGTCTATCGGCCGCAGGTCATGGCCGAGCAGGCAGGGGCCAACAAACCACAAATCGTCCAGACGCCTCGTCAGTGTTGCTCTCGATCTTGATCTGCCCCAGTGAGGGGCCATCTCGGCAGATAGATCGCGAGCGCCGGACGTAAGTCCGTTGTGCCTGCGGAGCGTTGATTTCCAACCCGCACGTTGGTTCGCCGAGAGCCACTCCGATCGGTTTCGTCTGGGGGGAGTGCTCCAAGCTCAACGGCCCGCGGACACGGCGGACTTACGTCCGGGGCTCGCGATCTCAAGTGTCAAGACGACTCGTCAAACCGCTCGAAGATGCCAACTGCCGCTGGATCGTTTAGACCCTGAGCGAGCCACGGAACGCCCGAGCACCGTAGTAAGATTGCGCCCCGCTGTGATACATGAAGACATGGCCGTAGCGGAAATCCGCGAAGAGAGCACCACCGAGCTTCCGAATCTCGGGTGGTGTCTTTATCCAGCTCGATGTTTTCGTCTCAAACTGTCCCAGCTCCTGCAAGTGTCGATACTGCCCTTCCGTCAACAGTTCAATGCCCATCGCAGCTGCCATATCGATGACGTTGTTGTCGGGCTGATGTTCTTTCCGGGACTCCAGCCCTTCCCGGTCGTAACACACACTGCGGCGACCCGGTGGACTTTCCGCCGAGCAATCATAGAAGATGTATTCGCCGGTCTGTTGATCAAGTCCCACAACATCCGGTTCACCGCCGGTACTTTCCATTTCATTCAGCGACCGTAGTTTCCCAGGGTTCGCTTCCAGTCTGGCTTGCACGTTCGCCCATTTCAGACCCGGATGGCGGTGCATGTGTTGCTCAAAGCGGGCCTTTAAAGCTCTGAGCAGTTCTTCACGTTGTTTCGCCTTCACGTGGCTTGCTCCTGGCATTTCTGTCTTTTGGGTTCTCGTGACCAAGCCGAAGCTTGGGGCTGTGAGATAGTGACCGCAACTCGCCTCAGTTGCGAGCATTGGCCAACAGCCGGTAGAATCGCGAGTCTCGCATTGGCCCCCGTTCGAGACCAGCGGTCGTCCGCGCGGCTCGACGCCCGGTTGATGCAACAGAAGTCTCATCTGCGCAAGAGGTTAGCGAGATGGAGGCAACCCTTCTTCAGGAGCATTCTTGTGACAGTGAAAGTGGCCATCAATGGCTTTGGTCGTATCGGTCGGTTGGTGTTTCGGGCGATGGTCGAGCAGGGAATCATCGGTAAGGATGTCCAGGTCGTCGCTGTCGGCGACATCGTGCCGGCAGACAACTTGGCATATCTGGTGAAGTACGACTCGGCCCAGGGACGCTTCAAGGGTGAAGTCTCCTCCAAGAAGTCGAGCCCGGACAAGGCCGAAGACGATGTCCTCGTCGTCAACGGACACGACATTCTGGTCGTCAGCGCCAAGTCCCCTGCTGAACTCCCTTGGAAGGCCATGGGCGTCGACATTGTCATCGAGTCGACCGGCCTGTTCACCGAAGCGGAAAAGGCCAAGGGCCACATCACCGCCGGAGCCAAGAAGGTCATCATCTCCGCCCCGGCCAAGGGCGAAGACATCACCATCGTCATGGGGGTCAACTGCGGCAAGTACGACGCAGCCAACCACCACATCATCTCGAACGCCAGCTGCACCACGAACTGCTTGGCTCCGCTCGTCGATGTGCTGCTGAAGGAATTCGGCATCGAAGAAGGTCTGATGACCACGATTCATGCCTACACCGCGACCCAGAAGACGGTCGACGGCCCCAGCAAGAAGGATTGGAAGGGTGGCCGGACAGCTGCTCAAAACATCATCCCCAGTGCGACCGGCGCGGCCAAAGCTGTGGCTCTGGTCTGCCCCGAAGTGAAGGGCAAGCTGACCGGCATGGCCTTCCGCGTGCCCGTCCAAACCGTGTCGGTCGTCGACCTCACCGTCAAGACGACCAAGTCGACCAGCTACGCCGAAATCGCAGCTGCGATGAAGAAGGCCAGCGAGACCTACCTGAAGGGTGTGCTGGAAGTGACCAGCGACGAAGTGACCAGCACCGACTTCATTCACTGCCCCGCGTCGTCGATCTTCGACATCGGCAGCGGCATCGAACTGAACAAGAACTTCTTCAAGCTCGTCAGCTGGTATGACAACGAATGGGGCTACAGCAACCGCGTGTGCGACCTGCTGAAGCTGATCATTAAGAAGGGGCTGTAAAGCCCCGCGAGCGGCAGACGTGAGTCTGTCGTGTCGGTACTCAAGCACCCGGCGGGAGCCATTCCCACTGGGTGTTTTTCTTAGGACGGGCAATCCTGCCCGTCCCTTCACCGCGCAGGGACGGGCAAGGTTGCCCATCCGACAGGGGGCGGTCAACAACTCCGAGAGCCAACTCGCCCCTCAGGTCGACTCGCCCGTTGTCGGGAAGCCTTGCTCGCGAATCCACCCGACGAACTCGCGCAAGGTCGCGGTGTCAGCTGCGGGTTCGATAAAGCGTTGCAGATCGGTCACGCGCAGGAATGGCAAGGCTCGCGAGAATTCGATCGGCTCGAACCGACCGCCGGTGAGTCCCCAGGCCGAGAGACGCTCGTCGCGTAGTCGCCATATTTCTGCGACGCCCAGTTGAGCGTAGATCTCCTCCCGGTCGACGGAGTGGGGGGACACATCAATCTCGATGGCCAAATCGGGGGCGGGATGGATCAGGGCGTCCCAATCCTGCACATGCAACATCGTCTCCGCGTTTTGAATCCAATAACACTCATCTGGTTCGAGACCGCGCAAGGCCCGTTCATTGCGAAAAGTCATTTGCCCTCCGCAGACGCGTTCAAGTCCCAGCGTGAAGCTGAGCATCTCGATCAGGCTTCCGATCCGCTTCTTCCAGCGTTCGTGTCGGTGCGACGTGGTCGTAATTTCTAACTGACTTCCGTTATAGGACACTCGCGCGGACTGCTCTCCCAGCGCATCGGTCATCGCGATAAACCGATCCCAAGGAACCGATTCAAAGACGAATCGCTGGACCGCTGTATTCGGATGGGCAGCAACGACAGACATGACAAATCCTCCCCACAGACTGCGGCTGATTCGCCGCAATTACAGTCTATCTCCGCCGAGACTCGCCTCCAAGAGAAGTTGTGATGCAGGTGTTGTCCAGTTCGTTCGCGTTGAAATCGGCAAAGTCGGTTCCAACTTCTTGAAGGGCAAGCTGTAGTCCCCGGGCGTGCAGCTGACTTGAGTCTGTCGCGACTGACATCAAAAGATAAACACCCGGCGAGAACAGTTCTCGCCGGGTGTTTTGTTTTGCGATTCGAGCAGATTCAGTGTCCCGCCCCGGCAAGCGAGGCGGCGGGTATTTTGGTTCATCCGACTGTTTGGGGGGACGGCAGTAGAACGGCGGGATTTCCTAAGGTGTCGCTCCGATGTCCAACGGTTGCATCGAGATACAGCTTTCTGCTCGAATGCCATCGCCACGGGAAGCGGAGGCCGACCCTGTGGAGAAGCAGCCAGCCGAGGGAAATCCCGCCCTCCTCAGTGAATTCTCGTTCGCGTACTCGTGAGACTCGCAGTCTCAAGCGGGCGGGGCGGCGTCAGCTCGCCGAGTCTGCTCGACCAGGGAGTTCTCAGTCGATCCTTCCCCGCCCGCTCCCTCCGATGACAGCCGACCTCTCAGATGTCCGGCGACTCCCCTCCAACCACTCCCCTCACTCCCCACAGAGCCAAGGCATGATTCGAACGTTTCTCTTCGACATGGGCAATGTCCTGACTCGATTCTCCCACGACACGATGTGCCACCAAATTGGCCAGTTGTGCGGCCTCAGCGGCGATGCCACGCGGCAGCTGCTGATCGATTCCGGCCTGCAATGGGAATTCGAACGCGGGCGAATCTCGGAAGAGGCGTTTCGATCCCAGCTATCGGAACTCATCGGACAGCCGATCGCTCTGGAGCCGCTGCGTCGCGCATCGTCTGACATCTTCGATCCGATCGTGGAGATGCAGCCGATCCTGCGGGGACTCAAGTCCCAAGGCTACCGGCTCGTGCTGTTATCGAACACGACGATCTCGCACTTCGACTGGATCAAGGCCCGGTTTACTTTCCTGGAGCCGTTTGACCACTGCGTCGTTTCGTTCGAGGCCGGAGCCATGAAGCCCGACCCACCCATTTACGAAGCGGCCTTGGCCGCCATTCAGTGCGATCCAGGCCACGCCTTCTACACCGACGACATCCCCGAATACGTCCACAAAGGCCGCGAGTACGGGTTCCAAGCCGAAGTCTTCACCACCCCGCAAGAGCTACTTCGGCAACTCGCAGAGAGAGGGATTGATCCGTTCCGGTAAGGGGGCCTCTTCCAGAAGAGGCCGGTTACGCAGCCAGGAAGAGGGGCAGAGCCCGGAAGGGTGGGCGTGATACGCGAGTTCCCGTCAGGGCCAATCGCTTTTCTGCGGAGGCTCTTACCCCTTTGTCGTCGGATTGCCGGCTATGTCCCGTCCCCCTGAATCGTGAGTACCAAATTCCTCACGCTCGCATGGTTGCGATGCTCGCACAGATAGATCCCCTGCCAGGTCCCCAGGGCGAGCTGCCCCTCTGATATCGGCACGAGCACACTGCTTCCGAGCAGAGCGGCCTTCACATGCGCGGGCATGTCGTCAGCTCCTTCGTAGGTGTGCTCGTAAGGAAACGTCTCGGGGGCCAAGTGATTGAACACCGCTTCGAGGTCGGTGCGCACCTCGGCATCCGCATTCTCATTGATCGTGAGCGAAGCCGAAGTGTGTTGAATGAACACCTGCAACAGCCCGATGCGGTACTGTGTCATCTCCGGCAGAGCCTCGACGATCTGCCGAGTCACCAGATGAAACCCCCGCCGAAACGGGCCCAATAAGATGCGACGTTGAAGCCAGGGCATGAGGGCCACCTCCTTCGATTCGGCAAAGTCCGGTTACGGCTCCAGCATGTGCTCCCCACCAGCAAACTGCTTGTGGCAGGCGTTACAGTTCTCCAACATCCCGGTCCACTGCTTGCGGGTTTCGGCAGCGTCCTTTTTCTTGGCCGCGGCGTAGAGGTGGCCGCCCGATTCGCGGACCTGTTTCGAGAGGGCCACCCATTCGGCGGCATCTTCTTCGGGAGGACGCCCGGTCAGCAGATTGCACGCCTCGGCCAGGATCAGCGAGTCGGACTGGATGGCCTTCCACGCCGTGCGGTCAGCTGGTTCGGTCGCCAGTTGAGCCTTGAGCCGCTTGTAAGGAGGCTCGAAGACGTACTCCATGAACTCGTGCATGCTGGGTTCGACGGGGACGATGTCTGCGGCGACGTTTTCTGCGAAGGCAACCCGTGCGATATCCACGGATGGGCTGACGACGACTTGCCCCAACGCCAGCAGGCCGAAGAGCAGGAAACAGGCGAGCGACAATTTGCGCATGAGGAAGACTCTCTGACGTTCCATTCGATGAGCTGGTCAGTCCACTCGGACGCCATTCTCTGGATTGGATATTTAGCAGAGGTCGGCCCGAAGTGCGAGAGGCAGGCTGACGCGTCGCCGGATTCTCCGAATCAAGCGACGCGTCTCGTGCGTTGTGAAGGAGCGGCCGAGCTGGCGATGATCGAGGTGTTCGTCGAGACCGATTCGGAACGGGACTGGCGGTGAGCGCGGGGACACCGGACTCGGAGAGTCCGGCGACGATTGGCCGAGTGCGGGACCTCGAAAGACCGGCACGTAGAAAACCGACCCCACGGAGAGCGCGAAACCGGTGTGCGGCCTCTACAATCACCGATGACTCTGAACCCGTGTGGGACTTGGCATGGCGGCGGCGACTTCGAGCATGATGACTCTTCTTGGGACCGGCACCAGCATGGGAGTGCCGATGATCGGTTGCCGCTGCCCGGTCTGCATCTCGACGAACCCTCGCAATAGCCGCACCCGCACCGGCGTCTATATCTCCGCCCCCGAGGGCCCACTGCTCATCGATACCTCGCCCGAGCTGCGCATCCAGCTGGTGCGAGAGCAGATCGACATGGTGCAGGCCGTCGTTTACACCCATGCCCATGCAGACCACATTCTGGGACTCGATGACCTGCGAATCTTTGGATACAAGCTCAAGCAGCCGATCCCGCTCTATTGCGAGCCGGTGGTCGAGGAGCATCTGCGGAGGACGTTCTCGTATGCCTTCGTCCCGGTCGAGGAGCGTAACTCCCAGCACTCGACCCCCGATTTAGTATTCCACACGATCGGCACTGATCCATTCGACGTGCTGGGCCTGCACTTCGTCCCGCTGAGGCTGATTCATGGCCAGCTGCCGGTCCTCGGATATCGCATCAACGATGTCGCGTTCTGCACCGATGTGAGTTTCATCCCCGAGGAGACTTGGCCGAAATTAAAGGGGCTCAAGGTGCTGATCCTGGACGCCCTCTGGGACGACCCGCACCCGACGCATTTTTCGGTCGGCCAAGCCCTGGAAGTCATCGAGCGTCTCAAACCCGAGCGAGCCTACCTGACCCACTGCTCCCACCGCCTCGACTACGAAAAGACCAACGCCCGACTCCCCGCCAGAGTGGAGTTGGCCTACGACGGGTTACAGATCCCGCTGTAACGCACCAGCGAGCGGCAGACGTAAGTCTGCCGAGTCTGATAACCGTCCGAGAACTCGGAGGGCTGGAGGGCTGACGCCCACTGCTCGACGGGTTGGGGGGGATCGTGCAGTTCGCTAAACTACGAACACGCATTCACGGCAGGCTCGCGTCTGCCGCTCGCTCGACTTTTGTGCAGACCCCGACACCATGATCACAGACCTGCTCCCCCAGCTTCGGCAGATCGTTGGCGGCGAGAACCTCCTCTCCGATGCCGATGAACGGCTCGTCTATGAGTGCGACGGGTACATCGTCGAAAAGAAGATGCCGGACCTCGTGGTCTTCCCCACCACAGCTGAGCAGGTCGAGCAGATCGTGAAGGTCTGTCGCGAGCACAATGTCCCGTTCGTGCCGCGCGGGGCGGGGACAAGCTTGGCGGGCGGGACGCTGGCGGTGGGTGGCGGAGTGATGATCTGCTTGACCCGGATGCGGAAGATCATTGAGGTCAACTTGCGGGACCGGTATGCGATCGTCGAGCCGGGGCTGGTGAATGTGCATCTGACCAATCATCTCAAGGGGAGCGGGTATCACTACGCCCCCGACCCGTCGTCGCAGGGGGCGTGTACCATTGGCGGTAACGTGGCCACCAATTCCGGCGGCCCGCATACCTTGAAGTACGGCGTCACGGTCAACCATATTCTCGCCGCTGAGGTGGTCCTGCCGACGGGAGAGCGAGTGCAGTTCGGCAGCCCCTGTGAAGACACGCCGGGGTACGACCTGACCGGATTGTTCGTGGGGAGCGAGGGGACTTTCGGCGTCGTCACCAAGATCTGGGTGCGGCTCAGTCGCGACCCGGTGGCGTACCGCACGATGCTGGGAGTGTTCGATACCGTCCGCAGCGCGACCGAGGCGATCTCCGAGATCATCGGGGCGGGGATCGTCCCAGCTGCGCTGGAGATGATGGACAACGGGATCATCGAGGCCTTGGAGGCGGCGTTCCACTTTGGGTTCCCGCTCGATGCGGGAGCGGTGCTGTTGATCGAGGTCGATGGCCTTGAAGTCGCGGTCGATGGCGAGGCCCAGCGGATCGTCGATCTGTGTCAGGCCAACGGTGCCCGCGAGGTCCGCATGGCCAACTCCCCCGAGGAGCGGGCCTTGCTCTGGAAGTGCCGCAAGCAGGCGTTCGGCGCGATCGGTCGCCTCTCCCCCAGCTACTGCACGCAGGACGGCGTCGTCCCCCGCACCAAGCTGCCGGAGATCCTCGACTTTATATTAGAGACGAGCGAGAAATATAAGATTCGGATCGTGAACGTCTTCCACGCCGGGGACGGGAACATCCACCCGATTTTGCTCTTCGATGAGCGGGACGAGGCTCAAACCCAGCGCGTGATTCAAGCCGGTGATGCGATCCTCTCCAAGTGCATCGAACTCGGCGGCAGCGTCACCGGCGAGCATGGCATCGGCGTCGAAAAAATCAGCTTCATGTGCCCCCCCGCCGAGGGAGAAACGCCGCAACACGGCGTCATGCACGCCCCGCACGAACACCGGCATTACCTCTTCACCCGCACCGACATCGAAGTCATGGGCGACATCCGGAGCGTCTTCAACCCCGACGGCCTCTGCAGCCCCGGCAAGCTTCTGCCGACCGCCGGCGGGTGCGGGATGGAGCACATCGAGAGGGACAAGGCCGGAAGACGCGCCGCGATGTAGGACGTTTTCTTCCGGCGAGCGGGGCGGCGTCAGCCCAATCGCACTTGGTTTAGTAACCCGCAGCATCAGCGAGGGCAAGCCAGGGAAGACGTTCTCTGTGTGTCAACGCTGAAGCATCTGGTTGTTTATCTAAACCAAGTGCCGTTGGGCATCAGCCACCCGAGTGAGTAGCGAGAAAACGCCGGTAGCCAATGCTTTCATCTCGCCACTGGAAGAACTCGGGGGGCTGACGCCACCCCGCTCGCCGGTCTGGTTGACGGCTCGTGCTCCTCTCCCAAGTCTCCGTGGTGAAATCTTTTCCTCCACCGACGTTTAAGACAGACACGCAGGGTAGACGAGTTCGAGGTCCACCTCACCGGCGAGTGCGAGAAGCACTGTGCAAAGTCGCCGGACTCTCCGAGTCCGGTATCTGAACGCTCGCACCTTGACCGCTCGTTTGAGCGGCGGGGGCTACGTTTCATCTTCGATCCCGGCTCGCATGCGTGGACTGCGGGCCATGTAGGGACACCGGATTCGGAGAATCCGGCGACGATGGCAATGTGCGTTTCGCCCATTTCACCGGCTGCGGTTCTTCAAGAAGTAGAAGTGCCCATCCTCGCCGCCCGCGAGCAGGTCGGGGACGCCATCGCCGTCCCAGTCGATGGTCGTCGGACCGACATCGTGGGCTTCGATGTTGTCGACCGCCAATGGGCCGCGATCTTCAAAGAGCCACCGGCCCGCGCGTGATTCCGTCTGCCGCAGCCAATTCGCATTGCGGGAGTTCACGAGCAGGTCGAGCTTCCCGTCTCCGTCCCAATCGACGACACACGGCTTCCGCCGACCGCTGCGGCCTCCCTGGTTCGGGTTGAGCCGTAGTGGCTCGCCCTTGTCATCGCAAAACAATCGCTCACCGGGGAGCAGTTGCAGCTCCCCGGTGGCGGAACTCTGGCGTCGGTAGAGTGCGAGGTATCCCTCGTGGTCCAGCATGACTAAGTCGACGAGTCCATCTCCCGTCCAGTCGATGGCGACCGGAGTGGTCCGCCACTGGGTGACGAGTTCTTTCCCCTGTGGCTCCCACCAGATGAACTGCGGCTTTGCGGCACGGTCGGGCCACTCCACACCGATGGGTGCGGACGCAGCCAGCTGCGG
>Ga0105047_10016256_pt1 | contig 11668 bp, 11 predicted proteins | sample MAT04_FD_78384 | JGI IMG/M metagenome (GOLD analysis project Ga0105047, IMG submission 78384) | Freshwater microbial communities from Lake Fryxell liftoff mats and glacier meltwater in Antarctica - MAT-04 (megahit assembly) | ecosystem: Environmental > Aquatic > Freshwater > Ice > Liftoff... | reverse complement strand
TCGAGCTCGCAGTGGGCGCCGGGGTGGATCAGCGCGAGCTCGCGCGCGGTGCGGCGGGCTCGGCGTACCAGCGCCAGCCGGCTCGGCGCCTCGCTCCCCATCCCTCGACCCTACGTCCGCACCGGGGGCGCCGCCCTGCTGCTCAACCGGGTGAAGCCCCTCAAGGAGTCCGCGACCCGTGACGACCGGTGAAGGACGGTGCACACAGCCACCGCATCGACGCGGCCGTGCCGCAGGAGCAGGCAGGGGGGGGTCGTGGAGCGAAGGCACAGCAGCACCGGTCCGGCGACGACCCTCGAGGCCCCCGGCACCGCACCGTCCCCCGTCCGAGCCCCGGCACCCAGGACGCCCGCGGCCCGGCGCAAGAGCGAGCCGCGGCCGGTACCCACCCGTGACGACGCGTACGCGCACCTGTCCCTGCACGAGCTGCGCGCCTACCGCAAGGCCCTCACCGACGAGGAGGGCCGGGTGTCGTACTGGCGTCGCATCCTGCAGGCGCGCCTTGACGTCGTCCAGGCCGGCGCGACCGGACGGGAGCTCGACACCGCGCGGCTGCGCCCCGTCCTCACGACCGCGCGGGTGGGTGCCGGCCGGCAGGCCCTGGTCGACGTGCTCCCGGCTGACGACATCCCTCCCCTGCCGAGCCTGGCCGAGCTGTGGGAGCGGCGGGTCGACGCCGGGGACCCGGTCGCCCAGGCGCAGCTCGCGCGCGACCTAGTCGCCGCGGAGGTCGGGCTCTCGACGTACCGCAGCGCCTTGCACCGCCGGATCGCCGACGCCACCGGCGAGCTCATCGCGCGCTATCGCGAGCAGCCCGGTCTGTGCCTCTCGGCGCTGCCCGGTGACCCGGCTCGCTCTCGTGCGGTCTGACCCCGTTCAGACCGCAGAAGACCGATCGGGGACGATGATCTCGTGGGACTCCTGATTCTCGGGCTGCTGCTACCCGTGCTGCTGCTGGGGCTCATGCTCGTCATGGAGCACGTGGAGAGGCCGCTGCGCGTCGACTCCGTCAGCGAGCAGCTCGAGTCGTTCCTGGCCACGGCACACCCCGAGGAGGTCGAGACCTACGTGAGCGAGGGGTACGCCGTCGCCCTCGACCGCTACTGGCGTCGACGACGCCGGACCAGGCTCCGGCCGGGTCGTCCCCGCTAGGCGGCCGTGGCGTGGGACACTCCGCGCTGGACGATCGATCGAGGAAGAGGACAGGCGTGGACACCGAGAGCGTGGGCGTGGACCAGGGCAGCGACGTGCTGGCCAGGGCGGGGCTCTTCCAGGGCGTGGCCCCGGAAGCCCGCGAGGCACTGTCGTCCGCGCTCGAGTACGGCGACTACAGCCGCGGCGAGAGCGTCTTCACCGAGGGCGAGCAGGGCGACACCCTCTACATCGTGCTCTCCGGGAAGATCAAGGTCGGCCGCCGTGCCGCCGACGGTCGCGAGAACATGCTGTCGGTCATGGGACCGTCCGACATGTTCGGTGAGCTCTCGCTGTTCGACCCCGGTCCCAGGACGGCGACGGCCACCGTCCTCACCGACGCCAGCCTCGCCTCCCTGGCCCACGCCTCCCTACGGCCGTGGATCACCGACCGCCCCGAGATCGCCGAGCAGCTGCTGCGCGTGCTGGCCCGCCGCCTGCGCCGCACCAATGACGCACTCGCCGACCTGATCTTCACCGACGTCCCGGGCCGGGTGGCCAAGGCGCTGCTGGGGCTGGCGGAGCGCTTCGGCACCCAGGAGGCCGAGGGTGTCCGGGTGCACCACGACCTCACCCAGGAGGAGCTCGCGCAGCTCGTCGGCGCCTCCCGCGAGACGGTCAACAAGGCCCTCGCGGACTTCGCCGCCCGCGGCTGGATGCGGGTCGACTCCCGCGCCGTGACGATCCTGGACGCCGACCGCCTGGCCCGCCGCGCCCGCTGAGGGCAGCTCAGCCGGGCGAACCCGCCAGCGCGCGCTCGGTCGCCGCGACCTCGGCCCGGTGCCCGGTCGAGCGGGCGATCTCCAGCGCCTGCTCGAAGGCGTCGCGGGCCTGGTCGGTCGCTCCGGAGGCGCGCAGCGCCGTGCCGAGGACCCGCAGCGCCAGGACCCGCGCCCGTACGTCCTCGGCAGGTGTCGCGACGGCTGCTCGCGCGGTCGCGACGGCCTCCTCGACCCGGCCGAGCTCGACGAGCATCCCGGCCCGGTGGGCCAGCGCCTGTCGCCGGGGGAACAGCAGAGCCGACACCTCGGCGACCGCCAGCGCCTCGTCGAGCTCGCGCAGCGCCTGCTCGGTCTCCCCGCGGGCGCGCAGGACCTGGGCCCGCAGGACCCGGGCACCGAGCATGGCGTGCGGCTCGAGCTGCAGCCCGGACAGCCGCACGAGCGCCCGCAGCGCCTTGCCCTCCGCCGCTCCGAGGTCGCCCCGCTCGAGCTGGGCGTAGCCGCCGGCCACCAGTGCCAGGATCGCCACCATCGGGTACGGCCCCGCCTCCGCGAGCTGGGCCGCCTCGTCCAGCAGCGCGACGGCGGTCTCCTTGTCGTCGGCGCCGCGCGCGGCGATCCCGGCCGCCGTCAGCGCCATCGCCTTGCCCCAGGAGTCGTCCAGCTCGTCGAACCGCTCGTACGCCCGCGTGGCCTCGTGGGTCGCGGTAGGGACGTCGCCGAGCTCCGCAGCGGCGAGCGCATCGATGGTGAGCAGCGCTGCCACGCCCCACTTCTCCCCGGCCGCCTCGCCGAGCGGGAGGATCGACTGGGCCAGGTCGCGGGCCTCCGCCAACCTGCCCTGCAGCAGCCGCACGAAGCCCTCCGTGCCGGCCACCCACGACAGCCCACCGGTGTCCTCCAGCTCGCCGAACACCTCGGCGGCCTGCTCGAGCGTCGACTCGGCCAGCGGGTAGTCACCGCGGGTGGTCGCGCTCCATGCCAGGTGCTGCAGCGCCCAGCCCGCCCCGCGCACGTCGTCGACCTGCAGCGCCAGGGCGTGCGCCTGGCGGAAGCGGTGCTCGGCCTCACGAAGACGCCCGTCGAAGTAGTCGAGCAGCCCGAGCTGGCGCAGCGCCTCTCCGGTCAACCGGTCGACCCCGGCCGAGCCGGCGGCGGCGAGTGCCGAGACGAAGGCCTCGCGGGCGCGGTCGATCTGGCCCCGCTTGCGCCGCACGTCACCGAGGACCACGAGCGCTGCGGCCCGCTCGGCGTCCAGGCCGTCGCTGAGCGCCGGGGCCAGCTCCGCCTCGGCTTCGTCGAGCCGGTGCAGCGTCGCGAGTGCCTGCGCGAGGCCGAGGCGGGCGCCAGAGACAAACGGGGCCGGGAGCGGCCCGCCGTACGCCGGGTCGTCGAGCGCCAGCGCCCGGCGCAGCAGGCTCTCGGCCTGGTCGGCGTCGTCCCGGGTGAGGGCCAGCCGGCCGAGCCGGTCCAGCGCCGCGAACGCGGTCCGACGGGCCTGCCAGGCCGGGTCCGACCTCGGCAGGGCCATCTCGGCGGCCAGGTGCACCGCCCGCTCGCCCTGCCCGGCGGCCGTGGCGTCGGCCTCTGCCGTACGGGCTGCCCCGTGACGGGCAGCCTGGGTGCCCACGGCGAACTCGGCCGCGGCGGCGTGCCGGCGGGCCCGCTCGGCCTTGGCCAGCCCGGCGTAGGCGACGTCGCGGACGAGGGTGTGGTCGAACCGGTAGCCCCCGCCCTCGAGGTCAGCCTCGAGCAGCCGGCGGTCGACCAGGGTGCGGACCGCGTCGCTGACCACCTGGGGGTCGCCGTGTCCGCTGGCGCGGCCGACGGCGACCAGGCCCTCGACGTCGACCCGCAGCCCGAGCACGCTGGCATCGCGCAGAACCCCCTTGACGTGGCCCTCCAGTCCGTCGATCCGGGCGGCGAGAACGGCCTGCACCCCTGCGGGCAGCAGGCCCTCCGGGAGCTCCCCCTCGAGCACCCAGCGCTCACCGTCGCGGACGAGCAGGCCCCGGTCGACCAGCAGGTGCAGCAGCTCGGTCAGGAAGAACGGGTTGCCCTGCGCCCGCGACAGCAGCGCGGTGCGGACGTCTTCGTCGAGCTCGACGGTCGGCGCCCCCAGGTAGGCCCGGAGCAGCCGCTCGGTCGCGCCCTCCTCGAGGGGCAGCAGCGGCAGCACCTCGACCTCGGGGAGCCGGTCCCACCAGCGGGCCCCTCCGGCGCCGACGCTGACATCGAGCATGTCGGGCCGCCCGACGCCGAGCAGCAGCAGCCGCCCATGGCACTGCGCCACGACGTCGAGCAGCCCCTCGAGGAGCTTGGGCGTGGCCCAGTGCAGGTCGTCGAGCACGAGCAGCAGCAGCCCGTCCTCCGCCAGCGCGGTGAACAGCGCCGCGACGGCCTGCCGGACGGGGTCACCGCCGTTGGGCGCACCGGGGGTGGCCGCCTCACGTGGCAGGACGGCCTGGTCGACCTCGAGACCGAGCAGCACCCGGAGCCGCTCGCCCATGGCCCGTGGGACCGGCCCGGCGTAGGCGGGGTGCTCGAGCCGGGCGACCGTGCGCGTCACCCGCTCCCGGGCGGTCGCGGCATCGTCGCCGTCACCGATGCCGCAGGCCGTGCGCACCACCTCCGCGATCGGGGCGAGGTCACGCCCCACGCCGTACGGCGCGCAGCGGCCCCACAGCACCCGAGCGTCGGGCAGCTCGCCGACGAACCGCGAGAGCTCCTGGGCCACGCGGGTCTTGCCGACGCCGGCGTCTCCGGAGATCAGGACCGCCCGCGGCTGCTCGCGGTCGGCGACCTCGAGCGCCCGCCCGACGAGCAGGCCCAGCTCGGCCTCGCGCCCGATGACCGGTCCCCCCTCGCCGAGCCCGGTGCGGCTCACCGAGGCCGAGCGCAGTCCGACCAGCTCGTACGCCCTGACCGCCTCCCGCTTGCCCTTGAGGCGCAGGGGCGTCAGCGCCCGCCACGACGCGATCGACATCGTCGCCAGCGCCGTGTCACGGCCGGCGAACACCGCGCCCACACCGGAGGCGTCGCACAGCCGGGCCGCGGTGTTCACGGTGTCGCCGATGACGGTGTAGCTCACCTGGGCCTGCACACCGGCCAGCACCTCACCGGTGTTGAGCCCGACCCGCAGGCCGAGCCGCTGACCTCCCCCGCTCTCCTCCTCCACGACCCGCCGCACCGCGCTCTGCATCCGGGCCGCGGCCCGCACCGCCCGCTCGGCGTCGTCCTCATGGGCAGTCGGGGCGCCGAACACGGCCATCAGGCCGTCACCGGTGAGCTTGTCGACGTGGCCGCCGAACTCGGCCACCACCGCGGCGAGCGTCGCCAGCACCCGGTCGGTGACGACGCCCACCCGCTCCGGGTCGAGATCCTCCGACCAGCTGGTGAAGTCCGACAGGTCGCCGAACAGCACCGTGACGAAGCGCCGCTCCGCCTCGGCCCCGGCGGCCCCGGCCACACTGCCTAGCGGGGTCCCGCAGTGGAAGCAGAACCGTGCCGTCGGGACGCTGGGCGTACCGCAGGACGGGCAGCTCACGATGTCCCGCTCGCTCCCCGCAGGTGGTCGAGCTGGGCGAGCACGGACAGCCGCGCCGCGGGCCACAGCCCCCGGTCGACGTCGGCGTAGACCCGCTCGACCACCGCGTCGGCGGTGGTGGCCCCGGCCTCGACGGCGGCCTGCACCTGCTCCAGGCGTGCCTGCCTGTGCGCGAGGTAGTGCTCGGCCACGGTCCCCGCCCTGGGCAGCTCGAGCCCGTGACCGGGCAGGACGGTGAGCGCGCCGAGCTCACGCAGCCGGCGCAGCGAGTCCAGGTAGTCGCCGAGCACCCCGTCGGGGTGGGCCACGACCGTGGTGCCCCGACCCAGGATCGTGTCGCCGGTCAGGACCGCGTCGTCGAGCACGAACGACAGCGAGTCGCTGGTGTGGCCCGGCGTCGCGAGCACCCGCAGCTCGATCCCGGCCGCCGCGACGACGTCGCCCTCGCCGAGCCCCTCGTCACCGAGCCGGTGCGCCGGGTCCAGGGCCCGCACCCGCGCCCCGGTCAGCTCGGCGAAGCGGCGGGCACCCTCGCTGTGGTCGAGGTGGCCGTGGGTGAGCAGCACGACGGCCACCGGCCCGAGCGCCGCCACCTCGACCAGGTGCGCCTCGTGCAGGGGGCCCGGGTCGACGACCACGCAGGCCTCGGCCTCTGGCGCCCGCAGCACCCAGGTGTTGGTGCCCTCGAGCGTCATCGGCCCCGGGTTGGGAGCAAGCACGACCGAGGCCGTACCGGTCACGCGACGGACGGCCACCGCGGTCAGGCGGGGTAGCCGGCGTCGCCGGGCAGCAGGAAGGCGACCTCGTCGTCCTCGCCGACCACCAGCTTCGGCATGATCGGCGAGATCGCCCACTCCTGCGCCAGGACGCTGTCGACGTCGGCATGGCCGGCGAGGTCCTCAAGCGTCCGCGACGTGGGGGGCAGCATCTGCAGGCCCTGCGTGAGCGCGTCGGCCGGCCGGGCCCAGACCCGCTGGTCGGCCTCGCCGCCGACCTCGCGGCAGACCTGGCCGGCGGGCATCCGGGCGACGAAGAACCGGGTGTCGAAGCGCTTGGGCTCGAGCTCAGGGGTGATCCAGTGGGCCAGCGGCCGGAGCAGGTCGGAGCGCAGCACGAGCGACCGGCGCTCCAGGAGCTCGGACAGCGAGTGCTCGCGTGCCTCGAGCGCCTCGCGCTCGGCCTCCCACTCGTCGGTGCTGACGTCAGCCAGCACCTCGTCGGGGCTCGGGCCGGCGAGCAGGACGCCCGACTCCTCGAAGGTCTCGCGTACGGCGGCGCACACGAGCGCCCGGGCCAGCGGCTCGTCGCAGCCGAACGCCGACGCCCACTCGGCCGGCGCAGGACCCGCCCAGGACACATGGGCGGTCGCGTCGGCCGGGTCGACCGAGCCGCCCGGGAAGACGTGCATGCCCCCGGCGAAGGCCATGGCGCGCACCCGCCGGAGCAGGTAGACCTCCGGGCCGTCCGCGGTGTCCCGGAGCAGCGCGATCGTTGCCGCGTCACGACACGCCACGGGGGTGACGTCGCCGTCGCGCATCGCCAGGGCACGCGCACGCAGCTCGGGCGGCGGGCCGACGGTCGCCACGCTCAGCGCCTGCTCGAGGCCACGGCCAGGACCGTCACGGACATCAGCCCGGTCCGACTTCCACGGTGAGCTCCACCTCGACCGGGGCGTCGAGCGGCAGGACAGCCACGCCGACGGCCGAGCGGGCATGGATCCCGGCGTCGCCGAAGACCTCCCCGATCAGCTCTGAGGCGCCGTTGATGACCCCCGGCTGTCCGGTGAAGTCCGGCATCGAGGCGACGTAGCCGACGACCCGCACCACGCGAACGACCGAGTCCAGGCCCACGAGGGCGTCGACGGCGGCCAGGGCGTTCAGCGCGCAGGTGCGGGCGAGCTCCTTGGCCTGCTCCGGGCTGACGAGCGCACCGACCTTGCCGACCGCCGCGATCTGGCCGTCGACCATCGGCAGCTGCCCGGAGGTGAAGACCAGGCTGCCCGTGCGGACCGCCGGGACGTACGACGCCAGGGGTGTCGCGACCGGCGGAAGCTCCAGGCCGAGCTCGGCGAGCCGGTCGGCGACGGTCACGCCGAGCCCTTCGGCCGCTTGAGGTAGGCGACGAGCTGGTCGCCGCCACCCGGGCCCGGGACGACCTGGACGAGCTCCCAACCGTCCTCCCCCCAGTTGTCAAGGATCTGCTTCGTCGCGTGGACGAGCAGCGGCACCGTCGAGTACTCCCACTTCTGCATGGGCGGAGCGTAGCGACCGGTGGGCGGCTCACACCTGCACGGGCGGTGAGCAAGGACTCGCTGCCCTCGACCACGCACGCGCGGTGCCCGCCCTACCCTTGACCCATGGCTGACTTCCCCGAGGCACGGCTGCACGTCGTCTCCGGCAAGGGCGGGACCGGCAAGACCACGGTCGCCGCCGCGCTGGCTCTGGCCCTGGCCAGCGGCGGCAAGCGGGTGCTGCTCATCGAGGTCGAGGGGCGGCAGGGCATCGCCCAGCTCTTCGACACCCCTCCCCTGCCGTACGAGGAGCGCAAGGTCGCGGTCGCGACCGACGGGGGCGACGTCTACGCCCTCGCGATCGACCCCGAGGACGCCCTGCTCGACTACCTCCACATGTTCTACCGGCTGTCCCGGACCGGCGTGGCGGCGCGCACGCTGCGACGGGTCGGGGCGATCGAGTTCGCGACCACGATCGCCCCGGGCCTGCGCGACGTCCTGCTGACCGGCAAGGTCAAGGAAGCCGTCGTCCGCAAGAACTCCCAGGGCGCCCACGTCTACGACGCCGTCGTGCTGGACGCCCCGCCGACCGGCCGCATCGCCCGCTTCCTCAACATCAGCCACGAGATCGGTGGTCTGGCGAAGGTCGGTCCGCTCAAGAGCCAGTCCGACGGCGTGATGGCCGTCCTGCGCTCCCCGGTCACGGCCGTGCACCTGGTGACGCTGCTCGAGGAGATGCCGGTGCAGGAGACCATCGACGGGGTCGCCGACCTGGAGGCGATCGGGCTGCCGGTCGGTGGCGTCGTCGTCAACGCCGTTCGCGCCCCGCTGCTCGCCCCCGCCGACCTGCTGGCCGCCGAGCAGAGCACACTCGACCGGGCCGCCCTCGCCGCGGGCCTGGAGAAGGCCGGCCTCGACGCCCCGCAGGCGCTGGTCGACTCGCTGGTCGCCGAGGCGACCGACCACGCCGTCCGGGTGGCGCTCGAGGAGCGCGGACGTGACGCCCTCGGCGCCCTGCAGCGGCACTCCTATGAGCTGCCGCAGCTGCCCGACACCGTCGACCTGGCCGGGCTGTACGAGCTGGCCGGCCTCCTTCGAGAGCAGGGCATGGCATGAGCAAGCCGAAGAAGAAGCCCCCGGTCTTCGACGTCGACGCGACGCTCGACACCGCCAAGATCCTCGTGTGCACCGGCTCCGGCGGCGTGGGCAAGACCACGACCGCCGCCGCGCTGGCGCTGCGGGGCGCCGAGCGCGGCCGCCGGACCGTCGTGCTGACCATCGACCCGGCCAAGCGCCTGGCGCAGTCGATGGGCCTCACCGAGCTCGACAACACCCCTCGTCGCGTCGAGGGGGCCGACAGCGCCAAGGGCGGCTCGCTCGACGCGATGATGCTCGACATGAAGCGGACGTTCGACGAGATCGTCGTGACCCACGCCGAGCCCGGCAAGGCCGAGGCGATCCTTGAGAACCCCTTCTACCAAGCTCTCTCGTCCTCCTTCGCCGGGACGCAGGAGTACATGGCGATGGAGAAGCTGGGACAGCTCAAGGCCACCGGCGACTACGACCTCATCGTTGTGGACACCCCGCCGACCCGCTCGGCGCTGGACTTCCTCGACGCGCCCGACCGGATGACGACGTTCCTCGACGGGCGCATGATCCGGCTCTTGCTGGCGCCCGCGAAGGCCGGCGGCAAGGCGTACTTCAGGGTCGTCTCGACCGGCTTCGGGGTCATCACCAACGTCCTCACCAAGATCATCGGTGCGCAGTTCCTGCAGGACGTCTCGCAGTTCATCGGGGCGCTGGAGACCATGTTCGGCGGGTTCCGCGAGCGTGCCCAGGCCACCTACGACCTGCTCAAGGCCCCCGGGACGGCGTTCGTCGTCGTGGCCGCACCTGAGCGCGACGCACTGCGGGAGGCGTCCTACTTCGTCGAGCGCCTCGCCGAGGAGCACATGCCGCTGGCCGGGCTCGTCGTCAACCGGGTGCACCGCTCGAACGGGTCACACCTGGGCGCCGAGCGCTCGGTGGCCGCGGCGGAGTCGTTGGAGGAGTCGGGGGGCGGCCACGAGCTGGCGAGCGCGGTCCTGCGGCTGCACGCCGACCGGGTCGCGCTGTCGGCGCGCGAGAAGCACCTGCAGGAGCGCTTCAGCGGAGCGCACCCGGGCGTGCCCGTGGTCGAGGTCGCGGCCCTGCCAGGAGACGTGCACGACCTGGACGGGCTGCGGGCGGTCGGCCACGACCTGGCGGCCGGGACCGCTGCCGCCGTACCGGCCTAGCTGGCGACTCCGGTCAGGACGCTCTGCCGGCCCCGGCGTGCTCGGCACGGGCCTGCTCGAGCAGCAGGCGCCAGGAGGCGACGTCGGGCCGACGGCGCAGCAGCGCGCGGCGCTCGCGCTCGGTCATCCCGCCCCAGACCCCGAACTCGACGCGGTTGTCCAGCGCGTCGGACAGGCACTCGGTCCTGACAGGGCAGCCCAGGCACACCGCCTTCGCGCGGTTCTGCGCGGCGCCCGTGACGAACAGCTCGTCCGGGTCAGCGGTGCGACAGGCGGACAGCGCGGTCCAGGCCTGCGCGCTCTCGGGCGAGTACGTGGTCATCGGGAGTCCTGACGGTGGGGGTGCGCCGGGAGGGGGTCCGGCCCGTCTAACCTACGAACCTGGCGCTTCGGGCGTCAGCCCCCAACGGCTCATCTTGGGGTAGTCCGTTCGGGCCAGGGCGCGACATCCTGGACACGCGAACGGCCCAGCGGGGTCGCCGCCCGTACTCTGGCAGCTGTGCCCCGCCCCATGCCTGCTCCCGCCCGTCTGCTGTCGGCCCTGCTCGCCAGCGTCGTGACCGGTCTGCTGGTCGCGGTCGCCGCCTTCCCCGTCGTCGGCGGACTGGCCCTCACCGCGAAGGCCGGAGCCGACGAGTTCCTCGTCCTGCCGGCCGATCTGGTGACGACTCCGCTCAACCAGCGAAGCCGTGTCCTGGCCGCTGACGGGTCGCTGCTGGCGGTGTTCTTCAAGCAGAACCGCGTCGAGACGCGACTGCAGGACATCGCCGAGCTGGCGCGCAAGTCCGTCATCGCGGTCGAGGACTCGCGCTTCTACGCCCACAACGGCGTCGACTACAAGGGCACGCTGCGCGCCGCGGTGGAGAACGCGCAGGCCGGAGGGGTCAGCCAGGGCGGGTCGACGCTGACCCAGCAGTACGTCAAGAACGCCCTGCTGCAGGCGGCGGACTCCAAGGAGGAGCAGGACGCGGCCCGCGAGCAGACGATCGAGCGCAAGCTCAAGGAGGCCCGCTACGCGCTGGCGATCGAGCAGGAGCTCACCAAGGACGAGATCCTCGAGCGCTATCTGAACATCGCCTACTACGGCAACGGCGTCTACGGCATGGGGACCGCCGCGGGCTTCTACTTCGCCAAGCCCGCCGCGGAGCTGACCCTGTCCCAGGGTGCGCTGCTCGCCGGCGTCGTCCAGAGCCCGGGCCGCTTCGACCCGGTCAAGGCCCAGTCGGACCCGGCGGTCATGGAGTCGCTGCTCAACCGCCGCAACATCGTCCTGAGCCGCATGCGGGACGTCGGGTTCATCACCGAGCCAGAGCGGGCCGCGGCCGCCGCCGAGACGCCGCTGTTCACCATCCAGCCGGTCGCCAGCGGCTGCGAGAACCCCCTCGTGTCGGCTCCATACTTCTGCGACTACGTGCGCCGCGTGCTCGAGGAGACCCCGGTCGGAGCCGCTCTCGGCACGACCCGCGAGGAGCGCCAGGACCGCCTGTTCGGCGGCGGGCTGACGATCACGACGACGCTGGACCCGCGGATCCACGCCATCGCCCAGGCCGAGGCCGAGGACGCGGTGCCGATCGACGACGAGTTCGGCGCCGGCGTGGCCGTCGACATCGTGGAGCCCGGCACCGGTGCGGTGAAGGCGCTCGCGCTGAACCGGCGCTACTCCGAGCAGGACCTGCCGGGGCACACCAAGGTCAACCTCGCG
>Ga0105047_10016255_pt1 | contig 11668 bp, 18 predicted proteins | sample MAT04_FD_78384 | JGI IMG/M metagenome (GOLD analysis project Ga0105047, IMG submission 78384) | Freshwater microbial communities from Lake Fryxell liftoff mats and glacier meltwater in Antarctica - MAT-04 (megahit assembly) | ecosystem: Environmental > Aquatic > Freshwater > Ice > Liftoff... | reverse complement strand
CAACAGGCTCTCGACAAACCCTCCTCGCCATGGGCACTCGGACCGTCGCCCATCGGGCTTGAACCGGTGGCGCCGCGATGGGCAACCGTTCCCATGGCTCGATCTGCCTGAGTGCCATGCCAGACAGCACTTTCATCGTCAGGCAGGTCTGGATCGCGTTCGTCGGGAAAACAGTCCCCCGGACTGTTTTCTGATCCTCCTCACCGCTATGGTCAGGCTGTCGACCGCGTTTGCCAGTCGGCGCGGCCTCCCAGGTCATGGCGGGATCAAACCAGATTGTCAGCGATCCACGGCGCTTGAGCGCGTTCGCCGTCGCCCATCGGGCTTGAACCGATGGCGCCACGATGGGCATCTGCTCGAACCAATGGCGCATCATTGGCTTACTGTATGCGGGCCAGTTCCTGGTCTTGCAGGCGGGGGATGTGGGTTTGCTCATCCAGCCCAGCTACCACACTGGATTAGCGAGATGAATCCCTCATCGGATTTGTGCAACAGAGCCAATCGAAACCGATAAAGTTTCCAAACCACGGGATTCAAGTTGATCTTGTCGGCATACCAACCGGTCGGTATAAAAATGTCATGACAAACAGAATCCTCCCTACCCAACCCTCCAGCACCAAGGCCAAGCTGCTTGACGCGACGACACGGCTAGTTCGGGAGAAAGGATTTTCGTCGACCAGCGTCGATGATTTGTGCAAGGCCGCAGGGGTCACCAAGGGCGCGTTCTTCCATCATTTCGCCTCGAAAGATGCGCTCGGCGTTGCCGCCGCAAACCACTGGTCTGACATGACGTCCGCGATTTTTGCGCAGGCACCGTATCACAAGCCTGCCGAACCGCTGGACCGCCTCTTTGCCTATCTTGATTTCCGCGCCGCACTGATCGCGGGCGGTGTCGCCGAATTCACCTGCCTCGTCGGCACTATGGTGCAGGAAGTCCACGAAACGAGCCCGGCGATCCGTGCCGCTTGCAACGCCAGCATCACGCGCCATGCGGAAACTCTGGTCCCCGACGTCGCGGCCGCACTTAAAGCGCACAGGGTCGAGGGCATCGATCCGCACGGCTTGGCGCTGCATACGCAGGCCGTTCTGCAAGGCGCCTTCATTCTCGCCAAGGCGAGGGGGACGGACGGTGGAGGGCCCGAAGCTGCACGAAAGAGTACGGCGCATCTGAAACGCTATTTCCAGCTGCTGTTCGCAACATCAGAGGAGAACGAACCATGCAAGCCCAGAAAGTAACCGTCGAGGCCGACATCGCCGCAAACATTGCCGACGCCTGGCGCGCCTATACCACCCCGGAAGACATCATGCAGTGGAATGCTGCGTCAGACACCTGGCATACCACCAGCGTCAGCGTCGATCTGCGCGTTGGCGGGGCGTTTTCATCCCGGATGGAAGCCAAGGATGGCAGCTTCGGGTTCGATTTCGCCGGTGTCTGCACCAAAGTCGTAGCGCCCCGGTTGATCGAATAATCCCTCGGGGATCGCACAGTAGAAGTCGCATTCGCCGCAGCCGACGGGCGCACGAAGGTCCGGATTACGTTCGACGTCGAGGCGGCCAACTCCGCCGAGCAGCAACGCGCAGGCTGGCAGGCAATCCTCGACAACTTCGCCCGTTTCGTTGTGGCCAAGCAGCCTTATACGAACTGAAGGGCTTACCCAATAGCGCCGTTTCAATTCCCGAATGAACAGAGAATGGGGACGATCATGACCTACGCAAACTTGGAGACCACTGCAACGAAAACAAAAGGCAAGGCGGTCTGGTCCGGCCTCGCGCTCAGCGGCCTGGCCATCGCTTTCCTGACCCTCTACGGCGCAATGAAGTTGACTCCGCTTACCGTCGTGACGGAGACAATGGCGCGGCTCGGTTGGCCAGCGGACGCTGCAACGGCGCGATTGCTGGGCGTGCTGACACTCGGTGCAACGCTGCTTTACGCGGCGCCCCGGACCAGCGTGCTCGGCGCGATCCTTTTCCTGCGTGGCGCGTTTGGTTTGACCGAGAGCGGCAAGAAACTGCCAAACCTCAACCCCTCGGAGATGTGACATGGCAAATCATCAAGGCGATTTCATCTGGTACGAACTTATCACGACCGATGCCGACGGCGCGCGCGCCTTTTACGAGGCGGTGGTCGGCTGGCAGATCGAGGCCGCTGCTTCGGAGCCGACGGATTACCGGATGATCGCGACCGAGAATGGTCCGGTCGCGGGACTGATGCCGCTGACTGCCGAAATGCAGGCCGGAGGTGCCCGACCGATGTGGCTGGGCTACGTGGCGGTCGACGACGTAGATGCGACAGCGAAATCCACCGCCGACGGTGGAGGCGCTGTCCTCAGGCAACCGTGGGAGACCCCCGGAATAGGACGAATGGCCTTCGTCGCCGACCCCCAGGGCGCGCCGATCTATATCATGAAGCCGACTCGGCCCGCGGGCAACCCGGACATGGAAAGTCTTTCATTCTCGTATGACAAGCCCCGCGCCGGTCATTGCGCGTGGAACGAACTGGCCACCAGCGACCCCGCAGCGGCGCTGCACTTCTACGGCCAACGCTTTGGCTGGGTGAAGGACGGCGAGATGGATATGGGGCCGATGGGAACGTATGAATTCTTATGGCGCGCCGGCCACACGCCAGGTGGAACGATGCACTGGATGATCGGCGCAGTCATGCCCAAGATGCCGCAGATGCCCGTATCGATGTGGACCTACTATTTCCGTGTCGCGGACATCGATACGGCAGCGGCGGCGATCACCGCGAATGGCGGCACGATCGTGTCGCAGCCCATCGAGATTCCGGGCGGCGATTTCTCGATGGTCGGCATCGATCCCCAGGGCGCGGCCTTCGCGCTCATTGGCAGCAGGAGCAAGTGACATGAGAAAGTGCACAATCTGACTGTGGTTCGACCACCATGCCGGAGAGGCCGCGCACTTCTATGCGGCAACATTTCCCGACAGCCATGTCGGGGCCCGTCCATCGTGCCCCCACGGACTATCCAGATGGCAAGCAGGGCGACGCGCTGGTGGTGGAGTTCACCGTCGCGGGCATCCCGTGCATCGGTTTGAACGGCGGACCTGCCTTCCCGCACACGAACGCGTTCTCGTTCCAGATCGCGACCGACGATCAGGCCGAGACCGACCGCTACTGGAACGCCATCGTCGCCAACGGCGGAAAAGAGAGCGAGTGCGGCTGGTGCCAAGACAAGTGGGGTTTGTCATGGCAAATACCGCCGCGCGTACTGACAGAGGCGATGGCCAAGGGCGGCGATGTCGCAAAGCGCACCTTCGAGGCGACGATGCAGATGCGAAAGATTGACATCGCCAAGATCGAGGCGGCCGTGCGGGGCGATGCCGACACGTAAAAACCTTAACGATACGCCGGTTTATGCGCCTCTGACGTAATTCCAAGGCAGGCGATCGACGGTCTGGCTTTGTTTGTGGCCATTAATGATCGAACTGAGTCCGCGTTCAACGGATGATGGGCAGCTGGTTTGAGCGGAGTCATTCAATCAGATCTGTGCTGACAGGTCGAAGTTTGTTTGGCGGGCGGCAGCTTTTCGCATGCATTCTCCTGTCAGCTAGAGCCTGTGGGCGAGCAAAGAAATCAGAAGCGGTCGTTGAGCAAAGCCGCCGCGTCGTTGAAAATTCCGACTTATGAAAAAGGCGATCTCGCTTCCGCTAATTCTGGATCAGCCGGATCAAAGAGCCATTCGGATCGACCATGTAACCGATACGCAGTCCGGAATCTTCCACAGCAGGCTGGCTGATCCGTGGCCAACCCCAGCACTGTTGCGGAACGCCAGCCGCCAAAGAGGCTGCGACAAATCCATCCAGGTCATCCAAGCGCAAACAACAGCTGAACGAACTCTTGCCCGGATCTAAATCCGGGTATGCGAAGAATTCCAACGTCAAACCATTCCGCGCGAGAATCATCCAGCTATCGTCTCGCCAGCCCTCGATGAATCCGAGCGATTGGTAAAACTGAGATGTTGCTTGGAAGTCGATAGCAGGAAGATTTGGTGTCGCGTGATCGGTCATAATTGTATTTCGGGATTCGCCGGTCGCAGCTTGGTCGCCCGGATTAGGGTTAGCTAAGGGTGGTGAGCGAACCTGCGTTCATTCAGGTGGCTCTATGGTAACCCGCGTCCTCCAAGAAGTCGCAGCGATTCTTATAACTGCTATCCCAGCAACTGTTCTCGCTGCGCTGCCCTCGGTGGCGGGCGGCTTTCCGAACCCTGTTGCCGGGACGCTGTTTCCGCATTGCTCGCAGCCTGCGTATGAACAAGCCATTACCAAAACCACACGGTCGCGTCGAGCGCAAAGTTACGAGAGGGCCAGGCCGGCTGTGGCATCATCACGGTTTCAAGAGAGCGACCCTCACGGCGCAATCCGCGGGCCGCCTGGCGAGCCCCAGTTCCAGGTCGGCATCGGCGCTGCGGGATCGGACGGACTTGCGCCCTTCGCCGAGTTGATCACCGCCAGGCGCGTGCCCCATTCGAGGTATCCGACGAAGGCGGCACGAAATTCCGGATCATCAGGCAGCCCGACCTCGTCGGCTGCGTCCAGCATCAGAGCGAGCCAGCGTCTGCGCTGAACCTCGGTCAGTTGACGGCCGAGGTGGGCGGCGATCATGCCGGCGTGACTTCCGCCGCCGTCGGTGTAGGTCGCAGGGCCGCCGAAGACCTCGGCGATAAAGCTCGCCACATGCTGCGCGTGACGGGGATCCATACCGGCAAAAACCGGCCTCAGGATATCGTCGCGCTCGACCTTGTCATAAAAGGCCTCGGTGAGTGCGCGAAGCCGGGCCTCGCCTCCGGCCCAGGCCGCGAGCATCGGCGGCGCGGGAGGGACCGCCGCGCTCACCGCGACCACTCCACGCCCACACCTGCGTAGTGGCGCATCTCGGCGATCTCGGCGATGAATGGGCGGACCAGCTGCACAAACGGCGGAAAGTTCGGTCCTTTGCGAAAGCCCTGCAAGTGCGAGTCGGCGGAGGTCCAGAGAATGCGCAAGGTGAAAGATGACGGCGCGTCCCTTGCTGCGGCAAGTTCGTAGCCCAGACATTCGGGCGCGGCCTGCAAATGGGCACCGGCCTTGGCATAGGCCTCGACCAAGGACTCGAGTGGATGTTCTTTCAGTTCATAACGGATGTATTCAACAATTATTTTGACCTCCTTGCAGAGCCCGGACGCGCTGCTAACCATACGACGCGCATAGTTTTCTTCGATTCGGCGCAGACCTGCAAGTACTTACACGGATGTAACCCCTGATGGATGCGACTGCTTTGGACAAGATGCAGGACTGCCCCGTGATGGAGACCATCGTCGCGGTCGGCGGCAAGTGGAAGCCGCGGATCCTGTGGGCGCTGCGCCCCGGCCCGCTGCGCTTCGGCGTTCTGCAACGCGCAACAGGTGCCTCAACCCGCATGCTCACGCGGAGTTTGCGCGAGCTTGAGGACGACAACCTGATCGACAGGACCGCAGGCACGGATGGCGCCGTACCGACCACTCTTTATGCCTATTCCGCCTACGGCTGCTCTCTCATCCCTGTGCTCGACGCCATGGGCGACTGGGGGATCTGCCACCGGTCGCGTCGTTAAACGTGTCGCCTTCACCGGCTGAGCCTACCGTTCAAACGAGTCGATGGCATCAGCCCGGATAGCGGAGGTCTCCCCGATACCTCGGAAGCGGACGCAGTCGAGACGGTAGTGCAGGGCAATCCTGACACATTATAGCGTTAGCGGTATGCCGTTTTATACGCCTCTGGCGTAACTCCATGGCAGGAAATCAACGCTCTGGCTTGGTTTATGCACATTGATGATCGCCCTGTGTGCGCGTCTCACGGAAGATGGGCAGCTGGTCTGACCGTCGGTTACATGGAAATCAGACTTGTGCTGACAGGCCGAAGTTTGTGTGGCGGGCGGCAGCTTTTCGCACACATTCTCTTGGAAGTTTGAGTCTGTGAGCAAGCGCAGAAATCAGAAATGGTCGTTAAGGAAAGCCGCCGCGTCGTCGGAATTTCCGACGACCTTGTTCGTGGCTTGACGATAAAGCTTGAAATTCAGTTCGGTGCCGGGTCGGCCATCCCCCCAATCAGTGAAAGGCTTGAGTTCGAACCGCCCCAGCGGACGCCGCATAAGCGTGATGTTTCCGACGACAAGATCAACGCGCGGTGTTTGCCGGGCGACATCACGCTTCTTGGCAACTGCTTCAGCGGAAATGACAATTCCTCGTGCGAAAAGACTCTTTCCACCATCGTTTTCGCCGGTAAACAAGAAGATGGTGTCATTGTTGAAGATAAGTTTGCCGCCGTACATCGTCTTTTGATCGGCCAACAAGAACGTCTTCGACTGCGGATCGATAACCTTGGCTTTGATCGCGAACGCCATATTGCTCCTTTGGTGTCAAATGGCCTGCATTTTGGCGAGATGGCATTGACATGATTTCAATTTTCGTCAAGCGTTACCCGACGTCCAAAATAAAAATTGCGTTCGAATCCCCCACGAATTTTCCTGTTCAGTAGCTATCAAACGCTCTACTCGCGCCGGAAGCAAACCAAAAATTTCATTCAGCCTTACGTTTTATTGGATCGAAAGAATTTCCTCATGCACTCCCGTTGCGCCCCAGCGGACGATCTCAGTCAGGACTGGGATCAGCGCCTTGCCACGGGGGGCATGGGAGTACTCCACCTTTTTCGGTAGGACCGGGTACTCCTTCCGTATGATCAGCCCTAACTCTGTCATTTCCTTCAGTTCGCGACTGAGGATGCGCGGAGTGATAGGCTTGCCGAGGGCACCCTTCACCAGGGATCGCCCAATTTCACCGAAACGAAGCGGGCCACGATGCAGAACACACAGAATATGCAACTTGTAGCGACCACCGACGATCTTGCTGAATGCGATGGCGGGGCAGAACTGGACATGGCTCATATCAAGACCGGTCAGTAGCGAAACGCTCGGTCCGCGACGGCTGTCTTCATCTGGTGCCACAACTACTCTCCACACTATCCATTTTGTCCGTATTTACGAAACCGTACTGCCCATATAGTCTGTAATCAATGGTAAAAAAGGAGGTCAGGCATGACAGATGACGAAGCCCCAGAGCATCGGAACGCCGCAATAGCGTCGGCAAACTTTCACAAAGGCGAGGTCGAAGCCTCGGCTGGTTTCGATACCACACCGGAGCGATTGTTTCGCGCCCTCACCTCACAGGAAATCTGCAACTGGTGGGTCCGACCCGGCGTGTTCAATACCAAGGAATGGAGCGGGAACGTCAGGGAAGGCGGCCGCTGGGCTGCTGCTGGTATCGGCGGCGGACAGCCCTACCAGCTCGAAGGCAAGTTCGTCACCATCGACGAACCGCACTTGCTGATTCAAACCTGGCAACCGGTCGGAGCGCCTGGCGACCCAGCAATGCTGACTTTCAACATGGAGCCGCAGGCAAAGGGTGTTCGAATGACTCTCATCCACAGCGGTCTGATGAACCCGGAAGTCTGCGAGAAAACCCGCGCGGGCTGGGAAACCAGTCTCGTCAGACTTCAGGAAATCGTCTCGGCCGAGAACGGTTAGCCCGTGGCTTATGACAAAAACCTTGCCGCCCGCGTTCGGGGTTGCCTGTCGGACGCAAGCGAATTGCGTGAGCAAGCGATGATGGGCGCGCTCTGCTTCATGGTGGGCGGCCATATATGCTGTGGCGTGACCGGCGTTGCCCTGATGGTCAGAGTGGGTCGCGACACTTATGATGCGGCCCTTGCGGAAGACTATGTCCGACCGATGGAGATATCCGGACGAAAACCGCGTGGGTTTGTTCTCGTAGATCCACCCGGCATAATATCAGATCAGGCTTTGGATCGGTGGATTGCACGCGGGCGGGAGTTCGTTTCGACATTGGCATTAAGAGCGATAAATATCTGAAAGCCAATCTAGACTGATTGACGCGTATTATAAAAATGTTTACGGATTCAAGTAAGGCCATGGCCTGCTTTGTCCACTCCAGGACTTTCGTGACGAGAGAATACTGCGGGCTGGGGCCGACGGCGCAAGGGTCTGGCAGAGTAGAGAGACCGTCCTTCAACACCGCCTGACGGCGTCGGGCCCCGGTTCGATCACTCGTGAAATGAACTTGCGAGGTTCTCGGACCGTTCCCGAACAAGGATCGAAAGGAGTGTCGCAATTGCATTCTCGTACGACCTGTCGTCCGCTTTCGCATCACAAGCCAGCGCGGCCCGGTCGAACATGGCCGATGCCAAATCTGCACAGATATCGATTTCTACGGTCGAGGCATGTCGCCCTAGCGCATTCCTGATCCCGTGGCGCAGCTCCCTTCCGCCGGTTTCCGAGTCTATACGGCGCATCTCTTCGGGACCGAGAACCGCCGGTCCATCAAGCAGCAACATCCGGACGCGGCCCGGCTGGCGGATCGCGCGGAAATAGGCCTTTGATCCTAGGAGCAGCGCTTCCAGCGGGGTTGTTGCGCTGACCGAACTGCCTTCGATCTCCTCGGCGATAAGGGTTGCTTCGGCCTCGACGACAGCCTGAAACAGCGCCTGTTTGTCCTTGAAGTGATGATAGAGCGCACCGCGTGTCACACCAGCCTTTTCGACCACCTCGGGCGTTCCCATGGCCGCATACCCCTTTTCGAATAACAGGGTCCGCGCAGCTTCGATGAGGATGCCGCGCGTTGCCTGACTGCGCTCGGTGTTCGAACGTCGCTCTTGCATACATACAGCCTGCATGTTATCAGATTACTAACATACATTCTGTATGTTTCGAACGTGGAGTGCAAGCAATGAAACTGACGCAATACTATCCGGTCCTTATGGTGGAAGACGTTTCCAGCATCAGCACTTTCTACCAGGCACATTTCGGCTTCCGGGCACTTTTCGACAGTGATTGGTATGTTCACCTTCAATCGATCCAAGACGAAAACGTCAATCTTGCGATCCTTCAAGGGGACCACGAGACGATCCCCAAAGCAGCGCGCGGCCGCGTTGCGGGGATGTTGTTGAACTTTGAGGTCGAGGACGTGGACACGATATATCTGGACCTGATAAGCAAGAACCTGCCGATGCTTCTTGCGCTGAGGGACGAGCCGTTCGGTCAAAGGCACTTCATTACGCGCGACCCCAGCGGCGTGTTGATCGACGTGATAAAGCCCATTCCCCCGAGCGCAGAGTTTATGGCCCAGTTTGCAGGTGAAGCATTGCCTCAATGAGTCGATGGCTTGCGTCGATCAAAAGCGTCGGCCGAAGGTTTCCATCGCCCGGTGGTCGCCGACGACTTCGATTGTCAGGTTGATCGAAAATCATGATCGTAACACAGTGCAAGAAGATCGATGGGTGGAGGAAATAGTATTTCCATCCCGGATGATTACGTTGACCCTCGCCGTTCTTTCTTTTTCATGTCAAGATTTTGACGGTAGAATAAGCACTCGCAGGGATTGTACTTTGCAGCCATCCACCCCCTCAGCCTTCTTCCTTTGTGTGCGTCATATACTTCAGCTTACCTCAAGTATGTGGCCGATATCGTTCACCAACCTCTCGATCAAGTCCGGAAGGGCGAAGAGATCCTGCGCCCGCAGGAAGCGCTTTCTAGAACTCGGCTCCTCGGCGTTTTCAAGCTCCCAGACAAGGGGATACGGGACGTATACTGCCCAACCGCCGGCCTCCAGCATCGGAGAGATGTCGGACAGTAGCGAGTTCCCAATCATCATGCCGCAGGCCGGCGAAGTCCCGAGACGATGGAACACGACCTCGTAAGACTTGGTGTTTTTTTGAGCTACGATTTCGATGTTATGGAACAAGCCTGGCATGCCCGACTGTGCGATCTTCCGCTCTTGTTCGAACAGCTTGGATTCAAGTTTCAAGTGCAACGTTTGATCTGAAGGCCGCGAGTTGTTCGGCCATGGCTTCTTCGGGTGTTTTCCATTTGGGGGTCTTGCGGGGGCGCTGATTCATCAGGCGGGCGACGTCGTTGAGTTCGGTCTGGCTGATGGTGCTCAGGTCGGTGCCCTTTGGGAAGAACTGTCGCAGCAGACCGTTGGCGTTCTCGTTCGATCCGCGCTGCCAGGGGGCATGCGGATCACAAAACCAGATGTCGATCTTCAGCCGGCGCGCCAATTCCGGGTGGCAGGCCATCTCGCTGCCCCGGTCATAGGTCATCGACCGGCGCAGCACAGCGGGCAGGCGTTTCATCTGGCGGGTAAACCCCTCCAACGCCGCGTCATCGGTGCAACCGCGCGTTCTGCGCTGCAATCGATCCCCCGGATCGATTGCTTGACGCTTGAACTGCTGAGAATGAGAAAGCGGTTCTTGCGCTCGACGACCGTGCCCACGGCCGAGCGGTTGAAGGCCCCCTTGATCAGATCGCCTTCCCAGTGACCGGGCGCCAGACGGCTCTCGATCTCTTCAGGCCGGTGGATGATCCTCAATGATTCCGGGGTGATAGAGCCACCTCCAGCGTCGTGCGCCGCTGGCCCCGCGCAGGTTCGTGCTGTCAAAAGGCGGCGCTCATCTCGGCCTTCAGCCCGCCCTTTGGATGCGCGTAAATCGCGGCATAGATCGTCTCATGGCTGATCAGGCGGCTGGGATCATCGGGTTGCATGGACTCGAGCCTTCACGCAATCTGTTCGGGAGACCAGCGCTTTTGGATCAGTTTGCCCCGCACAAAGTCATGCAGCCACCCACCCTTGACCAGCTTCAGCCGCCGTCCGCACCGCTTGCGCAGCACCCGGTATCGTTCCCCGCCAAGATGCGCACAATAGGGCTGCGCGCGGTCTTTCTCCGGGCGGCCCCGCCGCAGTTCGCGCCCGATCGTCGAGGCGCTGCGCCCCAGCAACCGGCCGATCGCCCGAAGGCTCGCCCCGCGCCGATGCTCTGCCAAAATCACGCCACATTCATCGCCGTTGAGGTGCTTGTATCGTTTGTCCATCGCAACATCCAATGCCCTGTGGGCCGTGGGTGTTGCACTTGAAACTTGAGCGTAAGAAGGTGCGGATACGATGCGGATGCTCGCTGCCGCCGCCTTCGCAAAAAGCGATCGGCTTGGACCCGAAAAAACGACGAGCCCTTTGCGTCTTAAAAGAACCCAAATGACCGTTTGTTGAACGTTGAAATTCTCATTGGTCGGTCCAACCGGCTAGGATCTGTTGACGTTCACTTCAACCGGATGATGGTGGCCACGAGGGTGATAAAGGCGCTGGAGCTTTCGTCGGTTTTGCAGTAGTGGATTGCGATGCCTCTGTATTTCTTGAGCCTCCCGAAGAAGTTCTCGATCAAAGGCCGCCACTTGAAGGTTTCGCGGTCGAATTTGGCAGGAAAGCGGCGGTTGGTGTCAACGCGGAGTAAAATCGTAAGCGGCGTCTGCGCCCCATTGATTTTCCGGTTGCCTATGTCGGCTTTGGGCGGATGAGCACGTCCGGGAGTCCCTGACGAGGTCATTTTGAGGCGGTGGTCTTTTAGACGCAGGCCCACGGCATCAGGGCGTCGATGTCTTTATCGAGGTGGCGGTTTGCCAGTTTGGTGAAGAGATTGCGGAGGTAGGCGTAGGGCTCAACGCCGGGCGTCTTGCAGGTGCCGATCAGGCTGGCGAAGCGTGCCCAGTTTCGGCCGCCCTCGTCGTGGCCGGCGAAGAGCGCGTTGCGGCGATTCATGGCGGGGCTGCGGATGGCGTTTTCGACCAGGT
>Ga0105047_10016254_pt1 | contig 11668 bp, 10 predicted proteins | sample MAT04_FD_78384 | JGI IMG/M metagenome (GOLD analysis project Ga0105047, IMG submission 78384) | Freshwater microbial communities from Lake Fryxell liftoff mats and glacier meltwater in Antarctica - MAT-04 (megahit assembly) | ecosystem: Environmental > Aquatic > Freshwater > Ice > Liftoff... | reverse complement strand
GCGGTCGCTGCCGTCGCTGCGGCCTCGGGGATCTCGAAGAAGCGGGTGTTCGACCTGGCCCACCTCGACCCCGGCGGCCCGGACCGGGCCGATCTTCCAACCACGCCCTAACCTGGCCGGGTGGTGTCCGGTCCGAGCGACGATCCCGCCGGTGGGGCGGGCGACGAAGGAGAGATCGTCGCCGCCGAGTTCGAGGCCCTCTACGACGACGCCACGCTGGCGGCCATCGAGGCGTGGGCCCAGGCCCGGGTGGCCGGCGCGTCGCGCACCGTGCCTGGCGATGGGCCCGACGCCGTCGACCTCGAGCCTCCCGGCCGACGCGACCCACGCACCATGGGCACCGGGGGCGCCATGCTGGCGGCTGCGCTGTTCGGCTTGGCCGACGCCCTGCGGGTCGAGCCGCCGAAGCCCGACGTCGTGGAGTACGCCCCGGACGACGCCGCTCCGGGCGAGCGGGCCGCCACCTTCGTGTTCGTGCCCGGCTTCCCCGAGGCCTGCCGCATCGAGGTGCGGCCGTGGCTGCTCGGCGACGATGCCCGGCTGGCTGCGCCTGGCCCGCACGTGGCCGAAGCAGCCGAGGGAGAAGGCCCGCCGGGGTGACCGGGTGGCGTCGGTAGTGTGCAGGGCGTGGCCCGCTTCTACGTGACGACCCCGATCTACTACGTCAACGACGTGCCCCACATCGGGCACGCCTACACCACCGTCACCGCTGATGCCCTGGCGCGTTGGCACCGACTGGTGGGCGACGACGTGTACTTCCTGACCGGGACCGACGAGCACGGCCTCAAGGTGCAGCGCTCGGCCGAGGCGCTCGGACGCACACCCATCGAGCACGCCGACCAGACCAGTGCCCGCTACTGCGAGACGTGGGAGCTGCTCGGGATCTCCTACGACGACTTCATCCGCACCACCGAGCCCCGCCACGCTCGGGCCGTGCAGGACTTCCTGCAACGCTGCTTCGACAACGGCCACATCTACAAGGACACCTACTCGGGCCTGTACTGCGTGGCGTGCGAGGCGTACTACACCGAAGAGGAGCTGACCGACAGTGATCTTTGCCCGATCCACGGCACCGCGGTGGAGCACGTCGAGGAGGAGAACTGGTTCTTCCGGTTGTCCGCCTTCGCCCAGCCGCTCCTCGACTGGTACGAGGCCAACCCCGATGCCGTCCAGCCCGTCGGCAAGCGCAACGAAGCCATCGGCCTGATCCGCCAGGGCCTGCGAGACGTGTCGATCTCGCGGAGCTCGCTGTCGTGGGGCGTCCCCGTGCCGTGGGACGACGAGCACGTCTTCTACGTCTGGTACGACGCCCTCATCAACTACGCCACAGCCATCGGCTATGGCCGCGACCCGGAGCGCTTCGCCGCGTGGTGGCCGTCGGTGCACCACCTGCTGGCCAAGGACATCCTCCGCTTCCACTGCGTGTACTGGCCCGCCATGTTGCTGGCCGCGGGGGAAGATCCGCCCGCATCCATCAACGTCCACGGCTACCTGCTGGTGGGCGGCGAGAAGATGAGCAAGACCCGCCTCAACCAGGTGCTGCCCGCCGACCTCATCGAGGGCAACGACGAGCTCGAGTTCGCGGCCCTCGGCGTCGACGGGTTCCGCTACCACTTCCTTCGTGACACCCCGTTCGGACCCGACGGCGACTTCTCCTACGAGGGCATGGTGGCCCGGTTCAACACCGACCTGGCCAACAACCTGGGCAACCTGCTCAGCCGCGTGGCCACCGTGGTGGGCAAGTCGTGCGGCGGCATCGGTCCCGCGCCCGGGGCCTCGTCGCCGCTGGCCGCAGTGGCCGACCAGGTCGTGGCCGACACCATCCAGGCCTGGAACGACATCGCACCGTCGATCGCGCTCGACGCCACCTGGCGCCTCCTGCGCGAGGCCAACGCCTACCTCGAGGCCCGCGAGCCGTGGAAGATGGAGCCCGGCCCCGAGCTCGACCAGGTGATGGGCGATGCCCTCGAGGTGCTGCGGATCGTCGCCGTCCTGGCCAGCCCGGCCATCCCCGGGACCAGTGCCGAGGTATGGCGCCGCATCGGCCTGCCCGGCGGACCGACCGACGAGACCGTGCCGGCCTCCGTGTCGTGGGGCGGCTACCCGGGAGGATTGGCCGTCGAGAAGGGCGCGCCGCTCTTTCCTCGTCTGAAGGTCTGAGCGGTGTGACGGCGTCCGAGGAGCCCGCCGTGCTGCGGTGGACCGACAACCACTGCCACCTGCCCGTCGACGAGTCGCTCGACGACGTCCTGGTCGCGGCCCGTACGGCGGGCGTGGAGCGCCTCGTCACCGTGGGGACCGACGTCGCCAGCTCGGTGGCGGCCATCGAGGTGGCACGGGATCGTCCCGGCGTCTACGCCACCGCCGGCGTGCACCCCCACGATGCCGCCGGCGGGCTCGATGGGCTGGGCGCGCTCGTGGCGGCGGGCGAGGTCGTCGCCGTGGGGGAGTGCGGTCTCGACTACCACTACGACCACTCGCCGCGGTCGGCGCAGCGCGAGGTGTTCGCGGTCCAGGTGGCCCTGGCCCGCGAGCACGGGCTTCCCCTCGTGATCCACACCCGAGAGGCGTGGGACGACACGTTCGCCGTGCTCGACGAGGTCGGGGTGCCCGAGCGCACGATCCTGCACTGCTTCACCGGTGGTCCCGACGAGGCGGATGCCTGCCTCGATCGCGGGATGTACGTGTCGTTCAGTGGGATCGTGACCTTCCCGTCCGCACCCGAGGTCCGGGCTGCGGCGGTTCGGTGCCCGTCGGATCGGCTCCTCGTCGAGACCGACGCGCCCTACCTGGCACCGGTGCCGCACCGCGGCCGCCGGAACCAGCCGGCCTGGGTGACCGACGTGGGCGCCTTCCTGGCCACGGCCCGAGGCGTGGGCGTGGCCGAGGTGGCCCGGATCACCTGGGACAACGCCGAGTCGGCCTTCGTACTCGACCGCTGAGGCGGCCCTCCGCCACTCGCAGTGGTGACGCGTGTCACGTGTCGAAAGCATTGCGGAAGTTGCGGAAGTGTTACGAAGCCGCATAGGTTCCCTACTCATGTCCGCGGAGGGAGTAGCCCGGAACGGTGGTGCCGTCGACGCGCACGCCCCATCGGCCGAGGTCGAAGGCGAGGTGCTCACGTCGCCGTGGCTGGACTCGCGCCGGGCGCTGCTGGTCGCCGTCGTGCTCACCATGCTGGCACTGCCCCTGCTGATCATCGATGCCTTGCCCTCGGGCGACCACTCATCGGCGCAGGCGCAGGTCGCGGCCGCAGCCCCCGAAGGCTCGTCGGCGCAGGTGGCCACCACCGAGGAGCCCACCACCACCACCTCCACCACCGAGGCGTCGACCACCTCCACCACGGCGGCGCCCACCACCACGACCGTGGCCCCCACCACCACGGCCGCCCCGACCACGTCGACCACGGCGAAGGCCACCACCACCACGACCGTGGCTCGGGTGGCGGCCGCTCGGGTGGCGCCGGCCACGACGCCCCCCACCACCGCGGCCCCGACCACCACCGCCCCTCCGGCTTCGGCTCCGCCTGCCCCCACCGTGGGCGCCACGTCGAGCGACGCCGCCTTCCTGGCTTGCGTGCGCCAGCGGGAGTCCAGTGGCAACTACGGAGCCGTGAACGGCGCCGGGTACTACGGCGCCTACCAGTTCTCGCAATCGACCTGGAACAACACGGCGTCCCACGCCGGCCGTGGCGATCTCGTCGGGGTACGCCCCGACCGAGTGGCGCCGGGCGATCAGGACGCCATGGCGCTGCACCTGTTGCAGTGGGTGGGTCGCAGCCCGTGGGGCGGGTACTGCTGAGGCGACGAGCAGCTTCGTTGCGTCGAGCAGGCAAGCTGGGCTCGTGACGCTCGGTCCTCGCCAGATCCACGAACTGCTCGACGCCCACGGTCTGGAGCCGTCGAAGGCACTGGGCCAGAACTTCGTGGCTGATCCCAACACCGTCCGTCGGATCGCCCGGTTGGCCGAGGTCGGCCCTGGCGACCACGTGGTCGAGGTGGGGCCCGGCCTCGGCTCGCTCACCATTGCCCTGGCCGAGACCGGTGCTGCGGTCACCGCCGTGGAGATGGACCGTCATCTCGTGCCCGTGCTCGAGGAGACGGTCGTGCCACTCGGGGTGCGCCTCGTGGTGGCCGATGCCCTGACCGTCGATTGGGCCGAGGTGCTGGCCGGGGCGCCCACGTGGTCGCTCGTGGCCAACCTCCCCTACAACGTGGGCACTCCGCTCGTGCTCGACCTGCTCGACGACGTTCCGGCCATCACGTCCATGCTCGTGATGGTGCAGCGCGAGGTGGGGGAGCGGTTCGCCGCCTCTCCCGGCGGCCGGGACTACGGCATCCCCAGCGTGAAGGTGGCGTATCACGGCCGGGCTCAGGTGGTGGCTCGGGTGCCGGCCACCGTGTTCATCCCGCAACCCCGGGTCGAGTCGGTGCTGGTCCGCATCACGCGAACCGAGGCGCCGGCCGTCGATGCCGATCCCGAGGTGCTCTTCTCCCTGGTGCGCACCGCGTTCGGGCAACGTCGCAAGATGCTGCGCCGGTCGCTCGGGGCGTTGGTGTCCGACGAGGCCTTCGTTCGCGCCGGGGTGGAACCCACCGATCGACCCGAGCGCCTGGGGATCGAGGCGTGGGGCCGCCTCACCGATGCCGTGACCGGGCGGTCCTAGGCTCGTCGCGTGCCCGTCCACCTGCTCGCCCACGCCAAGCTGACGCTGTCGCTGCGGGTCACCGGCGTGCGTGCCGACGGCTTCCACCTGCTCGATGCCGAGATGGTCAGCCTCGACCTGGCCGACGAGCTCGTCGTCGACCCATCCGGCTCCGGGCTCGACGTGACTGATTTGGGGTCGGGGCTCGCGGTGGCGGTCGGCGACGACAACCTGGTAGCGCGGGCGTTGCGGCTCGCCGGGGCGACGGCTCACGTGCGGTTGACCAAGCGCATCCCCGCCGGCGCCGGACTGGGCGGCGGGTCGTCCGATGCCGCCGCCGTGCTGCGGTGGGCGGGGTTCGGCGACCTCGATGCCGCCGCTCGGCTGGGTGCCGATGTGGCCTTCTGCCTGGTCGGGGGACGGGCCCGTGTCCGAGGCATCGGTGAGGTCGTCGACCCGCTGCCGTTCGAGGCGCGGACGCTCACCCTGCTCACACCGCCGTTCGGTTGCTCGACGCCAGCGGTCTACCGCACCTGGGACGAGCTCGGCAGCCCCACCGGCGAGCAGGGCAACGACCTCGAGCCAGCTGCGCTCGTGGTCGAGCCGAGGCTGGCCGCATGGCGCGACCGCTTGGGCGACGCCACCGGTGTGCAGCCGCGTCTGGCCGGCAGCGGGTCGACGTGGTTCGTCGAGGGCGACTTCCCCGGCGACGGGCGGCTCGTCGTGCACACGGTGCCCGCCATCTGATCGTTCCGGCGCGGGTTGCGAGGTCGTGGGCCTAGCAACCCGCGCCAGTTCGGGGGCTATGGGGTCGAGGTCAGACGTCCGATTGGCGGTGGAGGATAGCGGCGAGGGCTTGGCGGGAGGTGGGGTTGGTGGGTCGGTAGGTGCCGTCGTTGTAGCCGTTGACGAGGCCTTCTTCGGTGGCCCAGGCGATGGCGGTGTGGAAGGGGTGGTCTGCCGGGATGTCGGCGAACCCGGGGTCGGGGGCGCCGGTGGGGGAGCCGTTCTGGCGCCAGAGGATGGTGGCGAGGGCTTGGCGAGAGACGGGGTTGGTGGGTCGGAAGGTGACGTGGTCGAAGCCGTTGACGAGACCTTCGGCGGCAGCCCATTCGATGTCGGCGGAGAAGGGGTGGGTGACGGGGACGTCGGTGAAGCAGGGGGGGCGGGTGAGGAGGATCGTCGTCGCCGTCACCGAGATCCACGACGCCGGGACCCCGGAGATCGAGGAGAACGACCCACCCACCAAGTTCGCGGTGGCCACCACACGCGAGGGTGCCCTGGTGGTGGCGTCGACGGCGAGCGAGCCGTCGACGAGGAGATCGCCGTCCACTCGCATCGAGGCAGTGACGTCTGCCGAGCTGAGCTCCCAGAGGCTGTCCGGACCGAGCTCGAGATCCCCGACGATCCGGCCGGTGCCGCTCAAGGTCCCGTGGTTGACGAGCGTGCCCGTGCCGCCAAGGAACACCACCTGGCCGAAGCCGCCGGGCGCGAGGTCGAGTGTTCCTTCGACCACGAGCTCGCTGGCCGAGGCCATGCGCAGATGGCCGAGCTCGGCCGGTCCTCCCAGTCGCACGGTGCCCCAGATGGTGGTGTCGCCGAAGGTCCAGACCGACGTCGACGCCCCGCTCGGCACCACGGTCATCGAGACACCCGCGGGGACGTCGCCGTGGAGCTCGGTGTCGCCATCGACGGTGATGTGCGCGGTGGTCGACCCGGCTGCGGTCAGATCGGGTACGAGGGCCCGAACCCTCTGGTCCTCGATGTCGGCGCCGATGTGCACCTCGCCGGCGCCGGTGACGGCGACGTCGGTGAGCGTCAGCGAGCCGGCCGAGCCCTGCCGCAGGACCCCGTCGACCATGAGCGTGCCGCCGGTCTGTTCGAGCGAGGCGGCGCCAGCCATCTCGTCCCCGTCGTCGAGCTCGAAGTCGCCGTTGCGTCCCTGCAGCCAGAGCGTGGACGCTTCGGCGACCGTGATCGTTCCCGTCGACGTGACGACCAGTCGACCTTCCGCCTCGACGGGCAGGGGCGCGCCGGTGAGCACCGCATCGGCGGCCTCGCTGCGGATCGTCCCGGTGTTCAGGAACGTGCCGCCGCTGATCTGACGTGGGCCGCCCGCGCCTTCGGCCAGGGTCAGGGTCCCGGCGTTGGCAAACGTTCTCTGCTCCTCGGTCCAGCTCGGCAACTCGAAGCTCAGCTCGGCGAGTCGGCCGGCGGTGGCCGACGTGAGCTCGAGCGTGCCGTGGTTGCTCGAGCCGGCCCCGTGGATCCGAAGCCTGCCGTCGGTGGTCGGGCTGTCGAGGGGTCCGCCGACGATGCGAAGGGTCGGTTGGGGGTCAGGTCCGTCGAAGCCGATGGCGAGGGCCTCGACATCGGCGGTCGTGGCCGTGACCGTGTAGTCGCCGGGCGGGAGGCAGGCCACGTCTTCGTCGGTGGGTACCGTGCCCGGCAACCAGGCGCCCGGGACCTCCCAGTCGCCGTCGACCGGCGCGGCCCACACGTGGGAGCACGTCAGGGGAGCCGTGAGGCTCGGGTAGATGAGGATCTGGCTGGGCGTGACGATGAACTCGTGGGCGAACGACGAAGCCGGGTAGGCGTTCGTGATCTGCGTGGCGGCGAGGACTTCGGTGAGCCCTTCGGGCATCGGCGTGTCGAGCAGGAGGTCGCCACCCGCCGCGTCGAACGTCCCGGCCACGTCGACGTGGCCGTCGCCGCCCAACCGAAGCGTTCCCGGCAGGGTGAGGTCTCCGGTGAAGGCCATCGATCCCGTGGGCGCGACCTCGCCATTGATCGTGGCCGACGCGGCGTCGACCGTGCCCGAGCCGCGCAGCGTGGCGTCGAGCACGAGCGGTTCCTCGGCGGGACGGACGGTGCCGTCGAGGTCGAGGCGGAGGCCGCGGGAGGAGACTGGCGCGTCGTCGACGACGAGCACCCCGGCCGCGTGCACCTCGATCCAGGAGTCGGAGAGGCGGGTGTCGTCGAGCGTCAGCGTCGCTCCGGGCTCCACCACGAGGTGGGCCGAGATCTCGACGCCGCGCACGGTTGCCGCCGCCGAGGCAACGGTGACCGTATGCGCCTCGAGCGCACCGAGATGGGGGCGATGCACGCCATGGGGGGAGGGGACGACCTCGACGGGACCGGGGCCCTCGAGGACGAGGCCGAGAGTTCCCGGCCACGGTCCATTGCCGATGTCCTCGCGGAGGGCCAGCTGCGACGGCACCGTGGCGTCCGCTGGGTTGGTCAGCCGGAGGTCGCCCGAGATGAGTCCTCCGTGGACGAGCCCTGCCCGTCCACCGTCGCGGATCTCGACGGACATGTTCTTTTCTACGGTGTCCAACTTCACGGCGAGGCCGAGCGGACCAGGAACGACCTCGAACGCGCTTGCCTTGGTGTAGTCGCCGGAGAGGAAGGCCCCGTCGGTGACGATGATCGGATCTCCCGTCACGTCGGAGTCCCAGATCTAGAAGTCCTCCGGGCCGGCGGCCGTGAGGTGTCCCGCCACATCGACGGAGCCACCCTGCTGTCGCCACGCCACGCCTTGTGCCGGCGGTGCGACAGCGAGCGGACCGGTGCCGACGAGGGCAGTCGCCTCCAATCGAAGTTCACCGCCTTGCGCCACGTGGAGCTGGCCGGTCGAGTCGACGTGGAGGGTGCCGGCCACCGGACCGGCTCGGAGCCCGCCCGAGAGCACGGCGGCGGGCGACGACACGGCGAGGGTGCCGTCGAGGTCGATCGTGCCGATCCCGCCCAACCATCGTGAGCCGGGCCCGGCATCGAGGGTCACGCCGGCGGCCACCTCGAGCGTGGAGCCGGCGATGAGCTCGACCGACGACTCGTGCTCGCTGAGGGCGTCCAAACGCAGGTTGCCGTGGACGGTCGACGTGCCGGCCCCGCCGAGGGTGAGGGAGGCGTCGGCTCCGTGGGCCAGCACGTCGAGCGACGGCTGGAAGGCCACGCCGGGCTCGCCCACGTGGACCTCGGATGCCTTCGCCGGCCCGGAGGACGTGACCGTGTAGGCCGTGCCGGCACACGACATCAGGCAGGGTGGGTTCGCCGGCGGGCGTCCAGCGAGCGGCGTCATCCCACGACCCGTCGGTGAGGGTCGTCCACGTCTTCGTGCACGCCGGCACCGCGAGGTGGCCGGGCTGTCGCCGAACGCGAACGTGGCGGCCAACGAGGCCACCACGAGCACTCCAGCAACTCGTCGCAACACCTGATGCCCGCCTCACCGTTGTCGATCGTGCGTCACCTTAGGACGTTGGCGATGACGGACACTCGGCAGGCCGGCGCGGCGATGCGGTTACTTGCCTGCGGCGCGTCGTTGGAAGCGAGTCCGCTTCAGCATCTTGCGGTGCTTCTTCTTGCGCATGCGCTTACGGCGCTTCTTGATCAGTGATCCCATGGCGGGGTGGACCTTACTTTCCGGTTGTTCGAAGATGCGAAACGGCGACCGGGTGACCGGTCGCCGTTGGCTCGGAGGAGAGGACTCGAACCCCTACGACGAGGACCAAAACCACGCATGCTGCCAATTACATCACCCCCGAAGGTCCGCCCATCCTAGGACGGCCTGCGCACCCACCTGGCGCGCCGGCGCGCTAGAAACGTGCCATGACGTCGACGCCGCTGTCCGCCGTGGTCCTGGCTGCCGGCGAGGGCACCCGCATGCGGTCCTCCCGCCCGAAGCCCCTGCACCTGCTGTGCGGTCGCGCCATGCTCCTCTACGTCCTCGACTCCCTGGTCGACTGCGACACCCGCCGTGCGGTGGTCGTCGTTGGTCACGGCGCCGAGCGCGTCACGAAGAAGCTGCAGGACTCGGCCCCCGATGTCGTCCTCGACTTCGTGGAGCAGCACGTCCAGCGCGGCACCGGCGACGCCGTCAGCGTGGCCCTCACCTCGTTCTCCGAAGAGGAGATCGACGCCGACGGCGACGTGCTCGTGCTGCCGGGCGACACGCCGCTGCTGCGGCCCGAGACCATCGTTGCCCTGGTCGCTCAGCACCGCGCCCTCGGGTCGGCGTGCTCCGTGCTCACAGCGAGGATGACCGACCCCACCGGCTATGGCCGGGTGGTGCGCGGCCGCGACGGCCGGGTCGAGCGGATCGTCGAGCACGCCGACGCCACCGACGAGGAGCTGGCCATCGACGAGGTGAACACGTCGATCTACTGCTTCCGGCTCGGTCTGCTGGCGCCCAGCCTTCGGCGCTTGAGCCCGGAGAACGCCCAGGGGGAGTACTACCTGACCGATGTGGTCAGCGTGCTGCACAGCGCGGGCTACGGCGTGTCGGCGCTCGTCGTCGACGACGCCCGCGAGACGCAAGGCGTGAACGACCGCAACCAGCTCGCCGATGCCGAGAGCGAGCTGCGCCGACGCACGAACGAGTCGTGGATGGCCCGCGGCGTGACCATGCTCGATCCCTCCCACACCTACATCGACGCAACCGTCGTCCTCGCCCCCGATGTCACCCTGTTCCCGGGCACGTTGCTCCAGGGGCACTGCGTCATCGGCGCCGGCGCCGAGATCGGGCCGGACTCGCGACTGGTCGACTGCGTGGTCGGTCCGGGCGCCGTGGTCGAGACGTCCGTCGGGCGGGACGCCGAGATCGGGGAGCACGCCGTGGTCGGCCCGTACGCCGTGCTCGAGCCCGGTGCCCAGATCTCGGCGAACACCCGCACCGGCTCGTTCTACACTGCCCGTGCTGCAGACGGCTCGGACGATCCCTTTGCCTGAGCCGCATACGGCGGACCACCACGAAGAGGGGCACATGGAGCTCGTCAGCAAGAAGCGACTGCACCTGGTTTCGGGGCGCACGAACCTCCCCTTGGCTCGCGAGATCGCCGACAACCTCGGCGTCACGTTGGGCGACGCCAACAACGCCGAGTTTGCCAACGGCGAGCTGCACTGCCGGTTCGACGAGTCGGTGCGGGGCATGGACGTGTTCATCATCCAGTCGCACGGCACGACCAGCGAGCAGTCCGTGAACGACGCCCTGATGGAGCACCTGATCATGGTCGATGCGGCCAAGCGAGCGTCGGCCGCCCGCATCACCGTCGTGTGCCCCTTCTACGGCTATGGCCGCCAGGACCGGAAGTCCGAAGGCCGTGAGCCGATCACGGCCAAGCTCGTGGCCAACATGTTCCGCGTGGCGGGCGCCGACCGGATCATCAGCGTCGACCTCCACTCCGGTCAGATCCAGGGCTTCTTCGACGGCCCCGTCGACCACCTGCACGCCATGCCCGTGCTCTGCGACTACATGGCCACCCTCGGCGACGACCTCGTGGTTGTATCGCCCGACGCCGGTCGGGTGAAGGTGGCCGAGCGCTACGCCAACGTCCTGCACGCCGACCTGGCCATCGTGCACAAGCGCCGGGTGAAGGGCGAGAAGAACTCGGTCGAGGCCAAGGACGTGGTCGGCGAGGTGGCCGGGCGCACCTGCGTGATCATCGACGACATGATCGACACCGGTGGCACCATCGTCGCCGCCGCCGAGCAACTGGTGGACAAGGGGGCGTCGCGCGTGTTCGCGGCCACCACCCACGGCGTGTTCTCCGGCCCGGCCATCGATCGGCTCAAGAACTCGGTCATCGAGAAGGTCGTGTGCACCAACACGCTGCCGTTGCCGCCCGAGAAGCAGATCGACAAGATCGAGGTGCTCTCGATCGCCGGGATCGTGGCCCAGGCCATCGACGCGGTGTTCGGCAACACGTCGGTCAGCGAGATCTTCGGCGGCGCCAACCAGTCCTGAGGTCGGGCAGAAGGGTGAACTCGTCGTTGCTCGAGTTCTCGTCTCGCTTCGCTCGACAGGGAACCGTCTCCTTGGTCGCCTCGCCTGCGGCTCGGCTCCTGAGCGCCACGGCGCCGGCCCGGTTCGCATTGTCGGCGCTCCCGCCGGTAGGGTCGAGGGCCGTTCTGCAACCGATCTCACCCTGCTCGCAGGTGCGAGCAACGCCAGGAGTACTCCACGATGGACGTCACGATCACCGCTGAGACGGGCCGCCCCACCGGCACCCGCAACTCCAAGCGCCT
>Ga0105047_10016253_pt1 | contig 11669 bp, 11 predicted proteins | sample MAT04_FD_78384 | JGI IMG/M metagenome (GOLD analysis project Ga0105047, IMG submission 78384) | Freshwater microbial communities from Lake Fryxell liftoff mats and glacier meltwater in Antarctica - MAT-04 (megahit assembly) | ecosystem: Environmental > Aquatic > Freshwater > Ice > Liftoff... | reverse complement strand
CGGCACCCATATGCGTTAACTTAAGGTGCCGAAGGGCACTTTTGGCGCTTTCGGCGCCCTCCAAACCACTACATTTTCGGTTGGAAATGTTCTTAAGTTAACGCTTATGCCCTCCGCACCTATACCTTCGATGTCGCCTGACAAGTGCTACCGATGACGGACCACCTATCTCCCGAACGTCGATCCGAAAACATGCGCCGCGTCCGCTCAAAAAACAGCTTACCGGAAATGGCGGTGCGAAAACTAGTACACGGACTCGGCTACCGGTATCGACTCCACGCAAAAGACCTCCCTGGGAAGCCGGACCTCGTTTTCCCGTCACGTCGCTGTATCCTGTTTGTCCACGGCTGCTTCTGGCACGGTCACGAGAATTGCCGCAAAGCACAGAAGCCGGCCACAAATCAACAATTCTGGGTCGCCAAGCTGGAAAAGAACTACGAGCGAGACCGCTTAAATCTCAGGGCCCTCCGCCGCCTCGGTTGGCGAGTCATGGTTGTGTGGGAATGCCAAACAGAAAATCTAAACAAGCTCACCCCAAAATTGTGTCGCTTCTTGAAATAGAGTTCAGTAAAATTCCCAGACATAATTCACGAAGTCCGATCTGGCCCATTATAGTTGTGCATTCGCGCGCTGGGACCGGGCGGCCAGGGATCAGTCATCGAGTTCCATCCATGGGCTCGACCGGCCTGAAGCCTAAGCAATTGGGGGACTAAGAATGAAAATCATTCGCATTCTGGCGGTTCTGATTCTATTCTGGAATAGGGTTCGGGCAGCTGGCAACGCATAGCACTTTTGAATGACGCTCACCAGCGATCCAGGCACTTCTCGCCATCACGCGATCCGTAGCACATTCACCGAGCCCCACTCAGTCGAGCGGCTAACCGTGATGAAATACGGCGTTGCGGGAAGCATCTTTTCGGCAACCGGGACGTGCGGTTGGACCGTCCTGCGGGTTCGCCCCGGGTTCGCCCCTCTACCGCCCCGCAAACGAAACCGGATCCAACAACGTAACCATCTGCACCGCAAAAATATTCGCCGCCGTCCCCGTCTTCGAATTACGCAATCCCGTATAACCCGCCTTAATAAGCTGATATCGATTCGGCCGGAATCCCGCCGTAATCTCAAACGAGTTGTCCCCAGGAAATGCACTGGCGCGCAAATACCCCGGCCGAATCGCAACATACCATCGCGGGTGAAGTACGCGGCGAACTTCGAAATACCCAGGGTCGGCGCCGCCTCCAATTCAAACTGCGTACCTGAAAACTCACGCAACAGTTCCCCAGCCCTTTGAGGAGACATTCCCGAACGGTAAAGCCGATCGGCAGTAATCGCGTCATATGCATCCAACTGCGTAGGGAAAGGCGGGGGTGAGATTGCCCCAAAGTTTATGGAAGACCACACTCACAACCGGCAAGCCTTTGCGCACGAGAGCCGAAGATAGCCCGGCCCTCGCTTTGCCCGTTTTCGGGAGTTTAATCGCCGGTTTGGGGAGTGCTCGGCGGCCGCCAACTTCCGTTTGTGGCCGACCAAAGCAGGCCACATCGCCAACTTGGCTCTTCGCACGCTGGCGGCTAGTTCTTCCGGTTGAGAATACGCCAGAGAGTGCCGTTGAAAACGTTCTCCTGGGACGCGGCAGGGACGCCGCAGACTTGGAGGAGTTTGCGGTAGAGGTCGAGTTCCCGGTCGAATTCGGCGATCTCGCCGCCGAAGACGTCGGAGCCGAAGACGAGTTTTTCGAAGGCGCTGACGTCGGTTTTCGGAGTGTGGGGGCTGACCAGGTTATCCCACCAAAAGATGGTCTTGAAGAAAGCCAGGTCGGCCTGCTTTTTATAAAGCGTGGAGCCGGAGACATCGAAGAAGAGATTGGGGTTCCAGCGGCCGAGTTCGGCGGCCCAAGCGTATTCCGGGTTTCCGAGGTGGGCGGCGATGAGGGTGAGTTTCGGGAAGCGGCGGGCGATGAGATCGAGCGTCATGACGCGCATGCGGTCCGAGCTTACATTCATGGGTTCAGAGAAGTTCCGGCGGTTGACGATGCCGGTGTGGAAGATGATGATCATGCCGTATTTTTCGGCACGCTCGTAGATGGGCCAATAACGTTGGTCGTGGTAGTCGGCTTCCGGTCCGGTTAGCTCTCCGAGGCCGCGGAATCCAGCGTTGTGGAACATATCGACAAGTTTGAGCGCCTCGGGATGATCGAGCGACATCTGGCCGATTCCGTAGAGACGACCGGGGTGAGCGTCGATGAAAGCTTTGACGCTGGGAACATCTTTTTCGGCGGTAATAAGGAGTGCCTGGCCGTCAACGGATTCGAGCTTGGCGTGGAATTTGGTGAGAAACGCGGGATCGCCGTTATGGTGGACATGGGCGTCAATGAGCTTGGGCCGCCGGGGTTCGGCGGCGTTGACCGCGGCGATTAGGGACAGGGCGAGGAGGATCTGTTTCATTTACTTACGGCGGCCGAGGAACCAGCCGGCGAAAACGCCGGCGAGAAGGGCGCCGCCTCCTGTATAAAGAAGGGCCGATTTCGCTTCGTCGAGCAGCACGTTATTAAAAACGTTAGCGGAGAGATGGAGATGGATCACTTTCCATTCCCCGTTGATTCTGGCGATCGTGGTGGTCCATTTTCCGCTGAGACTGAAGGGTCCGCGGATAACCGGCGTGAATTCGTCTTCCATAGTGCCATCGGCGACGGCAACATCATTACCGAGGAAGCGGGCGTGGCCGTGGAGTGCGGCTTTCGTTGTGTATTTGGTGAGAATGCGGCCGGAACCCTTCACCATGCGGTCATAGTAGGCGAGGACCTCGGCGGCACCACGGGAGACCTCGCCGTTCGCCCAGACGACGGTGCCGGCGGGGTCCATTTGCTTGACCATGCGTTCGAGACTTTGCTCGTTGATGCTGGCTTCGACCTCGCTGAAGATCCTGAGCAGAGCTTTTCGATCTTCGGCGTGAGGGTCGGAATCCGGTAGGGCCGCAGGTTGGGTGAAAGTGGTGAGGGACATGATGAAGAAACAGGGTAGCAACGATCGCATGGGGATTCTAATCCAGTATGCATTCTAGTATGCGACGGGATTTCGAACACCGGACAATCCGCGCGGTTGCGAAAGATTAATCGGGAATGGAGGCGATGTCGCGAGGCTCGACACGCGGTTGGACATTCATGGCGTGACGGAACTGCGCGGATGCTTCATAGGCTCGGAGTCTTGAACGCATGATGGAACCGAGGGGCCGGTGGGCTTCAATGCCTTGCCAGGGGTTGAAGGAGAGGACATCGTCGGCATAGACGCGGCGGGCGGGACTGTAGGCGTCCTGCGTCTTGAACGTCAAAGTCCCCAGCGGGAGATGTTCTCCCTGCCATTCGACGGAGGCGTCTTCAATGGGCATTTTGCTGATGTCCGTGCAGATTTGGGCTCTGATCTCGTACGTGGCACTTTGCGTGTTGAAGAATTCGACGACGAGGTCGCGGTAGACGGAATCGTTGCCGGCGGTATCTATTTCCTGGCCAGTTAGATCCGCGACCGAGGCGGACAACGGCGCGATACTGAGCTTGGCGATGTACTTGCCGAAACGGATGGCGGCCATGGTGTGGAAGGTTTCGCCGAGGATGTGGTGGGCGGAGGCGCCCACCGCTTCCAGAATCCGGTTGGGAAGTCCGACGGCCTTCAAGGCCTCCGAGGCGGCGCTGACCATATTCGGAATCAGACTTCCCGGAGATTCCTTGCCGCCGGCAGCGTCCTCGCGTTTATGCTGCATTTCAAAGTAGGATTTGACGTCACCGAAGGGGAGGATGGGTAGATTGACGAGAAGAAAATCCTGCGTTACTTCGCCGGCGGTGTCCGGGAGAAGTCTCGGTCCTTCAACGCCGATCACTTTGATCGCGATGCCCTTAAGCGATCTAACCTCGTCGGAGTGGATGTCGCCGGGCGCGCTGGAGAGGCGGGCGACGATGGGGTATTCGCGGCCAGGTTGAAAGATGCCTTGGGCCAGCGATTCAGAGAGATCCGAATAAATGGATAGGGTTCCGGTTAAGATACCGTGACTTTTGGCGTGGGCATCGCGGAGCGCGTGACGGTGCTCGTCGAAGACTTTTCGGTTGAGCCGTCCCATCGACGCGACGATCTCCTCGATCATCTCTTTTTCGCCGGGCTGTTCGATTTCGATGCCCTCGTGATACCCAATCCAGGGTGTTGTCATTGCGGGTGCCTCGCTATTCCGTCTCACGTTCCCACACTTTGCCAAGCTTGGCAAAGCCGAGGAACTCTGAGATGGACTTCGAGCCCTTTAGCAAGACGATGCCGGGCGACTCCGCCAGACCGGACTTCTGCATGAGTTCCGGGACACCTGCGAGGGCGATGGCTTTCAGATGGCGATTGGCATCCATGGCAAAACTGACGGCGTCGGGATCGGCGGTTAAGAGTGAGTCGCCGGCAGCACCGGCGAGAATAGCAACGGCTTCGAAAATGACGGATGGGGCTGTATTAAGGGCGAGATCGGCTGGCCAAAATGTACCGGCGGAATCGGTGACTCCGGCCACTTTGGGCGCGATAACGGTAATCATCGCGCCTTCCTTCCCCAGGGATTTCTTCAAAGATGTTGCCAACCCGGCATCGAAGCCGGGGGCCAGCAGCATTCCCACTTTTCGTCCGGCTAACGATGGCTCATATCGGCCGTGCAGGCGAACGGCGGGACTAAGAGGGATATCGATTGGCTCACGGGCCGGACGAATGGTCTCGGCCTGTCCCGCCATCCCAAGTTTGTCGGCTACGGATACGCCCAGTTCCGGATCGATTAGATTGAGATGTCCGAGCATACGGCGGCGAATCGCGACAGTTTCCACTTTGCCGAGTTCGAAGGCCAGCGCCAATCTCATATGGCGCTGTTCTGACGGTGTGACGGAACGATAGAACATACGCGCCTGGGAGTAATGGTCGGCGAACGAATCGGAACGGAGCCTGACTTTCTGCCCATCTACTGGGGCTTCGAAGGTGCGGAAGCCGCGCGCCGCGGACTCGCGGGGAGCATTGGGATCGAGTGAGTTCGGTTCGTAGTTCGTCCTCCCTTTTGGCACTTCCATTTGCATGTGCCCGTCGCGCTGCCCGTTGGCGAAGGGGCACTTGGGACGATTTATCGGGAGTTCGTGAAAGTTGGGACTTCCGAGGCGGCTCAACTGCGTATCGAGGTAGGAGAAGAGGCGACCCTGGAGGAGCGGATCGTCGCTGAAGTCGATACCGGGAACGATGTGGCTTGGGCAGAAGGCGACTTGCTCCGTTTCGGCGAAAAAGTTGTCCGGGTTACGATTCAGCGTCATCTTGCCCACCATTTCCACGGGGATTATTTCCTCGGGAATGAGCTTGGTCGGGTCAAGAACGTCAAATGGCAGCGCGTCGGCTTTCTGCTGATCGAAGATTTGAAAACCAAGTTCGAATTCGGGGAAGTGACCTTTCTGAATTGCCTCGTAAAGATCGCGGCGGTGGTAGTCCTGATCGGCTCCGCAGATTTTGACGGCTTCATCCCAGAGAACAGCGCTGGTGCCGTGGACCGGGCGCCAGTGGAACTTGACGAAGTGGGTTTCACCGGCGTCATTCAACAGGCGGAAAGTGTGAACGCCGAAGCCTTCCATCATGCGGAGGGAGCGGGGGATGGCGCGATCGGACATGGCCCACATAATGGTGTGAAGCGACTCCGGCATCAGGGAGATGAAATCCCAGAAGGTGTCGTGGGCCGAACCATTCTGTGGATAGCCGCGGTCGGCCTCCATTTTGACGGCGTGGATGAGGTCTGGAAATTTGATCGCGTCCTGAATGAAAAAGACGGGGACGTTATTGCCGACGAGGTCGAAGTTGCCTTCCTGGGTGTAGAACTTGACTGAAAAGCCGCGGATGTCGCGGGGAAGGTCGACGGAGCCACTGCCACCGGTGACTGTGGAGAAGCGGGCGAATACGGGGGTTTGGACTGAAGGGGCCGAGAGAAAATGGGCCTTTGTGACGGCTTTCATGGATTGATAGGGCTGAAAATGACCATGGGCCGCCGAACCGCGCGCGTGAACGATGCGCTCGGGAATTCTTTCGTGATCAAAGTGAGTGATTTTTTCGCGGAGAATGAAATCTTCGAGAAGCGTTGGTCCGCGCTGGCCGCCTCTTAGCGAGTTCTGGTTGTCAGAGATGGGCAATCCCTGATTAGTCGTTAACTCGGCGCCGTCGGCAGCTGGTTTCTGATGGGTTTCGGCTCGTTTCATTCAAACATCGCAAGCAATTGGATGGCCGAATGACGGAGGCCTTAGTTTGGTCCGTCGCGTGCATTAGCAAAAACCGTGAGCATAACGCAGGAAACGAACGGCGTGATCGAAGGATTGATCGAAGCGCTGACGGACGGAGAATTGGGATTCAAGGTGGCGGCGGAGGATGTGTCCAAGGCCACTTTGAAGCAGTTTCTTCTGGGACTAGCAGCGCAGCGAGCGCAGTTCGCCAGGACGCTGCAATCCCAGGTGGAACGCCTGAACGATGAGTTCGAGGACTCGGACGATACGGCGGGGAGTGCGCATCGAAGTTGGGCGCAATCTGGCCGCGGGGACTTACCCGACGATCCTGGACTTTTGGGTGAGTGTGAAAAGTCAGAGGAGTCCGTTTTGGCGGTTTACCGGGGGGCGTTGAAGGGCCAGTCATTAGGCGAAGCCCGCGCTATGGTAGCGGACCAATTCAACAAGATACGCATGGCGCGCGATCAGATTGCTGCGTTGCGGGAGTCGAAAGCACCGGAGGTGTAGAGAAGCTGCCGACCCTACTTTTGTAGAATGGTTGGCAATATGATTCGCAGCTCGCTGGTGATGTGCTTTGCTGTGACGGTATTCTCGCAGACACCGCCGCATGTTTCACGGGCGAAGGAGATTGTTTACGGGGCGCCCGAGGGACTGGATGTAAGCATTGGACTGCGGGCGTACATTGAGCGGTACCAGACGGACAGGGCGGCCTTGGCGCGATATTACACGATGGGGGAGTCACCCCAGCGGATCAAGGCGTTTCGCACCTTTAATGAAAACTGGTTGAAGATGCTGGGAGCGCTTCCCTTTTCTACTCTGACCCATGATGCGCAGGTGGATCATATACTGCTGAGCAACATAATCCGGTTGGATTTGCGGCGGGTGGAGCAGATTGAGGCGCGTCTGAACGAGGCGTTGCCTTTGCTTCCGTTTGCTCCGGCAATCTTTGAGTTAGTGGATAACCGGGTGCGCGTGGAGCCGCCGGATTCGGCGAAAATAGCGGCCACGCTGTTTCGATTAGAGAAAGAGATTGCGGGCGCTCGCAAGGAAATTCCTTCGCGAAAGGGGACGACCAAGCCAGCCACGGCGAACCGCGCGGCGCGATTAACACGAGAGTTTTTGGGCGCGTTGAAGGAATGGAACACGTTCTATAGCGGCTACGACCCGAGCTTTTCGTGGTGGACCGCGGAGCCATTCGGCAAATTGAACAAGGCGATGGAGGCCTACGCCGACGACCTTCGGGAGAAACTGGCAGGCGTACCGAAGTCGGACAATGACACGATTGTGGGCGACCCGATTGGCGACGCGGCGCTGCGCGATGAATTGCGATTCGAGATTGTTCCGTATAGCCCGGAAGATTTAGTAAAGATTGCCGAGAAAGAGTTTGCCTGGTGTGACCGGGAGATGTTGAAGGCTTCCCGGGATTTGGGTTTTGGGGACGATTGGAAGAAAGCGCTGGAGCATGTGAAGAATCTGTACGTGCCGCCGGGGCAGCAGGCGACGCTGGTGCGGGATCAGGTATTTGAGGCGATTGATTTTCTGGAGAAGCGGGATTTGGTTACGATTCCGGCGTACACCAAAGACATCTGGCGGATGCGGATGATGACGCCGGCGGAGCAGCGGATCAGTCCGTTCTTTTTGGGTGGTGAGCAGATCATTGTCAGTTTCCCGACGGCGGAGATGCCGCACGAGGCGAAGTTGATGAGCCTGCGGGGGAACAATATTCATTTTTCGCGGGCGACCGTTCATCATGAGGTAATTCCAGGGCACCATTTGCAGACGTATATGACACAGAGGTACCGGGCGTACCGGCGCGCGTTTTATACGCCCTTCTGGATAGAAGGCTGGGCGCTTTACTGGGAGATGCGGTTGTGGGATCTGGGATTCCCGCAGACGCCGGAGAACCGGATCGGCATGCTGTTCTGGCGGATGCACCGGTGTGCGCGGATTCTTTTCAGCCTGAATTTTCATCTGGAAAAATGGACAGCGCAGCAGTGCGTGGATTTTCTGGTGGATCGCGTGGGGCATGAGCGGGAGAATGCGGCGGCGGAGGTGCGGCGGTCGTTTGAAGCGAATTATTCGCCGCTTTACCAAGCCGCCTATATGCTGGGCGGGTTGCAATTCCGAGCCTTGCATGCGGAACTGGTTGTGTCCGGCAAGATGACGGAACGCGCATTCCACGACACGATATTGCAGTCCGGGAGTATGCCGGTTGAACTGGTGCGGGCGAGCCTTTTGAAGCAGCCTTTGGCGTCCGGATTCCAATCGAGCTGGCATTTTTACGGGCGACCCTAAATTTATGACAAAACCAAACTGGCACGGGGTGTTTCCCGCGGCCACGACACACTTCAAGCCGGACTACTCACACGACATTCCGGCGTTTCAGACGCACCTGGACAAGATGATCAAGGCCGGGGTGCATGGGATGGTGGTGCTGGGCTCGGTGGGCGAGAACGTGGCGCACGAGTACCACGAGAAGATGATGGTGCTGGAAGCGGCGAAGGAGGCGGTTGGCGGGCGCGTGCCGCTGTTATCGGGAGTGGCGGAGACGACGACGGCGCTGGCCTGCCGGTATGCGCAGGACTGCGAACGGCTGGGGCTGGACGGGCTGATGGTGCTGCCGGCGATGGTCTACAAATCAGACCCGCGGGAATCATTGGCGCATTTCCGGAGTGTGGCGCGGGCGAGTTCACTGCCGGTGATGATTTATAACAATCCGCCGGCGTATGCGGTGGACGTGACGCCGGAAATGTTCGTGGAGTTGGCGGATGAGCCGACGGTGGTGTCGATCAAGGAGTCGTCGGATAATCCACGGCGGATCACGGATATTATCAATTTGACCGGGGACCGCTACATATTGTTTAGCGGCGTGGACGATCTGGTAATGGAGTGCGCGATGCTGGGCGCGGTGGGTTGGATCTCGGGATTGGTGAATGCGTTTCCGCATGAAAACCGCGCGCTGTGGGATTTGATTCTGGCCGGCAAATGGAATGAGGCGCTGGCGCTCTACCGCTGGTACACGCCGCTGCTGCATTTGGACACGCACGTGAAGCTGGTGCAGTACATCAAGCTGTGCACGCAGGAGACGGGGCTTTGCAGCGAGACGACGCGCCCGCCGCGCCTGGCTCTTGAGGGCGTGGAACGGGAAAAGATACTGGGGATTATTCGCAAGGCGATTGCGACGCGTCCGGCGTTATGACGGAGATTGAGTATGTCGACTCGCATACCGGCGGCGAGCCGACGCGGACGTTGATTGCCGGCGGACCCTGCCTTGGACAGGGGTCCGTCGCGGAGCGTCTGACAATTCTGCGGCGGGATTTCGACTACGTTCGATCGGCGGCGGTGAACGAGCCACGGGGCTCGGATGTGATGGTCGGGGCGCTGCTGTGTGAACCGAACGGCGTGATTTTCTTCAATAATGCCGGCTATTTAGGGATGTGCGGGCACGGGGCGATTGGGGTCGTTGCGACGCTCGCTTATTTGGGGCGGATAGCTACGGGCGAGCACATCCTGGATACGCCGGTGGGCACGGTGACGGCGACGCTGCATGCCGACGGGCGGGTGAGTATTGGCAATGTTCCGAGTTACCGGTATTTGAAGGCTGTTACCGTTTCGGTCGACGGGCTGGGGCCAGTTACCGGGGACGTGGCATGGGGCGGAAACTGGTTCTTCCTTGTTAGCGATCATGGACAGTCGTTGGAACTGGGGAACGTGGATCGGTTAACGGACGTGACCTGGCGGATCCGGCAGGCCTTGCGGACGGCCGGAGTAACGGGGGCCGAAGGCGCGGAGATCGACCATATTGAGCTGTTCGCGGGGAACCGGAATTTCGTACTTTGTCCGGGCAAGGCTTACGACCGATCGCCGTGCGGGACGGGGACGTCGGCGAAATTGGCGTGTCTGGCGGCGGATGGGAAACTGGCGCCGGGGGAGATCTGGCGGGCGGAAAGCATCGTCGGCAGTGTATTTGAGGGAACTTACCAAACCGAGGGCGCGTATATCCGTCCAACGATAACTGGCCGGGCTTGGATTAGCGCGCATGGACGGCTGATTCTGGACCCCAGCGATCCTTTCGTTCACGGCATCTGAATCATGACCCACTCGCCCGACGTGATCATCGTCGGCGCCGGTATTGTTGGCGCGGCTTGCGCTTACGAATTGGCGCAGGCGGGGGCGCGTGTCGAAGTCATTGACTCCGGCATTCCGGGCGGTGGGGCGACAGCGGCGGGCATGGGGCATCTGGTGGTGTTGGACGATAACGAAGCGGAGTTGGCGCTCACTAAATTATCAGTGGAGCTATGGCACAAGCTGGCGAAAGAACTGCCCCGCGCGGCGGAGTTCTGGCCATGCGGGACGTTGTGGATCGCGGCGGATGACGTAGAGCTGGCGGGCGCCAACACGAAGTTAGAGGTATATCAGCGCCATGGATTGAAAGCGGAGCTGTTGGATGAACGGCAGTTGTATGAGGCGGAGCCGAACTTGCGGCCGGGGTTGGCGGGCGGATTGGTGGCTGGTCAGGACGCAGTGGTTTACGCACCGGTGGCGACGCGATTTCTGTTGGAACAGGCCAAGGCGAAAGTCACGCGGGCGGTGGTGAAGGACTTGGACGAATTGAAGGCGGGAGCGGTGGTTTGCGCGACGGGGGCGTTGACCAGGGAGTTGGTGCCTGGGCTCGCGGTCCGGCCGCGCAAAGGGCATTTGGCGATTACGGACCGTTATCCGGGGTTTGCGCGTCACCAATTGGTGGAACTCGGCTATTTGCAGAGTGCGCACGGAGAGGGTTCGGAATCCGTGGCATTCAATGTGCAGCCGAGGCCGACGGGGCAGTTGTTGATCGGGTCGTCCCGGCAGTATGACGTGGAGACGGCGTCGATCGACCATGAAATTTTGCGGCGGATGCTGGAAAGGGCCTTTGCTTACATGCCGGGATTGCGGGAGTGCCGCGTGGTGCGAACCTGGACAGGGCTCCGGGCGTCGACGCCGGATAAACTGCCGGTCATCGGGCGTTTGCGGGGCAATGTATATCTGGCGACGGGGCATGAGGGGCTGGGCGTGACAACATCGCTTGGAACCGCTAGAATACTGGCGGCCGCGGTTCTCGGGTGGCCGTCGCCCATACCGGCGGAGCCTTACCGCGTGGAGCGATTCGATGATTAAGTTGCAGTGCGATGGACGAGAGATTGTCGTGCCGGAGGGGACGAGCGTGGCGGCGGCGCTGCTGGGGGCGGGCGTATCGCAGTTTCGAAGTTCGGTGACGGGCGCGCCGCGAGGCCCACTTTGCGGCATGGGCGTGTGCATGGAATGCCGAGTGACGATTGACGGGAAGGGGCATCGGCTGGCGTGCCAGACGCGGTGCGAGGCGGGGATGGAGGTCACTACGACATGAAGTTCGACGTGGTAATTCTAGGGGCGG
>Ga0105047_10016250_pt1 | contig 11672 bp, 7 predicted proteins | sample MAT04_FD_78384 | JGI IMG/M metagenome (GOLD analysis project Ga0105047, IMG submission 78384) | Freshwater microbial communities from Lake Fryxell liftoff mats and glacier meltwater in Antarctica - MAT-04 (megahit assembly) | ecosystem: Environmental > Aquatic > Freshwater > Ice > Liftoff... | reverse complement strand
GTGGGCTCGCTGATCGGACAGAAAGTCGTGATCAACGAATTCGTGGCGTACCTGCAGTTGGCGGGCATCGTCAACGGGCAGGTCCCCGGCGTGAGCCTGACCGAGGAAGGCCGCCTCATCGCTACTTACGCCTTGTGCGGTTTCGCCAACTTCAGCTCGATCGCGATCCAGATTGGCGGCATCGGTGGGCTCGCGCCCGACCGTCGCGCGGACCTGGCCCGGTTCGGTTTGCGCGCGGTGCTGGGTGGCACCGTGGCGACCCTGATGACCGCGACCATCGCGGGCGTACTCACTCATTTTGGATAAGCAATGGCATCTGTAGTCGTCATCGGTTCGTTCAACGTCGACCACGTGTGGCAGTGCGAAACGCTGCCCGTGGCCGGCGCCACCATCACCGGCCAATACGTCACCGGACCGGGCGGCAAGGGCTTCAACCAGGCCATCGCCAGCGCCCGCGCCGGTGCGGACACTGCCTTCATCTGCGCACTCGGCGACGACCCGGGCGGCGCACTGGCACGTGCGCTTGCCACAACCAATGCGATCGACCTCCACGCACAGCCCTCGACCGATCCAACCGGTACCGCAGGCATCTATGTCGATGCCCGCGGCCGCAACAGCATCGTCATCGGTACCGGCGCCAACGCCGCGCTGTCGGTGGAATTCGTCGAAGCGCAGCGCGCACTGGTTGCAGGCAGCAGCGTGGTACTGGCACAGCTGGAATCGCCGGTCGACAGCGTGCTGGCGGCGCTGCGGGTCGCTCGCGAGAACAGCGCCTGCACTACGCTATTGAATCCGGCGCCAGCCAACGCAACTACTTCGATCGAATTGCTGATGCTGGCCGATGTCCTCACTCCCAACGAGACCGAGTTCTCCGCCATGGTCTCGCGCCACGTGGGCGAGCGCATCGAGCCCGACGATGTCGCGGCCTGCGATGGCACGCGACTGCATGCGCTATGCCGCGAACTGATGCAGCACGGCACCGTGGTGGTGACACTGGGCGCAGCCGGCGTGTTCGTATCGCACCCGGAAGAGTCGATCCTGGATGGTGGCAAGTCCTTCTACCGCATTGGTGCCGAATCGGTGTCGGTGGTGGATACGACCGGCGCGGGCGATGCCTTCAGTGGCGCGCTTGCCGCCTCGCTGGCCACTCAGCCGCCCCTCGCTTTCTCCGACCATGTGCGCTTCGCCAACCGCTATGCCGCGCTGTCCACTGAACATGCCGGCGCCGCACTGGCCATGCCTGATGGCGAAGCGGTGGCGAGGCGTTTCCCCGATCCGTCCGGCGCCTGATTTCACCGCCAGGGTTCCTGCGACGGATAATCACGCCATGCCGTCACCGCCGCTCGCACCTTTGCAGCTGGGCCAGCACCGGATCGACACCCCACTGATCCTGGCGCCCATGGCCGGCGTCACCGACAAGCCCTTCCGGCAGCTGTGCAAGCGTCTGGGTGCGGGGCTGGCCGTGTCTGAGATGACCATCAGCGACCCACGCCTGTGGCATACGTCGAAGTCGCAGCACCGCATGGATCATGTCGGCGAGCCGGCGCCCATCAGCGTGCAGATCGCCGGCACCGAGCCGCAACAACTGGCCGACGCCGCGCGCTACAACGTCGATCACGGCGCGCAGATCATCGATATCAACATGGGCTGCCCGGCCAAAAAAGTGTGCAACGCATGGGCGGGTTCTGCATTGATGCGCGACGAGGCCCTGGTGGCGCGCATCCTGGAAGCGGTGGTCGCTGCAGTCGACGTGCCGGTGACGCTCAAGATCCGTACCGGATGGGACAGCGACCACCGCAACGGGCTGGCCATTGCACGCATTGCTGAAAGTGCCGGCATCGCAGCGCTGGCGGTGCATGGCCGCACCCGCGACCAGCAGTACACCGGCCTCGCCGAATACGAAACCATCGCCGCGATCAAATCCGCGCTGCGCATTCCGGTACTGGCCAACGGCGATGTCGATTCGCCGCACAAGGCTTCCGAGGTGCTGCGTCAGACCGGGGCCGATGGGCTGCTGGTCGGCCGCGCGGCGCAGGGCCGTCCATGGATCTTCCGCGAAATCGCGCATTACCTGGCCACTGGCGAACAGCTGCCTCCGCCACCGATGGCTGAGGTGCGCGACATCCTGCTCGAGCACCTGCAGGCGCTGCACGGGTTCTACGGCGAGCACCAGGGCGTACGCATCGCGCGCAAACACCTGGGTTGGTATGCCAAGGGTCGCCCGGAACATAGCGAGCAACAGCGCGCCGACTTCCGTGCCGTGGTCAACCGCGCAGAAACTTCAGAAATGCAGCTGTGCCTGACGCGTGGCTACTTCGACGCGCTGGTAGACGGTGCAGTGCCCCGCTACATCCACGCCGCCTAAAGCGAACACTGAGCGCACGCGTTGCCGGTTCCGCGTGCATCAAAAGTCGTTCGAGTGTGCACGTGATGGCGGTATGGCGTGTCGTAGGTAACAGGCCCTTCCAGCACGCGCCGATCCCCGTGTTCTGGCGCATCGTGCAGCAGCCGGGGGAATCCCCCATCCCGGCCTGCGGACTCCGCAGCACCTCGCCGAGACGTTCCGTCTGGAGACTGCCATGATCATCAAGACCCTTCTGGTTACCGCACTGCTGGCTACAAGCCCGATCACCCAAGCCAAGGATGCAAGCGTTGGTGACCTCGCCCGCCTGACCGGGCTGAGCGAGCGCAACGTACGCATGATCGTGGGCGACCGCACGGCTCATGCCGATTATCGCTGCTGCTATGAGCGCAAGCTGAAGCAATTCAAGGAAGCGGTTGGCGAGGAAAACTACCAGCGCCTGGTCAACGGCAAACCGATGCTGCTGGACGCGACCCACACAGGGGACCGTCGTAACGCTGCGGCGGGCGAAATGGAAGCGGCCCGCAGCAACAGTGCACCCTGAGGATTGCGTACCTCCCCTGGCGCATTCGACAGGCGACGCATTGGCACTGGGACTGATGATTCTGCGTCGCCACCCGGACTGCGGTCGGGTGTGGTGAGTCGCCCGCTATTGAATTGAGTCCGTGACCGGGTCGTGTGGTCCAGGTACGGGTGCAGGCGAAGGGGCCGCAGGCCAGCCGTGGCGCACACCTTGCCAGGTGGATTGCCACAGCTGGCGGACATCGCGCGCTGTTTCCAACTGTCGCGGCGCGATTGCACGCCACTGCCCGGCCTCGCGCCCGGCCACCACGAACCGGAAGAAATAGTCCGGTTCGCTGCCCATGCGCAGGTCCGCGAGCTCGAGCTTGCCGTCCACGGTGCGCGCGCGCATGTAGCCGTGATTGAACCAGGTCAATCGACTCACTGCCGGCACCGCTGCAGCTTCGCGCAGCGCCTGCACGTTTGACGGGTAACCAGCGAAGTTCATTGGCCCACGATCGGCCAGCAATGATCGATAGCCTTCCACGTAACCCTGCGGCGTCATGGCCACCACGCGCCACAACAAGGTGTTGAGCGGCGTCGGCACCGAGAAGCGTGGCGCATCGGCCAGGCCGATCGCCGTCAGCGCGCGATCGGCTTCACGCTCGACCATGAATTTGGCGACCAATGACCAGCCAAGGTACGCGGTGCTGAGCGCCAGCCCCGCGATCAGCGCACGCTGCGCCGCGGTGCGGTCACGAAGGAAGAACGCAACGACGCAGGCAATCAACAGCCACACCGTGTACAGCGGGTCGATGATGAACACGCTTGACCACATCACGGGTGGGGTCGGCAGCGGCCACAGCAACTGCGTGCCGTAGACCGTGAACGCATCCAGTAGTGGATGAGTGATGAGTGCCAGCTGGATCGCCCAGAACCAGCGCACCGGCGAGTCGGCCACCCGCCCGCCACTGCGCCTGAACAGCCACCACAACAACCAGCCCACCAGCGGCAGCACGAACAGCGAATGGCTGAAGCTGCGATGCACGGTCATGAGCGCCACCGGGTCGTCGGTGAACAGCATGATCGGCAACGAATCCAGGTCAGGCAGGGTGCCCAGCGCCGCACCGGCCAGCAGCGCGGCGCGGCGGTGTCGGGCGGGAGCGATGGCGGCGGCAACGGCCGCGCCGAGCACGATCTGGGAAACGGAATCCATAATCCAATGCTAGCAGCCGGATTTCGCAGTCCACACCTGAGTGCTGGGTTCCGGCACGGCATGCTTGATCCGTTGCCCTTGTCTGCGCAGGCACAATGCAGTGCTCCCGTTCGCCGTGTATCATGCGCGTCCATCTTTTCATCTCGATCAAGGGATATAAGCACAATGTCCAACTACCTCTTCACTTCCGAGTCGGTCTCCGAAGGCCATCCGGACAAGGTTGCCGACCAGATTTCCGACGCGGTACTGGACGCGATCCTCAAGCAGGACAAGCGCGCCCGCGTGGCCTGCGAAACCATGGTGAAGACGGGTGTTGCGATCGTCGCCGGCGAGATCACCACCAGCGCCTGGATCGACCTCGAAGCGCTGACCCGCAAGGTGATCGTGGACATCGGCTACGACAGTTCGGAAGTGGGTTTCGACGGTGCCACCTGTGGTGTGCTCAACCTGATCGGCAAGCAGTCGCCGGACATCGCCGCCGGCGTCGACGGCTCGGCCAAGAAGCAGAAGAAGCCCGAAGAACAGGGTGCGGGCGACCAGGGCCTGATGTTCGGTTACGCCTGCAACGAGGCGCCCGAGTTCATGCCGGCACCGATCTATTACAGCCACCGCCTGGTCGAGCAGCAGGCCAAGGTGCGCAAGAACGGCAAGCTCAAGTGGCTGCGTCCGGATGCCAAGTCGCAGGTCACCCTGCGCTACGACGACACCCACAACGTGGTCGGCCTGGACGCGGTGGTGCTGTCGACCCAACACGATCCGGGCATCAAGCAGAAGGACCTGGTCGACGGCGTGTACGAGTACATCCTCAAGCCGGTGCTGCCCAAGGCCATGCTCGAGAAGCTGCCGAAGAACAAGATCCATATCAACCCGACCGGCATCTTCGTGATTGGAGGCCCCGTCGGCGATTGCGGCCTGACCGGGCGCAAGATCATCGTCGACACCTACGGCGGCATGGCGCGCCACGGTGGCGGTGCGTTCTCGGGCAAGGATCCGTCCAAGGTCGACCGCTCGGCCGCTTACGCCGCACGCTACGTGGCCAAGAACGTGGTCGCCGCCGGCCTGGCCGACAAGTGCGAAGTGCAGGTCAGCTATGCGATCGGCGTGGCCGAACCGACTTCCATTTCGGTGACCACCTTCGGCACGGGCAAGATCAGCGACGACAAGATCGAGAAGCTGATCCGCAAGCATTTCGACCTGCGCCCCTACGGCATCGTCAAGATGCTCGACCTGATCCATCCGATGTACCAGCAGACCGCCGCCTACGGCCACTTCGGCCGCAAGCCCAAGGAATTCAACTACACCGACGGCGCCGGCAAGCAGCACACCGCCACCGCGTTCTCGTGGGAGAAGACCGACAAGGCCGAGGAACTGCGCAAGGCGGGCGGCATCAAGAACTGAGCTGCGCACCGCACACGAACGACATCACACGGGCCGCATCGCGGCCCGTCTTTCGTTTCAGGGGCCGTTAAACTGCCACCCTTCCTGATTTCCATTCCGCTATCGTGACTTCAGCATCGCCCCTGACCGCAACGATGGATCGACTGCTCGTGCAGGAATTCGATCGTGGCAGCATCAGTCGTGGTACCGGGTACTACCGCAACGGCCACGTACTCAAGGTCCACATCGACGAGATCGGCAAGACCATGACCGTCACCGGCCGGGTCAGGGGTTCGCCCGCAGACCCTTACGTGACACTGGTTGCGCTGGCGCATTACGAAGGCGGGTTCGTCCTGCTCGAGGACTCCTGCAACTGTCCGCTTGGCGGCGGTTGCAAGCATGCGGTGGCATTGCTGCTGGCGGTTGCCGAACGCTTGGGGCCGCTGTCCGTCCCCGCCTTGCCTGCGCTGCCGCCCACGCAATGGACCCAGTGGTTCGACGATGCGCCGTCATCGAAGCCGCGAGCTACAGACCAGGCGAAAAGCGAGCGCCGTCTGGCCTTCATTCTGGACCTCGATCGGCCAGCACCGCTGCCGGCGCTGACCGCGAGGCCCAGCTGGTTGGGCCGACTTAAGAACGGGGGCTGGGGCAAACCAGAGCCGCTGCGGATTGGCGGATTGGCCAGCATTGCGCAGTCGCAGCCCCTGGATGACCACGAACATACGCTGGTGGCGGCGCTGCGCATGCAGCCGATGCTGTACTTCAACGGCGCAGAGTCGTACGTCCTTGATGATGCGCGCGGCAACCACTTGCTGGAATCGCTGCTCGATCAGTACGACTGCTACTGGCAAAAGCCCGGCGCCGGAAAAATTTCGCGCGGCGAGCAGATGCCGCTGCACTGGCAATGGCAGGTGCAGCCCGACGGCAGCCAACGTCTGCGCGCACAGGTGCCGAGTGACAGCGTCGATGCATCGATGCTGCTGCGGGCCGGCGGGTTGTGGTATCTGGACACCGTACGACGCCAACTCGGTCAAGTCGAACACGACCCCGGACTGGCACAGCGTCTGTTGCAGATGCCGGAACTGGCCCCCGAACACATCGAACACGTCTCCCAGTTGTGGCAACAGCAGCCGGCCCTCAGTGCTTTGGCGCCACCACACATGCTGGCTCCCGCAGCCACGCTGGGTGGACCCCCGACCGCGGTCTTGACGCTGGCGCCCGTGCAGCCCGATGACGATGCCATCACCGCCTATCCCGCCTGGTATCGCCGCGAGCTCGCCCAGACCGCGGCGAAGGCGACACACATCGCGCGCCTGCAGTTCGACTATGGCGGCCAGCGCGTGCAGGTGGAGTGGCCAATCCGTCCGGAACGGCGGCTGGTCGAGGGCCAGCTGCTGACGATCGAGCGCGATATCGTCGCCGAGCAGCATTATTTCCAACGACTCATCGAAACCGGGCTGGAGCTGGCTCAGGAGCATCGTCGTCTCAGCTTCCCGATGTCGGAGTGGGTCGGTGGCGGCGACTGGTTGCTGCACGATCACAAGTCCTGGGCTGATCCGCAGGCATTGCTGGGACTGCTTCCGGCGTTGAACGCGGCCGGATTCCGCGTGGAATTTGCGGACAACTTCCCCATCCAGGTGTTGGCCGAACCCGACGCCTGGTATGGCGCGCTTGAAGCATCCGGCGGGAGCGACTGGTTCGAGGTCGAACTCGGCATCCAGATCGGCCAGGAGCGCGTATCGCTGCTGCCGATCCTTGCGCGCGCGCTGGAAGACCCCCGGTTTCCGCTGACGCCGGCCGCCGATGAATCTGCCGATGCCATCTGGCTGGCGCCGCTCGATCAACGCCGCCACGTGCCGTTGCCGCTGACCCGGGTGCGCGCATTGCTGGCGCCGTTGCTGGAATGGATGTCGGCTACCTCACTGCACAAGGCCGCGCCGCTGCGGATCCCGCGCCTGGCCGTGGACGCACTGGCTGATCTGCAGGCGTCCACCGGCGCAGGACTGATCCTGGCGGGCGCAAAATCCGCACAGACCTTTGCCCTGAGTCTGCGACAGGCTGGGCGTGATCTCCCGCTGCGCACGCCCAAGGGCGTGCTGGCTACCCCGCGCCCCTACCAGCTCGAAGGCCTGCGCTGGTTGCAGTTTCTGGCCGACGCGCAGCTTGGTGGCGTGCTTGCCGACGACATGGGACTGGGCAAGACCCTGCAGGTTCTGATGCATGTACTGGCTGAGAAGCAGCGTAGGCGCCTGCCGCACCCGGCGCTGGTGGTCTGTCCCACCTCGGTGGTCGGAAACTGGTGCGAGCAGGCCGCCCGGTTTACCCCAAAGCTGCGTGTGCTGGTGCTGCACGGCAGCGATCGCGCCGCGCATTTCGACCGCATCGGCGATCACGACCTGGTCATCACCACCTACGCGCTGCTGCCGCGCGACCGCGAAGCCCTGCTCGCGCAGCGCTTCACCGTGGTGGTGTTCGACGAGGCGCAGGCCATCAAAAACCCGCGCAGCCAGGCCGCGCAGATCGCCCGCGTGATCCCGGCGCAACGCCGGCTGGCAGTGACCGGCACGCCGGTGGAAAACCACCTGGGCGAACTGTGGGCGCAGATGGATTGCGTACTGCCCGGGCTGCTGGGCGACGCCACGCATTTCGCGCGGCATTTTCGTACCCCGATCGAGAAACACGGCGACGGCGACAAACAAATCCGGCTCAACCGGCGCATCGCGCCATTCATGCTGCGCCGTGACAAGGAGTCGGTGGCGCCCGAACTGCCGGCCAGGAGCATCATCGAACACCGGATCGAACTGACCGGTCGCCAGCGCGAACTATATGAAACCCTGCGCCTGACGATGCACAAGCGCGTGCGCGAGGCGCTGGCCAAGCGCGGCCTGGCGCAATCGAGCATCGTGATCCTCGACGCCCTGCTCAAGCTGCGCCAGGCCTGTTGCGATCCGCGCCTGGTCAAACTGGATGGCGAGACGCAGCGCGCCGGTCCGCCGCCGCCCTCTGCCAAGCTCGAAGTATTGCTGTCTATGCTGGACGAATTGCTGGACGAGGGCCGGCGCGTGCTGCTGTTCTCGCAGTTCACCGGAATGCTCGACCTGATCGAGGCGGCGGTAAGCGCACGCAATATCGGCTACGTGCGGCTGGATGGCAGCACCCGCGATCGCGCCACGCCGGTGCGGCGCTTTCAGAACCACGAGGCGCCACTATTCCTGATCAGCCTCAAGGCCGGCGGTGTGGGCCTCAACCTGACCGCCGCCGACACGGTGATCCACTACGACCCGTGGTGGAATCCGGCAGTCGAGGCCCAGGCCACCGACCGCGCCCACCGCATCGGCCAGGACAAGCCCGTGTTCGTCTACAAGCTGATCTGCACCGGCACCGTCGAGGAAAAGATCCAGCTCATGCAGCAACGCAAGGCCGACCTGGCAAAGGCGTTGCTAGAAGGCGGCACCCGCAGCGCGTTGCAGTTCGATGAATCCGATATCGAGGCGCTGTTCGCCCCGGCGTAACTTGCCCGTTGTGTCGGGTCGACATGCGCGCAATGCGGATGACAGTGGCAGTCGCCTGCTTGTGTGCCACGGGGATATGCCGCAGATCCAGTCCGATGACGTGCATCTACCGCCAGGTTGGTCTGAACAAACGGCGTGATGGGTGCAGTGCCTTAGCGCACGGCAATGGGGGCGAGAACCGGGCGCTTTTTGCGGGAGCGACGTCAGTCGCGAAGTAGTGACAATTGAAGATTCCCCTGCTTCGCGACTGACGTCGCCCCCACAAAGACAATCCCTGCAGGGTGGTGCGGTTCTTTTCGCCCCGGTGCGTTGTTCTGCTCGTCATCCCTGCGAACGCAGAAATGGCGGTGCGCAGACTACGGGGTGCCCCTTCCTCGTCACCTGCGAATTTTTACCGCCTGCTCGAACCGGATGACCAGACCCTGTTGCGCCGTCGGTGCCAGCGCCAACGACGCGCGCGCGCGCTTGACCCATCCTACCCCGTGCCCGGCCAGGTCCTTCCACGCATCCAGCAACAAGTGCGGCGCGCGCGCCAGGTGCCATTCGATCAATGCCAGTGCCTGCAGGATGTCCTTGTCATGCTTGGGATGCCGCGCGCCGCGCTCATGCGCCACGATCAACTTGTGCAGCCCGTAGCGCGCCGGGTCGGGCAGATTGATCAGCGCTGCGCCGGCCCGATCGATCAGCACGCCTTGCCCCGGGGCTTGGATCAGGTAGTCCATGAATTTCAGCGGGCTCAGCGCCACGCCCAGCTGCGGAGCTTGCACCTGGCCTCCGGTACGCCGAAGCACGGTCAGGAAATCGATGCGCAGGTCGGGCTCCGGATCGCTGACGTATTGACTTGCGAAACCTTTCGACCCGCCCAACGCCGGCAGGAACCCCATTTCCAGGGACGCCAGAGCATCGGGCACATCTACATCCAGATCCGCCGGCAACGCCACCGCCACATTGCGGCCCGGCCCTGCATGGGCGAAATCCAGGTCCAGCGTGCGCGTGCCACTGCCCCAGGCCACGCCCAACTGGTTGCCCAGGGCCAGGAACGCATGGGTGCCGACCAGTAGCCCGCCCGCACGGAAGAACTGGTAGTCGGCCAGGCGCTTGACGATGCGGAAGTGCTTGGGCGGCGTCATCACGCAACCGTGGGCCACCGCTGCTGCTGCCTGACGCGCGACCGCATCCAGCGCCGGCGCGCCACCCGCACGCGCCGCCTCGATGGCGGCGATGGCCGGGCCTTCCGGGCCGAGGTAATACTCCCGCTTGCGTCCGTCGATCTCCTTGAACGCCCAGTAGGCGTAACGCGATCCCTTGACAGTCTTGTAGGCGACCTTGCCGGTCAGGAACGCAGGCGAGCGCGCGGTTTCCGCCACCTGCACCAGTTCGTACAACTCGGCGTAGGCAGTCTGTGCGGCAACGGGAAGTTCGCGGTAGAGCGCCATCGGTCGGCCTTCGGATGAACCGGACCGGTTATACCACTCAACAGACCATCAGTGGTATAACCCGGGTCGCGAAAACCCATCGTTACCATCCCTGCACTTTTCTGCACCGGTCCTCCATGCACGGTTCCCTGTTCACCCGAGACTTCATCGAGCAAGGCATCCGCGACACCGCCGCGTGGCGGGACCTGGACCAGGTGCAATTCTCTGCTTTCACCGATGAATTGCAGCGCATCCACTGCAACGTTGGCGGCGACACCACCCTCAACGAAGCGCAGACCGAGGCCGAGCTGATCATGCCGGTGCTGCAGGCACTCGGCTGGCATCTGCTGCCGCAGCAGCAGACCAATGCCCGTGGACGCGCCGACGTGCCTGATGCGCTGCTGTTCGCCGGTGCTGGAAGCCGCCAGTCAGCGCTCGACGAGCCACGCCCCGACAAGCGCTTTCGTCACGGCACCGCCATCGTCGAAAGCAAGCGCTGGCTGCGTCCGCTCGATCGCGGCAACGCCGGCAACCGGCTGGAAATTGACACGCCGTCCAGCCAGATGCTGCGCTACCTGTCGCAAGCCGAGATCGCCTCCGACCGCGCCGTGATGTGGGGCTTCCTGACCAACGGTCGCCAGTGGCGGCTGTACTGGCAGGGTGCGCGCTCGCGTTCGGAAGAGTTCGTCGAAATCGACCTCGCCCATCTGCTTGGGGTCACCGGCTTGACCGCCGACCTGTTGGCCACGCCCATCGGCGATACCGCGCATGCGCTCAAGGTGTTCTTCATGTTGTTTCGCGCACCGGCATTCCTGCCGCAGCACGATGACAACGAAGGTCGCACGTTCCACCGCATCGCCCTGGATGAAAGCCGCCATTGGGAAAGCCGGGTGTCCAACTCGCTCGGCCAACGGGTGTTCGACGAGGTGTTCCCGCAGCTGATCCTGGCGCTGGCGGCCGCCGACCCGCAAAGCGATCCGCACTCGCGAGAGTATCGCGAACAGCTCAAACGGGCCGCGCTGACCTTGCTGTACCGGTTGCTGTTTGTGCTGTATGCCGAAGACCGCAATCTGCTGCCGGTGCGCGACCCACGTTACGACGACTATTCGTTGCGCCGCATCCGCGACGATATCGCCCGCCGCAGCGACAACAATGACGTATTTTCTGCCGGCATCGAGCGTTACTGGCAGCACCTGCGCGGGCTGTTCCGTGCGATTGCCGGCGGCGACGCCGGACTCGGTTTGCCGGCCTACAACGGTGGCCTGTTCGATGAAGTGCGCGAGCCACTG
>Ga0105047_10016249_pt1 | contig 11672 bp, 10 predicted proteins | sample MAT04_FD_78384 | JGI IMG/M metagenome (GOLD analysis project Ga0105047, IMG submission 78384) | Freshwater microbial communities from Lake Fryxell liftoff mats and glacier meltwater in Antarctica - MAT-04 (megahit assembly) | ecosystem: Environmental > Aquatic > Freshwater > Ice > Liftoff... | reverse complement strand
CTTTCGCTCGGCCGGACAACGCTGCTCGGCGCTGCGCCTGCTGTGTGTGCACGAGGCCATAGCGGATGGCGTGATCACCATGCTGCAGGGCGCGGCTCTTGAGCTGGTGGTGGGCGACACCGCCGACCTGGCAACCGATGTCGGCCCGGTCATTGACCGGGAGGCGTTTGACACTATCAAAGCCCACATTCAGCGCCTCAAATCCGAGTCAAAAGTGCTTGTAGCCCCCGTGCAGTATGCGCCAAAAGCTACAAAATCCATAGCAAATCTGATCGCCCCGCACGCTTTCGAGGTGGCGCGCATTGCCGACGTGCAAGCCGAGATCTTCGGCCCGGTGCTGCAAATCGTGCGCTGGAGTGGTGACCCTGCCGAGGTGATTGCCCAGATCAACGCGCTGGGCTACGGCCTCACCTTGGGCATCCAGACCCGCATCGATTCCAGAGCCCAAGCTCTGGCTACGGCCGCGCATGTGGGCAACATCTACATCAACCGCAACATGATTGGCGCGGTGGTGGGGGTCCAGCCCTTTGGAGGTGAAGGCCTCTCAGGTACCGGCCCCAAAGCCGGTGGCCCGCACTACCTCTATCGCTTCTGTGCGGAACAGACGGTGACGGTGAACACCACGGCAGCGGGGGGTAACGCAGCGCTGCTTGCGGCGCAGCATTGAGTTATCCACGGGCTACTGCAGTGGCGGGATCTCAGGCTGGCCTTCCGTCAGGGAATGAAGCTTAAACCTTCGGGCAGCGGCAGCGCGATCGGCGTTTCAAAGAAGGGGCCCGCACCATCGGGGTCGATGGTGAGCGCGCCGTTGCTGGCAAAGAACGCGGCAATCTGCTGCTGGGCGGCGATGGCGTAAGGCGCCGCCGCAGCAATCCCGATGTTGGTCAGGAAGGTGTGCGGATTCTTCGGTACCCCGGGGCTGGCGGCAAAGGCCAGGTCATTGCGGAAAAACGTGGCGCGGTCTTGCAACGCACCGGCCCGCAGAATGGCGCTGGTGGTCGGATTGGGCACCGTCACGTCGCCCTTGGCGAACTGCACGATCACCGGCTTGGCTGCGCTGCCCGGCAGCGGCGACTTGCGGATCAGCGGCGCATAAGACACCGGGTTGCCGCTTTGCTGTACCCACTCGGAGCGGTCGAGGAACTGCGCAATGGCAGTGGCCCCCGGCACGCTGTTGATGACCAGCGGCAGGTCGCGCAACGGCATGTTTTCATTGAAGTTCAGATTGAACGGCACCGGCACGCCCGGTGTGGGCGGCAGGTTCAGCAGCTGTGGCTGACGCGTCGCCAGGGCGGCAGCCGTCAGGAAGCGGAACGCGCCCAGCCGCGCCACTTCGGCAATCGAGCCGCCGGGCACGTTGGGCACGCCGGCCTTGATGTTGGGTTCAATCCCCAGCAGCTTGGTGCCGTAGATGCCGCCGAATGACTGGCCCGCGTAATAGATGCGCTGCGCGTTCAGGTCGGGCGTGCCGTCTCCGTCGATGTCCATGCCGACCTCCACCTGGCGTACCAGCTGCATCAGGTCGATCACGGTCTGGCGCAGGCCGTCGCGGCTGCCGATGATGGTGCGCGGCGCAGCGGCGTTCACGCCCTCGGTGCTGTCGATGGCGCCGTTGCCGTCCTGGTCAAAACCGCGACCGCCCGCTGGCACGCTGACTGGTGCACCAACCGTGCGCAGCACATTGAGCGTGCCCAACGCGCCGCCGCCGTGGCCCACCACATTGATCGCCAGTGTCGCGATGCCTTGCGAGGCAAACACCGAGCCGACCGTCCACGGCGCACCATACATGCTGTCGGTGAACCCGTGGCCGAAAATCGCCACCGGCCAGCCGCCCGCCGGCTTGGGGCCCGCCGGCACGAAGAGCTGGAAGATGATGTCGTTGCTGCCCTGCGCACGCGGGCTGCCGCTGAGCGTGGGCGTAGCAGGAATGAACTGGCCGGACGTCAGGTAACTGGGTGAGCTGAACTTGCCATAGGCGAGTTGCGCGACCGCGCCGGGCACGATGTTCAGCGCCGGCGTCGGCAAAAAGCCGGTTGTGAAAGCGGGTGCCGCGCCGGTTTGGCGATTGAACTGCACGCCCTGCAGGCCGGCCAGTGGAAATACCGCGCGCACTGCCGCGCCGCCCGCGGTGCCGACCATGAAGCTGGCGGCTGCAGGGGTGCTGGCCTTGATCTGCCGCATGATGTTGGCCAGGTCGCTGGTGGCCGTCTGCGTGGTGAATACCGTGGCGGCGGTGACGCGGCCCGCACCCCGGTGCAGGCGCGACGCATCGCGCAGCTCGCGTCGGTATTCGTCGCTGCCCTGGCTGCGCAGGCTGCGCGCGCCCTCGTCGCTGTCGTCATCATCCAGATGCGCGCGCTTGATCGGCTTGCCACGGGTATCGCGCACGCCGCTGGTCACGATCAGCACATAGCGCGAATGCTCGGTCAGCAGTTCATCGGGCTCGAACACCAGTGTGTTCGTCGCCGGGTCCCACAGGCGCTGGTTGATGCCTACTTTTTGCCCGAAGCCGCGCGCGGTCAGCACGTCGCCCAGGTTCAGCAGGTACACCGTGTCGCTCGTCACGCTGTTCACGTCGATGGCGCCCGTGAACGGTACGGTGATGCGCGGCTGGGTGGAAAACCCGTCGAGGCTGTTGATGACCGCGATGTCTTCGCAGTCGCTCACCCGCACGGCGCAGTCGGGCGTGGGCAGGTTGACGCGGCGAAAGCTGCGGTTGCTCCAGTCGCGCTGCGTGTAGCGGTCGCTGGGGAAAGGGCTGCCGGCCAGGTCGCCAGTTTCGAACTTCACCCGTACGCCCGATGGGGGCGAATCCGCTTGGGCAACCAACGGACTCAGGGCGATGAATGCCGCGAAGCTCGCGGAAAGCAAAAAGACGGGCGCGATCGGGCGCGTTGAAATACGCATGACGTTGTCTCCTGGTTTTTGTTCGGGTTCGCATTGCTGCGACCTGATTTATAGGCCTTTCTCGGCGAATTGAAAAGTCCCCCACGCGACACCCGGCCATAAAAACCGTCAGCCCCTGGTGTATTGAGGACACCGACCTGGCAACCGACGTACGTCCGGTGATGGACCGGGAGGCGTTTGACGCCCTTCAAATGCACATCCAGCGCCCCGCACGCCTTCGAAGTGGCCCGCATTGCCGGCGCTGGCTGCAGCGGCGCATGTGGGCAACATCTACATCAACCGCAACATGATTGACACGGTGATGGGCGCTAAAAGGACGTTACGAGGGCCGCTTCATCTGGCACGAGGTGGGTTGGGAGCTGATGTACGAATCCCAGACCACTTCCGAGCGGAAGCCATAGCCCGTGTTTTCGGCGTCGTATTTCACGCCTTTGGTGCCCTGCTTGGCCCATACGCCGAGAAACAAAGGCGCCAACAACTGGTGATCGGTCTTGCGCATTTGCACATCGCCGACCGGGCTCTTGTAGTTCATGCCTTCCAGTGCAAATGCCACTTGCTTCGGGTTGGTGGACTTGGCCTTGCGCATCGCCTCCAGCAGCATGTTCATGGTGTTCCAGTGCGCGGCAAAGATGAAGTCTTCGTTGTACTTCTTCTTGTAACCCACGTAGATTTTTTCCAGTTCGGGTGTGGGCGCGTTGTGGCCCCAGTTCCAGATCACACCCACCTTGTCAGCACCCCAGGACCCCATCTGTGCCGGCGTTCCGGGGTTGTTGGCATTCAGTGTGTAGAAGTTGATGTTCAGGCCGAAGTCGCGTGCAGATTTGAACAACAGCGACAGATCGCTACCCCAGTTCGAGGTGATGACCGTGTCGGCGCCTGATGCAGCGATCTTCGCCACATACGGGGCGAAGTCGCGTATCTGGGCGATCGGCACAAAATCATCTCCAACGACCTGCACCTCCGGGCGCTTGCGTGCCAAATACTCCTTCGCCGCCTTGGACACCTGTTTGCCATGGGTGTAGTCCTGGTTCAGCAGGTACACCTTCTTGACGTTGGGTTTGTCCTTCAGGTAGGTGGTCAGCGCTTCAATCTTCATTTCGCTGGACGGGTAAAAACGAAAATGCCAGAAGCTGCAGCGGTCGTTGGTCAGGGACGGATCCATCGCTGCGTAGTTGAGAAACACGGTGGCTTTGTCCGGCTCCCGGTCACCCAGCTTGTTGAGTGCCTCTACCAGCGCGAGTGCGACACCCGAGCCGCCACCCTGGGTGATGAAGTGAATGTCCCGGTCAGAGGCCGATTTCAGGGCCGAAACACTCTCCTGTGGTGAGCCCTTGTTGTCGAACGGAACAATTTCAAACTTCGGATCCGTGGCGGCGCTCTTGTCATTGAGCTGCAAAACCACTTCACGCAGTTGCTTCAGTGAGCTTTGCCCCGTCAGCGCAAAGGGGCCGGAGAGTACGTCGATGAAGCCGATCTTGACGGTCTCGGCGGCACCACAGGCGGTGGCCGCCGTGAAAGCCGCCGCGCACAGCAGGGGTTTGATGAATCGCAATGATTGCATGGGTGTCTCCTCATGACCGGTGATCCGGCTGGTGGTGGTGAAACGCAAATCGTATCGGGCACCCTGCACAGTCACTAGCCCCTAGGCGACACGGGGTCATCCGTCCGGCTGGAGTGTTCAGCTGGCAGTATTCAGCCCAAAACCCCCCGCTTTTCCCGATATCTGCCGCCGTCGCGCAATGCTAAGCTCTCTTGATAGGAACAGCGCCTGTCTCCAACCGGTTGGCGGCTGCACCAGTAACTGTTGATTCAAAGGCCTGCACCATGCAAGAGAACCCCACCCCAAGCCAGTCGGTTGCAAGCAAACTGGCTTTGTTGTCGATTGGCATCATCGCGGCGGTGCTTTTGCTGCTGGCCATTGGCATCAGCGTGGTGTCCGGCCGCACGGCACGCCAGCAGGTTCAGGACTCCGTGGCCGAAAAGGTGCAAGGCATTACCAACGCGGTGGACGCGACGGACGCCACGGCACGCGAGCTGATCAAGCGGTCGTTCAAGACCCTGCAGCAGGCGTATGAAGCCACCATGTCGCTGGATGAGGCGAGCGGCGAGCTCAAGAGCTATGGCATTGCGGTCAACAACCAGTTTGGTCCGGTGGATGAATTCACCCGGAACACCGGCGGCGTAGGAACGATTTTTGTCAAAAAAGGCGATGATTTTCTGCGCGTCACGACATCCTTGTTGAAACAGGATGGCCAGCGTGCCATGGGCACTGTGCTGGATCACGCCCACCCGGCCTACAAGCTCATGCTGGCCGGGCAGCCCTACACCGGGCGTGCCGTGCTGTTTGGCAAACCCTACATGACCCATTACGAGCCCATCAAGAACGCGGATGGAAAGATTGTCGGCATTCTGTTCGTCGGCAATGACATTTCCCTTTTTCAGGTGGCGCTGGACAAGCAGGTCGCCGACACCCGTTTCTTTGAAACCGGCCGCGTCTATGTGCTTGACCCGCGCGCGGCGGTTGCCGATGCGGTGTTTGTGGTCCATCCCACCGCCCAAGGCAAGAAGGTGACCGAGGCCTTTCCGCAGGCGGTTGATTTCCTGAGCGCCATGGCCGCATCGACGGATGGCTACGTTGACAATGCCACGTCCTTGCTGGACCCCGCATCGTCCGGAAAATGGGCGGTGATGCGCAAGGTAAATGCTGGCAACTGGTGGGTGGTGGCGGAGGTCTCCCGATCCGAGTCACTCCGGCAGCACTGGACCAATATGGCCGTCATCTGGGGCCTCATGGTTCTGGCGGTCTTATTGCTGGGAGCCGCCATATTTGTAGTGGTCCGGCGCACCGTCAGCCAGCCTTTGGGCGATCTGACGACCGTGGTCAAGGCGGTTGCCGACGGTGATTTGACGCAGTCCTTCCATTCCGCAGGGCGCGATGAGATTGGCGCTCTGGTGCGAGAGGTGGAAGGCATGCGCCAGCGTTACCAGGGCGCCTTGTCGCAGGTGCGTGCGTCTGCGGACAGCATCAGCACCGCCAGTTCCGAGATCGCCAGTGGCAACCAGGACCTGAGCGTCCGCACCGAGCAGACGGCAAGCAACCTGCAGCGCACGGCGTCCAGCATGGAGCAGTTGACCGCCACCGTGCGGCAGTCGGCAGACTCTGCTCGCCAGGCCAACCAGCTTGCGGCATCAGCGGCAGAGGTCGCAGCCCGTGGCGGCACCGTGGTGGGGCAAGTGGTCACCACCATGGACGAAATCAACCACAGTTCGCGCAAGATCGCCGACATCATCAGCGTCATCGATGGCATTGCCTTTCAAACCAATATTCTGGCGCTCAATGCCGCCGTGGAAGCCGCGCGCGCCGGTGAGCAGGGCCGGGGGTTTGCCGTGGTGGCCAGTGAAGTGCGCAGCCTGGCCCAGCGCAGTGCCGAAGCGGCCAAAGAGATCAAGACGCTGATTACGGCTTCCGTAGACAAGGTCACGTCCGGCGCCCTGCTGGTCAAAAATGCGGGTGACACCATGGACGAAATCGTGGGCTCGGTTCAACGCGTTGGCGACATCATTGGCGAGATTTCGTCCGCCGCAGCAGAGCAATCCGACGGCATCAGCGAAGTCAATACCGCAGTCAGTCAGCTCGACCAGATGACGCAACAAAACGCGGCGCTGGTAGAGCAGTCCGCCGCCGCAGCCGAAAGTCTGCGCGAGCAAGCCCAGCGCCTGGCCGAGGCCGTGGCGGTATTCCGCCTGGAGGGTGGCCGCCTCCACTAGGGGAATTCACGCCCCCTGCAGCCCGCTTTCGAGCGTAAACTTTTCTTGTCATTCGGCACAATATCCATGTCAATCGGAGTAACCATGTCGGATCAAAAAATGAGTAATGGAGCAACTGCGCGCGCCTTGCTGGGCGATAGGATCCTGATGGTCGCCATTGGCCTGAGTGCCATTGCCAGCGTGATTCTGGGATTACAGTTTGTCGAATCAGGTTTGGCTTTGGGCGCGGCAGCGGCGTTGTTGTTGCTGGCGGGGGTCGGGTATTCGGTAGGCCGCGGCGGCCCGGTAAGTCGCTATGTGCTGACGTTCGTGCTGGTGGCGTTCGTTGCGCTGCACATTCAATTGGCGCGGGGCATGCTGGAGCTGCACTTCGGTGTGTTCGTGGTGCTTGCCTTTCTGATGGTGTACCTGGACTGGAAGGTCATTGTCTTTGGGGCAGCACTTTTTGCGGTTCACCATTTTGCGTTTGACCGGATGCAGGCGGCGGGTTGGGGCTTTTATTGCACCACGCAAGCGGATTTCATGGTCATCGTGCTGCATGCGGTGTATGTGGTTATTCAGGCTGGCGTAGAGGTCGTGCTGGCAATCAATATGAATCGTGCCGCCCAGCAGGGCGATGAACTGGGGCAGTTGGTGTCCAGCGTCAACCGGGCGGATGGCATCTCGCTCAATGTGGCCGGTGTTGTCACCGCGACCGAGGGAGGCAATGCATTGAAGTCCACCTTGAGCCGCATGGAAGTGGCGGTGGCGACCGTGCGTACGGGCGCTTCGGGTATTGAGGTGGCTTGCTCCGAAATTGCCAGCGGCAACCAGGATTTGAGCAACCGCACCGAGCAGACGGCCAGCAACCTGCAGCGCACCGCCAGCAACATGACGGCGCTGACCACCACGGTCAGGCAATCGGCGGAGAGTGCGCGCCAGGCAAACCAGTTGGCCATGAGCGCCAGCGCGGTGGCCGCCAAGGGTGGCGATGTGGTGGCCCAGGTGGTGCAGACCATGCAGGGCATCAATGAGTCGTCGCGCAAGATTTCAGACATCATCAGCGTTATTGACGGCATTGCTTTTCAGACCAATATTTTGGCCCTGAATGCGGCCGTCGAAGCCGCCCGCGCGGGTGAGCAGGGCCGGGGTTTTGCGGTGGTGGCATCCGAGGTGCGGTCACTGGCCGGGCGTTCTGCCGAAGCGGCCAAGGAAATCAAGAGCCTCATCGGCGCCAGCGTCGAGCGGGTGGAGCAGGGCACTGTACTGGTGGGCCAGGCGGGCACTACCATGACCGAGGTGGTGAGCAGCATTCGCCGGGTCACCGACATCATGGGCGAGATCAGTGCGGCCACCAGCGAGCAGGCGGCCGGCGTGGCCGAGGTGGGAGAAGCCGTCACGCAGATGGACCAGGCTACCCAGCAAAATGCGGCACTGGTGGAGCAGATGGCAGCCGCAGCCAGCAGCCTGAATGCGCAGGCGCAAGAGCTGGTGCAAACGGTAGCTGTGTTTACGGCAGGTGATGGCCAGAGTGCACAGCAAGGTCAACGCGCGCGGCCCAGCTTTCAAGCACCTGTGCGGGCGCAGCACCCGGTGCTTAAAACGATGGCAAAAACAGTCGCTGCGCCCGCGCGCAAACTGGCCGCACCCAAGGCTCAGGCCCCCAAGCCCGCAGGCAGAGGCGGCGATGATGATTGGGAAACTTTTTGACGCCAGTCCATCTGTATGACAACACCACGGCCCTGCGCGATCGCGATTTGCCGCAGGAGTCCGTCTGGCTGATGCGCCACGGCGAGACGCGGGCTATCCCGCTGTTCTGAAGTATTCAGGCCAGCAGTTTCAGCAACATCCAGAAAAACAGTACCAGCTGAACGCTCCAGAAAGTCGCCCGTGCCAACACGTGGAGCTGGCCAACGCCGATCAAATGGACCACAGTCTGCCCAACGCGGGCGTACAGCACCCAGGGCGCCAGCAGGGCAATGGCATCCAGCCGACCCATGGCCGCTGCCGCGAGCACGATCACGGCGAACACCGGCAGGTTCTCCAGGCAATTGGCATGTGCGTCCTCTATGCGCTTGGCCAGTGCTGCGTCGTCGGCTGGTTTGGCACCGCGTGGCCAGTGATTGATGGGCGTACCGGTGACGAACTTCAGTCCCCGATAAAGAAATACGGCCGCAATCAGGAGCAGCGTCCATGCGGTAAACCCGAGCAGTGCGTGTAGTGGAGTCATGAACTGGAGTCCCTGAGTGGTTAAAAGTGGGACCTTAACGGATCAAGAAGGTCACCACTGTCACCCACTTGTCTAAGCCACGCGTGGCTTCACAGTGGACGCCGCCAACTTCGCGTGGGTGCGCGCCACTGGCACGCAAATACCCGCACCCAAAACCAAATTTCGGGAATTTACAGAAAAGAAATTGCTTATCTTGTCCGTCGTTGCGAATTCTCAATCGGTGATTTCCGGACTCAGATTGAATCATGTGTTCGGGTGCGGGCGTTTCGGGGCATCAGCAATCATCAACTTCAGGAGAGCAATCATGAGTCCCAACAAAAACCAAGTGAAGGGTGTTGTCAAAGATGCCGTCGGCAAAGTTCAGGAAGAAGCCGGGAAATTGGTTGGCAACAAAGAACAACAGGTGAAAGGTTTGCAGAAACAGGTCGAGGGTAAAGCGGAGAAGAAGCTTGGCGATGTCAAAGAGGTCATCAAGGATGTTGTGAACAAAAGCTAAGGACTTATCCGGGAGCGGCAGATGGAGCTTGATCTACCGATCATCGGGAGACTGGCCGCGAATGTATCTGCACCGACACGCGGACGTTTTGATGCGGTTTGCGCCGCGATTGTTAATTCGAAAGGATTTCCGATGAGCCGTCCAATACTAATTTCGGTGCCCCTGTCGAGGTGCCCGGACCTGCGGGTCCGCAGGGCGAAGCCGGAAGCCAGGGGAGCAAAGGCGAGGCCGGCAAGCCAGGCGACGGCACAACCGTGATCGTGGTGCCCCCGGCTTCAGCGCCGGCCAATTGATTCGACTTACCCACCATTCAAGGGAGAACGCCATGAGCTTGGGAACCATCCTGTTGATCGTTTTGATCCTGATGTTGATTGGCTCCATCCCGACCTGGTCACATAGCAGGAACTGGGGCTACGGGCCAAGCGGTGGATTGGGTTTGGTCGTGATCATCCTCATCGTGCTGCTCTTGATGGGGCGGCTGTGACGGGTAGTAGTGCCCCGCGCTGCGTCGTGCACTTTTCAACACACTTTATTGACTGGAGATTCACATGAACTACGAAGAACGCGATCCCTATGGCATGTACAGAGGCAACTTGAGTTCCGGGTCCGGGACTGTGGAACAGGGTCCCGGTCCTGTGCTGATGGGGGCCGACACACTCATTGGCAATGATGTCTACAACTTGAAAGATGAAGATCTGGGCGACATCAAGGAAATCATGCTGGATATTCGAACTGGGCGAGTGAGTTATGCCGTGTTGTCCTTCGGTGGTTTTCTCGGAATGGGCGACAAACTCTTTGCCGTGCCATGGAGCGCGTTAACGCTGGATACAACGAACAAGCGCTTCACGCTGAACGTGGAGAAGGACCGCCTCAAAAACGCTCCAGGATTCGACAAGGACCAATGGCCCAATATGGCAGACGCATCCTGGGCGAAGAGCGTTCATGATTACTACGGCACGACCCCTTATACCGGGACGATGTGATCGTCTAAGTAGCTGGCCTCACGCCTGGCGTGCCAGAGGTCAGGATTGATTCCCTTAAATTGCGGGACTTACTATGGCTCTTATTTACGCGACGACGCTGGATGCGGTTGGGCAGCGACGCGAACCGGCCGTCGAGTACTCTGAAATCCCACCAGGCCACGCAAGCGCTGTATCGTGGGGCGCCATCGTGGCTGGGGCCGTCGGCGCTGCTGCGCTGTCCCTGATCCTGTTGATGCTGGGTGTCGGTTTGGGCCTGTCTTCTGTCTCGCCATGGGTGAACTACGGCGCAAGCGCGGCGACTTTCAGCGTCTCGACCATCCTTTGGGTCACGCTGACGCAACTCCTTGCCTGTGCCATGGGGGGTTATCTCGCAGGCAGGCTGAGAACCCGATGGGTTGCGGCTCAGGCGGACGAGATCTACTTTCGCGACACCGCGCATGGCTTTCTCGCCTGGGCTCTTGCGACGCTTGCGACCGCTGCGCTGCTGACCTCGGCGATTGGATCGATCGTGGGCGCCGGAGTCCAGGCTGGCGCATCGGTGGCGGGTGGCTTCGCTGCCACTGCGGCTGGTGCCGAGACGGCGAAGTCGGACCGTGAGACAGGGCCAATGGGCTACTACGTTGATTCGCTGTTCCGGGCTGACTTGAAGACGGAGGCCGCTGCTGCTGCCGCGCCCTTGTCCGAAGTCTCCCGCATCTTCACCAACAGCATCCTCGCCGGTCCCCTGCCTGCAGAAGACGTTCGGTATCTCGGCCAGCTCGTGGCAAAGCGTAGCGGTGTGTCTCAGCCGGAGGCAGAGAAGCAGGTGACTGATGCCTATGCACGCCTGCAGGCCAAACTGACTGCCGCTCAGACGGCGGCGAAAGAGGCGGCTGACAAGGCGCGCAAGGCTTCTGCCTATGCGGCGCTGTGGCTGTTTATCTCGCTGCTCATCGGGGCATTCGTCGCCAGCCTGGCTGCTACTTACGGCGGGCGTCAGCGGGACGCCTGAGCGTAGTCTTTACACATCCAAAGGCAACTATGCGTTCACTAGTTCTGCTCTTTCTTGGCATCCCGATCCCCATCATCATTTTGATTGCGTTGTTCGTGCGCTAGCTGCGCTCGACCTTCGTTCGATCAAAACAGTGGTTCTTGGCAACTGCAAGAAAAAAGGCGGGAAGCAAGAATTGGCAGGTAGAGCTTCAACGGGGTTGCGGTCTGTTCACGACCTCAATTGTGCGAAATGGTGCATCAAATTGACCTCTAGCCCTCGCATCCATTGCGCAGACAGCTATCAAATGCATAGCGTTTAGCGGTCGTAAACTGCAGG
>Ga0105047_10016248_pt1 | contig 11672 bp, 13 predicted proteins | sample MAT04_FD_78384 | JGI IMG/M metagenome (GOLD analysis project Ga0105047, IMG submission 78384) | Freshwater microbial communities from Lake Fryxell liftoff mats and glacier meltwater in Antarctica - MAT-04 (megahit assembly) | ecosystem: Environmental > Aquatic > Freshwater > Ice > Liftoff... | reverse complement strand
GGCGGGTGGTCTCGTGCTCCCCGATCGCATCTGGAAGCAGCTCGCGGAACCGCACGCACATCGCGATGCAACGCTTGCCGATCGGAGGTTCGCCCAGTCGATCACGCTCGATGGCGTCCCGCGCATGCGCGTCGGCGGTGTGATCGTGCCCACGTGGATCAACCAGGACGAGGTGCGCGAACGTCTGCGCGCGGCCATCTCCGGTGCTGTCTCCGAGCTGAGCACGCGCTAGGCTGGGGACATGCGTCGCGCCTGGATCATCCGTTCGCTCTGCCTCTCCGTGGTGCTCGTCGCCCTGGTGGTGGCTCCGTCGACGGCATCGGCGGTACCCGTTACGCCGGTTCCAACCACGGTGGTGGTCGACCCGTTCGAGCTCTCGCTCGTGCGCCAGATCAACACGTTCCGCGCGCGCCGACACCTGCCGCTCGTGCGCATCGACTACAAGCTCCAGCGGGCCTCGGAGTGGATGTCACTCGACATGCAGCGCACCGACTCGCTCGATCACATCGACGGCCTGCGCCGCCAGCTGGTACGACGCCTCGCGGCGTTCCACTACCCCGTGCGGCTCGCGGCTGTGGGCGAGAACGTGGCGCGTGGCCGCATCGCCCCGAACCAGACCCTCGCTGACTGGCTCCGCTCGCCGATCCACATCGCGATCCTCAAGGATCGTCGGTGGCACGCCGTCGGCGTCGGGCGCAACTGTGTGATCCGTGTCGACACCACGCAGGACTGCTGGTGGACCGCCAACTTCGGCGCCCGCTGGACCCAGGCGATGCCGCCCCGTACGCCGCCCGTGGTGTCGGACCCGACGAGCTAGCTCGGCTGTGTCACCATCAGAAAGAGCGCGATGGCGAGCAGCAGCAGCTCGCCACGTGCGAGCAGCAGTACGCGTCGCGCGCGCCACCGTACATCCTCCGCATCGACCTCCTCGGCTGCCGCGAGCCGGGTGATGCGTGCGCACTCCGCGCCGCGCGACATCGTGCCCCCGAGAAACGCCACGAGCCAGAGGCTGATGCCGGCAGCAAGCCACCAGTTGGCACCGAGGCCGAGCTTCGCGTCGCCCATCAGGTACCCGCCGCTCAGGAGCGCGACCACTGCCGCAGGGAGCGTCACAGCCCGACTCACCCAGCCGGTGTCCCCAAGGAACGCAACCGTCGCAGCGTCGTCGCCACGTCCGCGCACGCGGGTCCCTATAACCGCGAAGGTCAGCGCGGTGCCAAACCATGCCGCGATGGCGACGACGTGCAGGGCGACGATCGACTGATAGAGCGAGATGTCCATGCGCGGCTGGTACCCGCGTGCAGGGCGACGGAACCGTTCGGTCGACTATGCGGCGGCTTGGTCCGCGAGCTGCGCGCCTGCGGGCAGGTCCAGCTGGGCCGCGAAGGACTGTGGTGCGGCGCCTTGGAGCTGGAGCGCAAGCATGAACCAGCCGTCCGCTGGCGCGGTGAACGTGCCGGTCTCCACATCCACTGCGGTGAGCGCGAACCACTGTCCGTCCTGCGTAGCTCCGAGCAGCCGCAGCGCAGGCCCGTCGCTCCAGCGTGCGCGGACGATCGGACTTGTGCCGGCAGGGAGGTAAACCCACCACCCAGTTGGCGCATCAGCTGAGACCACACCCGTGCGGTCGTGATAGGTCCGCGGGGCTTCGCCGGGCACGGGAGCGAGCGGCGCAGCCTGGGGCTGGATCGAGTGCTGCGCATGTGTGCTTTGAGCTGTTGCCACAGCCCGCGACTGCTGTGTGGCGGCAACCGCATATCCCGGTGTCGGGCCGCCCGCATTGGGCGTCGGCGCCTCCGGGTTCGCCTCGAACGTGAAGTTGACGCCTTCCACCGTCCGGAACAGTGCCACCCACGGGATGGACACCGCACTCAAGAACACGGTGACGAGCAATCCCAGCCCGCCCATGGTGATGATAGACGCGCTCTTTTCGCCACCCTGCAACGACTCGCCCAAGATCGAGGATGACAGCAGCGCCTTGCCCGCATGGCCGAGGGCCTCGAACAGGACCGGTCCCAAGAAGACTGCGCTCGCGAGCGTGAGCACCACCACAGGGAATGACTTGTCACGCGCCACTGACATCGGCGAGCTAGGAAGGATGCCATTGTCGACGCCGGTGACCTGCGAACCGGTCCACAGCAGCCACACTCCGACCATCACGATGCCGATACCCCATCGCGAGAGCGTGTGTCCGAAGAGCAGCTTGCCGATCGTCATCGATAGGGGCATGCCGCCTGGTTCACCGCCGCCGGTAGTGCTGAACATCTGTCCCAGCAAGGAGAAGGTGTCATGCAGCATCCACAGACCGAACAGCATGAACGGGAGCGTGACGAGGCCGAGCCGGATCCACTGCTTACCGAAATTCGGTGCGAGAGACCGCAGCCACCCAGCTGGCGCATCATCGTCATCGGCGAGCGATGTGCTGGCGGCAGACATCGGCGCAACGAGAATCGTCACGAGCATGCCCCAGAACATCAAAACCGCGAAGTACAACGTGAGCTTGATCGTGCCAAGATCGGGTGTGGCCCCGGAGGTGGAAGGGTCGACAGATCCGGTCGGAATATGGATGAGCAGCGTCCAAAGGCCCGTATTGAGCACCGCCACGCCGACAATGGCGATGAGCAGCTGGCGCCAACGATCGGCCACGAGGTCGCGGATGTTGGAGCCGAGTTCGAGCAGGGGGGACAGATCCATGGTCGGACCATCGGTCCGCTCGGCCGATTCCTGAAATCAGGTGGTGCTCACGCCGAGAGCGGAAGCGCATTGGACGGGTCTGCGCCCAGCGCGATGCGTGCGATGACGCGGTCGAGCTCTGCCTCGCTCGCGGTGCTCGCGACGGGGACGACCCCATCACGCGCGACGTCGTCGACGCGCCAGTCGAGCACGTGGTCGACGAGCAGATCCGGCGCGCGTGACGCGATGTAGCACACCTTTTCCTCGCGTGCCGCGTGGCCGATGAGGCGCAGGGCGACGAGGCGCTGACGCGCCTCGAGCTCGGCAGCGGACGGGGTCGGGGTCACGGCGACGGGCTGGGTCATGAGGCACCTCCGGGGCGGGGCTGGGCGTCACCCGCGCGAGGGGCAGCTCGCGCAAGTTGCACGAGGGATACCCGCAGCGTCGAGAAGCATGCGTGGTGGCGCGCAACGACTCCGCATGTGTCACGCACGGCGACGTTCAGTGGCTTCGTCGTGGCGTCGCGCTTCGTGCGCTCAGCCGACGGACTAGAACGCCAGCGTTTTCGAGGCCGAGACAAGCGCCCGGAGCTCGGCGTCGCGCGAGACCACGTGGTAGTTCTCCCCGTCGCTCCATGGCACCTGCCTGCTCGACAGGGGCGCGCCGTTGAGCATGCCGTTCGTCGATCCACCCTGTAGCGCCTGGTACACGAGCCACGCTCCATCGCTCGCGTGTGATACCGCGAGCACCGAATCGTCGGTGACCAATGTTCGGGCGACCTGCGTCGCACCTTCCAAGGTGGTCGACGCCGCGAGTGTCGCCAGCGGCTTCGGCCCAACTGTGAGAAACAGGCTATGCGAGCGGCCCTCGTCATCCCCGGCAGCGGGATTCCAGCTGATGGCAGCAACTGTACGGTTGAGTGGGGGCGTGGCGGTGAGCTGCATTCGTCTACTCCGTGGAGGGGCTGGATCAACTGCGGTGGCTCGATACGTGGCCAACAGCCACATTCTGCGGAAGTGTCGCCCCGACCTCTTTCCGGAGCGAGGTCATTGGCCCGGCCTGGAGCAACGGGCGGCCACCCCGGGCCACAACGATGAAACACTTGAGCGGAATACCCCAGGAGTAATGGAGTGTTGCCCCCGTCCCCCGTAGTGCTCGCGGGCCGGCGAGTCGGGCGTTGCGCAATGTGAGCGGCAGACGCAGCGCGGTTCAGGTTACGACCATCGCGCCGAGCTTGGGGTCACGCCCGCCTGCCTCGCGGCGGCTGATCGCCGAGCGGTGCTTGCCGATTGCACGCACAGGGTCGGCCTGCCTCCAACCCTGTGCTCTGCGCGCCGAAGAACGTGCACGAGAAAGCGCAAGCGGGACCTCTCCAATTGATCGAACTCGGCGCGCCCGCGCCGGTCGTCAGGCCGGCCGGCGTGTCACCGTCGCGCTGCCTGGTCTGAGCGCTGGTTGCGCCCGGACCAGAACCACATACCGGCAGCGCCGATCAGCAGGAAGCCACTTAATGCCGCAAGCCAGGCTCGGTATGGCCTGGGCCGAAAGGGCACGGGGTCGGCCCGCGCGTCGCCGGTGGGGACCTGGCCAAAGGTTGGGACGGTGCCGTCGAGGTGGTGGGGCCGCCATCGCTCGTACTGGCTGATCAAGAGCGCGACGGCGTTGCGCCGATGTTCCACGTCGAGCGCGTGCAGGTGGAGGAACGGGCCCTTCCCGCGTGTGGATCGTGCGCCGTCGAATGGTGCGTCGCCTGGGCGCAGCACGACCACGGCAGCGCTTGAGGACGTCTGCTTGATGCCTTGAACGTTGCAGCGTTTATCCCCGCCCGCCGCAGAGCCTGCGCCGAGCGCTGCCATCAGACGATCGGCGAGCGGAGCGTCTGTGAGCTTCACGAATGCGCGGAGCGCCTGCGTGACGACGAGTTTGCCGCGCAGGATGTTGCCTTGCACCGAGTACGTCGAGCCGACCTGGTCTCCCGCCCATGTCCAGAGCTCGTCGCCGCTATACGCGGCTGCGGTGGTGGCGTCGAGCGTCGCGGCGCCGTACTGGCGCTCCGAATGCGCCTCGTCTTCGTGAGCGCGCCCGGAGACGACCGAAACAACCTGGCGAGCGTCGTTGCCGTCGCGAAGCGCGCGAGTAACACGGCTGCGGTTCGTGGCCGAGAGCAGCCCGTGGGTCGCAGCTGCGCCGTGCCCTGCAACGGCTGAAACGACCTCTGAGACATCGAGGTCAATGCACGACGCGACGGCGACCCCGACCTCGTGCGTGACGGGGTCGACGGCCACGATGGACCAGGTGGCCAGCGAGGTGGACGGGAGCGCGAGGCTCAGCACGCAGGCGGCAACCACCGTGAGCGAACGGGACTGTGCGCGAGCGAGCATGCCCGACTCTATTCCCCATGTACGACGAATCCCCCGCCGAGGCAGGGGATTCATGCAGGTGGGCCGTCCCGGGATCGAACCGGGGACCTTGTGATTAAGAGTCACCTGCTCTGCCAGCTGAGCTAACGGCCCAAGACATACGACAGGCGTTCCGAGGAACGCTCACAGCGGTAAGGCGGAAGTCTAGCAGCGAGCGACGGCGTGCGCGACTGTCTCCGATCGGGTCAGCTCGGAGCGCTTCAGGAGGTCGTGGGCATGACCCGCACGATGCGTCCGCCCGAAGGTGTGGCAGCGGTTCCGGGGACCGCAGGCGCATCGGTGGCACCGGCACGCGGCGCGGTGGATTTCGGGGCCATGGAGGACGCGGCGGCAGCCGCCGCAGCGTCCTCGGCGTCCACGCGCGCATCTTCTGCGGCGTTCTCGCGCATCAGTCGCTCCATTGCGGCGTTCTGCGCGCGAGCATCTTCGCGAGCGCGGGCTGCGAGGTCGTCGAGGTCTGGTGCATCGTCGCCACCGGCCATCGATGACGTATCGGCCGCAGGGGTGCGCGCCGCAGCAGCACTGACCGCACTGCTCGGGAGCGATGGACCCGTCACGGCCTGGACCACCGTGCTTGCGACCACGATAAGGACGAGTGCCGCGACGGCTCCCGCGATCACACGAGGGTAGGTCTGGAAGGCGGATTGGATCTCGTGGCCGACGCTCTCGAGAAACGTTCGCTCGACGACGGTGACGCGCGCACTCGAGGCGGCCGTTCGGCTGCGCGGAGCGGAAGCCGTGCGCGGCCGGCTCGCCGCGGGGCGCGCTGGTTCGGGGCGAGCTGCTTGTTCATCCGCTGCGAGACGGCAGTCATACGCCGCGCGGCGGCCACAGTCGCGGAGGGTGTGATACGCCGCGTTGATGCGCGCCGCTTGCGCCTCGGCTTCGTCGCGCATGTCGCCATTGAAGCGATCCGGATGCCACACCTGAACGAGCATTTTCCATGCACGCCGCACCTCGGTCGCATCCGCATCGCGGGCGATTCCGAGGAGGTCGTAGTGGTTTCGTTCGGGCGCTGACATCACCTGGTTGTCGCCGCTGCGCGAAGCCCGCGACGTCCGTGTCGCGAGGTGTGGCCGCTCGCGGTCAGCGACCCGGGGCGTGTAGGGCCGTCAGCTTGCAGCGACACCGGCGCGAGCGGCCTCGAGGGCCTCTTCGCGCGTCCCGTGGATCTCGAACACGCGGTGCAGACCGGTGATCTCGAAGATCTTGATGATGTTGCGATCGCTGCACACGAGGAGCAGCTGTCCACCCACCGGGCGCAGTCGCTTCACACCACCGACGAGCACGCCCAGCGTGGTCGAATCGATGAACGTGGTGTCGGTGAAGTCCACGACGATCTGGAGCACACCGTTCTCGATCTGCCCGAGCAGGTGCTGCTTGAACTCCGGCGCGGTGTACAGGTCGACCTCGCCCTTGAGGTCGATGACCGCGATGCCGTCCTCGACGACTTCGGTGTTCACGGAGAAATTCATCGCAGCGTGCTCCTCATAGCTCAGCGCGGATACGAGCCGGACACTAGACGATCAGCGCGCTCGCGTCGAGGGGAGCACGCCGCTCAGCCGACGTTGATCGGTAGGTTACCGGCGCCGCCACCACCGCTCGCGGCGGCCTTGGCCTGCTCCTCAAGCGTCTTGATCTGATCCTTGATCGCGTCGACCTGCCCCGATTCCGGGAACTTCTTGAGGAACACCTGGTACGCCTCGATCGCCTTGGCCGTGTCGTTCGTCTGGCTGAAGGCGCCGGCCTGCTGCAGCAGGTAGTCCTCTTCGGCCGGATTCTGCTTGACCAGGGCGGTCCAGACCGGCAGCGCTTCCTGCGCCTTGCCCTGCTCGATCAGGTATCCGGCGTACGTCTCGGCGGCTTCCGGAGTGTTGGGAGCGAGTTTGTACGCAGCCTTGTAGGCATCGATCGCACGATCGGTGCTGCGCTGGGCGTCCTTGGGGATCTCGACCTTGTCGTCGGCGGAGGTCTGCGTGGGGGGCTGCGCGAGCGTCGCGTAGTTGGAGCCGAGCTCGATGAGCGCTTCGACACAGCGGTCCTGACGCTTCCCGGTGATCGTGGCTGGCGCGGCGGTGCACTTGTCGGCGCGGACGTCCGCGCGCGCGTCGTCCAGGAGTTCCTGCGTCGCTCCACGACCGTCGCCGCTGCCAAAGAGGCTCCCGCCGACGAACGGCTGGATGACGAGGGCGAGGAATCCAACGCTCATCAGGAACACCATGAACCAGATGACGGTCTTCACGAATGGTGACTGGTTCTGCATGACGGTGACCTTCCCCGGGTGTCGGATGCGCTACGCCGGAGACCCGGTAGCGGTTCGCGAGGTGCGAACCGGCAACGCGAGGAGCTGGCGTGCATCAGCCGCGCGCGCAAGCGCAGCATCAACGCGAGTTCTATCACGGACGCCTGCGTCCTTGCCTGCGATGAGTACGGCGCGGACGTCCGCAGGGCCCGCGCCGAGCACGTATGCGACGAGCGGATCCGCGCACATCCCGACGTGCACCGCGATGATGTCGGCGTGCGCGCCGATGTCGAGCGTGCCGAGATCGGCGTACCCGAGCGCGCGTGCGGCGTCGCGCGTGAACATGCGCAACAGGGAGTCGAGGTCTGGCCAGGCGGCATCGGCTGCGGCAGAGCGATGCACCTCGAGCGCGCAGCGCAGCTCGGCGAACGGATCGAGCGGACCGGCACTCGAAGGTGAATCCGTCCCGAGTCCGATCAGCACCCCGGCGCGCTCGGCGCGCGCGAGGTCGAGACGCCCGCAGCCGAGGCGCGCGTTCGAGCGCGGGCAGTGGGCAAGCGGCGTGCTAGTACTCGCGAGGATCTCGATGTCACCGGCACTGGCGTGGACCCCGTGGACGGCCACGACGTGTGGTCCGAGCACGTCGGCGAGACGCTCGATCGGGGAGTTGCCGCTCCACGCTGGCAGCGGCAGCCCGGTCGCTGCCAGCGTCGCGTGCAGCGGACCGTGGCCGGCCAGGTAGGCGACCTCATCCAGACTCTCGAACACGTGCGTCATCCACGGCAGGCCCGTACCCGCGACCCTGCGGTAGAGCGGCTCGCCCACCGTGTAGGGCGCGTGCGGTGAGATCCCATGCTCGAGGAGCTCGCTCGAGGGCAGCGCTGCGAGGCGAGCCAGCACGCCGTCCTCACCCTGGACCGCCGCACCAGCGCTCGCATCGTCAACGCCGCCGAACGTCTCGAGGTACACGCGTCCGCGCAGGCCTGCATCATGCATTGCGTGCGCTGCGGCGCCACTGAAGGAGGCGTCACCCACGCACGTGATACCTGCATGCAGCGCAGTGAGCGCACCCAGGTCGGCACTCGCGCGCATGTGCGCGGGCGCGAGGCGCCGCTTGCGCTGCATGTGGTCCCCGATCCAGCCCGAAAAGGCGAGACCGTCGACGAGCGCGTCGTAGGCGGCGTACTCCAGGTGTGCGTGCGTGTTGACGAACCCGGGCGCGAGCACGCATCCCTCGTGCACCTCAGCACCCAGCTCGATTGCGCGCTCGCGGCTCACGTGTGCCGCAAGATCCGTGATTCGTCCGTCGCGGATCGTCACGAGTACATCGCGCGCGGGCTTGACGCTGACCGGCAGCGCCCACGGCGCCCACCAGCGCGTCACGCCACTCGCGCGCTCGTCGGCCTGGGCCTTGGTCACGCGGCCGTGCCCGCCAGCTCGTCGTCTGCACGCAGCGCTGCTTTGAGCAGCATGCGCTCCTGCACGCGCACTGCGATGACGGACAGCTCGTACAGCCCGATGAGTGGCAGCACTTCGAGCGCGAGCGATACCGGATCGGCCGTCGGCAGCAGCGCTGCGAGCACCACGAGCAGCACGTACGCCACGCGGCGACTGCGCCGCAGCAACGCGCTCGTGATGATCCCGACACGTGCCAGTCCGAGCAGCACGAGCGGGAAGCAGAACGCCAGACCGACAGCGAGCAGCGTTGTCGCCACGAACGAGTAGTAGTCGTTCGCACGCACCACGACCTGGATCGAATCGGGGCCCATACCGAGCAGAAACTGGATGGCTGGGCCGAGGATGACGAAGTATCCGAACACCACGCCGCTCGTGAACATCACCGGAGCCGCGATGAGCAACGCACCGATCGTTCTACGGGTGGAGGGGGCGATGGCCGGGCGCACGAAACGCCACGCGTGCCACGCGATCACCGGCGTGGTGAGCACGAGCCCTGCCTGCGCGGCCACGGAGAGGGAGGTGAAGAACGGCTCGGTCACGCCGAGCGTCTGCACCGGCCACCGATCGTCGAGCGGCACGTCCAAGATCGAGAACAGATCATCGCGCCGCGAGTAGCATGCGATGACCGCGGTGAGCAGCCACAGTGCAACGAGTAGCACGCGAGTTCGGAGTTCCTCAAGATGGTTGAGGAGCGGCGCGCTGTCTGCCTTGTGCTGGAGACGTGCTCGTCGCGCGGGCAGGGCGGCGCGCACGCGCGAGCGCCGCGAATCAGGACGTGGTGGTGCGCCGGTCGTCACGGCGCGAGCCTCAGGCGCGCGGGTCGACGTGGGGAGCGGCAGCCGTGGGCTGCACAACAACCTCAACCGGCGCGGGCACAGCTGCGGGGTGGGACTGCGTGGCGTCCTCGGCGGCAACTGTCGCCGCGACGACGTGCTGATCGCTCGGCGTCGTGCCGCTGCCGTTCAGGCTATCGCGAAAACCGCGGATGCCATTCCCCAGCTGCGAGCCGATCTCCGGCAAGCGCTTCGGCCCGAAGAGCACGAGCACGATGAGGAGGATGATGATGAGTTCCTGCCAGTGGATTCCCATGGAGGGGACGGTAGCACGCGAGCACCCGCGTGTGAGGCACCTCCGTAACCGTTCAGCTGCCTGTGCTGCAGCCCAGTAGCGTGAACCGGCTCACGTGATCGGTCAAGTTCGGGTATGAATCAGCCCATGGACGAGCCCGACAGCACCAACACGACCCCTGACACCCACGCTCCAGCGCCGGATCACCCGCCGCTCGCGACGTCCGTCCCCACGGCTGCCACTCCGAAGCAGCCGCGCGCCGAACGTGGCGGTGGCGGGGCGGGTCGCACGATCGCGGTTGGTCTGCTCGTCGTGCTGCTCGGGTTCGGTGGCGGCGTCGGCGGGTTCCTCGCGGCCGACGCGATGTCCGACGACGACGCCTCGACGACGTCGCCCCAGGCATCGGGGAACTCGTCCGCGAAGGCGCTCCAGCCCTCGAATGCATCGAGCTCAGCCTCGGAGGACCCCGTGCCCGTGAGTGACTCCGTCGGCGCTGAGACCCCGCGCAAGATCTATGCAGACGTCTCCCCGGCCGTCGTGCACATCAACTCCAAGGTCGTCTCGCAGAGCACGTCGCTCTTCGGCTTCGGGCAGGAGCAGGAGTCGATCGGCACTGGCAGCGGGTTCATCATCGATGCCGAGAAGGGGTACATCGTTACCAACGCGCACGTCGTGGAGAACGCCAAGGAGATGGAAGTGTCCTTCGGCACCGACGCCACGGTGAAGGCGAAGCTCATCGGCGCGGATCCGTCCACGGACGTCGCGGTCATCCAGATCGACACCAAAGCTGATGCACTCGACAAGGTGAAGGGTGGGCTTAAGTCGGTCCAGTTCGGCGATTCGAACGATCTCCAAGTGGGCGATCCCGTCGTGGCGATCGGCAACCCGTTCAGCCTCGACCGCACACTCACAACGGGCGTGGTCAGTGCGCTGCAGCGCGAGATTCCGGCGCTCAACGAGTTCCAGATCGATGACGTCATCCAGACCGATGCCGCCGTCAACCCGGGCAACTCCGGAGGTCCGCTCCTCAACACCAAGGGTGAGGTCATCGGTATCAACAGCCAGATCCAGTCACGCGGCGGCGGGTTCGACGGCATCGCGTTCGCCGTGCCGAGCGAGACCGCCAGTCGCGTTGCGCAGGAGCTGATTAAGTCCGGCAAGATCGAGTACGCCTGGCTCGGCGTCTCCGGAGGTGAGCTCACGCCAGCGTTGGCGAACGAGTACAACCTCGACATCACGAAGGGCGTGCTCGTCGGCGAGGTCACCGCAGGGTCACCGGCAGCCAAGGCCGGCCTCTCGGGTGGCACCGTGCAGCGTACGCTCGGTGGTGAGGAGAAGCGCTCGGGCGGCGACGTGATCATCTCGTTCGGCGGTGAGGCTGTGACGTCCATGCGCGAGGTTGCGGACGTGGTCGACGGCAAGAAGCCAGGTGACGAGATCGAGGTCGTGTACCTGCACGACGGCAAGAAAAAGTCGACCAAGGTCGAACTTGGCATTCGTCCCAACACGAAGGCATCCACGCAGGGGTAACCCGGGATTCCCGTCCGGCGATTTCCCTCCCCAGGGCGACGCTGGTCGGCGTGAGGCGTGCGGCCACCCCCGCCCCTCGCGCTGGCCAGCGTGGGCCCGCTCGATCCAGAAGACGCTCCCGGGTCACGCGCCGAAGGGATGGGAGGGTAATGACTCCCATCGGCATCACCTCCTCGCGCGAGATCGCCCCGCCACCCGCGTCGGCGCGCAAGCGTGCCCGGCTGCTCCCGGGCAGCGACGGCTACAGCACGCCGCGTAACGCGCACGCAGGCGCGCTCCCG
>Ga0105047_10016247_pt1 | contig 11672 bp, 9 predicted proteins | sample MAT04_FD_78384 | JGI IMG/M metagenome (GOLD analysis project Ga0105047, IMG submission 78384) | Freshwater microbial communities from Lake Fryxell liftoff mats and glacier meltwater in Antarctica - MAT-04 (megahit assembly) | ecosystem: Environmental > Aquatic > Freshwater > Ice > Liftoff... | reverse complement strand
CGGGCTCGGTCCTGCCGGGCTCGGTCCTGCCGGGCTCGGTCCTGCCGGGCTCGGTCCTGCCGGGCTCGGTCCTGCCGGGCTCGGTCCTGCCGGGTTCGGTCCTGCCGGGCTCGGTCTTGCCGGGCTCAGTCTTGCTGGGCGGGCTGCCGGGCGCGCTTGCCACCCGGGTTCTGCGTGCGGGCGCGCTGGGCCGCTGCCGGACTGACCGGCAGCGGCAGCGCCGCCGGATCAGCCGTGTGGCGGACTGGCAGCAGCGACAACAACTGGCCAAACAGCAAGACGAACGACAGGACGCCCGTTGCAAGGTTGAACAGCGGATTGGCCAGCAGGCGGTCCAGCCATCCGGGGCCGATCACCGCAGGTGCGACGCCAAACGTCCGCTCGACCGAAAGAACCGGGGCGATGCCTTGCGCGCCGGCCTCGATCCAGACCCGGAGCGGCGAGGCCGACAAGTCGATCAGCACGTCGCTGCGGGCGGGCAATCCGCTGCGGGCATCGCGCACCGTCACCACATCGAACCGGCCAAGCGCGCCCTGCAACATCGCCACTTCGCCCAACCCGGGAACCCGTTCGAAAAACAGGTAATCGGCCTCCAGCAGATGCGCCATGCTGTTGGACCGCGCCGCCTTGCCCAGCGTGACCGCCCCTGACGCGCGCAGGACCGAGATCCGCCGCATTTCGGCCAGACTGAGAAAAATCGCGCTGCCATAGGGCACGTCGTCGTCGCCGATCCGCGGGCGTGCGGCGATATCGGACCGCAGGGTCATCGACAACGACCCGCGCGCCGGATCGACTGTCATTTCGACCTCGGTCGGGCCTTCCAGTTGCAGCCGCCCCTTCAAGACGCGCGTGGTGCCCGGTCGGGCGGGCGAGGCGGCGGGGATGAGAACGGTCGCGGCATCGGTGTCAAAGCTGAAATCGTCGCTCCGCTCGATCTGCAGCACCAGATGCAGGGTCTGGCCCGAGAGGCGCAGGGTGCGGTCGCGGTCGGTCAGCAGAAACGCCAGCGTCCCCGATGCCACTGCCAGTGTCGCGATCAGGCCAAAGGCCCACAGGCGCGGGGTGGCCCGGCGGTCCGGCCCAAGCCGCGCAACGAGGCGGCGCGGCCTCACGGGGCGGCGAGCCAGAGTTGGGCTTCGGTCAGGCGGTGCAGGACTTCCTCTGGCTGGCCGTTTTTCTGGACCACGCGAAACTCCAGCACGTTCAGCGCGTGTTTTCCCGGCCCGAGGGCGGCCGCATCGACCGGGCACAGATGGGTATAGCTGCGGCTTTCTTCCGGCCGGGGGTCGCAAGCCAGGGCCATGGCGTCATCGGGGAATTCGAGCGCCACGCGGTCATCGGCCACTGCGTTGACATACAGCGACAAGGTTGACAATCCGGCCACGGTTTTCCAGCCCGACACCAGCAACAGATTGGTGGTGCCGTCCTCGCAGGGGCCGACCGAAACGCGGGTCAGGGCGTCTTCGGACGTCACCGCCGGCAAGTCCTGCGGCGGCGCGGTATAGCGGGTTTCCAGAGGCACTGCCGAGGGCCCGCCCGCCCACAGACCGGCCACTGTAAAGGTCTGGGTGCCGAGGTAATAGTCCTTTGCCGCGCTCACCCGGACGCAGACGGTCTGTCCCGCCAGTTCGGCCGGGACCAGCGCAGTCAGAAGACCCGTCGTTTCGGCCCCCGCCACCCGCATTCCGGGCAGAGTCGCGCCGTTGAATTCGGGCGGTCGCCAATCTTCGGTGATCACTCCGGTGGCCTGCAGGCCAAGGGGGATGTCGCCGGCGGTCTGGGCAAGGCTTTGGCTTGCGGCCATTGTCAGGGCCGTCACGGCAAATCCCTTGACGATGCGTTGCAGGAAAAAGCTATGCTTCATTCGGCCTGTCTCCGGAGATTCGTCCGATGTCCTTCCTGTATAGGCTCATTCTGGCCGCGTTCATCCTGCTTTGTCCAGTGTCGACCGGGCGCGCGCTGGCCGAGCAAATCCATATCCAGCGCGGCGATTCGCATGGATTGGGCACCGTGATCAACCACAACGGCGGCTGCGTCGTGCTGTCGGTACTGCATGTGATGGACCCGCGCAACGGCGGCTATTCGTGGTTCGAGATCGGCCAGAAGAGCCCCGGGCGCGCCAATCTGCAGGTGCTGGACGTGCCCCTCGGGGTGCAGGGCAATGTCGCCGCCCGTCTGGGCCAGTTGACCGGCTGGACGCGAGAGTGCCGGTTGTCGCTGACCTGGGTGCGCGACGATGCGTGGACTTACATCTTGTATGAACTGGCCAAAGACACCACCGTCAGTGGTGATCTGTTCATCCGGCTGATCGACGGGTCGTCGATCAGCGATGTCCCGATCCGCCTGCAGGGCTCGCCGTTTGCCGATACGTTCGACTTCACGCTCGATGCAAGCCGGAAGGGCCGGGTGCCCGACCGCGCCGGGATCAGCGGCAGCGGCATCTATTACGACGGTCCGATCGCCGAGATGCGCGGCCGTCTGGTCGGCATCGTCAATGGGGCCTCGACGATGCCCGAGGCCTATACCGCGCTGCGGATCGAACCGATCGTGCGGTTTCTGGGGCTCGCCGTCAACGCGCTGCCAGACGTCCAGGACCAGACCCGCACCACCGCCGTCGCCGCCGACCGCTCGGCCGAGCCGGTGCCGAAATTCGCCACCGAATGCGACCGTGAAGCGGCCAACCCAGGCGACGCCGCGCGCCACCCTGCCGTTCAGGGCAGACCCCGCGACGAGATCGACCTGCAAAAGGCGCTGGCGGCCTGCATCTTGGCCACCGCGAAATATCCGGGCTCTCCCCGGCTGATCTATCAGTTGGGCCGGGCGCTGGCGATCGACTACCTCGGCAGCGGCGATCCGGCCAGGTTCGTGCCCGCCATCGACACCCTCAACGAGGCGTTGTCGCTGGGTCATGCCCGGGCCATCGCCAACCTCGAAGAGCTTCTGGTGCGCGACAGCCCCGATTGCGGCGGGATTGACGGCTGCCTCGCGCGGTACGAAGAGGCGCTCGCGACCGTGGCCCGGATCGACCCGATCGAAGCCGCGATCATGCAGGGCCGCTTGCGGGTCTATGGCGGGTTCGCCGACCGGCTGTGCCCCGAAGGCACCGATTGCGTCGCAGATCTGGTCCTGGCCTATGATGCCGTGCCACCAGGGCCGGACTGGACGGATGCACAGGCCCAGATCGCCTATCTGGTGCTGTACCGCGGGCATCAGCGCGACTGCGGAACACAGGACGCCGGGTGTCGGGCCTCCATGCAACGGGCTTTCGCGGCCAAAGCGGTTGAGGGCGCCAGTTGGGCGGCCAAGGCGCTCGGCGATCTTTACGCCGCAAACCAGGCGGTGCCGGGCGGCTGCGACACCCGGCAGGACTGCCGGGTCGCGGCAGTGGCCGCGTGGACCGAGGCCGCCGCGTTGGGCCAGACCGGCGCAATGACGTTGCTGGGCGACAACGCGTTCGAGCCCGGATGGTTTGCGGCCTTTGGCTGCGCTGATCGGGCTGCCTGTCACAAGGTGTCTTACACCCATTATGTTTCGGCGGCGGCCAAGGGAGATACGGCCGCCCGGGGGGCTGTAGTGTGGTTTTTGCTGTATGATCAGGCTTCGGCGGGCTGTGGCGACACCACGGCCTGCCTGCGACAGGCCCGGATTTCCCTGGCCGAGCCCGATTTTGCCGCGACCGCCCTTGGCAAGTCGCGGCTAGCCGAAGCGATCGAAGACCATCCGGACGCGTTTGCCGACCTCTGCAGCGGGGATGCCTGTCTGAAGGCGGCATTCGATCTGTATCTCGCCTCGGCCGGGTTGAACTCGCGCTATGCCATGCTGCAGGTCGGCTACTCTTTCAGGGACGACCAGCGGCGGGTGGCGCAGGACCCGCCCGGGGTTGCGATCACCGGCTGCACCGACCACGGCGACTGCCTGGAAGAATCCTTGCAGTGGTTTCGCAAGGCAGCCGTGATGGGTCAGACCGATGCGTTGTACAACTGGCTGAGCGCGGTGACGGACCGGCTGCGGCAATCCGATGGTGCGGCGGAGGACGAGATTGCCTTCCGGCTGGAGCTTCGGGCATGGATCGACCTGATCGAGACGCGGGGCGGTGCGCGCGATGCCTTTGCCGATCAGCAGTTCCTTGACCTGATGTTGCAGCCCGACAGTGGCGAAAACCTGCTGTGCCAAGGGTTTGTCGCGCGCTGCACCGCGCTGCGCGACACGATCCTTTCGCATGTCGCCGCGACCGAAGATGCGGCCTATGTTCGCGATGTCGGGTCCTTCACCGACTGCCGGAAGGTCTGCCCGCCTTGGGTGATCGACGTGATGGGTCGCGCGGCAGCAGCGGGGGCGACCAAAGTCTTCGATAACCCGGGCTTCCTTGACCACCTTGACGCGCGGATCTGCCCGTTTGCCCGCCCCGCCTGCCCAGAGGCCGACAAGCTGGCGATGGGCGATTTCATCCGTCAGACCGATCTGGCGGATCTCGCCGATCTGGAAAGCGCGCTGGATCAGGGCGGTCTGACAGACCGCATGAGCAGCGCGTTGTCCGAGATCATGGCCGACAAGGGCTCGGTGGTGGCGCAAACTCTGCGTGACGTGACATGGCTGGTTGGCAGCTATCGCGACGGCGGTATGGTCGAAGGCCTGGCCGCAGATCGGGTCAGGGCGGCGGCGGCCAGTTTCATCACGCGCCTGCAGCGCGGCGGCGACGGCATCTCGGCCCGCAAGGCGGCGTTGCACCTGATGTTCGTCGCCAGCAATCCCGCCTTCGGAACGGTTCCAGAGGAGGTGCGTGCCGATCTGGGGGTCCTGTTCCTGATGCTGAACCGCCGATCCGAGGCGGAAAACTGGGACATCTGGCAGCGCAACGAAGGCGATGCGGTGATCCGGGCGGTGCAACGCAAGCTCGGGGTCGCCGATGACGGCGATTTCGGCAACGGCAGTTGGCAGGCCGCCGAAACCCTCGCCGCAGATTATGCCCGGTCGGGGTACCCTGCGTTGACATCGCCCCTTGTCGTGGCCGAACCGGCAGACGCGGGTGCCCTGCAACGGCTCGCAGCCGTTGACCCGGCCCGGATGCTGACGCGCATTTCAGCGGTGATGGTCCCGGGGCAATAGCCCCGCCCGGCCGGACCGGCCGATCACGGTACCCGGAGCCGCCAAAGGGTCCGGACGCACCGTTTTTCGTGACCCGCACCCGTGCACGGCAGACGGTACGGGCCTGCGCGGATGAAGTCGTCCATCGGACGACCTCAAGGCGGCCAAGGCCCGGAGGACCGCCCGCCCTGACGCACCTTCAAAACCAAGTCGCCTCCAACCACAGATAGGGCCCCTCGCCAGTCAACGGGCGGTCGAGGACCTCAAGCACCTGCTCGTCATTATCCCTGCAAAGCCTGGACATCGTGCTCTTGGAAATGCCCGACAGACCGATGGCCAGCACCAGATCGCCCACCTTGCGGGTCGAAACCCGGCCAATCGAGGGTTCTTGAATCACGGCTACCACCCGGCGCCATCCCGCGCGAAAGCGTGGTGAACACGCAGGATAACCCGCAAAACACCTTGAACGTCAGGCGAGACATTTCTTCGGGTTCCGAGGCATGAAACCGACAGGCTGGTGAAACATGCGGGCGACAGATCGCTCGGCTCCACCGCCATTCCGGGTGCTTGCCATGCGCCCCACATGGGCCGGGGATCGCGTCAAGCACTTCGAATTTCCGAAGGCCCGTTGCCGGCAGATCGAGATGATACGACACTCCCGGCTGATGCCCCTACATCCACACCATCTACGCGCCTGCCGCGGGGCAAGCCGCGACGGCATGCCGTCAAGTTCGGCCAGCGGTTCACGCCGAAAGATATCACCGCGTCGTGCAATCCTGCCTGACTGCCCCCTTCCGACTGCGGCAAGTCCGGCAAAATCGCAAGGGCTTGTCTGGATCATCCGGGGAGGGGCTGTTAGTGTGCAAGCATTGGCATAACGAACGAAGTCGCCTGCCATTGCAGACGTGCCGACCCTGCGCAGAGGTCGACGCTTCGGAGCGAGCCGGCAATGGCCACGAAACGCAACAGCTTTCTGTTCTTTCTGGTCGTCGGCTCGACAATTGCCATGGCGGCCGTGCTCATCGGTCTTTGGCAGGCGGTGTTCTGGGCGATCATCCTGGGCATCCTTTTCATGCCGCTGATGCAGAAAGTGAAGCGTTCCGTCCCGGGGCGGGAAAGCCTGGCGGCCGCACTGACGCTTGCTCTGATCGTCATCTTCGTTCTGACACCCGCTCTCATCGTCGGCTCGATGATCGCAAGCGAAGCCATATCGCTTTATGCGCGGATCGAGAGCGGCGAGGTCAATCTCGGCCCGGTGTTCACGCGGATCGAGCAGGAGTTGATCCCGACCCTGGGCGATTGGGCCGCCAGACTGGGCGTCAGCGGTCTTGGGGAAAAGCTTCAGGCAACAATCGTCAACTCGGGTCAGTTCCTTGTCGGGCTGCTCTTGGGGGCAGGCCAGAGTGCGGCATCGTTCGTCGTGAACTTCTTTCTGATGCTCTATCTGCTCTTCTTCATTCTGCGCGACGGCAAGAAGATGTCGGCCAGCGTCATGCGCGCGTTGCCGTTGCCCACCAGCCAGAAGGACAAGCTGTTCATCAAATTCGGAGAAGTTGCGATCGCGACACTCAAGGGGTCCGCCGTCGTTGGCCTGGTACAAGGGAGCCTCGGTGCGCTGATCTTCTTTCTTCTCGGCATTCAGGGTGCCGCGTTCTGGGGTGCGGTCATGGCAGTCGTGTCCATCTTGCCGGTTCTGGGTGCCGCGCTGATCTGGGTTCCTGCAGCCATCATCCTGATCGTCAGCGGCGCCTGGATCAAAGGTGCCATCCTGATCACTTTCGGGATACTCTTGATTGCCACGTCGGACAACATCGTGCGACCGCTCATCGTCGGCCATGACACCAAGATGCCGGACTACCTCGTTCTGTTTTCGACAGTGGGCGGATTGAGTGTGCTGGGTTTCAGCGGCATTGTGCTTGGGCCGGTTCTGGCGGCCCTGTTTCTTGTGACATGGCAGCTTTGGTCAGAAACCCACGAGGACACAACCGCCTGATGTGACGGATCGCTGCGGTTCCCTGGCACCTGAGGCGCGGGGCGCCCGTGATCGTTCGGCGCCGGATCGACGAGAGCTATCGCCGCGGCACCCTGGCACGCCCGACCACGACCGATTCCAAGTCGTCGGTTCATCGCCAGTTCGACGGTGAAATGCCGCCCCAGCGCGCCCCGTACACCGGCAATGGTGGCGGCATCCAGCACCGATTGCGCAAACGCATCGAGATCGCACCGTCAGTTTCTGCGGCCGGCGCGGCGCTGTGCCAGCCCGGTTGGACGGGCCATCGCGGCACGCCCCCAAGGTCCGCCACAGGCGTTGCAATCGCCTTTGTGCAGCCTTGCATCAGGCGCGCCACGCGGTCGCACAGGTCGTCGACCATGCTGAAATCTGGCCCCCGGACGTGGCTCTGCGACTGCTGCATCCGGTCTTGCAGGATCATAGCCGCCGCAAGGCGCCGGTTCAAAAGGCCGAGAGATGTGTTGCGGTCGGTGTTTGCCGGCTGGAGAGGGCATCGGGATGGATCGCCAACATCAGCCTGCGGCCCGGCCAGATCGTGACGGCAAACCAGCCACTGTTCTGGCGGGTCAATGGGAATTTCAAGGAAACCGACCTGCAGCGCATCCGCCCCGGCCAGCCTGTGGCCATGAAGATCGACATGTATCCCGGGATGAATCTGACCGGCACAGTGGAAAGCGTGGGCTACGGGTCGGGGGCGGTGTTCTCGCTGCTGCCCTCGCAGTATGCGACCGGCGATCGGGTCAAGGACAAGCAGCGTTTTTGCCGTGCGCATCGCGATTGATGATCCGCCCACCGACCCGGACCGCCCGCTTCGGGTGGGCGCGAGTATGGCGGCCGCAGTGGATACCGGCGATCTGGTGGCAAAGTGACCGTGGCCTCGGCGGCCCCAGCAGCGCCCCCTGTGGCGAAAGCATGCCCGGTCAAAGGGTCCATCGTGCTGGCGGTGGTCCTGCCGGCAGTGCTGGAGGTGCTGGACGGCACAATCGTCAACGTGGCCCTCCCGCATATGAAGGCGGCGTTCGGGATCACGTCGGACCAGACGATCTGGATATTGACCAGCTATATCTTGGCCTCGGTCGTGGTGATGCCGCTGACCGGGTTCTTTGCCAAACGCTTTGGCCGCAGGCGGCTGATCATCACCGCGATCACCGGCTTTGCGGTCTTTTCCATGCTGTGCGGGCTGGCGGGCAGCATCGGGGTGATGGTGGACTGCCGCCTTGGGCAAGGCATGTTCGGGGCCTTCCTGATCCCCTTGGCTCAGTCCATCCTGTTCGACAGTTTCCTGCGCGACAAGCGCGGGCAGGCGATGGCGCTGTTTGGTCTTGGCGTGGTGATTGCCCCCATTCTGGGGCCCACTCTGGGGGCTTTGCTGACCGAGTATTTCTCATGGCGCGCGGTGTTCTGTGTGAACCTGCCGATTGCGGGTTTCGCCCTGTTCATGATGGCCGGGCAGTTGAAGGAAGAAGGTGGCCGCAATCGGTGCGCTGCAACTGATGCTGGACGAGGGCGAGACGAAGGACTGGTTCGACCTCGCCGCTGATCCGGATGCCGGCGCTGGTGACGGTGGTGTCGGCCGTGCTGTTCTAGGTGCGGGGCTATGGACATGCGGGCAATATCATCGACTTTGGCCTGCTGCGCGACCGCAGGTTTGCGGCGGCGAATGTCACGATGATCGGCTTCGGGCTGGCGATTTTTGGCTCCATCGCCATCCTGCCGCTGTTCTTGCAGGGATTGCCGGGGTATCCGGTGCTGACGGCGGGGTATCTGGTCATGCCGCGCGGGTTGGCGGCGGCGGTTTCGATGGTGTTCACCGGGGCGGTGTTGATGAACCGGTTTGACCCGCGGGGGCTGGTGGCATCGGGGCTTTTGCGAACCGGGTTTGGCAACCTGACGCTGGGCTGGCTGACCCTGAACGCGGGGTTCCGGGATCTGGCTCTGCCGGGGGTGGTATCGGGGCTTGGGAAAAGGCTGTTCTTCGTGCCGAGGTCCGCCTTGGCGTTCCGGAACATCGGATCGGACCGGCAGGACCACGCTTCGGGCATCTGCGGCGTGCTGCGGTCGCTTGGGTCGCCGGTCGGGATCGCGATCGTCGGCTGGCAGGTCGCCAGCCGGTCGCAGTTCCACTGGTCGGTGCCGAACGAGCAGATCACCCCCTTCAACCCCGAGGTGACCGCCGATCTGCGCCCGCTGGACCTTTCGGCGCAATCGCCGCAAGGGGCCGAGATGATGGCGGGACTGGTGGCCGCGCAACCCGGCATGCTGGCGTTCCAGGATGCGTTCTGGCTGACCGGCTGGGCGGCCTTCCTGATGCTGCCGGTCGTGCTGGTCCTGCAACGCCCGGCCAAGGGCGCCCGCCCGCCTGCGGGCGCGCATTGACAGATCACCCGATGTTTTCACCTGTTCTCAAAGGAGACCACGATGCCCCAGACCCTTACCCGGAACCGCCGGTTCGTGCTGGCTGAACGCCCCGAGGGCGAGCCTGCCCTGGCCACTTTGCGGCTTCACACCGAAGCGGTCCCCGCGCCGGGGCCGGGAAAGATGTTGCTGCGCACCGAATATCTGTCGCTCGACCCCTATATGCGCGGCCGGATGAGCGATGCACCCTCTTATGCCGCCCCCGTGGCCTTGGGCGCGGTGATGGAGGGGGGGACAGTGGCGCAGGTGATCACCTCGCACTTGTCGGGCTTTGGTGCAGGCGACTGGGTGCTGTGCTACAATGGCTGGCAGGACTATGCACTTTCCGACGGCACCGGCGTCACGCGGCTTGACCCCGACATGGCGCATCCGTCCTGGGCGCTGGGGATTCTGGGGATGCCGGGGTTCACGGCATGGGCGGGGCTGACGCAGATCGGCGAACCGAAATCCGGTGAAACGGTCTGCGTGGCGGCGGCCACCGGGCCGGTTGGTGCCACCGTTGGTCAGATCGCGCGGCTGATGGGATGCCGTGTCGTAGGCATCGCGGGCGGACCGGAAAAATGCGCGCATGCGGTCGATGTCCTTGGGTTCGACGCCTGCATCGACCACAAATCTGCAGACTTTGCCGCACAACTCAAGGCCGCTGCCACCAAGGGCATCGATATCTATTTCGAGAATGTCGGCGGTGCGGTGTTCGATGCGGTGTTGCCATTGCTGAACACCGGCGCGCGGGTGCCGGTCTGCGGGCTCGTCTCGCAATACAACGCCACCAGCCTGCCGCCGGGGCCGGACCGGGTGTCGATGCTGATGGGGCAGATCCTGCGCAAGCGGCTGACCATGCGCGGGTTCATCATCTTTCAGGATTTCGGGCAGCTTTACCCCGACTTTGCCAAGGCGATGGGCGATTGGCTTGCGGCGGGCAAGATGCAATACGTCGAGGATATGATCGAAGGGCTGGAGGCGGCCCCGCAAGCCTTCATCGGCCTGTTGCGCGGCGAGAACTTTGGCAAGCGGGTGATCCATGTCGGCCCGCAAATGCAGACAGAAAACAAGAAAGCCCGCACATGGATATCCTGATGGTCCTGACTTCACCTGACGTCTTGGGAGATACCGGCAAGAAAACCGGCTCCTGCCCCCCGGAAGTTCCCTCGGTCTGATGCAGGGTCTGCCCAACCTGAGACAGAGCAGACGACATGAGGAAAAGCGGTTTCAACGAAGCGCAGATCATCGGGATGATCAAGGAGCAGGGTTCAAGCGTTGAGCGATTGATCCAGTCGATCAATTGCAGCGCAGAGCGGGCTGCCGACCGCCGAGCCGTGCTGAAAGCACGGATTGAACCCTGCGACGTTCTACAAGCTGAACGCCAGGTATGGCATCCTTTTCCGGCATCGGATTGCTTTGCGCCATCAATTGATCACAGGTCCCGAAGATCGACCGTCCGCGCGCCCGGACAAACAGCCACCGCAATGTCACAAAGATGCTGATGGTGGGTAAGATAGATCACCTGCCCGCTGCCCGACATGTCCCCCAGCAGGGCAAAGGCCTGTTCGGCGCGGGCGTCGTCGAAGGTTTCCATGATGTCATCGGCAATGAACGGCACGGGCGGGCGGGATTTGGCAAGCTCATGATAGCCCGCGATCCGCAGGGCGAGGTAAAGCTGGAACCGCGTGCCCTTGGACAGATCTGTGGCGAGCTTTGACCCGCCCATGCCGGAGAGCGCCACCAACACTTCGGTCGTGCCTTCAGGCTGGGCGGCAAGGCCGGTGTATTCGCCGCAGGTCAAGTGGCAGAAGGCATCGGACGCGCGGGCAAGCATGCCGCTGCGGTGGCCATCGCGATAGCGCCGCAGACCTTGTTCAAACGCCCTCAGGCCAAAGCGCTTTGCCAGATGGTCAAGGGCTTGATCCTGCAACTCGTTCAAAAGGTTGGCACGTTCGGCGGCCAACCGTGCCACGGCATCGTCACCACCGATGGCAGCAAGGGCGCGCCGCGCCTCGGTCAGGTCGGCAAAGCGCGCCTCCGCGTCTGACCGCGCAAGGGTCTGCGCATCTTGCAGGTGGGCCGCGTCAGCATCGAGCGTTTCGGCGTTTTGCGTGGGAGTGGGGTGGTGTGCTAGCTCTGCCAGCAGTTCGGCGATGTCGCGGCGCAGGCGGCTGGCGCG
>Ga0105047_10016245_pt1 | contig 11673 bp, 9 predicted proteins | sample MAT04_FD_78384 | JGI IMG/M metagenome (GOLD analysis project Ga0105047, IMG submission 78384) | Freshwater microbial communities from Lake Fryxell liftoff mats and glacier meltwater in Antarctica - MAT-04 (megahit assembly) | ecosystem: Environmental > Aquatic > Freshwater > Ice > Liftoff... | reverse complement strand
TATCACATTCGCGAGGCCGGAAGCACCGCAGTGCAGGAAATCGCGTTCACGATTGCCAACGGCATTGCGTATGTCGAAGCGGCGCTCGCCGCCGGAATGCCGGTCGACTCGTTCGCGCCGCGGCTGAGCTTCTTCTGGAACGCGCACAATAACTTCTTCGAAGAGGTGGCCAAGTTCCGCGCCGCTCGTCGCATTTGGTATCGCCTGATGACCGAGCGCTTCGGCGCGCAGAAGGAAGCCAGCAAGCTGCTGCGCTTCCACGCACAAACCGGCGGCAGCACACTGACAGCGCAGCAACCGGAAAACAACATCGTGCGCGTTGCGGTGCAGACAATGGCCGCGGTCATGGGCGGCACGCAGAGCCTGCACACCAATGGCTACGACGAAGCGCTGAGCCTTCCGACCGAGCGAGCCGCGCGAATCGCACTGCGGACGCAACAGATTGTCGGCTACGAGAGTGGAATCGTCGACACCCCCGACCCGATGGCAGGGAGTTACTTCGTAGAATCGCTCACCGACGAGGTCGAACGATTGGCGTGGGAGTACATCCGTCGCATCGACGAAATGGGTGGCGCCGTCGAAGGAATCGAAGCTGGGTTCCAACAAAGCGAGATCGAGCAAGCGGCGTACGAGTACACGAAGGGAATCGACGATGGCGACCGTGTCATCGTCGGCCTCAATCGATTCACGAACGATGGCGAAGAGGAACCGGTGCTGGTGCCAAACGACCCAGCGCTCGAGCAGGGACAGCGTCAACAGTTGGCGACGTTCAAGGCCGACCGCGATCACGAATTGGTGAAGTCCCGACTCAACGACGTTGCCGACTGCGCCCGCGGCACGCAGAACTTGCTCTACCCGATGAAGGCGGCGTTGCGCGCGAAGGCCACGCTCGGCGAAGTTAGCGACGCGTTGCGCGAAGTATTCGGCGTCTACAAACCGGGCCACTGACGATGAGTTGGCTGAGTGCGCGCGCCGCGACCGAGAACTGCAACCTGGCGACGGCGTTGCTCGCGATCTCGTCGTGGTCCGGCGCATGAGGAAAGAGACGGAGGCGCCGACGTCGTTGATCGGGGCGATTGGTGTTCGTGGCGCCATTGCTGGCGCGCTGGCGCTCGCTGTCGCGATCGCGTTGGCGACCTGTCGCCCGGAGGAGTCGACCCCGCCCGACACCGTCGGTCTCGTGCCGGAGCAAAGCACGACGACGTTGTTGGAGTTCATCCCCGACACGGATCCACCCAACCCAACTGTCGAGCCAACCGTTCCACCCAACACACTGTTCGGCGGCGATCCTTGCCTTGCGCTGGTAGCGCAGGACTTCACATTGGTCATCGGCGGTCGCGGGCGTGGCCAGTTGGTTGATGCCGGTCCGTTGTCCGATGACGAGTGTGGCTACCTCGTCATAGTCGTCGGCCAGGAGTACAACATCAGCGTGCAAGCCATTGATGCCAACGCGTTCGGTCACACCCCGGCCGAAGGCGAAGTTCGCACCGCGCTCACTGACATCGGGCTCGCCGCCTACCTTGTCCCCGTCGATGCCGACTTCACCGTGTGGGTCAAGGTGTCGAACGGTTACTTCATCGTGACCGCTCCGGACCAAGCGCTTGCGCTGCACCTCGCGGCTGCCGCCGCCGGACGAGCCGACGATCCCGCCGACACGCCGCCGGTCACGATTCCGATCACGAGTCCCGCGACGACGACCACATCAATAGCGACTACCGCCGCCCCGTAGCCCTATTCGATGATGTTGAGTTGCGCTGTCGGTCGCGGTGGCGTCGGTGGCGGGTTGGTCGCCCAGCCCAGGTAGATCATGGCGACGATTGTCGTGTCGGCCGCGAACCCGCACAGCGCAGCTGTCGCGTCGTTGGTGCCCTTGGGGCACGAACTCCAGAAGCTGGCGAGACCGTGTGCTGTCGCGGCGAGAAGAATGTTCTCGACACCGGCGGCGACCGCGTCGCGGTTCTCGGCGGTACGTAACTCGCTGTCGCCGACCGCTGATCCCACAATGAGAACGGCTGGCGTGCGCAGATACTTCGTGCGTCGCTGCGCGACTTTCTCTGGCGCGTCGCCGTGTGCTTCCATCGCATCGGCCACGACATTGCCAAGTCGTGTGCGGCCAGCACCCTCGGCGAGCGCAAAGCGCCACGGCCATGTGCGCTTGTGGTTCGGCGCAAGCTGCGCAAGCTCGCAGAGGGCACGCACCGTCTCGTGCGGAACGGCGAGGTCGGGCTTCACCGCCATGCTCGTTCGGCGCAACTTTGCTAGCGCGGTGAACTCGTCGAGATTCATGAGTTCGCTCGGATGTGGCCGACGACCAATGAGACCCATCGGCCCCAGAGCTGCGGCGGATAGTCGTGGCCCATGCCTTCGATCAGTTCGAAGCGCGCACCGGGCACAAGTTCCGCCGTACGTCGCCCGCCGATCTCATCGATGATGGTGTCCTTGTCGCCGTGCATCACCAAGGTAGGCACCCTTACTGCGCGCAAGCCGTCGGCGCGCGAGCCGCTGTCCATCACCGCTGCGTATTGGCGAGCGCTGCCACCGAGCACACCGCCGCGATCGAACGAACTCGCAGCTGCGGCGCGCCAGCGTGCTTCGTCGGCAAACTCGGGAGTGCCCCACTCGTGTAGCCCGTCGACCCATTGTTGGATTGCCTCTTCGCGATCGGTCGCCGTTGGCTCCAGCAACAGCTCCAACGCGCGGCGGCTGCTCTTGCGGTACATGTCCTCGCCGGTCGTGCTCATCACCGAGGTCATAGTGAGCAGGCGCTCGGGGTGTTCGATCGCCATCTGCTGGACGATCATGCCGCCCATCGAGAGTCCCATCACATGCGCGCGCTTGACGCCGAGTGCATCGAGCACTGCCAAACCATCGGCGGCCATGTCGCTGAGTGTGTACGCAGCACCATCTGCGTTGAGAGGTGCGCCTTCGAACGAGCTGCTCAGGCCAACGTCGCGGTTATCGAAACGAACGACCTGCAGACCTTCGGCGGCGAACAGGCGGCACCAATCCTCGTGGTAGTTGATGCACTGACTGCCAAGCCCGTTGACGAGCAACAGCGTCGGGCACGCGGGGTCACCAAAGGTCTCGTAGTACAGCTTGCAATCGCCGTTGTTTGCGTACATGTCAGCCTCCGAGCGTGTCGGTCTGGAGCAGTTCGTCGCGCAGTTCTCGCTTTAAGAACTTACCGCTGGCGTTGCGTGGGATGGGTTCGGTTCGGAACCAAACCTTCGCTGGAAGTTTGTACTTGGCGAGACTGGCTGCGAGAAACTCGGTCAGCGATTCCTTGGTCAGCGAGTGGCCCGGGCGCAACACGATTGCGACGGCGACGTCTTCACCAAGCCGCTCGTCGGGAATGCCAAAGACACAAGCTTCGGCGATCGCCTCGTGGTGATAGATCGCCGTTTCTACTTCGCTACAGAACACGTTCTCGCCGCCGCGCAGCACCATGTCTTTGGCACGATCGACGATGAAGACAAACCCGTCGTCGTCGATGCGCGCAATGTCGCCGGTGTTCAACCAGCCGTCGCGGATTGCGTCGGCGGTCGCCTCTGGACGATTGATGTAGCCCTTGATCACAATCGATCCGCGCACGCATAGCGTTCCAACGGTCTTGGCGCCGCCAGGAAGATCGTTGCCGTGCTCGTCGACCAGCTTGGCCTCAAGTGTCGGAACAACAGAACCACACGACTCGGGCTTGGCGAGAAACAGAGCGGCCGAGTTGGCGGTGATGATGCCGCAGGTCTCGGTCATGCCGTACGCCGTCGTCGGCTGGCCCTTTTCGAGCGCGCCAGCAATCTTGCCGACGAGGTCGGGTTGCAACGCTGCGCCGCCGCCACCCATACCTTGCAACGTAGACGTGTTCCGTTTCGCCCAATCAGGGTGCAACAGCATTTCGCGACTCATCGTCGGCACGCCGGAGAAGTTGGTGACGCCTTCGCGCTCGATCAATTCCAACGCACGGCCCGCGTCCCACTTATACATCAGTACGAGCCTGGCGCCGCCGATGGTGGTCGGATGCATGATGCAGTTGCACGCCGTCACATGGAACAGCGGAGTCGGCGCCATGAGCACTCGCTGCGCCGGAGCTGGAACGTCTGAAGGCTGCATCTCGCCAGCAGCTATTGCCTTCTGCTCGGCCATTCCGGTCGCAAGACCCATCGTGATGATGTTGAAGATGTTGTCGACCGAGCCGCGGTGGGTGAGTTGCGCACCCTTCGGAAAGCCGGTGGTGCCCGACGTGTAGAAGATGGTTGCGTCGTCATCGGGGTCAATCACCGCGTCGGGTAGCGCGCCGGGGTCGTTGGTTGCCATTACGTCGGCCCACGGCGTTGACCCGCCAGGTACGGCGCGCGCGCTGCGCACCGCGATGATGTGCATCGGCCGTTGCGCGGGCATGTGATTCAGCCGTTCAAGCCGTTCGTCGTCGGCGATCATCACGGCCGGTTCCGAGTCGTTGAGCGCGTACTCCAACTCCGGCGCAGTCCACCATGCATTCACGCCGACAACTACGCCGCCGACGCAGACGGTTGCCCAGTAGCTCGCGACCCACTCGGGGTAGTTGCGCATCGCGATCGCGACGCGGCTGCCTGGGTGCACGCCGTTGGCAACGAGATGCGCGGCGAGCTTTCGGACTTGCGCGTGCACCTCGCCGTAGGTGTAGCGCTCGTCCTCGTAAACCAGATACTCGAGGTCGGCATGCTTCGCCGTTGCTTCCCACACGGCGCGCATGTTTGGCGGCGCCGCGGCGTACGCCTTCAGCTGCACACCCCGGATTTCAATCCTGGTAGTGGCGAAGGGCGAACCCGGGGTGTCGAGTTCGGCGCGGGCGGCGAGGTAATGACGAATCACGTGTGTGATCATTGCCGATGCCGGTCGTTGCTTCCATGTCGGCGGGTGGGGTCGCGTTGCTAGCTTGACCGGATGGGAGCGGAACGTCTGCGGGTCGGGAGCGATGGTGTGACGCGCTGCTGGTGGTGTGGCGACGATCCGTTCTACATGACGTACCACGACGACGAGTGGGGGCACCCGGTCAAGGGCGATGTGCGCTTGTTCGAGAAGCTGTGCCTTGAGGGCTTCCAATCGGGTCTGTCGTGGTTGACAATCCTGCGCAAGCGCGAGAACTTTCGTGCAGCGTTCGCCGGATTCGAGCTTGCCAAGGTGGCGACATTCGACGATCGCGACGTGCAGCGGTTACTGGCCGACGCTGGCATCGTTCGCCATCGCGGCAAGATCGAGAGCACGATCAACAATGCCGGTCGCGCGTTGGAACTTTGCGACGAGTTCGGCTCGATCTACAAGTACGTGTCGCAGTACCGACCGGCGCGGACCAGTCGATTGACCGTGAGCAGCGAGATGCCGGCGACGTGCCCCGAGTCGATCGCGATGTCGAAGGACTTGAAGAAACGCGGCTGGAGCTTCGTCGGCCCAACCACGATGTACGCCTTCATGCAAGCAATGGGCCTAGTCAACGACCACATAGAAGGCTGCGAAAGAACCAGCTAAGTCGGGGGGTTTCATGCGTTCGGGGGGTTTCGTGCCCGTGGGCGTGCACGAGAACCCCCGACTCAACCTGTGCGGCAGGAAACCCCCGCACTGGAGCAGCTAGTTGGCGTGGAGGTTGGCGTTGAGGCCTTCCCACTTGGCGCTGCGGGGGAGTGCTTCCACCGCTCCGCTTTGGCTGTTGCGTCGATACAGCAGGCCGCTTTTGCCGCTGAGCTCGCGTGCTTTGACGACGCCGACCGCGCCGTGGCCTGACGCATGCACGCTGACCAACGTTCCGGCGGTGACGTACAACCCGGCCTCAACGACGCACTCGTCGCCAAGACTGATGCCGATACCTGCTTCGGCGCCAAGCAAGCAGCGTTCGCCGATGCTGACTTGTTCGGTACCGCCGCCCGACAGTGTGCCCATGATGCTGGCGCCGCCGCCGATGTCGCTGCCGTCGCCGACGATGACACCTTGCGAGATACGCCCCTCGACCATCGACGTGCCGAGTGTGCCCGCATTGAAGTTGCAGAAGCCTTCGTGCATCACCGTCGTACCGGCCGAAAGGTACGCACCGAGTCGCACGCGGTCGGCGTCGGCGATGCGCACGCCGCTGGGAACGACGTAGTCGGTCATGCGCGGGAACTTGTCCACACCGTGCACGGTGAGCGCGCCACCATCGTGGCGCACGCGCCAGCGCATTTCCTCCAGTCCCTCTACTGGTGCCGGGCCAAGGCTGGTCCAAGCAACATTGGCGAGTTGGCCGAAGATGCCGTCCAGGTTGATCGTGCGCGGTTGCATCAGCCGATGCGAGAGCAAATGGAGTCGCAGGTAAGCGTCGCTCGCTGACGTCGGTGCGACATCGGTATCGGTGTGCACCTGTACCGCGCGCACCGTCACACGCCGAGTGTCGTCGTGCCGCTCGGCGGTCGTGTACGCCTCGAACTTCGTCGGGTTCGGTTCTTCACCCAACCCAACTTCGCGAAACCAGGTATCGAGCACGGTGCCATCGTCGGCAACAGTGGCAAGTCCGCGCCCCCATGCTTGCGTCATGTGAAGACCTCCGGTCGCAGCGTCGGAAACAGAATCACTTCTTTGATCGACTGCACGCCGGCGATCAACATCGCGACTCGGTCCATGCCAATACCCAACCCACCCGTTGGTGGCATGCCGTACTCAAGTGCACGCAAATAGTCCTCGTCGACCGTGCCACGCTCGGCGTCGCCGGCATCCTTGGCAGCCTGCTCATCCTCGAAACGAATGCGTTGCTCGACCGGATCGTTCAACTCGCTGTAGCCATTGGCCAACTCGCGACCACCGCAGAACAACTCAAAACGCTCTGTGAGGAACGGATCGTTGCGATCGGTGCGCGCGAGCGGCGAAATCTCCACGGGATGACCGGTCACGAACGTCGGTGCAATCAGCAGATGTTCTGCTGTTGCCTCGAAGAGCTCCTCAATGATCTTGCCCGAACCCCAGCGCGGCGAACACGAGACGCCGTGCTTCTCCGCGAGCGCTTCAAGTTGCTTCACGGATTGCGACGGGTGCACCTCGACACCGGTGGCCTCAGCAACCAGGTCGATCATGCGCGCGCGTCGCCAGGGTTGCGCGAGGTCGACAGCGAGTTCGACGTCGTTGGGTCCGTACACCAAGACATTCGATGTGCCAGTCGCGTCGATCGCGGCCTGTGTGATCAGCTTCTCGGTGACCGCAATCATCTCGCTGTAGTCGGCGAACGCCTGATACAGCTCCATCATCGTGAACTCTGGGTTGTGTCGGGCGCTGATCCCTTCGTTACGGAAGATGCGCCCAATCTCGAAAACGCGCTCCATTCCACCGACGATGAGTCGCTTGAGGTGCAGTTCCAGCGCGATGCGCAGCACCAACGGCATGTCCAGCGTGTTGTGATGCGTGATAAACGGCCGCGCCATTGCGCCGCCAGCTTCCATGTGCAGCACCGGCGTTTCGACTTCAATGAAACCGTCGGCATGCAACGTGCGTCGAAAGCTGGCGATGATCTCGTGGCGGATCTTGAACGCGCGTCGCGCATCCTCGTTGACGATCAGGTCGGCGTAGCGCTGTCGGAAACGGGTGTCGGTGTCGGCGAGCCCATGCCACTTGTCGGGCAGCGGTCGCACCGCCTTCGCCAGCAGCTCGCAACGCTGCACCTTCACGCTCAGTTCGCCCTTGCGCGTCGTCATCACCGTGCCGTGCACGCCGACCCAATCGCCGAGGTCGAGATCGAGAAACGCTGCGAATCCTTCGTCGCCGATCACGGCCTTCGACACGAAGAGCTGCACCTCGTCGTCGCGATCGCGGACGGTCGCGAAGATCAACTTGCCCGAGTCGCGCATCAGCAACATGCGTCCTGCGATCGCCACCTCGGTCTCGGTCTCGGTGCCTGCTGGCAGTTCGCCGTGCGCCGCGCGTAGCTCGGCGAGCGTGGTACTGCGGTCGAACCGCAGCGGATAAGGGTTACCGCCAGTTGCGCGCATATCGGCGAGCTTCTGCAGCCGCTTGGCCTTCTCGGCGACCAAGCCACTGCCCGTGTTGGTGTCGGTGTCTGTATCAGTGCCGGCGTCGTCGCTGCTCACGACCTCCGACCGTAGCGCGACGGATAGCCTGCGACACGTGGCGATTCGTTTCGTGATCATCGGCGGTGGGCCAGCGGGCAACACCGCTGCGTCGCATGCCGCCCGGCTCGGTGCGCAGGTCACACTCGTAGAACGCGATGTCATCGGCGGCGCGGCACATCTGTGGGATTGCATTCCCTCCAAGACGATGATCGCCACCGGCGGCGCGATGAGCTTCACGAGCCGCCTTGAGGGCATGGGCCTGGAACAACAGAAGCCGGAGGTCGATGTCGATGCGTTGACCGAACGGATTGAGAGCATCAAGCGTCGACTGGGCAAGGGCACCACCAACCTGCTGACCAGTCAGGGCGTCGAGTTGGTGCACGGTTCGGCCATGTTTCTTTCGCCGAACGAGATCGAGATCACAACCGTTGGCGACGGCGGGGTCACCGAGGTTCGTCACGTGGAGGCCGACGCGATTCTCGTTGCCACGGGCAGTCGACCCCGAATCCCCGAGTGGTGTCATCCCGATGGCGAGCGAATTCTCGTCACGCGCGATTGCTACCCGCCCAAAGTGTTCCCAGAGAGCGTGACGATCATCGGGTCGGGCGTCACCGGTGTGGAATTCGTGCACATGTTCAGTTCGTTCGGAGCAAAGGTGACCTTGGTGGTCAGTCGCCAGCAAGTGCTGCCGACCAAGGACCCTGAAGTCGCGGCGGTGCTGGAAGACGACTTCCTGCAGCGCGGTGTGTCGCTGCTGAAGGGCGCCCGGGCAACTTCCATTGCGCGCGAAGTCAACGACAGCGGCGTCGAGGAAGTAGTGGTGCGCTGCGACGACGGACGTGTCGTGCGCAGCAGCCACGCCGTGCTAGCGATTGGCTCGGTACCGAACACCGACGGTCTGGGTCTCGAGATGGCCGGAGTCGAGCTCGACAAAGCGGGCAACGTCGTCATCAATCGCCACTGCCAGAGCAACGTTGCGCACATCTACGCGGCTGGCGACATGAGCGGCAAGTTGCCACTGTCGTCGGTGGCCAGCATGCAGGGCCGCAAAGTTGCCGAGCACGTGATGGGTTTGCAGAAGGTTGCACACCGCCACCTCGATTACGACAAAGCCGCCAGCGCGATCTTTACCGAACCCGAGATTGCCGACGTCGGTCTTGCCGAGGCCGATGCATTTGCGGCTGGGCGCAAGGTCCGGGTGACGAAGGTTCCATTCAGCTCGACGCCGAAAGCGCTGATCAACAACGACTGGCGCGGGTTCGTGAAGATCATCAGCGATCCAAACACCGGCGTGGTGCTCGGTGGATCGATCGTGGGCCGTCACGCCGCAGAATTGATCAGCGTGATCGCGCTTGCAGTGACAGCGAACCTGAAGGTCACCGACATCGTTGAGAGCCTGCTGGTGCACCCCGCGCTAGCAGAGGCATTGGCCGAAGCCGCCGATTAACCGCCCCGGGTCGGGTGCGCTCATTGGGCTTAGGCGATGACGACTACTACGTCGCCGGCGCCGACAGTGTCGCCAGCTTTCACCTTGATCTCTTTGACCGTTCCGGCCTTCTCGGCGGCGATCTGGTTTTCCATCTTCATCGCCTCCAGCACAACGACGGCCTGACCAGCTTCGATCGCATCGCCTACTGCGACGAGCACCTTCACGATCGTGCCCTGCATCGGCACTTCAACGTTGCCGCTGCCACCGGCAGTAGCACTCGCGGAAGCGGAGCGCGTGGGCTTCTTCGTCGCCTTCGCAGGACCTGTCGTTACGACACCCTGCTGTTCGGGAACCCACATCTTCACGTCGAAGCGTTTGCCGTTGACTTCCACCGTCGTGCTGCGTTGCACCAGGGAACCTTCGGCATCGTCGGCTTCGTCACGAGGAGGCGCGACCGGCGCGGCGACACCCGAAAGGTCGAGCTTCTCTTCCACCCACTTGGTGCTGTGCTTCATCGCCTGAAAGTCGGGGTGGCGCAAGATGGCGAGATCGGCCGGGATCGTGGTGGCCGGTCCATCGACCACCATTTCTTCCAACGCACGAATCGTGCGCGCAATTGCGGTCGGGCGATCTTTGCCCCAAACAATCAGCTTGCCGATCAGGTTGTCGTAGTACTGGCTGACGGTGTCGCCGGTGTCGTACCCGGCATCGAAACGCACCCCGAAGCCATGCGGCGTGATCAGCTTGCTGATCGTTCCGGGTGAAGGCAAGAACTTGCCGCCCGCAGGATTCTCGGCGTTGATGCGTACCTCGATGGCGTGGCCGTGGCGCTTAGCCGCGACTTCCGCTTGCGTCATCGGAAGTCGCTCGCCACTCGCCACCCGGATCTGCCACTCGACAAGGTCGATACCGGTGATGACTTCGCTAACAGGATGCTCGACTTGCAGGCGCGTGTTCATCTCCAAGAAGAAGAACTCGCCGTCCTGGTAGATGAACTCAACAGTGCCCGCGTTGTAGTAGCCGACTGCATTCGCCGCTTTGATCGCGGCCGCGCCCATCTCGTCTTCGATGCCGGCCGCGAGATCGTGTGCCGGTGCTTCCTCGATCAACTTCTGGTGGCGACGCTGCGCCGAGCAGTCGCGCGTGCTGACCCACACGATGCTTCCGTGTTGGTCGCCAATGAGTTGCACTTCAACGTGGCGCGGCCAAGTGAGATAGCGCTCGATGTAGATCTCGTCGCGCCCGAAGAACGCTTTCGACTCGCGCTGGGCGCTGTCCATCGCCTCTTGCACTTCATCCGCGCTGCGCACGACCTTCATACCGCGACCGCCACCACCGAACGCAGCCTTGATCGCAAGCGGGAATCCGAACTCGGCGCCGAAGGCGAAGATCTCGTCAACCGACTTCACGAACTCGGTGGTGCCAGGGACGATCGGGCAACCGCCGCGCAAGGCGGCTTTACGACTGCTGACCTTGTCGCCCATTTCGTCGATGGCCGCAGGGGGCGGGCCGATGAAGGCAACACCTTTCGCGGTGATCGATCGTGCGAAGTCGGCGTTTTCGCTGAAGAAGCCGTAGCCGGGATGCACACCGTCGGCACCGCTCTGGTCGATCGCCTGCAGAATGCGCTCGGTGTTGAGGTAACTCTCGGCCGCCGTTTGCCCGCCGAGTGCGTATGCCTCGTCGGCTAACCGCACGTGCATCGCGTTGCGATCGAGTTCGCTGTAGACCGCAACGGTCGTGATTCCCATCTCGCGGGCGGCGCGAATAACGCGCACGGCAATCTCGCCACGGTTGGCAATCAAGATTTTATTCAGCACAGGTCGCAATACTGTCGGAGTGGAGACCCCGATTGCTACCTCACCGGGCGATCTGCCCACATGGCCGCCCGGGTGGCATGTCGAAGTAGTCGACGAAACCGGCAGTACAAATGCCGACTTGTTGCGCGCGGCAGCCGATGGTGCCGCCGATCGGACCGTGTTGGCGGCTCGCCATCAGACGGCCGGACGTGGCCGATTGGACCGCAAATGGGAAGCTCCGGCCGGGCAGAACTTGCTCGCCTCAATCCTCTTCCGCAAGGTGCCGACAGCGCCACACACGTTGATGCAGCGGGTGGCGCTTGCGGCGTTGAGTGCGTGCGAACGTGTCGCCGGAATCAGGCCGACACTGAAGTGGCCGAACGAC
>Ga0105047_10016244_pt1 | contig 11673 bp, 12 predicted proteins | sample MAT04_FD_78384 | JGI IMG/M metagenome (GOLD analysis project Ga0105047, IMG submission 78384) | Freshwater microbial communities from Lake Fryxell liftoff mats and glacier meltwater in Antarctica - MAT-04 (megahit assembly) | ecosystem: Environmental > Aquatic > Freshwater > Ice > Liftoff... | reverse complement strand
AGCCGCGACACGGAGGCTTTGCAGAGTGGAGCGATGAGGCGTCACACAAAGTCCACGCGATCCACTCCGCAAAGCCTCTGTGTCGCGGCTAACCATCACTTCGCCAAATCCACACACACCATCTCCTCATCATTCTTCACAAACAAACACTTCCCCGCGTACGCCGGGTGACACCACACCGTCAACCGCCCGGCCATTTTATTCGTCGGTGCCAGAATCTTCGCCCGGTCGATTTCCTCGTAACCCTTCGGCGACAACTTCGCGATGATTAGTTCGCCCTGCTCGTTGAAGAGGAAGAAACGGTCACCATTCGGCGTCAGGAACGCGTTTCCCCAGCGGGTTTCTTTGCCTTCCTCGGTGGGCGTGCCAACAACCGGTTTGCGCGTCTCCCAGAGTCGCTCCCCTGTCTTCGCACTGATGCACCGCAATTCGCCGTAGCTACAAACGCCATAGATGTGACCGTCTTTCAAATAAGGCGTCGGCATGATGCTCTGGATCCCCGCGGTTTGGCCCGGCTTCTCGCCTTTGCTCACGGGCTTCCAGACTTCGGACGGCGTCGATTCCGATCCGATTTTCAGCATGACCGGCCCGTCATAAAACGCGGTCAGGAAGAGTTGATCCGCACCAATCTTTTTTGGCATCGGTGCCGTGAGCCCAAACTTAATTTGCCAGGGATAGGACCAGAGCCGCTTGCCCATCTCCGGGTCGAGCCCGATGGCAGCCCGACTGTGCCAGATCACAAGGGTCCGTCGACCCCCGAAATCGTAGATGACCGGGGCGCTATACCCCGCATCTGCCATCAGGCTTTGCGAGGTCCAGAGTTCCTCACCGGTCTTCTTGTCGAACGCCACTACGAGCCGTTCCTCGGAACCGCCGACGAGGCAAATGAGTTTATCCCCATCCACCAGCGGGTGGGCCGCGAAGCCCCAGATGTTGAGTTTCGCGTCGTAATCTTTGAGGAAGTTCTTCGACCAAAGGACTTTTCCATCAGCGACGTTGTAACAATTCAAATCGCCCATCGCCCCGAGCATGTAGACGCGATCGCCATCCACGGTCGGGGTACAGCGTGGCCCGGCGCCGTACGAGATCTTGTATTCAATCGTGTATTCGTGCTTCCAGAGTTGTTCGCCGGTCTTTTGATCGAGGCAGAGCATTCGCTCGACGCCCTTCGTTCCGCTTCGAATCGAAGTGTCTTGCTTGCCATCTTTATCGGTCAGAATCCGGTCGCCGAAAAAGACCTTCCCTTGTGTCACAGCCGGCCCGCCATAACCCTGACCGGTTTTCACCTTCCACACGACTTTCGGCCCACCTGGGGGAAACTTCTCCAGAATGCCGGTTTCCTGCCATTCGCCATCGCGGTTCGGCCCGAGCCACTGCGGCCAATCGTCGGCACGAACGATGGTCATCGGCACGACTACACCAGGAGTAACGACAGCCGGCGCATACGCGGTCTCCGTTGATATTTCATTTAGCCGCCGGCTTGCCGGCGGGGTTCCTGAAGACCGCCGACAAGCCGGCGGCTAAATGGGTAACGGGGGTTCCGTTGCACAAGGGCGATCATACTCTTAAGGTGATACTTTGTCGCCGTGGGCGGACCTTTCAGCGTTCTCCGGCCGACCGACCAAGCCACGGGTGAAGCATGTTCGAAGGGATGACGCGAGGCCTCTCGGAAGCCCTCAAGAAGCTCCGCGGCCGCGGCCGATTAACTGCCGATAATATCCGCGAAGGCCTCAAGGAAGTTCGCCGGGCACTGCTCGAAGCGGACGTCAACCTCACGGTCGTCACCGAGTTCATTGCCAAGGTCGAAGAAAAAGCCGTCGGCCAGGACGTGCTCGAACGCATCGACCCGTCCGAACAGATCATCAAAATCGTTTACGAAGAACTCGTCGCCCTGATGGGCCCGGTCGATCACAAGATCCCGCAACGCGGCGACCGGCCCGTGATTCTCATGCTCTGCGGCTTGCAAGGCTCAGGGAAAACCACCACCGCAGCCAAGCTCGCGCTGAACATCAAGGGCCTCGGCCGCAAACCGCTGCTCGTCGCAGCTGACTTGCAGCGTCCCGGGGCCGTCGAACAACTGAAAACCCTTGGCGCTCAAATCGGTGTTGATGTTTACAGCGAAGCGACCACGCCGATTGACGCTTGCCGCAACGGCGTCGCCCATGCGAAACGAACTCTTTGCGACACGGTGATTCTCGACACCGCGGGCCGGTTGCAAATCGACGACGATTTGATGGCCGAACTCAAGACCATCGACAAACAGGTGAAGCCGGACGAAGTTTATCTCGTCGTCGACGCCATGATCGGCCAGGAAGCCGTCAACGTGGCCCGCACGTTTAACGAAGCCCTCGAACTGAATGCCTGCATCCTGACGAAGCTCGACGGCGACGCCCGCGGCGGGGCGGCCCTTTCCATCAAGCACGTCACCGGCGTGCCGATCAAGTTCATCGGCGTCGGCGAAAAGGTCGACAAGCTCGAAGAGTTCCACCCCGAGCGCATGGCTGGCCGCATCATCGGCCAGGGCGACATGATGGGGGTCGTCGAGAAGATCGCCTCCATTCAACAAAGCATGTCCAAAGAGGACATGGAGCGGCAGCAAAAAGCGATCGAGAAGGGGAACTTCACGCTTTACGATTTCCGCAAGCAATTCGAGCAAATCGCCAAGATGGGGATGAAGGACCTGATTGGCCGGATGCCGGGGATGAGCGACATGATTCCCGAAGGGGAAGACCCCGAACTCGCGCTCAAGCGAGTCCAAGGCATGATCGACTCGATGACGCACAAGGAACGCCTCGACCCGGATATCATCGACCAGAGCCGCCGCCGCCGCATCGCAGCCGGGAGTGGCACCGAACCGCACGAGATCAAGCAGTTTTTGCAGCAGTTCGATCAGGTCCGAGCCCTGATGAAGCAAATGGCCAACATGTCGATCTGGCAACGCATGAAAATGGTGACGGGCTTGGGAAAAATGGGAGCGTTCCAACCGGGTGCCCCCGGTTTGAAGACGAAGGGCGACACGGGGAAGCGAAAGACCGCGAAAGACCGGGCGGAGGAGCGGAAGAAGAAAAAGAAGAAGCGGTAACAATTCTCGTTCCCACGCTTCTCACCTGAGAAAGCATGGGAACAAGTGTTGATTTACGGACAGCCCGGCACGCACACCGGGACGTATCGTGTCACACAGCGGGCAACGGTATAGGCTTCCATCTCGCACGTGGACACTGGCCTCATCGTGCAAGTCTGCACCGGTACCGTCCGGCACGTCACGCGGCATTCGTAACGGCAGTGCTGTTCCGGCACGCATCGAACTACACATTGACGGATTGTTCGGCAACGTTCCTCACAGACCATTTGACAGGTCGTGATTGGCACATACCGCACGCACTCTTCGGGGACATACTCACAGTGGCGACGAGTTTCGTAGCGAACGTGATCTTCCCGTACTGTGTGACAGACTGTGTAAGGAACGTCTTGAACAACGGTCTCCGGAACCATCGTGCAGTGGCGTCGAGTCTCGTAGCGAACGTGGTCTTCCCGCACCATTCGGCACGTCGTGTACGGAATCGTTACCGTTCGGGTTTCCGGCACCGCGTAACACCGGCGTTGGGCGACCAACTTGGTGTGCGTTTCCGTAACCATTCGGCAAGTAGTATAAGGAATCGACCGAGTGTGGCATTCGGGGACTATGTAGCAACGATACTTGGTCACCATCTGCGTATGATCCTGGCGAACCGTTTTGCAAACGGTGTAAGGCACTTGCACGACTCGCTCTTCGGGCACCTTATAGCAAACCTGACGAGTCATCATTTGGCAATAATCCTGACGTTCCATCCGGCATGTCGTGTAAGTCACCGGCACCGCTTCGGTGTAGGCCACGGTTCGGCAATACGGCACTTGAACTTCCTCACACACCGGTCGGCGAACGTAGTGGGTTTCGCACACCGTGCGGCATTCCGTGCGGGGAACCCAGACCTGACGGCACACCGTGCGACCGGGGCACTGGACCTGTTGTTGGACCACCGGACCCGGGCAATACTTCATGCTGCAGGTGCACGGATCGAACGTGCAGGTTCCCGGTATCTGGTAGCAAACCGTTTGCATGGGTCCGGGAATATACTCGCTGACCGTTTGATACTCCCCCGTGGTATAGGGCACGACTCGCGTCGTGGTCACTGGTTCGCAGGTGTAGCTCGTTCGAGTTTCGGTGCGGCAGGCGGTCTCGGTCCGATACCGTGTCACTGGCACGCACGTTTGATGCGTGTCGTAAACCGGACGATACGTGCTGTAGTTCACAGGATACGTTTGATTCTGAACTTCCGTACGATACGTGCAGTATCGCTGTTCGCGATAGAACGTTTCTTGAACTTGATGATACGTGGAGTAATTCACGCAGACCTGATACGGTTCGACCACTGGCCGATACGTAACGTACTGCTGTTCGCGGCAATGCGTTTCATAGACAGGGCGCTGAGTGCAATAGTTCACCGGAACCACGTAGTCTTCGACCATGGGCCGCATGACGGTATAGCATTGTTCCCGTGTGTGCGACTCGTACACCGGCCGGCAAGTGCTATACGGAATGGCGACGCAATACTCCTGCACTACTGGCCGATTGTAAGTTCGGCAGACCTGGCGGACATGAGTCTGGTATACAGGTCGGTACGTGCAGTACGGCACTGCAACGCACGTCTCGCGAACCACTGGTCGGTTCGCGATGTAACACTGTTCCTGCATATGCGTCTGATACACCGGCCGGCTTACTGTGTACTTTTGCACGGTATCGAAGTATTCGGCGACCTGTCGATTCACGACGTACGGCACAGCTTCCATGTGCTGGTCGTACACCGTGCGATAGCTCGTCGAAACTTGCGGTTGATAGGTGGTGCGATAAACGGGCCGGTAGCACACCTCGTTTTGGATTTCGGTCACAGGCCGAAGGGCAATCTGTGGTGCAATCGTCACCGGCATGCACTGCTCAGCAGCAATGCAAGGCGCCGGGTAGCGACAAGCGCCGCAGTGCGCCGCCCGGGCGGTCGCCGGCCCGAAGGTCAGTGCCGCGATGACGAGCGAACCGATGCGAACCCAGAATCTCATACCAATCCCCCGCGCCGTAGTGCCAATCGTGGTGCGGACACCGCGGTCCCCCCGACCACGGCATACAACACTTCCAATTTGCCCGACGAATCGACACCATCCAACGAGGCTTGACTGAATACCCCCAGAGACTCGACTCGGGGGACGGCGGAACCCGCGCAGGCGCCGGGACCGGCACAGATTGGTGAATGTGTTCCGGTAGTAACACCCGCACCGACCGGAAAACCGGCCCCGGACGCATAACCGACCGGGTGTTACAATGACCGGCATGACAAACGGCATTACCCCCGGCGTCCGTATGGACCGGGACGAATGTATCGAACAAGCCTACTTCTTCCGGGTCTTCCGGGAGCGCACGCAGCAGAACATGCCAGCACAAGACGTGCTTTCGCGAATCCACGAAGAGTTATTGACGACAACGCGAATGCCGATGGCCGTGCAGTTTCTGGCGTCCGAGATCAAGCACACGCGTTCGCTCGAAACTGGCTTCGCGCGTTTGCCGCACTACTTCACGCCGTTTCAAACCTTCATCGTCGGCCAGGCGGAGAAGGACAAGGTGCGGTTCAGCTTTGAAACGGCGATGTTCGTGCTCGAACGCGAAGCGGTGTATAAATCGGGCGATCCGTTCCCCACGGGTCTGTTCGTTTATCAATTTGAATCGATCGCCCGGAACAAGTTGGGATATGACGCGGGTCTCGCCGCCGTCGGCGGCGATCCGCTCTACGGGCCGGAGTGGCGTGACTACATCGACATCGTGCGACGTCAAGTCGGCGTTATCGACTTCTGCGATTTGGTGTACGTGCGATCCGATCAATACGTCGTCGATGAACGTCGCGTTCGCCACGATTACACGCCGCCCGTGCCGCCGTTGTTCGGCGAGAAGGAAGGCCGAATTGCGAAAGCGAGCCGCGGTCGAGATCCGCTGTTTTTGTTCGCAGCGTTACAACGGCAGTTGAACTACCCCGAGGTGCCTCGGCCGAAGGCGAAGGACGATTTGTCGTCGAAGTTCGAGGCGCTGGAAATCAAGTTTCGCGAACTGGAGGCCCGGTTGCGAATGGCCGAATCGGAGTTGCGGGGCACCTTCGACCCGACCCAATTTGGGACGCCGGATATTTTGAAGGATCTTCCGGATGAGCCGTGAGTCAACCGCAAGTGCTTACGTGTTGCTTCGGCGGTCTTTCGCGAAGTGAAAGACGACTGGCGTCTTTCGCTCCGCAAAAGACGGGATTACGCAGAGGTTGGCCGGCAACTGCGGAACGTTTGCAGAATCTGATGCAGGTCATCCGAGATGCAGACTTCATCGTCCATGAAGTCTTTCAACCAGATGAAATTCTGCTTCTGGGCCATCGCAACAAGCGGTAACAAATCGCCGAGTCGAACGCGGATTGTCGGGTCTGGGCTTTCGATATCGTCCAAAAATTCGTCCACTTCGCGGTAAACCCGCAGATGGGCTGCCATGGTTGTCCCTCCGTGCGGCTGGTCTCGTCCATCGGAGCGGAACCCGCTCCGATTGCGGCTTAAAAACCGATGCGAATCGAAATCTTACTGTTCTGGCATCGACATCCGTGGGGAAGCCGCTTGAACTCTGTTCACCGGGAAATGCGATTTCTCAGGGCGAGCCGGTAAGATGTTCCGAGTGTAACGACTCGACTGTTCGAGGGTGCCATGCCGACGTTCGCAGTTCTCGGTTCCGGTGGGTGGGGCACGGCCATCGCCGTGGTGCTCTCGCAGCGTCCGGGGAACCGGGTTCGTCTCTGGAGTGCTCGGGAGTCGTCCGGGCGTGAGCTTCTGGCCACGCGGGAAAACGTCCGCCAGTTGCCGGGGGTGCATATCCCCGAATCGGTGGAATTGACGTGCGATCCCGAGAAGGCCACGCAAGAGGCTGACGGCTGGATCACAGCAGTGCCAACGGCGTTTTTGCGCGAAACGATTTCTCGCTTCGTGCCGTTCACTCAGCAAAATTTGGCGGTCGTCAGTCTCACGAAGGGCATTGAGTCCGGGAGTTTCAAACGACCGACCGAGATCTTGCACGCGGTGCTCGGGGTCAACCGCCTCGCGGTGGTTAGTGGCCCGAGCCATGCGGAGGAAGTGGCCCGCGGGATGCCGACTTCTGTAGTCGCGGCCAGCCCCGATTCGGGGCTCGCTGCGTGGGTTCAAGAGCATCTCAGTGGCGACCGATTGCGGGTCTATACGAATACCGATCTGATTGGCGTCGAACTCGGCGGAGCGTTGAAAAACGTCATCGGTGTTGCCGCGGGGATGTGCGATGGGCTTCACTTCGGCGAGAACGCCAAGGCGGCGCTCGTCACACGCGGGCTCGTGGAAATGACGCGCTTCGGCGTGGCCCACGGAGCGGACCCGGCCACGTTCGGCGGCCTCGCTGGGGTCGGCGACCTGATCACGACCTGTTTCAGCGCCCACGGCCGCAATCGCCGGGCCGGGGAAGGGATTGCCCGCGGGAAAACGCTCGCCGAAGTCCTGGCCAGTCCGCAGGTTGCGGAGGGGGTCAACACGGCTCGCAGCGTGTATGAGCGCATTCGTAGTATGGGGCTCGATATGCCGATCATGGCAGCGGTGTATCAGATTCTTTATGATGCCAAACCACCACAAGAAGCTGTGCAAGATATTTTTGGCCGTCGGCCGCGGGGCGAGAATACTTTTCTCAATTAGCAGGTTTTATAGTGCTCAATATCGCATTCAAAGAATGGGCCGTGATCTGCAAGGCCCTCGCCGACTGCCGGCAAACGATCATCCTCCGCAAAGGCGGCATCGCGGACGAAGGCGGCCTCTTCAAACCCGAACACGACCGCTTCTGGCTCTACCCGACTTACGTTCACCAACAAACTGCCGGTATCAAACCCCAAGCGTTGCCGCAGTTGCAGCAGGTCGAAGCCGATCGGCCGCCGGTAGGGATCGTGCGGATTCAACACTTCGTCGAAGTCACCGCGGTTCGGTTTCTCGATACCCTCGAAACGGCCCTCGCCATCGGGCCTTCGCACATCTGGTCCGAGGAAACGATCCGGCAACGGTTCCACTATCGCAAGCCGGGGTTGTTTGAGTTGACCGTGAAAGTGACCGCGATTCCGATGGCGATCGACATCCAGGAAACCCCCGAGTATGCGGGGTGCAAGACGTGGGTGACTTTGGAGAAGGTGATTTCGACTGAGAACAGTTGAAGGTGCCACGGTGCCACCATGTACCGATTCAAGGTGCCACGGCACCTTGGCACCTTGGCACCTTCGCTGAGCTCAGAAGATCGAACTCTGCATTGCACAGCCTAAACCCTGTCTATCACAACCCGTTGTGCAACTTTTTGGCCTCCGAAACGATCGAAACTCGCTAAAAAGTGATCCGAAAGTGCGCTGTTTTGATCCAAAAGTGATCCGTTGGTGATCCTTTTTGATCCGAATTGTGCCGATTTACAACTCTCATCCCTGTATTGCGCAAGAAGTGCTCCGACTTCCGCAGTGAGGCTCCGACTTCGGAAGTCCGAGCTGCCGAATTCACAAGTATTGCCGGTGCGTCGTCCGCGGGGCGGACGGGAAGATCATTGGCAAGTTCATCCCAGAGCAGGCTCCGTCGTCCAATATTTCTGAGGTTGAGTTGTGGCGCCGGGAGGCGGAGCTCACGTCGAAGACTTAAACCGCGGCCGAAGTCGAGGCGAAAATTCGGGAGTGGCGATGAACGCCGTGATCTGAAAGTGGATTTACGAAAGCTCGCATCAATGATACTCTGGACTTGAGATGCAAGGGAGTTCTACCATGCCAATTGTCTCGATCCCAGTGACTGAAGACACCTTCGCTCGTCTAACGGCCTGGGCAGAGTCTCAACACCAAACGCTCGAAGCAGCGATTGTCCCCGTTCTCGATCGCCTGGTGCCGGAAACCACGCCGACCAATGAGCGACAACGAGCCTTCGAAGAGTTGACCCGGCTCATTCGATCGCGGGCCGACCGTTATCCGTCAGGATTCCAGGTCGATGCCAGTCGAGAGAGCATCTACGAGGGTTGCGGCGAATGATCGCGATTTTCGACACGAACGTCCTCCTCCGGTTTGCAAACCCGCTCGATCCCGTTCATGCAACCGTCATCCGTGCGGTGCAAGTTCTCCCATCACTTTTCTTCGACCCGTAGATTGTCCCACAAAACATCTACGAGTTCTGGGTCGTTGGCACCCGGCCGATTCCCAACAATGGTCTCGGGCTAACCGTGATTGAATGCGATCAAACGCTGACCCAGGTCGAGGCTGCTTTTCCGTTGCTCAACGATAAACCCGATCTATTCGCCGCGTGGAAAAAACTCGTTGTGGCTCACAACTGCAAGGGAAAGGTTGCCCACGATTCTCGCCTCGTTGCTGTCATGAAAACCCACGGTGTGACTCACATCATCTCATTCAACGTTGGCGACTTTGCTCGCTACCCGGGGGTCACCGTCCTCGATCCGAACATTCTTGCCGCTTCGGCTCCGCCATTGGGGCAGGTTCGTAAATCGCGACAGCAGCAAGATTCCGCCGCCCAATATTTCGGAGGTGGAGTTGCAGCGCCGGGAGGCGGATCGCACGGCGAAGACTTACACCGCGGCCGAAGTCGAGGCGAAAATGCGGGAGTGGCGATGGAAGCCGTGATTTGGATAGATGCCTCGAAGGACGAGCTCGTTGAGGCGTTCGTGTCCGATTAACAACTGCATCCCTTTTTTTTCAACATCTGCTCATTTCTTTCTCCCCGCGCTGAGTATTTCAGCGAGTCGATCATCATCCAGAATTACCAACATCTTGTAGTACTCGATTTCACCTGTCGTCTTGTCCTTCTTTTGGACCAACTCATCCGTAAACCCTGCATCCTTATAAAACTTGATCGCCCTTTTGTTGTCTTTGTGAACGAACAACCCTAGCACTGGGTGGGTCTTTGCGTCTCGCTCGGCTTCTGCCACGAGATCGTCAAGGATCTGCATGGAATACCTCTCCTCCCTCGGGCCAGACGGTTGACCCCGATATTCCTTTTGCAGACCAACCCAAATGATGATCGACAACGCTAATTTCGGATCGTTATTTTATCCTGGCCATCGCCACTCTGTGTGGGCGAGCGCCCCGAAGCCGACCAGCGAGTCGTCAAGTTTATACAGCCAGACTCTCCCGGGTTTCTCTGGATGGCTGATGGCATTAAGAGCACTGTCCACGCCAGGATCGTCCGACCCCTTAGCCAATCAGCGACTTCCCTTTCGTAAGAGGCATCTCCGCAATCGAAATCCTGGACGCCTAACCACTCTTCTTTTGTGAACACATGCTTGGTAAGACCGTCGGCCATGTGAACACCCAAAACGAAGAAACCCCTCTTCGGGAAGAGGGGTCGGGGTTTGCAAACTTACTATTCGATTATTTAACCAATACGACAGGCTTTGCAACCGGGACACTCTTCGGAGTCCGTTTGTACCGCCCCGCCGGAGCGTTTTTATCCTTTGCGATGCGCAGCAGAACTGCGACATCGACTTCGGTGATCTCGGTATCCCGGAAGGCCAACGGTAGAATCGGCTTCGGGGTGCTCGTGGACTTCATGGCCGGTTCCTCCTTCTCCCACAAAAGACATTTTTTTCAACTTATCAGTTCAATTCTAGCATCGACCTTCAGAAAATCTAAGGAGTTAAACTCGGTGACACGATACCGTCGTCCGCGGGGCGAACGGGAAGATCATACGGTCTTAATTTGCCAGGAACCCTACAACAAATTTGGTTTAGGATAATTTTCCGAGTGACAGACTTCCGAAGTCCGGCTTCGACTTCGGAAGTCCGAACTGCCGAACGCTCGAACGGACTTCCGAAGTCGAAGCCGGACTTCGGAAGTCGATCCCTTGGGTGAAAAGATGCTCAAGTGCTCTTCTGCCGGCGTTTCGGCTTCTCTTCCGCGGTCAACGGGTTCGCTAACTTTTCGTAAAGCATGAATAAGAACTCCACCCGTTCGCGGTCACTCTTGAATGGTTCTTTGCGGTAGCACTTCTCCACGGCGCGATCGAGTTCCGCGTGGGCTTTCGTGAGTGCGGATGGCATCGTGTTCGGATCATACAGGTCTGCCAAACTCGAATTGGGGAACAGCGCACGGGCGTCGAGAACGGCTTGGGCCTTCACGTCAACGGCTGTTTTTTGGGCATCAGTCGCATCGATTGGCCACGGGTAATTGTTGTAAACGAGCGAAGCCGAATAGCGATAATCGGACTTTAACCGGCCGCCGACTTGTCGAACCCAGGACATATGCATTGAGGATGTGAGAACGCCGAAATGATACACCGTAATGCTGGTGTTAATGAAACAAAGATCGCTGATCAGTGTGTCGGCTGAAATAAAACCGATAGGAATGTATCGACGCCGTACGGAAGACACTTTCGGAATGACGATGAAACTTTTTGTCGGGATGTTCTCCACATGGAAACGAGTCGGAGTTTCAGCGAGTTTTCTTGTGGGAGCACTTTTACTTGCGAGTCGGAATTGACGAACGGCTTCGACTCGCTTCATGGCTTCAGGCATTGCTCGCAATTCGTTCGGTGGGCAATGACCCAACCATAAGCACCACCGCTCCCACCCATTGATATACTCTT
>Ga0105047_10016243_pt1 | contig 11673 bp, 8 predicted proteins | sample MAT04_FD_78384 | JGI IMG/M metagenome (GOLD analysis project Ga0105047, IMG submission 78384) | Freshwater microbial communities from Lake Fryxell liftoff mats and glacier meltwater in Antarctica - MAT-04 (megahit assembly) | ecosystem: Environmental > Aquatic > Freshwater > Ice > Liftoff... | reverse complement strand
CCCGATCACTCCAAAGCCATCGGACACACCTCCGCTCCAATCATAGGTGTATGGCATCACGCCACCGGTCACGTTCGCAAAGGCCCTGCCGTTCGCGCGGCCGCAGTTGCTGTGGGCCTGCACGCTTGTGGTCACGCTCAGGGCAGCGGAAGCGTGCATGCCCAACAAAAGGAAAACGAGGGTAAGGATCGGTTGACGCATGTGCTCAAGGCTTCAAAACGTGAACGACGGAACGGGAACGGTAACCAGAAATGGAAATAGCCTCCACGATGTAGCTGCCACTGGCGAGGTTTTCGGTATCGACCCAGACGCGGTCGGTCGCAATGGATAGCTCCTTCACCGCCCGTCCATGGAGGTCGCGCAGGATCACTCGTGCGGTCCTTTCTCCGGGGAGGTCCACACGGAAACCATCGCGGGCTGGGTTGGGGCTAATGAGCATCGATCCTGCTGCATGGGCGTTCACTCCGGTACTGAACTCCACCACATGTTCCGTCGTGTTGGTGATGATCGGCTCGTTGAAGTCGAAATAGATACCTGCCGTGTTCGTGATCACGTCGCCGGGCAGAAGTCCGGTGCGCGGTTCCATGCGGAAGGCTACGAAGCCCTGGCTGCCGAGCAGATCCGTGGTGCTGTCGGGCAACAGGATGTTCGGGAATGTGAGGACCAGTTCGCGGCCATCGCCGAAGGAGGGAACAAAGGCATGCGAAGCGGCGAGGATCTCCAAGCTCTGGATGTCGAGGTCCACTTCGAAATCATCGCGGATCACCACGGTGAAGGCCGTGTCCGTGCCCGTGTTCTGGAAGCGGACGGTGTAGTCGAACCACACGTCCGTGTTGAGGAAGAATTGATCGGTGCTGCCGGTGGCGTTGGTGGTGCCTTGCTTGTCGTTGGGGTCGTAGCTGCCAGTGACGGTGCGGGCGAGCACATTGGTATTGTTGCCCAGCGAGGCTTCGCCGATGGAGTTCGTGGCGCTGGCCGTGAGCACCAGTACTTCGCCCAAAAGGGTGATGTCCGGTGGTAGGGTGCCGCTGATCGCGAAGCTCTGGTTCGCGTAGGCGGGCACCAGGGCGAAGTTCCAAAGCGCACTCCCGCCATTGGCCGTACCACCTGCGGAGGCGGTCACGGGATCGAGCAAGGTGGGATAGCTGAGGGCCAGCGATACCGTTCCGCTGGCATAGGCGGTGTTGTTGCGCACCGATCCCCAAATTGTGAACGGGAAACCGGGCCGGAACGCCGTGGTATAAAGAAGCACTTCCAGATCATGCGGCACGAAGCTGCTATCGGCGAGGTCGATAGTGAGGGTCGGGGTACCTCCATCCACGGTGAAGGGCACGGGCACCGCAGCGGGGCAGAGCTGTGCTTCATCCACCAGCGGCTGGGCCAAGGTGTATGATCCGAAGGGCATACCGATCAAGTAGTCGCCCTGTGCATCGGTCATCCCATAGCGCGGCCCGGGTTGCACGGTGAGGATGCGGTACGGCAATCCGGGTTCGTCGGCGTCCTGTGCGCAGTCCTGGTCCGCATCATTGAAGACCCTTCCGGAGATCGTTCCACAGGGGCCAGGTAATTCAGGGATCGAAAAGCCTCCGTACGGGTTGGTACACATGGGCTGTCCATCCCATCCGTTCACCCAGGAGGAGACCGAGTAGAGGCCCGGCGTTAGTCCTGTGATCACGTATGGCGTATTCAACGACGGATAGTAGAATGACTGGCTCTGTGTGGTCTCGCTCCACAGGCGCACATAACTTCCCCCATCACCTCCGATCAATGTCACGGTCAGCGTGCCGTTCGCTGCGCCCGCACACGCGCCTGTGATGTCACTGACCTGCACGATGCTGTTGACCACATTGTTGATCACCTGGCTCAGATCCACTTCGCCTGGGCATCCGTTCTGGTCCGTAATGGTGATCACATTCGAGCTGCCCGCACACACCCATTCATAGCCGAAGTAGCCGGACAATAGTTGCGGGCCATCGCTGTAGATGTAAGGTGCGGTTCCGTTCAGGGTGTTCTCAAACACCTCCACGCGACCAGTGCAACCAAGGTCACAGTCCGGTTGGAGTTGGTTGAAGACACCATTCAGGACATCCAACTCGAAGAGGGCGACCACCGTGGCCGAACCGTTCGCGACACCACCGATGGCATCGGTAACGGTCACGGAGTAGGTTCCGGGTGCAAGGCCGTTGATCGTCTGCGTGGTGGCCCCTGTGTTCCACAAGTAGGTATATGGCTGGATGCCGTTGCTGGCTATGCCACGCGTTGCTCCATTGTTCAGGCCGCACCGCGCAGGGAAACTGACCATGTTTACGGTAACGCAGAAACCAAAGGATGCGTAAAGAAAAGCGAAAATGGCAGTGGAAAGTCTTGGTTTCATCATCAGGGTGCTTTAATGGTGTTCAATGATCAATGGAAGACGGATAGCGGTTCCGTTGCGCAGGGTCAATGCTGCTATGTAGGCACCACTGGCAATGCCGCCGAGCGCAAATCGACGTTCGCCATCGCTACCCGAGAAGGATCGGACCACACGCCCGTCAATGGCCAAAAGATCCACGCGCAAGAGCTCTCGGCGAAGCCCACGGATCTCGAATGCATCGCGAGCGGGATTGGGGAGAAGGAGCACTTTGGGATCCGTGTTCGCGCTCACCCCCGTACTGAACTCCGCAGTCAACACACTCGGTTCGGTGATCACGGGATCGTTGTAGTCGAAGAAGATGTTGGCGATGTTCTCGATCACGGTTCCCGGCAATACGGGCTGACGCGGCTCGATGCTGTAGGTCACGAAACCATGGCTACGCGGTTCGTTCGTGTTACTGTCCGGCAAGAGGATGTTCGGGAACATGAACTTCAGGACGTTGTCGCGCACCACCATGGACATGCCGTGTGAAGCCGCGCCCAGTTCGAGGGTCGCAGGGTCCAACGTCGCCTGCAGCGTGTCCATGATCACCACGAAGAAGGCGGTGTCGGTGCCGGTGTTCTGGAAGCGGATGGCGTGGTCTAGGCGACCATCCTCGTCCATTAGATAAAGGCCTTCCACCCCGCTGGTGGTGACTATGGTTCGGCACATGCGATGAACGGTGTGACTAGAAGACGCCTTTGCCGGAAATGGATGCCTGAAGGTAGGTCCTGCGCTTTCAACCGGTTGATGAACAGCGCTTAGGTACCTTTGCCGCCCCCTGATGAGCGCCCCCCGCACCGTCGCCTTCCACACCTTGGGCTGCAAGCTCAACTTCAGCGAGACCAGCACCCTGGCCCGTTCGCTGGAAGATGCGGGCTATGCCAAAGTGCGGCAAGAGGAACGGCCCGATGTGTTCGTGCTGAACACGTGCAGTGTGACCGAGAACGCCGATAAGGAATGTCGGCGGCACGTGCGCCGCTTCCAGGCCATCAATCCGGATGCCTTCATTGCCGTGGTGGGCTGTTACGCCCAACTGAAGCCCGAAGAGATCGCTTCGATCCCCGGTGTGGACCTTGTGCTTGGCGCCAACGAGAAATTCGATCTGGCTCATTACATCGAAGCGCGCATTTCCTCCCCTTCTCCTTGGGAGAAGGGGTCGGGGGATGAGGCCGGGGGGGCAGGGGGCCTTGCCGTCTTCTCCCCCATCAAGGACGTCCGCACCTTCATCCCCTCCTACAACGCCAACGACCGCACCCGAACCTTCTTGAAAGTGCAGGACGGATGCGACTACTTCTGTTCGTTCTGCACCATTCCATTGGCCCGTGGCCGAAGCCGCAGCGCAACCATCGCAGAAACGGTGGAATTAGCGAAGACCATCGCGGCTTCGGGTGTGAAGGAGATCGTATTGACCGGCGTTAACACCGGTGATTTCGGTCGCCAACATGATCAGAATTTCCTTCAATTGATCGAAGCATTGGATCGGGTCCAAGGCATCGACCGCTTCAGGATCAGCAGCATCGAACCGAACCTATGCAACGGTGCCATCATCGACTTCGTAGCGCAGAGCGATCACTTCGTTCCGCACTTCCACATGCCCTTGCAAAGTGGCAGCGATGCGATCTTGGAGCGCATGCGGCGCCGGTACGATACGGCACTTTATGCCGAGCGTGTGGCGCATATCAAGCGCGTGATGCCGCACGCGTGCATCGGCGTGGACGTGATCACTGGCACACCCGGAGAGACCGACGAAGAGTTCTTGAAGACCCACGAATTCCTGCGCTGCATTCCGGCCGGTCCCGGAGCATCATCCGGGGTGGACTACCTGCACGTATTCACCTACAGCGAGCGCGCCAACACCACGGCTGTGCGCATGGACGACAGTGTTCCGATGGTGGTGCGCCGCGAGCGCACCAAGCAGCTTCGCATCTTGGGCAACAAGCTGCAACGCGCCTTCTATGCTCGCCATGTCGGATCAACGCGTGATGTACTCTTCGAAGTCGAGGAGAACGATGGCGAAATGCTTGGTTTCACGGATAATTATCTACGCGTGGCCATGCCGTACGATGCATCACTGGTCAACACCATCGTCCCCGTTGAATTGGGCCGGATCAATGGGGATGGCCACATCACAGGAAAGGTCCCCGCTCCGCAATTGTCTGATCTTCTGATCGTCTGATCGCGCCCAATGTATCCCACCCTCTACCACGCCCTGCTGGACCTCACCGGTCTCGACCTCCCGTTCCTCCGGTTCCTCAACAGCTTCGGCTTTTTCGTAGCGCTGGCCTTCGTGTTCGCAAGCTGGACGCTCGGTCTGGAATTGCGGCGAAAAGAAGTGCAAGGTCTTCTGAAGCCGGTCATGCGCAAGGTCACGATAGGCCTTCCCGCAAGTCCGCTGGAACTGATCATCAGTGGCCTCATCGGTTTCCTTATCGGCTGGAAAGGGCTACACCTGGTGTTGAATTTGACCGAAAGCACAGCCGATCCTCAGGCCTTCCTGCTTAGCGGCCAAGGCAATTATTTGGGTGGCTTGGCCCTGGGCGCCCTTATGGCGTGGCAGAAGTGGCGCGAAAAGGACAAGCTCAAGTTGGCCGAGCCCAAGGTGGAGGAGATCCGCATGGAAGCGCATGAGCATAGCGGCAACATCACCATGGTGGCAGCATTATGGGGATTGATCGGTGCCAAGCTCTTCCATTGGTTGGAGAACCCGGACGAGTTCCTCTCCTTTATCAAGAACCCCGGCGGCGATGGCGTTTTTAGTGGATTGACCATGTACGGCGGCCTGATCTTGGCCGGTACCATGGTGATCCGCTACTTCCGTAAGAACGGGATACCGGCTTGGCATGGGGCGGATAGCGCTGCCCCGGGCGTTATGCTGGCTTACGGCATCGGGCGCATCGGCTGCCAGGTAAGTGGCGATGGGGATTGGGGCATCGTGAACCTTGCACCGGCACCAAGTTGGATCCCCAGCTGGCTATGGTCCTACAGCTACCCCAACAATGTGAACAGCGTGGGGATCCCCTTCACAGGGCAACCCTGTTTTGAAGGTTATTGCACCGTACTTCCTGAACCGGTCTACCCTACCCCGCTGTACGAGACCGTCGTTTGCGTGGGCTTCTTCTTCCTGCTCTGGGGCTTGCGGAAACGCATCACCACCCCGGGCGTCATCTTCTTCGCCTTCCTGCTCCTGAATGGTATCGAGCGCTTCTTCATCGAAAAGATCCGCGTTAACGTGGTCTTTGCGGGAAGCTGGACCCAAGCCGAAGTGATCTCCGTAATGCTTGTACTCGCAGGTGTGATCGGCATCATTTGGCTGCGTCGTAAGACCAACCATTCAGCACCGACCGCAGCCGCTGGTTAAGCAGAAGCAGATGACCGATCGACCAACCGCCATTACGAAAGTGTGAACGCATGGACCTAAAGAAACTGACCGAACAGGTCGAAACGATCTGCATTGAAGTCGCCAGCTTCATCCGCGAAGAAGCTCCGAAACTCACCGAAGCCGGTGTCAGCACCAAGAGCGCGAACAATTTGGTGACCCACGTGGACCATACCGCCGAAGACCGCTTGGTAGAAGCATTGGAGAAGATCCTGCCAGAAGCGGGCTTCATTGCCGAGGAAGGCAGCGGCGAAAAAGGCGAAGGGCTCAACTGGATCATCGATCCGCTCGATGGCACCACCAACTTCGTGCATGGCATTCCCTGCTATTGCATCAGTATCGCGCTGGTCGATGGCACCGAACCGATCTTAGGCGTTGTACACGAGGTCACCCGCGATGAGCGCTTTACCGCGTGGAAAGGCGGCGGGGCATATTTGAACGGCAAACGCATTCAGGTCTCCCCACGCAAGGAGTTGCAGGAAAGCCTGCTGGCGACCGGATTCCCCTACGACGATTTCGGGTACGAGACCGAGTACCTGGACCTCTTGCGGGAACTGATGCACCGCACGCGCGGCATCCGTCGCTTGGGCAGCGCAGCAGCGGATCTCGCCTATGTGGCCTGCGGCCGGTTCGAAGCCTTCTACGAATACGGATTGAACAGCTGGGACGTAGCGGCCGGCGTGTTGCTCGTGCGCGAGGCGGGCGGTCGCGTTAGCGGCTTCGCACCCAGTAAGGACCCGGTCTTCGACGAGGAGATCGTAGCCACCAACCGCGCCATACACGACGAGTTGCTGGAGGTGATCGAACGCAACTGGCAGCGGCAGGATTGAACATCCATTTCGTCAGGGTTCTCAGGCCATCACTGTGGAAGGAACCCTCGCTAGCGTGCGAACGTAGAACGCGACGCTTCGCACCTTTACCCGGAGCATAGCCAGCAGCCGTCCGTCGATGCAAAAGGAACTTATCCGACCGCTTACCGCCCTGCGGTTCTATGCGGCCTTCGTGGTGTTCTCGCTGCATGCCAGCATGCTGCCGGGCTTGGAATGGCTGGGCCATCCCCACGCCGAACTGCAAGGGCGCTTGGGCGTTTCGATCTTCTTCGTGCTCAGCGGATTCATCATGACCTACGTGTACTACGGCGAGGACAAATGGGAACCGACGCGCGCCAATGCCGGCCGCTTCCTGATCGCCCGCGTCACACGCATCTTTCCGCTTCACCTTCTCACTATGCTCGTGTGCCTGCCATTGGGCTTGAAGAGCAACACCTCTCCCATCCAACTGGAGAACCTGCCCATCCACATCGCACTCCTACAGGAATGGAGCCCGATCGGATATCCCGGCCCCGGCCCCAATAAGGTTTCGTGGACGTTGAGCGTGGAGATGCTGTTCTACGTCTGTACCCCGATCATCTTCGCCATGATGTTGAGGGCGGGCAAACGCAAGGTGATCTTCCTCGTGGGCCTATTCATCACGTTGGCCGCACTTACGGTGTACTTCTTCACCGAGCACAACGACCCCAACGCGTTCATCCATGCGGAGCGGGCACCGTTCCGCCTCACGGACTACTTGTTAGGCATTCTGGCCTTCCTCTTCTTCCAGCAGTTCAAGACCTATGCGGAGACGTGGAAACAGGCGTTGCTGCCTTTGGGCGTACTCTGGTTCTGCGGTATGATGGCACTTGAATATCACAGCAATACCGACTCCGGTACGAACCTGTGGATGCTCCCCGGAAGTTTGATGATCGTTCTCGGCACGGCATTCCGCCGCGATACAAAGAGTTGGTTCTTGGCCAGCGATCGGATGGTGTTCTTGGGCGAAGCGAGCTTCACCTTCTACATGATCCACGAGCTGATCCTCCGCTACGGGCGCCAGTTGCTGCTGAAACTCGGCTTCGAGATCCATTGGCTGTTGTACATCCCCTGGTTCATCCTCGTTTTTGCCGCGATCCAATTGGTCGCGAACCAGGTACACCTTCGTTTCGAAGCACCGATGAACACCAAGGGACGCAAGTGGTTGACCAAGGTGTTCGGTCTGGAGAAAAAGAAAGCTCCTGTGGCGGTCTGAACCCGCCGATCTCCAGTGTATTTCAGAACTGCGCAGCCAGCGTTGCGAAGAACTGCCGCCCCATACCGGGCAAAAGCCCTGGACCTGGATAACCGCCTGCCCTGCGTGTGGCATACCGTGCATCCAGTGCATTGTTCACGCCAACGGTCAGCTTTACGGCCTCGCTCAACTGCACACCCGCGGTAGCATCCATAAGCGTGTAGCCCGGCAACCATCCGATGGTAGCATTGGCGTTCGCGAGTTGGGTATTGGACGCATCGGTAAAGACACCGGTCACCAAGCTCGTCTGCACGCTCACTGAACAAGGGCCCTTGCCTGCTTCCAACCCACTGCGCAACACGTGCTGGGGAGCATTCTCCACCCGGTTGTTGGCGATCCGCTTATTGGGGTCCTCTGCAATGGCTGGATCATTCCAGCGCGTATACCTGGCGTCCACATAAGCATAACTGGCGAAGAGGGAAAGCCGGGGTGCATTCGCGGCCTTGATCGGGCGAAGCAGATCCGCCTCTACGTACACCTCGGCACCGCGACTTTGCGATGCACCGATGTTGGTGCGTTGAACAATGCCTTCCACCGCCCGGCTGCCGATCCGGTTGTTGTACTGCAGGAGAAATAGACCCGCATCGAAGGTGATGACGTTGCCTAACCTGCCCCGGTAGCCGATGTCGGCGTTATAACCACGCGAATCGCGCAAGTTCGGGTCGATCTGGTCCGTTGTGGCGCTTGGGGTAAGATCGCCATAGAGCACGGGGCGGTACGCCTGACTGATGTTCGCGTAAAGCACCGTATGCGCGGTGGCTTGTTGCTGCACCCCCAAGCCGAAGAGCACGACCGTGCGTTCGCGTTCGCCGCTATCCACAGCACCTGCATCGCTGGTATTGATGCGCCCTTCAACGCGGGATACGATCCGCTCCACCCGCGCTCCCGGCACGATGGAAGTCCGCTCACCAACGCGGAACAGGTTCTCCATGTAGAGGGCCGCATTGCGCGTGGATAGATCCAGTTCCTTACCAAAGTCGCCGGTCACAGCCAGATCCGCATTAGTGCCGGTGGTGCCGGTTCCCTGCTGCCTGCGTGCATTCTCTGCGGCATATCCGCGCACCCCAACGCTCCACTCCTGCTGCCGCCCGCCCCAGCTCCAGCTGCGGCGCATGCGTACTTCAACTCCAAGGTTGCGGTAGCCATCGCGATCCACTTGGCGGGCCGCGTAGGCGCCCGTGTTGCGCGAGATCGTGTCGGGCACGCTAATGGCTTTAACGAAACCAACGCTGCTGCGATCAGCTATAACACCAAATACCTTCGCATCGATCAGGGTTCGGCTATCTGGACGCCATTCGGCTGTTAGCGAGGCCACGTTCCAAGGGGCCACCAACCAATTGCGGGCTCGGAGCGACCGCCTTGGATCGGTCACGTAGTTGTCATCGGTAAGCCCACCGGGTTGTTGTTGCTCCAAACTGTTATGCGTGTAGGACAAGCCCACTTTTAGGCGTTGGCTCACGGCATAACGCAGGCCAACATGCGCCGCTGTGGTGGAATAGGCGCTATTCGCCCGCCAGCCATCCGCACGGCGGTGTTGCACAAAGCCGAAGTAGTTCCATTTGCCCTTGGTACCACCCAGATCCGTGTAGGTATTGAAAAGGCCATAGGACCCCACTGTCTGCCTAAAGCTACCGGCGATAACCCGGTCAGTAGCGCCACGCCGCATGACGAAGTCGACCATGCCACCGAACTGAGGGCCATAAGCGAGACCGGCCGCACCACGCACCACATTGATGCGCTCCACCGCTTCCATGGGCGGCGTGTAGTATGCCTCTGGATACCCGAACGCATCGGCAGCAATGTCGGCACCATCCTGCCGCAGGTTGAACTCCCACGAACGGTTCGGACTTAAGCCACGGGTGGCGATGCCGAGTTGGGCACCTGATCCATCGTTCTCCCACACGTGCATGCCAGGTATTTTGGCGAACACCTGCCGAGCTTGGTTCACCGAGAGATCGGCGGCGAGGTTGCGGGGATCCAAGGTCACCGCTTTCTTACCGGCCATCAGCACTGTACCGAGCGTATCGGGCAACGGACGCATTCCCCGGTGATCGCCAAGCACTACAGCACTGGGCAATTCAACGATACGCAGGCTATCGGGTTGTTGCGCGGTGGCGTTCAACAGGCACAGAGAAACCGATAAGGCGAAATAATTCCTAGGCCGAAATGAGGCGATGCAAGCACGTTCCAACATGGCCACAAAGGAGCCTAAGCTGGGTAGATCGCCCAATACCTCGATCGGGGTAAATGCCATGCGGCTTTACACGAACGGTGTTGATGACCGCCGTGCTCCGCGATTCAACTCTTCACGGAAGCAGTCCCCCGTTGGCCGATCAGCGACAACCCCAGCATCGTGAGGCCAGCCACTACCAGCAGCACCTCGAAACCCATCTTGTATCCAAAAAGCAAGGTTCCAGCATTCTGCCGAAGGCCATAGGTGATGATGGGCGCAGCGATGCATACCACCGGCACCCAGCGCTCCACAGGCTTCCCTTTGAAGAAGAGCCCATAGGCGAAAAGCCCAAGCAACGGCCCGTAAGTGAAGCCAGCGATATCGAACAAGGTCTTGATCACGCTGGGCGTGGCCAGCCAGTGGAAATACAGGATGAAGGCCAGGAACAATGCGGCCATACCAAGGTGTACGCGTTGACGCACTTGTTTCTGCCTCGCCTCGTCCCAACCCCGATCACGGATGCCGATGAGGTCGAGACAAGTACTTGCCGTAAGCGCCGTAAGCGCACCATCGGCGCTTGGGAACAGTGCGCTGATCAACCCGATGATGAAGAACAGGCCCAGCCACGCCGGGAAATGTTGCAGTGCGAGCGTCGGGAAAACGTCATCCGCGCGTTCCGGTAGAGTAACGCCTGCTTTGCTCGCATAGAGATAGAGCAACCCGCCCAGCAACAGGAACAAGAGGTTCACACCCAGCAGCACCACACTGAAGACACGCATGTTCTTCTTTGCACCGCCCACGGTCTCCACACTCAGGTTCTTCTGCATCATCTCCTGATCCAAGCCTGTCATGGCGATGGTGATGAACATGCCCGCGAGGATCTGTTTCAGGAAAAAGCCATCGCTGCGCCAGTCGGTATCGAGAATGCGCGTCATCCCACTATCGGCCAGTAGTGGACGCCAATCGCCCATTCCGGGGCTGTTGACGACGTAGACGATAGTGCCAACGAGAGCACCGAGCATGAAGAGTGTTTGCAACGTGTCCGTCCACACGATGGTCTTCACGCCGCCTTTCAGCGTGTAGAGCACGATCATCAGCATCACCACCAAGGCCGTTAATTCGAAAGGCACGCCCATGGCATCAAGCACGAACAACTGGATCACGTTCAGCACCACGAAGATCCGGATGGTGGCGCCGGCCAGCCGTGAAAGGATGAAGAATGAAGCGCCCGTTCTATAGCTCACCATGCCAAAGCGCTCCCGTAAGTACCCGTAGATGCTCGTGAGCTTCATGCGGTAGTAGAGCGGTAACAGGATACTGGCCACGATCCAATATCCGATCGCGAAACCGACCACGAGTTGGAAGTAGGTCCACCCCTTCGCTTGCACCATGCCCGGCACACTGATGAAGGTGACGCCGCTGAGCGATGTGCCGATCATACCGAAGGCCACCACATACCACAGACTCTTGCGCTCGCCGCTGTAGAAGGCATGTTCGCCTGCTCCACGGCTGGTGTACCAAGCGATGCCGAGCAACAACAGGAAATAGCCGAAGACGATGGAAAGGAGCAGCGCTGGGCCCATGCAGCGAAGGAAAGAGCAACGAGCGGTACAGCGCCTCGATGAT
>Ga0105047_10016242_pt1 | contig 11673 bp, 10 predicted proteins | sample MAT04_FD_78384 | JGI IMG/M metagenome (GOLD analysis project Ga0105047, IMG submission 78384) | Freshwater microbial communities from Lake Fryxell liftoff mats and glacier meltwater in Antarctica - MAT-04 (megahit assembly) | ecosystem: Environmental > Aquatic > Freshwater > Ice > Liftoff... | reverse complement strand
CCCCCCGCCGCCCCCCTGTGGGCCCCTGAGGGGGAGGAGTCAACTCGGGAGCGGCCCAGCGTTGACTCATGAGGCCCTGCGCCGACAATTGGCGCCATGAAACCCACCCGCGTGGTCGTCGGCTTGTCCGGCGGCGTCGATTCGGCCGTCACCGCCTGGCTGCTCAAGCAGCAGGGCCACGAGGTGGTCGGCATCTTCATGAAAAACTGGGAGGACGACGACGACAGCGAATACTGCGCGTCGAACGTCGATTTTGTGGACGCCGCTGCGGTGGCCGACGTGATCGGCATCGAGATCGAGCATGTCAACTTTGCCGCCGACTACCGCGACCGGGTGTTTGCCGAGTTCCTGCGCGAGTACGAGGCCGGCCGCACGCCCAACCCCGACGTGCTGTGCAACGCCGAGATCAAGTTCAAGGCCTTCCTGGACCATGCGCTGCGACTCGGCGCCGAGAAGATCGCCACCGGGCACTACGCCCGGGTGCGCGAGGTGGTCGATCCGTCCGCTGCCGGTCCAACGCGCTTCGAGTTGCTCAAAGGCCTGGACCCGCTGAAGGACCAGAGCTACTTCCTGCACCGGCTCAACCAGGCGCAGCTGAGCAAGACCTGGTTCCCGATCGGCGAGCTGCCCAAGACGGAGGTGCGCCGGCTGGCGGCCGAGATCGGCCTGCCGAATGCACGGAAAAAGGATTCGACCGGCATCTGCTTCATCGGTGAGCGGCCGTTTCGGGAGTTCTTGAACCGCTACCTCAGCCACCAGCCCGGGCCGATCGTCGACGAGCGCGGCCGCACGCTGGGCCAGCACCTGGGTTTGAGTTTTTACACGCTGGGCCAGCGCCAGGGCCTGGGCATCGGCGGCGTGAAGGAGCGCGGCGCAGCCCGGGGCGCCGGCGATCATGCACCCTGGTTCGTGGCGCGCAAGGACCGCGAGCGCAACGCGCTGGTGGTGGTGCAGGGCCATGGCCACCCGTGGTTGCAGTCCCACACCTTGCGTTTTGACGACGCCAGCTGGGTGGCCGGTCACGCCCCGGACGACGGCCGGTTTGCAGCCAAGACGCGGTACCGGCAAAGCGACGCCGCATGTGCGCTGCAGGGTGATCAGGCGCCGGCGCACAGGGCGGCGTTGCTGTCGGCGCCGGTGTCCGGGCCGGCATCCGGGCGGGTGGCCGGGCTGCTGCCGGACAGCAGGTTCGCCTTGCGCTTCGACCTGCCGCAATGGGCGGTGACGCCGGGCCAGTCGGCCGTGCTGTACGCCGGCGAGGTCTGCCTGGGCGGTGGGGTGATCGAGTCGGCCGCAGCGTGAGGCGGCTTCCCGCCCGCTGAGCTTGGCGGAGCGCGGCGGCTGGCCGCGGCTGGCGCCCGTCAGCGGCTCAAGTCGGCGGGCGCGCCGGCCGATAGCCTGACAGGGACAGCCCGTGGTGCACGGGCCTGTTGCCGCCCTGCTCCCGCCAAGTGCCGTCCATGTCCCCCGCCCGATTTTTTGCCAACCGCCTGCCCTGCCACCAGCCGACCCGGACCGGCCGGGCGCCTGCCGCCGTGACCGCGCTGGCCTGGGCCGTGGTAGGCGCCGCACCGGTCGCCGCCAGCTCGCTGGAAGCCCAGGTCAGTGACGGCGCTGGCAAGCCAGTGGCCGGCGCCGTGGTGTTTGTCGAGTCGCGTGAGACCAAAGCTGCCGTGCGGCCGGCCGCTGGCGTCGAGATCGCGCAGGGCAACCGGCAGTTCCTGCCGCCGGTCACGGTGGTGCCGGTGGGCACGGCGGTGGTTTTTCCGAACCGCGACACGGTGCGCCACCACCTGTATTCGTTTTCGCCCGTCAAGAAGTTCGAGATCAAGCTCTATGTCGGCACGCCGGCCGCGCCGGTGGTGTTCGATGCGCCCGGCATCGCCGTGCTGGGCTGCAACATCCACGACAGCATGGCGGCCTGGGTCGTGGTGGTGGAGACACCGCACTACGGTTTGACCGGCGCCGATGGCCGGCTCACGCTGGGCCAGATCCCCGCTGGCGCCTACCGTTTGCGCACCTGGCACCCCGGCCTGCCCCCGGGCGCGCCGGCGCTGGACCAGGCACTGCTGGTGCCGGCCGCGGGCGCGGTGCAGGCCAGCGTCAAACTTGTCGGGCTGGCCCTGTGAGCGCGCCACACGCTGGCGCAGCCGCTGCCGGCGGCCTGACCGGCCATTGGCAGCGCCTGCGCCAGCGTGTGGCGCCCAACGGGCTGCGGCTGTCGGGCCGCATCGTGCTGGTCTCACTGGCGCTGCTGCTGCTGGTGCAAGCCGCCGGATTTGTCGTGATCCGCCAGAGCATCGACCGCAATGCCCACACCCAGCTGGCCGACCGGCTGGCGCTGGCCGAGCGGGTCTGGTTGCGGCTGCTCGACCAGCGCGCCGCCAAACTGAGCCAGGGTGCGTCGGTGCTGGCCGCCGACTACGGCATCCGTGAGGCGGTGGCCACGCAGGACATGGCCACCGTGCGCTCGGCGCTGGACAACCATGGCAGCCGCATCGGCGCCGCGCTGACCGCGCTGCTCGACACCCGGCTGGCGGTGCAGACCCTGGGTGAAGGTGTGGACCCGGCGCTGGCCCCGGCCCTGGCCCGGCTGGCACCCCAGCTGGCGCAGCGCCCGGGCGCCAGCGTGGTGGCGCTGGTGGGCACGGTGCCCTGCCAGTTCGTGATGGTGCCGCTGCGTGCGCCGGCTTTGGTCGGTTGGGTGGTGATGGGCTTTGCGCTCGACCAGGCGCTGGTCAACGACATGCAGGCGGTCTCGGGTGTGCAGGCCGCGCTGGTGGCGCAACCCACGCGCGGCGCGGCGGCCGTGCTGCTGAGCAGCTTCAAGGGGGGTGACGATGCCAGCCCGCTGGCCAGCGTGGCCGCCGATGGTGACCTGGTGTTGGCCGGTACACCGCACCTGGTGGCCAGCTGGCCGGTCACGCACAACGCCGATGAGCACATCGTGCTGCGCCTGGCCGGATCGGTGGCCGCCGCGGTGGCGCCGTTCCGCAACCTGCAATGGCTGCTGGCGGTGATCACCGTGCTCGGCCTGGTGCTGTTTGGCGCCGGCAGTATCTGGACGGCCCGCATCGTGACGCAGCCGCTGCGCCGGTTGGTGAGCGCTGCGGAGCGCCTGGGGCGCGGTGACTACGATCAACCGCTGCAGCACACCGGCCGCAATGACGAGATCGGCGACTTGGCGCGGGCCTTCGACCACATGCGGCTCAGCGTGTCGGCCCAGCAGCGGCAGATCCGCGAGCTGGCCTACCGCGACCGCCTGACCGGTCTGCCCAACCGGCTGCAGTTCCGCGAGGACGTGCAGCACGCCATCGCCGCGGCTGTGCTCAGCGGCAAGCCGCTGGTGGTGGTGATGCTGGACCTGGACCGCTTCAAGCACGTCAACGACGTGCTGGGCTATGCCTTTGGCGACCGTCTGCTGCAGCGGGTGGCCGAGCGCCTGCAGCAGGTGGTGCGCGAGGGTGACGTGGTGGCCCGGCTGGGTGGCGATGAATTTGCGCTGCTGATGCCCGACGCCGACCTGGGGCTGGCCCAGCAGGTGGCCCAGCGCATCGCCACCGCGTTCGAGCTGCCGCTCAAGATCGACGACCACACGGTGGACCTGAGCGCCGGCCTGGGGCTGGCCGGCTGGCCGCTGCACGCCGGCGATGCCGACGCCTTGCTCAGCCGGGCCGAGGTGGCGATGTACGCCGCCAAGCGCCGCACCGCCGGTGCCCAGGTCTACGACCCGGCGGTCGACACCACCAGCGCGCTGAACCTGTCGCTGCTCAGCGAGTTGCGCCGTGCGCTGGACGGCAACGAGCTGCGGCTGTACCTGCAGCCCAAGATCGACATCGCCACCGGCGGGGTGTCCGGCGCCGAGGCGCTGGTGCGCTGGCAGCACCCGGTGCGCGGGCTGGTGCCGCCGATGCAGTTCATCCCGTTTGCCGAGCAGACCGGCTTCATCCGCCAGCTCACGCTGTGGATGTTCGACCGCGCCGCCAATGAGCAGGTGGCGCTGGCGATGCTGGGGGTGCGCCGGGTGTCGGTCAACTTGTCCACCCGCGACCTGCTGGACCAGGACCTGCCCGACAAGCTCGACGCGATCCTGCGCCGCCACCGCGCCGTGGCCGACGGCTTTTGCCTGGAGATCACCGAGAGCGCGATCATGGACGACCCGCAGCGTGCCGAGGCCACGCTGAACCGGCTGGCCGAGCGCGGCTTCAAGCTGTCGATCGACGACTTCGGCACCGGCTACTCGTCACTGGCTTACCTGAAAAGGCTGCCGGTCAACGAGCTGAAGATCGACAAGAGTTTTGTGATGGCGATGGAGACCGACCCCGGCGACGCCAAGATCGTGCGCTCGACGATCGACCTGGCGCACAACCTGGGCCTGACCGTGGTGGCCGAGGGCATCGAAAACGCCGCCGTGCTGGCCTTGCTGCACACCCTGGACTGCGACGAGGGCCAGGGCTACCACATGAGCAAACCGCTGCCGGTGGCCGAGTTCCAGGATTGGGTGGCGCGCTGGCAGGCCCGGCCGCCCGCACCTGCCGGCACGCCGGCCGGGTTGCGCGGCAACGCACCGCTGTTGCATTGATCCCCTCGAAGCGGTCGTGGTCCGGCAAAGCCGGCCCCTCGGCTTTCGCTGGGCTCAAATTTGCGCGGTGATCGGCTTTTTGACGGGCCGGCTGGCCTGGCGCGCTGGCAATGCGTCGCCGCAAAAGCCGAAGCTCAGCGCCGGTCGCTTGCCGCTGATCAACTCTGCCAGGGCTTGACCCGAGCCTGCGCCGTGGGTCCAACCCAGCGTGCCGTGGCCGGCGTTGAGCCACAGGTTGGGCAGGCGGCTGCGGCCGATGACGGGGATGTTGGTCGGCGTGCTGGGGCGCAGGCCGGTCCAGTAGTTGGGCTGGCTGGTATCGGCCACGCCGGGAAACAGTTGCTCATAACGTTGCACCAGCGCCGCGCAGCGCTTTTGCGCGGTCGCGCCGTCCAGTGAGGTGTCGTAGCCGGCCAGCTCGGCGGTGCCGGCGATGCGGATGTGCTCGCCCAGCCGGCTGATCGCGATCTTGCGGGTGTCGTCGAGCAGGCTGACCACGCTGGCGTCCTGCGGGCGCTTCAACCGCAGCGTGGCCGAATAGCCCTTGGCCGGGTAGATGTTGAGCCAGATGCCCAGCGGGCGCAGCAGCGGCGCGGTGTACGAGCCCATCGCCGCCACGTACTGGTCGGCCACCAGCGTGCGCGCCAAGCCGGTCTGCAGGCTGCGCACCCGCACCCCGGTGATGCCGCTGGCGTCCCGGTCCAGGCTGTCCACCGCGGTGTTGAACAAAAAAGTGGCACCGCGGGCCCGGCACAGCGCCGCCAGCTTCTGGGTGAAGACCTGGGCGTCACCCGATTCGTCGCTGGGCGTGAAGGTGCCGCCGTGGATGTTGGGGCCAAACGCGGCCAGCGCCGGCTCGACCTGGAGCACCTCGTCACGGCCCAGCACACGGCGGTCCACGCCGTAGCGGCGCATCAGCTCGGCGCCTGCGGCGCCCGCCTCGAAATCGGCTTGCGACGAGAAAAAATGCAGGATGCCGCGCTCCAGCCGCTGGTATTCGATGCCGGTGGCGGCCACCACCTGCTTGAGCGATTCATGGCTGTAGCGGCCCAGCGCCACCAGTTGCCGCACGTTGCGCTCGAAGGCCGCGCCGTTGCACTGGCCCAGGAACGACAAGCCCCAGCGCCACTGGTGCGGGTCCAGCCGGGGCCGGAACAGCAGCGGCGAGTCATCACGCAGCAGCCATTTCGCCACCTTGAACGGCGCCCCGGCGTTGGCCCAGGGCTCGCAGAAGCTGACCGAGATCTGCGCGCCGTTGGCCGCGCTGGTTTCCAGCGCCGCGTCGGGCTGGCGGTCTACCAGCGTGACCTCGTGGCCCTCTTGCAACAGGTGCCACGCGGTGGAGATGCCGATGATGCCGGCGCCGAGAACGATGACCTTCATGTCGAGCTCCTGAGTGGGCCACCGGGCGGTTGGCGCTTGCACGCTGTGCAGCGCCCGCCGAGGCCTGACTGGATTGTCGGCAAGGCCGCGTCAATAATGAAGTTTCATTCACGAAAATCTGGATTGATCAGTCCAGCTGATATTGGAGCGTCGCTCGCCACGGCCCTGGCCGCAAAGCGACGACAGCGTCTCAGCGCTGCAGGCGGGTCTGCAGCAGCCGGCAGCGCACAAAGCCCAGGCGTTGGGCCTGCAGCGCCGTGGCTTCTTCGGGACGCAGTCCGCCGCGCGAAACCAGGCGCAGCACCGCGCGCAACTCCGGCGCCAGACCGGCCAGCGCCGGCTCGGGCAGGCCACCGCCGGCGGCCTCGGCATGTGCCAATTGCACGGCGGTACCGTACAGCCAGGCCCCGAACTCAGCGGACCCGCGCAAGCGCTGGATCGCGACGGCGGTTTGCGCCAGGTCGCGGCGGGCCACCGGGTTGGGTGCACGGGCCATCGTCCAGCCGAACAAGACGTCGCGGTGGGCCGCCATCCAGTCCCGAAACAGCGGCTCTGCCGTGCGCAAGACCGGGAAAAACTGCGCCAGGCGAATGGACGGGCCGTCGCGGGTGCTGGCGCGGGTGCTGGCGTGGGTGCTGGCGCGGGTATCGCAGGCCGGTGCCGGCACCGGCGGGTGGGCGGCAGAACGGGGAGCAGCGGAGACGGTGGCCATGGACGCTCAGCCTAAGCGCCAGGTGGCTTCGCGGGCTGTGATGCCTGGTATCGCGGCGCTGTGACCTGCGTCACAGCAGGCTGCGCCAAGCGGCTTCGTCGGTGCATTCACCGGTCCACCCCCCCTGGACCGAGGGGCTGAAGTTCAAGCGCAACCCGGGGCAAGTGTGAATATTGCCCGCACAAGGGCGGGGGCTTGCGCGTCCAATCAGCTCGGGCGGTGTCGATCGAGTGTCGGCCCGCCAAAGCCCTCACCGCCGTGCACCGCCCCACGCCGAAAGCCCGCCATGTTGTTCAAAGTCATGCCCGCCTTGTTTGCCCGCTTTTTGCAGCCACGCCCGCGCGCGGCCCGTGCCCAGGAGCCGGCGGACATGGGCACCGCCTTTGGCATGGAGCAGTGGCTGGACGAGTGTGACCGGAGCAAAGCCCCGGCACGGCCGGCCGACCCGGCGCGCCGTGGCGTGCGCTGGCTGCCGCGCTGGCTGCCGTTGGACGCTGCGCGCCGACTGCGCAGCTGAGCGGGCGCCGACAACTTGCCGATCGCCCGGCCAGGGCGACCGGCACCACACCCCAGTGCCGCACCAACAAGTCGCACACTGACCTGATCAGTCTGAATTTGCACTTGCCGCCTACAATGCCGGCGTGACCCGACTCAGCTTCCGCCAAAAAGTGCTTGCCTCTCGCGAGGAGGCCATCGTCAGCACCGTGATGCGGCTGCTGGCCGAAAAAGGCTTCGACCAGATGACCGTCGACGAGGTCGCGGCAGACGTCGGCATCGCCAAGGCCAGCCTGTACAAGCACTTCGCGTCCAAGGAGGCGCTGGCCGCCGCCGCGATGGTGCAGGCGCTGGGGCTGGCGCTGGACCAGGTTCAGGCGCAGCAGGCGGTGGCCGGCGCCAGCGCGATGGACCGGCTGCAGGCGATTACCCGCTGGACACTGCAGACCCAGCTGGCCGGCGCCATGCCCACGTTGCCGGCCGAAAACTCGGCCCTGCGCAATGCGCTGATCGCGCACCGTGGCTACATGGACCGGTTGATGACGCTCAGCGACGACCTGGGCGCCTGGATCGTGCAAGCCCAGGCCGATGGTGCGATTGACCGCAATCTGCCGCCTGAAGCGGTGCTGTTCACGGTCTACGCGCGCGCTTGCGACCCGGTGCTGGGGTTCTTGAAAGCCGGCGGCCGCTACAGCGATGAGCAGATCGTCGATTGGGTGATGAGCAGCTGCTTCAACGGGCTGGCCGCGCGGCCCTGAGCGCCGTCGGCCCCAACGGGCCAGGCTTCAGCGAACGATCAGCACCGGTGTCTGGCAGCGCGCCAGCACCCGGGTCACCACCGACCCCATCACCACGCTGCCCAGCACGCCGTGGCCGTGTGAGCCCATCATCACCAGATCGAACTTGCCCTTTTCGGCCGTGCTGGCGATCACGTCGGCCGCCGGTCCGACCTTGGCGGCAAATTCGGCCGGGATCTTCTGCTTTGCAAAAAAGGTGCGCAGCGGCTTGAACACCTTGTCGCTCTCTTCGGCGTAGTGCGCCTGCAGCACACTCTTGTCGAGCACGGCTGCGGCACGCGCCGGCACGGCAGGCGCCACGTGCAGCAAGGTGTACTGGTGCGCGGCGCCCAGCCATTCGTCGTGGGCAGCCAGGTAGGCCAGCATGCGCTTGGTGAACGGGCTGCCGTCCACGGGGACCAAAATCTTCATGGCTGTTGCTCCTGTTGTCAGTGCCCGCAGGTCAGTTGCCGGCGGGCCAGTGTCGCACCGGGGTCACCGCCGGTCTTGCCTCAAGTCAAGCGGCCACGCCGCCCGGCAGCGGCGACACTGGCGGGCCATCAGTCCAGGGCTATCAGCTTGAGGGGCTGGTAGCCCTCGCACTCGCCCTTGCACAGCAGGCCGCGGGCTTGCGACACCACACGGGTCGGCGCCAGGCCAGGGCGCGCAACCGTGTAGTCGTGGCGGCAGTGCAGGTGGCCGTGCAGCCACAGGTCCGCCAGCGGGATCAGGTCGTCATCGGCATTGCAGAAGCTGGCGCTGCCGGGCTGGCGGCCAAAACGCGGATCCACGCTGCGCAGGCTGGGCCCGAAGTGGGTGATGGCCACGGTGCGGTGCCAGCCGCCGGGCGCCGCCGGCCCCGGGTTGGCACGCTGCAACTCGGTGGCCAGCCAGTCTCGGCAGGCCAGCGACTCGTCGCGCATCAGCTCGGGCGTGATCGGCTCACCCCCGCGCTGCGCCGCCATCAGCTTGAGAAAGTAGCCCGCAGCCCGCATCGCCCGGTCGCGGCCGGAGGGGCCGAACAACTCAAAATCCGACCAGCGCACGGTACCGACAAAACGCACCCGCAGGCCGGCGGCGCCTGTCAGCACCAGGCTTTGGCGTTCGAGCAGGTGGATGCCGAGGCGCTCGCAGCGCTCGCGCAACAAGGGCCAGGCGCTTTGCAGATCGCGGCCGTCGAACTCGTGGTTGCCGGCCACCGAGATCACCGGACACGGCCAACCGGCAAAGCGCTCCAGCGCGGTCCAGTTGGCGTCGATGTCGCCGGCCAGCACCAGCACCTCGGCACCCGGCGCGGGCTGGGGGTCGAAGGTTTCGGTTTCGAGGTGGAGGTCTGAAAACAGTTGCAACCGCATGGCTCCACCGGGCCGATCCCAAGGACGATTCCCGGCTGGGCGGGGCCGGGGTGGCGCGGAGCGCCTGGGGTGCCTGTCGGCGGCTGCAGTGTGGAGACAGGTCGAGCGCGGCGGCTTTGTCACGCCGCCGTTGCCGGGCCGTTCAGGCGGCCAGCTTTTGCTCGATCTGTGCCTTGGTCGCCAGCAATTGCGCCGGCAGGCGCCCGGCGAGCTGCTTGAACAAGTCACCGTGCAGGCCCAACTCGGTCAGCCAGGCCGCCTTGTCGATCGAGATCACCGACTGGTACTGGGCGCGTGTGAAGTCCAGCCCGGTCCAGTTCAGGTCGTCATAGCTTGGGCTGACGCCGAACACGTTCTCTTCGCCGCCGCCAGTGCCCTCAACCCGCTCCAGCATCCACTTCAGCACCCGCATGTTGTCGCCGTAGCCGGGCCAGACGAACTTGCCGTCGTCGCCCTTGCGGAACCAGTTGACGCAGTAGATCTTGGGCAGCGTGGCACCACCGGCGGCCAGCTTGGCGCCCAGCGCCAGCCAGTGCGCAAAGTGGTCGCCCATGTGGTAGCCCATGAAGGGCAGCATCGCAAACGGGTCGCGGCGCACCTGGCCAACCGCGCCTGCGGCTGCGGCGGTGGTCTCGGAGCCCATCGTCGCGGCCATGTACACACCCTCGGCCCAGTTGCGGGCCTCGGTCACCAGCGGCACGGTGGTCGAGCGCCGGCCGCCGAACATGAAGGCGTCGATCGCCACGCCCTCGGCGTTGTCCCAGTCCGGGTCCAGCGCCGGGTTGTTGGTGGCGGCCACGGTGAAGCGTGAATTGGGGTGCGCCGCCGGTCTTGGTTTGCCGTCCATGCCGGCAAGCTTGGCGATCTCGGGGGTCCAGTCGCGCCCTTGCCAGTCGATCAAATGTGCCGGCACCGGGCCATCGATGCCCTCCCACCACACATCCCCGTCGTCGGTCAGCGCGACGTTGGTGAAGATCACGTCGCGCTTGAGCGAATCCATGCAGTTCGGGTTGGTCTGGGTGTTGGTGCCCGGCGCCACGCCGAAATAACCCGACTCGGGGTTGATGGCGTGTAGCCGGCCGTCGGCGTTGGGCTTGATCCAGGCGATGTCGTCGCCGATGGTGGTGACGCGCCAGCCCTCAAAGCCTTGGTGCGGCGGCACCAGCATCGCAAAGTTGGTCTTGCCACAAGCGCTGGGGAAGGCTGCCGCGACGTGGTACTTCTTGCCCGCCGGCGAGGTGACGCCCAGGATCAGCATGTGCTCGGCCAGCCAGCCCGGGCTACCGGACGGCCCCTGCGCGGCCTGGCGGCCCATGTGGCTGGCGATGCGCAGCGCAAAACACTTCTTGCCCAGCAGCGCATTGCCGCCGTAGCCCGAGCCGTAGCTCCAGATCTCGCGGGTGGCGGGGTAGTGCACGATGTACTTGGTGGTGTTGCACGGCCAGGCAGCGCTTTTTTCGCCCGGCTGCAGCGGGGCGCCGACGCTGTGCATGCAGGGCACAAAGGCGCCGTCCTCGCCGAGCACGTCAAAAACGGCCTTGCCCATGCGCGTCATGATGCGCATGTTGACCGCGACGTAGGCGCTGTCGGACAGCTCGATACCGATGTGGGCGATGTGCGAGCCCAACGGGCCCATCGAAAACGGCACCACGTACATCGTGCGGCCGCGCATGCAGCCCTTGAACAAGCCGGGCGTGCCGTCGGCCTGGCCGGTTTGCAGCATCGCCCGCATCTCGGCCGGTGCCATCCAGTTGTTGGTCGGGCCGGCGTCGTCCTTTTGCTCGCTGCAGATGAAGGTGCGGTCCTCGACCCGGGCCACGTCGCTGGGGTCGCTGCAGGCCAGAAAGCTGTTGGGGCGTAACTCGGGGTTGAGCTTTTTGAAGGTGCCGCTGGCCACCAGGTCGGCGCACAGACGGTCGTACTCGGCTTGCGAGCCGTCGCACCAGTAGACCTCGGCGGCCTCGGTCAGCGCGGCCATCTCGGCCACCCAGGCCACCAGGCGGGGGTGCTTGACATAGGCGGGCACGTTCAGGCGCAGGCCTTCCATCACGGGCTGGTTCATCACAACGTTCCAATCAATAAAGTGCAAAAACGGGATTGAACGAACCTCGTCGGCCGGATCAGCGATCAGGGGGCGGGGCTCGTGCAATGCCGCGTCAAAACCGCGCTCGGCGACGGCGGGGTTGCAGGGCAACCGGACCGGCAGCGGGTTACGGCGGGTTACACCGGAGCCTGACGGGCGTGTACCGGCTGTAGCCGGTGGCACATTGTCAAACCAGTGTAATAGTCCGGTAACCACCGGGACTTGGGGGGTCATGCAAATTCCGTATGACTTAATGCGCAACGGTTACCCTGGCTGTCGCCGGGCTG
>Ga0105047_10016241_pt1 | contig 11675 bp, 9 predicted proteins | sample MAT04_FD_78384 | JGI IMG/M metagenome (GOLD analysis project Ga0105047, IMG submission 78384) | Freshwater microbial communities from Lake Fryxell liftoff mats and glacier meltwater in Antarctica - MAT-04 (megahit assembly) | ecosystem: Environmental > Aquatic > Freshwater > Ice > Liftoff... | reverse complement strand
TCGGCATGTACCTCGCGATACATGCCGCATGACTCGGGGCCAGAGTGATTCGCCATTTCTTCTCTGTATCGAACTTTCATCGACTATCTCTTGCCAGTTTTAACTGGCGCTCTAAGGATTCGTATCAAAACGGTCAATAGAGCCCGGCTAAGCTCATGTGAAATTTGCGTCTATAGTGCCATCTCTTCATATTTCGCCAGAAATTACACGGTAAGTATGTCGGAAAACGGTTCTTTTCGGACTGATTATGACCACTACTTTATTTAATTAATAAATCTGAAATGTGCTGTTTGCTACTTTCGTCAATGCAGACCACAGTGGATGCTATTTATCGTACGAACGTTTTCGCACCATTTGACTTCAATCTCCATTAGTACCCAATTTTCAAAAATTATTTGCCTTTTTTTAGATTATTTTTTTCTAAAAATCGCTTTTTCGTCCAGGCACTAAGTAAAACTCCTCCAAACGTTGTGATAATTATCAACCATACGCTCAAGACTAAAATTCAAGACCACCCTGTCACGACACATAGACTTTCGCACAGCCCATTTTTCCGCATCTTGCATTTTGGAAATTGCTTCTAAAATCGCATTCGCCAAAAGCTCAGAATTAGACGGAGGTACAATCCATCCCGTATCTCCGACTATAACAGCCGCATCACCCACATCAGTTGTAACACAAGGTGTCCCACAGGCCATGGCTTCGGACAGGACATTGGGGAAAGCTTCACCAAAGCCGCTCGACAAAATATTAATATCAAGCGCGTTCATAACTCTAGGGATATCGTGACGCCTACCCAACAGCAAAACATTGCCTTTGACATCCTGGTTTTCAATCAAACGACACAGTTCATGGTTATTAATATCCACCTCAGGACCGATGAGTAAACACTGAAAAGATTCATTTTTATGCTTGATCAACCTCAGGGCGTTAATCAAATTGGCATGATCCTTTTGCGGATCGTATCGTGCCACCATGCCAAGTAAAATCGTTCTCTCTGCCCCCATCTCACGCCGAAACTGCGCACGCGCTTCTGAGTCGGGTGCAAATTCCACTATATTATAACCATTTGGAATAATCGTGAATTTTTCCCTGGCATAGCCCAACGCTTGGTGAACTGATGCCGCCTGCACCGAGCAACTGACAATGGCATGCGGTATCCAATGAGATAACCAGGCACACATTCGCGCTACAAGGATCGTTGATCGTGTGGATTTTCCAGGCTCAAGATTGCTGTGGTGTATTCCCCAGCAGACAATGGGAATTCTGGCTAATCGAGCCACTATGCCGCCAATGAAATCGGCGTGATACATCCAAGTTTGCACCACGTCTGGTCGCTCGTTGCGTAACAGCCGCCATAATCGCCAAAGTCCGCTGAGTGTCATGCGCCCGCGAGGCATGTCCAAGCAGTGTACAGTAATACCGGATTCTTCAAGCAGTGCGCCGTATTTTCCGGAATCCATTAGCGAAATAACCGTATGCCTATTTTGCTTGTCATACGTGCAGAGCCGATACAACACAGCCTCTGCGCCGCCGTCAACAAGGCTGGTGGTGATGTGACAGATATTCAAATGCTTACTCCAACTTCTCTAAATAATTGGTCCCATATATCGAGTACCGCCGACAATCTGTAACGATCTAAAATAGATGCTCTGGCCTGATTGCCTAACTCGATACCAAAGTTTTCATCACTCATAATCTTTTCCAGTGCTGTTATCAAGCCGTTTTGATCATCCAATTTAACGAGCATTGCGTATTTCCCGTTGTTGGTAATTTCACGAGGGCCGCTAGGACAATCAAACGTCACGCAAGGTAACCCAACCCCCATCGCTTCAAGCAGGGAATTTGGAAAACCTTCGTACTTCGATGCCATTAAGAACGCATCAGCACCCGCCATAATTTGCCACGGCTCAGTTGTATTTCCTTTCAAGAAAACGCACCCCTGTAAACCTAGATTGCGTATTTGTTCCTCAAGCTCAACTTTTAACGGCCCATCGCCATAAATATGAAGATCCCATTCTTCAAAGCGGGGTACAACCCCTGCAAACGCGTTGATAATTAGATTTACTTGTTTTTGTCGATCAAGTCTCCCTAGGCTTAGCAATATTTTTCGCTGCTTATTGGAACGACTTTTCTTAATAGCAACGACACCATCGGGGAGCGGATTAGCTATAGAGCGAATTTTCTTCAGACCAGGATAAATTTGCATAACTTTCTCTGCCACTACATCTGTTTGAACCGTCAACATATCTGCATACCGATAAGTCAACCAGCAGGCGAATTTCTCTAATTTGGGCTGGGGTTCAATTGATGGGTCATTTCTTTCGCAGATAATTAGAGGTATTCTCAGGAATGCGGAAGCCATAATTGCTGCTACATTTACATTTGGCAAAAACGAAATAACGATGTCAGGTTGTCTTTCTACAATTAGCCTTCTGAGTGCGAGCAGTCGTTGTGCGTGGCTAGACAAGGACTTTTTCTTAATGTTCACGACATCGGCCAAATAAATCAACTCAACTTCATCAGAAATTTTGTAGAAAGGCTCCCCCCCACCAGAAAATGTTGGAATTAAAGAAACCTGATCACCGCGTATAGCCCATGCGTTACAAAGGGTTGTGGCCACGCGCTGTGCGCCGCCAGCCATCAGAGAGCTTGTAAGTAAAATTATTTTCATATACCTTTATGTTCACTAAATATTTTTTTAGATATGTCCTGCTGTGCTCTCACAATCAAGGAAGTCAATGGGTCATATAAACCTTCTCACGATCCACCATGTGGCAATATAAGGCTTCCTAAAGCATAAGTGATAGCTAAAGGGTGACAATTTATTTCAACCAAGCGGCCAAGATTGGGGGAACAAAACACATAAAGCGCCTTGGTAATATTTTGCTTAAAGATAGCATATTACCTGTCTAAAATGTCAAATTGAACGGATTCCTATTTTCGCGGCTACTTAGTTTTTCCACTGCCGCCGCCCAGAAACAAGTGCAAAGGTCATGAGCCAGTATAAAGTGTCAAACATATTATGATTGAAAAAAGCCATGATGAATGTTCCAACAGCCGCAGCTAGTTGAAATCTTGTGTCCTGAAAGTAGTGGCCTCTCCACAAAATAACCAGCAACCAAACCCACAACACAACCCCGACCATACCCTGTTCTGCTGCGATCATAACTAATTGGTTGTGTGCGCCTACCCTATATGGCCAAACATTTGACTGAAAACTCGTGACGCCGGTGCCAGAACCAAAGATAGGATTCTCTAAAAAAATCCTCCAACTTGCTTCTAATACACTAAGTCTTTCTTGCGCACTATCGTCAGCGAGAGATTTCGTCTGAAAAAAATCCAGTCTTCTTAATATATTCGTACTACCGTCATCAAGGTCTTGATGTTCCTGTATATAGCTTCCAAAGACACTAATCAACAGGGGGAGAACTGCAAATACACCCAAGGGGAAAACAAAGCTATACTTGGGTAGTTTTCTTATTATCAGCAAAAAAAGCCAAAACAACATCCATACGAGAATAGGGCCACGAGAAAACGTCACAATGGCGCCAGCACCCGCTAACAAAAGAAGAGGCATACGATATTGTAAGCGCGTGACTGGAATAGCGAGTAAACAGGTGATCAAGATCGCTTCACCCGCCTTGGTTGGATTGATATACATTGCCGCAGCGCGTCCAAGTACCGAGCCTTCTGTAGCAATTGGATAAAAAACTCCCGGATTAGAAAAGTCGATAATGACACATACTGGGACGATAATAGCCAAGATTCGGAAAATACCTTCGTAAGACTCTGTGCGAATGATCGAAGCGGTGAATCCAAACAAAAGAACCAGGATAAAATACTGATCACGAATTATAATTAGATGGGTCGAAGCCTCTGTAGCATTAAGCAGGTCATAGGAATGTACAATAATCTCTGCTAATACCCACACAGAAAATGGCGAGGCCAGATACAATAAAAATTCCCTAAACTTCAATAATAGAAGCGGCGCAACAATTACGGCCAAGGCGTAATACAAATACTTCGGTTCAATACTGGAGTAGATATGGTTGACATAAGTTGCAAGATCTAGATAAATAACACTAAGAACAACAACTATAGCAGCAGTTGAATATATACTAAAAAGCCCTGTCTGCCGCGCTATGGGTTTTCTGATTAATGACATTGCAAAAATAACAGTTGATGGAAGTTAAAATAGACGTATATAGCAATCTTCGCTAACAAGACAGCATCATCAATTAAAATTTTCTGATGCATATGGTATTGTCTGGGATCATAAATTCCTCGGCCCGCACGATATCTGTTCTTGTTCTTTCTTGAATAAAGCGCGGAAATTCAGCGACTCCTTAAATGTATATTCACTTTTGTTCAAGTAATATTCCCTCAAGCAATTCTTTCCATCGGATCTTTATTGCAACATCTAACGCCAATTCGGCGAAATGCCGGCTTATTGAGGTATAGCGACCAACTATAACAATCAAAGCTTACGGCGTTATCTTTGATCGAGGTCAATATTCTCGATCAACTCATTGGAAATTTATCACCTTGTAGCCCAGCCAATACTAATTCTCTGTGGGCTTCACATGCAATAAAGTTCTGTATTGCAAGTGATTGCCTTTTGTTGTATTTGCGTTTTGCTAACATTCCATTAAGTAACCGTCTATCTATCCTTGATAACCATTTTCCAAATGCAGCAAATTGACTTACATATGACAAATAATTATCGGCTGCAAATTGTCGATACTGTTTCTCAATAAATCCCGATTCCAATATTTCGCATGAACGTTGATGGAATGCTGCCAGTATGTCTTCGGCCATTTTATTATCAGCTAACCGAACGCCATTCATTGCCTTGACTATTGGAATATAATCTATCTGAAACGTGTCATGAATATTTACCTTTATTAACAAACTTGTTTGCCAAAATTCACTATCAGAATCGTCAAACAAAAAGTTACCTTGACCATAAACAAGAGTCGAACCATTATATTTTTCATAGCAGCCAATACAATGGCTATGTTGACATATAACCAAATCGGCTCCCTTTTCTGCCATCTTTCTGCAGATCTTCTGGAGATACGGTGATGGATAACGATAATGCTCTTTACCCCCATGAAATAGCACAATAACATAGTCACATTCTGTCTTTAAAGTAACAATATGGTCTAAGCTTTCCAAAGGATCAAAAGGGTTAGCACCTGGAGTATTTTCAGTTGCTATAGTAAACTCATGCTCAGCGCAAGCATATACACCAATCTTCAATCCGTCTCTTTGAAAAACATAAGGTTTATTAGCTTCATTTAAATTATCGCCAGCGCCGATAAACGAAATATCATGGCTATTCAATATATCCTCAGTTGACTTTAGCCCTTGGATTCCTTGATCGAGAATGTGATTGTTCGCCAAAGTGAATAAAGTCGGGTTAAGCACCTTTATCCCTTTCATTGTGCTCGTTGGAGCAATAAGGTTAGGGCCGCACTTGGCAATAGGATCTTCCTTATCAGTGAGAGGGACTTCTAAATTTAATATCTGCATATCAGCCGCGTTCCACAGCGAAAGCAGTTCCTCGCCTAACAGGGTATTGACATCCCCGTTGCTGAACAAATCTATGTTTGATTGTGTTGGTACTAAGTCACCACCGATAATTAATTGCACTTGCTAATTTCTCCTCTTAATTAGTTGGAATTCCCATTGACAATATTGTTTACCTTCTGATGGATAAGTAGGTAGTGCCGTTTTAAATTAAAGTGCGTTGTTAATCAACTGACGTTTTCCAATAATTTCTCAGGCAACGTCAACATTGAACCAAGAATCTCATCATAATTCTCAGGTGAAAACTTATCCATACCATTAGCAGGATAAAACGTCATTTCACCAAAATACACACGCTGGTTAAAATTATAAAAATCCACTCTTACAAAAGGCATATTTTTGGCCAATATCTGCGCATAGTCGCACATTTCTTTAAAACACTCCGGCTTATTAACAACCCCAAAAAACCTGGGATAACTCATTTCAACAGGCAATAAATTCCAATTCAAATCATAAAGATTATTTTTACGCTGTCCATAACGATCAAAATGGACTTCCACGAAATGGGGCTGACCATTAAAACAATAAAATTTATAATCAATTGGGATCTTCCCCTCGTCATTCAAAAGTTCTTCACAAATAATTTTCGGAACAATGTTTTTGTACGGAAACTCTCTTCCATAATAATAATGATTACTAGCCATATACATCTTTAAGGATGCAAAAGCATACCCCCAATCGATATCTTTTTTATTCGTACAAATAATATTTTGCCCACTTCCATGTGTAACTTTTAATACAAATGACTCTGGAAGATCATTCAAAATGATATCTTCAACACTGTCATAAGCACCATACAATCTAGTTAAAACACGATCACCAATACGATCTTTCACATAATCGCGAACTTTATATTTATCCGCACAAGTCGTTAATATGTCATCTTTCCAATTAAGTTTAAGCCACTGTAGTTTTTCATTAAAGCTCACAGGGTTGATTAAATTCAATTCTTTGCCAAGCTCTCTCTTATACTGCCACTTTACATAAACATCATCCGGAATAAAGCGGGCAACTAATTGAAAAAATTTTAATCTTAAAGAGATAAGAAACAAATGAAACATCTTATAATTTCTTATGCTCCTTTTTAATCGATCTAACATAATAAACCTTAATCATTTCCAACTGTGGGCTCTCATTTCTTGTCTATAACAAGGGGAAAGCATGAAAAATTTGATCTTAAAGACTTTACCTGCGTCTTTAAAACAAAACCTGCAGCGAGTAGAAGCCTTTTACAATTTGTATTCACTTTTGTTCAAGTAATATTTCCTCAAATAATTTCTCCCACATTTCCGTAATTCTTTCCATCGAAAATCTTTCTTTCACCTCAACCGCTCGATCGGCAAAACGTTGTCTTGTTAAGGCATCACTCATCAAACGATCTAAATTTGCAGTCAATTCAGTAACATTACCAGGTGACACCAACAAGCCATCAAGTTCATGACGTATGATGTCACGAGGCCCAGTATCACAATCAAAACTAACTGCCGCAAGTCCGTACGACATGGCTTCGACTAGAGTCATTGGGAACCCTTCACTACGGGAACTCATCACATAAAGATCAGCACTTTCGTACCATTCGCCTATGTTGCCAGCTAATCCAGGGAGAAAAACCCGGTGCTCTATACCTGTCTCTTGCAATTGTTTTTCTAGCGTTGTGCGCAATGGACCTTCGCCAAGTATTACCAGATCCCAGTCGGGGTGCTTGTCTACAAGGATAGAAAACGCCTCAATCAGCCAATCGAATCCTTTTATCAGACTCAAACGTCCAACTGCAAGTAATAATTTCCTTTCGGATTGGTACATTTCACTTGGCCTAATTTTAGGCTCTTGCTCCGATAAAGGCCAAGTAACGGCATTCGGAATTACCGAAACCTTTTGGGCAGTAGTATTTGTTTTGATCCAGCCTTTACCCTCACTGGTCAAGGCCGCTACAGCATTTAAAAGACCGTAGGTACGACAGCGTAAAGTTTCCCAAATATAACCCAACGGCGATTGTGGAGGGTAAGCATGTTCAGAGCCTATGGTTTTTGTACAAGATAAGCCAAAACCTGCCAGAGCCAATATTATATTGGTTGTAGTCATCATTCCCAGAGCAATATCGGGTTGGTTCTGACGTAAGACTCGTCGTATTGCGACCACGCGACGAATGCTTTGCCACAATCCCGCCAATACACCGGTACTTTCTTTAGTCAATTCCAGCGCAATGCGCTTGATTGCCGGATGCAATTCATAAAAATCTTGATTTTGCGACGACAGGGTAACAATAGTGATCTCCCATCCCTTGGTGGCCCAGTAGTTGGCGAGGTTGGCCGCAACGCGCTCGGCGCCGCCACCGCCTATGGAGTAGATAAAGATAAATAGACGCATTCTGAATTTATCCCGTTGTATCACGTTTTTTTAATAACATGGTAGCAAACCAATAAAGCTGAAAAAATGAAACCATATACATGATGCCCGTGGCTAGAATGACGCCGTTGATGCCCATTATCGGTACTAATACAAAGTTCGCTCCGGTCTTGACCAGCAGGCTAGTGCCACCGTTTATGGCTATCAGGTTATGCTTCCCATGACTCGCCAGGAGTGCGACCAGAGCCAGGGCAGGAAAAAAAAATGGTATCTGCGCCAACCCATATCGAAAAACTTCGGTCACAGCTTCAGTATTCCGGGCAGTAAATGCACCTCGCTCGAAGAGCAGTTTCACTATCCAAGGCCCTAGCCACCAGCTGATAAGCAGAGTAACTACACCAAACACCATCATTAGTCGTATCCAAAACATGGCGACACCATATAATTGCTCTCCTCCTTGCGATTTTATTCGGGAAAAAACAGGTAGCGTGGCTCGTGAAATAGCCGTGGCACCTAGTCCAAGAATCAACGCCAAAATACGATTAGCATAACTAATGGTAGCAATGGCGCCGGTGTCCAAGTGAGCCGCGAAAAACTGATCGATAATGACGATGAAACTTATCAGGGTCTGACCTACCATCATAATACCAAACCCCTGCCAAAATGGTGGCCATTGCGGTGAGCGGCTAGTAAATCGTGGCATTTCTATTTCACCTCTCCACGCCAAAGGGGCTGCAAGGCTGAAAACGTGACAAATAAATCCGGCTAATGTACCCCATATCAAAGGTGTAATTCCATCAGCAGGTAAGATGAATAAGACCACCAAAATACCCAGAGCAGGCACACCTTCCAGCAGGGAATTAGAGTACCGTCCTGAGGACATTATCCATGCAGAAAAAAGGCCCGCTAATATGCCCAAGGGTGCCAGTGCAACCATGTCAGGTATTATATCGGTAGCAATGCTTATAGTAGATATTGAAAGTCCCACCCATGATGAGCGGAGCAGTATTGGTAAACCAAACCATAGAATGAGAGCCAAATCACACCCCAAAACCAGAGCAAAAGCAAAAAGCTCCGCTCTAAATCGTGGGAGCTCGGTTGATGCCGACTGTCGAATACGAGCCGCGAGTGGCAACAGTACAATAGTAAGGACGCCAGACCAGACGCTGACGGGCCAATTTATTAAATTGTAGATAAAAAGATAGGCATCTACTTGGTCGCTGATACCATACCGATAAGCAATTGTCATTTCCTTGGCAGCGCTGACAAGTTTGCCAAGGAAAACAAATAATGCAACCCAAGCCATGCCTCGAGCTATTGCATGGTGATCTGAATGTGCATTGCTAATGCGCTTACGGATTACGCCAAACACCTTCATGTGCGAAAACAGGCTGGCATCAAGATTGTCCGATATAGTCGGTTATGCCCTTGTCGCATGGGCAACAAAAGACGCAATTGAGCACAAGATAAATTACCCCGAGTAATGGATGATGACACATTACTACAATAATTTTTGCCGACGTATTGGTTTAACAAATGATAGGTGAGGGCTTTCATTTAATGCAGATTTTTATTATTGGGGTATATCGTCAGGTTGTTAAGTCGAAAGATTTCTTTTGTTTTTATGATAAAAAATTATCGATTTAGTACACGCCGTTACAATATACGTGACCTTGAGGAGTATAGCTCTTTTGATTTTCTTATAATATAGAGATATTGGCTTCTCCTTGGTTTCGGAAGCTTCTTTTCATTTATCCGGTCTTGAAAGCGCTGTCTTAATAGAGTCGCCCGAAGAAATGTATTACTAATATCAACTTTTTCAATTTCTTGCTGAGTGGGTATATACCTCCTATCAACTCCAGATCGCCTGTCAACTTCTGTTATTTGATTTTCGACGCGCCTCTCAAATACTCTTGTGTGGCTAAGATAGCGACATATTTTAATTACCGTCCAAGCGTGATTAACCAGCCAGTAATGACTCGCAAAAAGCACTATAAAACAACCAAATAATACTGGCTCTGGAACTTTGAAAAAGAGACTAGCCGTTATTCCAGTGAATGATAAACCGAGAGAAAAAGTTAGTATTATACTCAGCGTTTGATTGATGCTGTAACCCGCTACGTGAAAAACATGATGTAAATGTTCTCGATCCGGATTAAAGGGCGATCGCCCTTTTTTAATACGGCGCAACATAATACAAACAGAGTCAAATAGAGGAAGTGCCATAATCCATAATGCTGTTGTCGGCGAGATCAGGTCTTTTTCACCCTGTGACGCATCGATTAACAGCCAGCAAACGGTAAAACCAAACAGAGTGCTTCCGGTATCGCCCAAAAATATTTTAGCACTCGATCTGCCGAAAATACGTAAATTAAATAACAAGAAAGCCAATATCGAAGCAATAAAAATAAGGCAAAATTTAAAAAGCATCTCATCCTGAAAGATCCAGGATACTATAGCAATTGAAGTAATTGAGACGAGAGTTAAGCTTCCTGCCAAGCCATCGATTCCATCGATCATATTGAAAGCATTAATACCGCCGACAACTGCAAATAGTGTAAAAGCCGTTGCAGCGTAGTTGCCAAGGTGGATATTACCCAAGCCTAACAAATCTCCTAAATCAATTATTTTTATATGCGCAAATTCGGACATAATTAATACGGCTGCAATTTGAGCAATGAGTCTGATCCGGACGCTAAGGCCTTTGTAATCATCGATGAGACCCACGCAAACCAATATCGTGATAGCGGCGATAAAGGCTGTTTGATTGGGAAGGATATTATTAAAAAATAGTGTTCCCAAGATAGCAAAATAAATTGCCAGTCCACCAATAAGAGGAGTGTGCTTTTTATGTTGCTTTCGGTGACAAGGTTTATCCGTTAAGCCAAACTTTAAGGCACAGGGATATAAAGCGACTATAAAGAAAACTGTAGCTAGCAGGGGTGTTAAAAAGAAATTTAAAATCATAAATGCGGTTTCTTAATATCGTTAGCTTAAAAGCCCGTTATTTTTACTTGCATGGTAACTCTCCTGCTCAATCAACCCATTAAAAATTTTTATTTAGCGAACAATAACAGTAAGCATAGTCAAAATTTAATAAAACTAGAGCGCTTGTCGTCGATTAAATCGAGGAGAATTAATAGCCTGAATGGCAAAAAAAGAAAATGCCCTAAAAATAATGATAAAATTGAGTTTTAAATCATCAGTGTGCTAGCATGGTGCAGTCTACATTATCACAGACATGGCTGAATATACAAAGCTCATTATTTCCTCGGTTAACAGAAAGCTGGGTGAACTGCCCAAGAAACAATAGCATTGTGGCTGATACAACGGACAGAATTATGCCATGATTTTTATAAAAACCAAGGAATGCCGGTATGGCAAACCAAAAATAAAGTATACGTGTCTACGCCTCTCAAAAAACGACTCATAGAGTATTATTAATAGCTTAGCCCATTCGCTGGCCGGTAATTTTGCAAGCGGCTAAAAAAAATTATATCAGTATAGTAATTTTTTAAAACTACCCTATACTCTCTAGGGATTATTGGGTGACCAATTATGCTCCCACTCTTTTTGTAACTTATTCCAACCAACCATAGAAGAATCACAAGATTATGACAGCCTTTACCTACCGATTTAGGACATTGGCCAGCCTGGGCCTACCCTTGTTAACTTGGCTACTATTGTTGTCTACGGACGCAGTCAGTAAACCACGTGCGGCAGTGAACGAACAG
>Ga0105047_10016240_pt1 | contig 11675 bp, 9 predicted proteins | sample MAT04_FD_78384 | JGI IMG/M metagenome (GOLD analysis project Ga0105047, IMG submission 78384) | Freshwater microbial communities from Lake Fryxell liftoff mats and glacier meltwater in Antarctica - MAT-04 (megahit assembly) | ecosystem: Environmental > Aquatic > Freshwater > Ice > Liftoff... | reverse complement strand
GGCGAACGCCCCTTCGCCCACATCAAACACCACTTCGGCGCAAGATCGTTCCTGCTCCGCAGCCTGAAAAAAGTCCGCCTCGAAAGCTCGGGACCGACGTTGTCCGGGCCTCACACATACTCCTGCGTCGTCGGCTTGATGACTAACTCGGCGACATGGGCACGCGGTGGGAGGGCGGCGATGGCGACGAGGACGGAGGCGATGTCTTCGGGTTGGAGGATTTTCGCGCGGTGTTCGACGCTGACGGGGACGGGGCGGGCGTCGAGGATCGGGGTCTCGACTTCGCCGGGGTAGACGTTGGTGATGCGGATGCCGTTGTTTTTTTCTTCCACGGCGACGGTCGTCCCGAGGGCGGTCATCGCAAACTTCGAGGCACTGTACGCCACACCGCCCAGGATGCTCGCTCGTATCCCCGCCACCGACGAGACGTTAATGATCAGGCCGTCCTTCCGCTCTCGCATCTGCGGCAGCACGAAATGCATCGCGTTGAAGGCTCCGGTCGCATTGACCAGCAGCAGCTTGTCCCAGTCCGCCGGGTCCAGCACGTTCATCGCCCGCTTCGGAATGTTGATCCCGGCACAGTGAACCAGGATGTCGATCCGGCCCAGCTGCTGCGTCGCCCATGCGATTAGCTCACGGGCTTGGTCCCGGTCGGCGACATCGCTCGCGTGGCAGAGGATCGCCGGTTGACCCCCGTATTTGGCAGCTGTCTCGCCGAGCTTTTCGATCCGCCGGCCCGAGATGGCGACCTGGGCTCCGGCCTGGGCAAATGCGAGGGCCACTCCGGCCCCGATGCCCGTTCCGCCGCCGATGATGAGAGCTGTCTTGCCGTGAAGTGACATAGGTGTTGCCAGGAGATGAATGAAGGATGGATGTCTGTCGATTGGGCCGAACTGGGAGGACGAAGCTCCGGCTGCAAACACAGTCGGACCTCAATCGTGGGGCAGGTTTTCGAAGTGCCCCCACTGCGCAAAGCACAACGCGTCGCGACTTCCGCCCCTTCACCCGCGTGATCCAGCTGCTCGACAGCGAGCGCCGGACGTGAGTCCGTCGTGTTCGCAGGCCGTGAACATTTGAGCAATCGTGCGAGACGAAGCCGATCTGAGGGTCTCTTCAGCAACTGAAGTGCGGGTTGGAAATCGACACTCCGAAAGCACGACGGACTTACGTCCGGCGCTGGCTGTCGACCTGGCTTCGTGGTCACCACCGAATCGGAGCGAGCCAGCCTCTGGCCAGCGACACCCCCACCCCGACGACGATCACAAAGAATCCCGTGATGATCCACCGAGCTGTTCCCGGCCCGACGGCCTCGACCAGAAACCGCCCCTTGGGGGTCTCCGTCAGCAACCAGTTCCGATGCCACAGCCCAGCAGCGCCCGTCAGAGCGGTTCCGATTCCGACGAAGAGAGATTCCTTTGACATGGCGGGATTCTATCGGGGGGAGGAGCGGTCAGCTATCAGCGTTCAGCGGGGGAAGTTTTCAGTGGTCAGTTTTCAGTCGTCAGTGATGAGCCGTTCCCCCCCCCCTTGTCACTTGTCACTTGGCCCTTGTCACTTGGCCCTTGTCACTTGGCCCTTGTCACTTGGCCCTTCCTCCGTGAATCGATACAAACTCCTCATCAGCCTTCTCCCTCATTCTTGGCCTCACCCATGCTCCCGATTGTCCAAATTTCGCTCGACCTGACCAACATTGACGAAGCTCTGGAAACCGCTCACATGGCGATGCGGGCGGGGGTTGACTGGCTTGAGGCGGGAACACCGTTGATTCTGGCTGAGGGGCTGCACGGCATTCGGGCCTTGCGGAGGGCGTTTCCGAACACGCCGATCGTGGCCGACTTGAAGACGATGGATGGCGGGTATCTCGAAGCGGAAATGATGGCCAAGGCTGGGGCCACGCATGTCGTGGTGATGGAGCGTTCGCATCCCGAGACGATCAAGTGCGTCGTCAAAGCGGGACGCGACCACGGCGTAAAAGTGATGGGCGACAACCTCGGTGCCCCCTGCATGATCGAGTCAGCCAAGCGGCTGGAGGACCTCGGCTGTGACTTCGTGATTCACCACATCGGCTACGACGAACGCCGTGGCATCGTCGCCGCCGGTGGCCGTCAGCCGAGTCCGCTGGACCAGCTGCGCGAGGTGGTGCAAGCCGTCAGCATTCCCGTGCAAGCGGTCGGCGGGTTGACCCTCGAACAAGCCATCCGCACCCCCGAATATGGTGCCCCGCTGGTCGTCCTCGGTGCCCCCCTGACCATCGACGCCGACGCCTTCAAGACTGCCAGTGGAAACCTGGAAGAGTCGCTACGGATGATCTGCGAGAAGGTGCATGCGTTCGGGGATGTGAAGGTGGGGAAGAGGTAGAGTCCCAGTGATTCTTCACGCAGAGCGAAAGACGACAGTCTTGCGATCAGCCGGAGTCGCTTACTCCTCCGGCGGCTTCTTGCGGCCTCGACGGCCTTTGCCTTTGGGGGGGCCGTCGGGATGGCGGGTGCGGCTGCGGCGGGGCCAGTTTTTGAGTTGCTTTTGGAACTCGTCTTTGGTCAGCGAGACTGCCGACATCGCCAGTTCGGCATCGGCTGCGGGGCGGCCCCCTTCGTCGGGTTCGACGACATCGTAGACTTCTTTTTCGAGTTGACGCAACCAGGGCGGGATGTCGACGCCGGAGCCCCAGGAATCGGTCAGGTAGACATCGACCTCGCGGCGCAGCTCGACGAAGGCGATCGATTCAACACCGGCTCGGGAATCCTGCACGGCCTTGTCGACGAGTGCCAAGATGCGGTTGACGGCCAGTGGCTTGATGAAGCGTTGGTTGAGGTGGTCGGCGATCGTCGGCATCCGCATACCGTAAGCCCGCTGCAGTCCCGACAGGTCTTGCAGGTGGCGGGCGGCGAGGTCAGTCGTTTGTGCCTCGTAGGTGCCTTCCCATAATCTCGCCGCTTCAGTCTCTTGCAGTCGCGTCAGCATCTCATGCACGAGCGTGATCGGGGACATACTCCACGAGTCGCGATCGTACCGGGCCTCGAGCCGCAGAAAGTCGAGCAGGCAGTAGAACATGTTCCCATAGTCGGACTGCGTGGTGGTCGTGTTGTATTCCAGGAACCGATCGAACTTGTCGACCACGATCGAATAGATCGTCTCCAGGCACCACTCGCACTGCTCCCGGTCGATTTCCCCGGTGTCGAGATCTTCGAGCATCTTCATCGGCTTCAGCGGGTCTTGCTGCTCTTCCAGATAGTCGAGATACCAGTCGATCCCCTGATGCAGGATCGCCCGCACGTTGCCGAGTGTCAGCTGGCTGGCGTGCAGCAGATCGCCGCCGTACTCGCGGATGAATTCGGCCAGATCGAGCCAGTCGTCGTTGTCCCGCAGTCCGTCGACCGATGAGATCCGCATCGTACGGCTGTGATCGAGCCACAGATCCTGGAACGGTTCGACGATATCTCCAATCGCGTCGATGAGGATTTCGGTGCGCGTCTCTTCATCGCCCCAGGTGCGGGCCGACTTAATGACCTCTTCGAGAACATTCCGCAGTGCGAGGTCAAACAGCCGGTCGAACTCCGTGATCGCCTGGCCATCGGGTCGCCAGCGGCGTTCCATTTGAAAGGCGGTTTGCAGCACCCGCCAAGTCTCATACAACAGCCCCATGCGCGGCAGTTCCCGGAGCAGGAACCGCACCACCGACTGCATCATCTGTGCGCGGAGAATCGGAGCGGGCTTGCCGCCGTTATCCAGCGGGACATAGAGCAGCGCGTGCTTCGACATCCACTCCAGCACCGTCGGCAGCGACTTCCGCACCGTCTCAAGATCGCGCCGCACCACTGCGCGAATCAGCGTCGACAGCTCGGGATCGTCTTCGGCTCGTCCGCCGGTTGAGGGGTCTTCCGGCAGGCAACCCGACAACAGACGATCCGCATTCCGCAGGCAGATCAACGTGTTGATCACCTGATGCAGCATGTAGAACTTCACTTGCAGCTGGATGTCGTACTCGACGTTCGCGTCGTGTTCGCCGGAGGATTCGGCGATCTCATGATCCCAGATGGCCTCCATCAATTCGGCCAGATCGACCTGCCAGCGCTGAGCCTGCGTCCGCCAATCCCGCACCCCTTGCAGCGTCTGCTCCAGGATGGGTGTGACCGGCGTCTCTCGATGGAGGTGCAAATCAGCGGCCAATCGCACGGCGGCCATCTGCCACAGCTGTCCGACGGCATTGATGAATTTGAGCCGCGGTTCCATGTCGCGGTTGATGACTTCGAACTCGGTGTTGCGGAAGCCGAAGTCGTTTTCGAGGGTGTTGCCCCAGTTGCCGTCGTCAGTCGTGTCCTTATAAGTGACTTCTTCGTAGGCGGCTCCGAAGACATCGTCTTCGTCCTTTTCCTCCTCGCCTTCTTTGGCTTCGTCTTTGAGTGGGTCATCGCGCATGGCCCGCTGCGCCCGCTCGACGGCACCTTCCATGCGGGGGACCGACCACATCTCATCGGCGTTGGATTCGAGGAAGGCGAACATGCGACGCAGGAGGTTGGCGCGCTCATCCTGGGTCATCGTGACGGCCGGACCCGCGATCAATTTCATCCAGCGAATCAGCATCGCAAAGAGCGAATGCTTGGGGGACTCGAACCCGACTTCACTCGACTGGCTGAGCCACTGCATCAGGAGCGCGAGCGAGGCGACCAAGTCTTTGCGGTACAGCAGCGCGTCGACAACCAGGGCGTACGCCTGGGCCGATTCGAACTGCTCGACATGCTGTCGCCAGAAGCCGACATCCCCCGCCGCCTCTCCGGCCAGCCGCCATTCGATGAGAGTTTCGGAGACATGCGTGGCCGCTTCGAGGCTGTCCTCGCCCGAGACCTTGGGCAGGTCTTCCACGGTGGTACTGGCGAAGCGATCCCACCACCCGGCGACCTTCCGGTACTCGACCAAGATGCGTTCGCGAGCGGCTCCGTTCCCTTGTGCAGCGGCTTCACTGAGCACGCGCGAGAAGGCCCCGAAGGTGTCCTCGATTAGCTCGATCAAGACTTCGACCCGGTTGTCGGGGATCGTGTCTTCTCGCGAAGTGAAGAGCGGGAACTGACCTTGAAAGCCCAGAATATCCCAGGGATCGACGAGTGCCCCGCACTGGATGCCCCGCTGGAACAAATCATACACCCCCATCACAAGATCGACGGCCTCGGGCAGTTTATTCAAGTTCAACGCATGGTGAGCCAGCCCGATGCGGCACTGAATCTCGCATTCGAAGCGGATCGAAGCCGCGGGGATGGCGTCGGCTTGGGCACGGGCGGCCTCGGGGTAACCCATCTTGGCATAGAGGTACGCAATCTCGCGGAACTGAATCTGCCGGGCTCCATACCCGGCCAGATGCATGTTCAGGAATTGCCGAATGTGGCCGAACGGCTGTTGAGTGCGCTGCTCTTCTCGCTTCAGCCGCTTGGCTCGCGGGCCGTCGACCTGCTGCATCAGACGTTGGTAGAACGCATCGCGCCGCCGAGCCACAACAGGTAACAGCGAAGTGAGCGTGACCGTTGAGTCATGGACCCCCGGTCCCGATCCACTGATTGAAGAGGCCATTAACATCGTGCCGCACAAGGCCGCTGCGGCGTCAAAGAGTCGTTCCGCGCGGGGCGTCCGCGACTTGGGGTCTTCAATCCAGAGGAGCAGGGCATCGAGGATGATCCGGCGGAGGACCACTCGGCGGTAGTGCCCCTTGGTATCGATGCGGTGCGGGTCCCACTCGCCGAACATGTAGTTCGTCCGCTTGTTGACCGGATGCAGATGGTCATGCGATCGCATATCGATCGCCAGTTCTTCCATCTCATCGAGGTCGAAGTGAGCTTCCAGCAGCAAGTCTTTCGGGGCTTGCTTGAGGAACTCCATCGTCGAAGTAATCAAGTCGCGGTACGGGCCGACAGCTGCGCCGACGCCTTCCATGTAGATCGGCAGCGGCCGGAATCGCTCGTGGCCATAGATCTCCATCCGCAGTCCGCTTTCGAGGACTGGGATCGGGCGGTAGCCGACGAAATCGTTGACTGACTTGAGCGCCTCGCGAATGATCCGGTCCTGGTCGTCCCACGGAGCCCCTTGCGCGAGGACGGCTTCGAAGAAGACTCCCATCAGCAGCGGCTGTTCGTAATCGAGCGGGGTGAGATGAAACAGCAGGTCGGCCTGATGCTCGCGGTAAGCGGCCAGCAGATGAGTCAGCGTCAGCGGGATGACATGGCGAGCCTGCTGGATATCTTGAAAGACGGGGGTGGTGCCTTGGACCTTCTCCAGCTCCTCAGTCAACAACGTTCCCAGCGCCGCGACGGGGGCCGTGCGATCGAGCTTCATCCAGATGCGGTTGAGATTCGCCAGAAACCGAGGGTCCCGGCGGCCTCCCGAAAAATTGAGATGCGCCAGGATGTCGCGTACCGCCACGAAATCGTCAGCATCCAGCTTGGCAGGGGGCGGCGTGTTCTTCCGTGAGGCCATGAAGGAGAAGCTTTCCCAAGCGACAGAGGCGGAGTTCCATCAGCTCGGGCCGAATTCGCGGTGCGAAAGGGGCCCGACAGCTATCGCACTATTGTGATGAGCAGGGGATACGGACGTAAAGGGAGAGGGGGGAGGTCGCCGTCGGCTATCAGCTATCAGCTATCAGCTATCAGCTATCAGCCAAGAAGAGGAACAGCTTGGTTGATCGCCGTTTGAACGAATCCGGATTTCTGACTGAAGACTGAAAACTTCTGGCTGATGGCTGATGGCTGATCGCTGATCGCTCTTTCTCACCAGATTCTGTGATGCCGAACCTTCGGAATGTCGATAATTACAATATCGAGGTCGGAACTGAGAAATGTCTCAAGTTCGCTCGGTCCACCAATGCAAGATGCCGCGTTCGCTCCTCAGATGAGGGACTCGTTTGACGGGTCAGAACGCGTAACGATCCAACCAGGATGGTTGTGGGGAGCGATCATGCAACCTTTCAACCGGATCGATGTTGTTGTTTCCCAGGGTGTGGCTGCGACGGGCGAATTCGCCCTCACGGAACACATGTTGCCCTCTTCTCGCGTCTCGGGTTATGATTCCACCGCTTCGGCCCGGGGTTCAGTCACAGCTGCCCGTGCCAATGGGATGGATCCTGTGGAACGTGAGGCGGCCATGGAAGTGACTGGAGCTGGGTTTGTCGGTGGTGCGGGTGGAGTTCGCCCGGTGCAGTTCACGGGAGTTCCCAGTGCGGCACCGGGAGTCGACCCGCTGCATGCACCGCAGGACGAGGTGTTTATCTCGCCCGCCGCTCGCTTGCTGCAAAACCAGGATGTCGGAGCCGCCTCGCGGGCCGAACGTCTGGCAGAAATCCGCGCTCAGATTTCGCAGGGTGTGTACGACACGCCGGAGAAGCTGGCCTTGGCGGTTGATCGTCTGGTTCAGGATTTGAATCGGCGGTAGGGGGGTTGAGCGTTAAGTGTTGAGAGACAGAGAGATCGTTGATTCGACCGTGGCCATTTCTGGTTGAAAGCCCCTCACCCCCTCAAGACGCCTTCGTCCGAGCCTCAAGGGCGAGTTCGATTTCCCGCCGGACATCGCGGAGATTGACGGGCTGGTAGAGGATACGGGCTCGTCCGGGGGGAACGCTGATTTCGCGGGCCAAGTGTTTTTGAGTCTCAGCCAGAACGACCACTCCTGCCATTTTCGAATCACGCCCCGTTCGGATGGCCTGCGTGAAGAACTCGGCAACGCCGTCGCCGACGGTTTCTCCCAAGACCAGCAAACATTCTGGAGGTTGTTCCGAGATGCGTTTCAAGGCTCTTTGCGGGTCGCTGATGATGACGACATGAAAGCCGCGTGAGGCCAGGTAGTCTCGAAAAAAGTCCTGGTGCTTGGGGCGGCTCTCGAGGCAGAGGACGGTCGGCTTGCCGGACTCTTCCCGGATGGCGGGGCCGGCCAGGGTTTGGATCGCTCGCTGCACGTCTCCGAGGACTTCCGTGGGAGTTTGGTAACGCTGGAGTGGATCGATGGCCATTAACCGGTTGACGATCGACGCCACCGGTCGCGGGAGGGCTGGGTCAATCGTCTCGATGGGAGGCACGTCCCGGTAGCGATGGAATGATTTGCGCTCATCGCGATCTCGCGTGCGAGCGTAGGGCGGCTGGCCGGACAGCAGCTCGAACAAAATCCCACCGACAAAGTATAGATCGCTGCGCGGGTCGTTTCGCGGGGCTCCTGTGTTCTTCTCCAGTGTCGAATACTCCAAAGCGTTTTGGAGTGCTCCTCCTCCTGCCCTGGAAATCATGGAATCATCCGCAGCCAAGCCAAAGTCGATCAGCTTGGCGACTCCCGTACTGCTCATCAAGACATTCGTCATTTTCAAATCGCGGTGGGTGATCCCCTGCCGCAGGGCATAATCGAGCCCTTTGAGGATGTCGACAGCTAGCCGTAAGGTCTCCGGCGGAGCAAATTTCTTACGAATCTTGAGGAAGTCCCGCAGGTTGCCGCCTTCGACAAACTCCATCAGCAGAAAATGGTACTTGCCATCGGAACCGACATCGTAAATCGGCACAATGTTTGGGTGCTGGAGCCGCTTGCCGATTTCCCCTTCGCGGCGAAACAGGCTCACAAAATCGGGATCGGAAGCCCATCGATCGCGCAGGACCTTGATCCCCAGCTGTTTCCCGTTAGTGACGCTCGCGCCCCGATAGAAACGGGCGAAGCTGCCAGAGGCGACGCGGTACATGAGCTTACAATCGCCCAAGACCAATCCGTCCGTATCACCGACGCGTAATCGATCGATCTGAAAGCCCGTCAAAATCTGCTGTTTTTCGAGCTGATCGACAAACTCTTCGGACGATCCGGAGGCAATCTGAGCCCGCACTCCGTGGACAATCTCGGGCGCCGCCAGACGCAGCCGGACGATCTGATCAACAAGCTGATCGAGTAAGGGAAGCGGCATCGGAGAAGAATCAGGGCCGACGGTCAAAAAGAATCAGCCCGAGGGTGGCCATGACAACGCGCTAAGAGTGACCCCTCCTCACGCCGAACAATATCCGCGCCCTCAACGGTCGCCGCAGAACTTGTCCAATTGTATGGTAACAGTGAAGATTCGACCGTCAACGGGGGACACAGTTCGCGATCGCGGGAGAAGAAGACGCGGCGTTTGAAAGGAGCGGTTCGACGGGAATATCCGCTTTGGGCGACTGTCCGGTCGGCTGAGAAACGGGGGCTGGGCGTAAGCGAGCAGACCGCTGCCAACGCAAATAGCTGGAAAGTGTCGGCTGCCCCCAAACTGCCGAGGAGCGGCCTGCGGTCGAGATCGTCTCTGCGACTCCCGCTTCGACCTGTTCCAAGACTCGTTGGACTCCCGACAAATTGCCATAAGTCATCCGGCGCTGAATCGTGAGATGCGACTCCCGACTTTCGTCGTAATTCGCAGAGAAATAACCGTAGACCGGCCCAGTATCGATCCCGCGATCAATCTTCAGTAACGTCATCCCGACTCGTTCCAAGTCGCCGTTGACCAAGGCCCAAAAGCATCCATGAGCATTGCGATACTCGGGACAGATTCCCGGATGCATCACAAAGGTCCCCAAGCGGGCCTGCTCGAACACCGCGGGCTTTAGAATATGTTTGCAGCACGCCAGCATCACGTCGGGCTGGCACGATTGGATGAAGGCCTGCACGTCAGGACCATTGGGTGTGGTGGTCTCCAAAATGCGGGGTTCTTGCCGCAGTGGTGGGTAAACCGAGCCGAGGGATTCGCGAATCCCCTCTTCAAATTTGCGATCAGCAGCGGCGTATCGAAATCGGTGGAAGAGTCGGTACGCCAACAGATCGAGGGTCCCGAGCAGACCATCCCGCTTGATGCTTCGCGTCAGCTTTTTCCAGCGGTGACTGCTCTGATCGCGAATCACGACGATCCCCACCATGTCGCTGAAACTGTTCAGCCAGCGGGGCATGATCTCCCGTACGAGAGACGCGTCATGTTGGCAAATGAGGACGGAACGCATGGGGGGAGTACTTCAAAGTTCAACTTGAGGGCAGTACTCCCCAAAGGTACGAGCGTTCCAGGCTGCTTGAATTCAAGAACCGCCGAACTGAGTTCGATTTCATTTCAGTCTCCCTGCCAAAAGGAGAGGAAATCGGTTGTGCCGGTTTTGCTGCCGCGGATAAAAGAACGTTTCTGAATGAGTCGGTCAGACAATCCTGTCTGACCCCGGCCCCGGCGAAACAGTGCCCCACTTGCCAAGAGCCTTGGCTTGAGATTCCTGCTGCACTCGATTTTCAAGCCCGGCTGACTGCTCGGACCGCCGAACGGGACAGGCAGGATTGCCTGTCCGACTTTGGGAGAGACGTTGCCAAGGGCGTCTCGAACTCCAATTCTGATAATGTTCCAAGTGGGCCGCGCGGCTGCCCAAATTCCAGCCTGCGATTACTTCGGCTTTGAATCGCCGGTCCGAGGCTTCGATCCCGTCAACAATTGCGACGGGGAGATCCGCAGTCGATCCTGGTTCTTCTCGATCTTCCGCCTCAGGTCTTTCAGGATCTTTCCTTCGGACCCATGCAGAATACTGTTGACTGTTGATCGAGAGCTGTCCCCAATCTCCTCGGCGGCCCATCCACCGACGAGACCGATTTGGCGGGCGTCAATATCGGTCACCTTCAGTTGCAAATCCTGGACGATAGGGACCAGTTGGATCGAAGGGAGTAATTCCCCCGCCTGCTGCTCGGAGGTCAAGTCGATCGAGCAGTCAACCACAGCTGCGATGGTGACATCGGCTTCGACCTGGCCATTCAGACCCTTGACGCCGTACAGCCAGTGTGCGAATTCCGTTGTCACCCTTGATCGCATCACCACTTGCATCGTGAAGGTGAGTGCCCCGTCAGGGGGACGCTGGATGTTCCGGAACTCGATCTGCAGGGTCTCATTGGGCTTCAGCATCGAGATTGTCTGACGCTGCCAGAGCCCGTGATTGACCTGCTTGGTCTTCGGACGCATCGAGATTCGCCCATGACGGGTCTTGATCTCATATCGAGACAGCACTGCAGTCGTGTGGCCCCAGTGCTTGTCTTGGACTGATTTCTCGGGCATCGAAGAGATCACGGTCGCCCGAATGATTTCCGCCCATGCATCCGCTCCGAGACTTGGGGAAGGAGAAGTCCCGGTCGCATCAGCCACTTGGATCGGCTCATCACGGACCGGTTCCTGGCCCATCGTGCCGCTCGACATCCAACATAGAATCAGCGGTCCACACAAAAACACCGGGGGCAGCCGCATGAGATTCTCCTTGCGACGCCCCCCGTCTGTGGGTTGCCGGGCGTATCGCCCCACTGGTGTTTCGTACGACAGTCTTCATCTCCGTCGCCATGGCCGAGATGCTACGAAGCGTGCTTGTTCAACATGGCAGTCAGCTTGTCCTTGGACTGGGCGCCCTGAATCGTTTCCACGAGTTGGCCACCCTTGAAGACCATCAGCGTCGGGATCGCATTGACGCGATACTTCACAGGCAGTTGGCGATTCTGGTCGATGTTAACCTTGCCAATTTTGACCTTGCCGGAGAACTCTGTCGCCAAGGCATCAATCGTCGGTGAGAGCTGCATACAAGGCCCACACCAAGTGGCCCAAAAGTCGACCAGCACAGGGATGGCGCTGGCGGTGACCTCCGCTTCGAAATTGGCATCGGTGATCTCTACGACGTTGGCTGCGGCCATCTGATTTT
>Ga0105047_10016238_pt1 | contig 11676 bp, 6 predicted proteins | sample MAT04_FD_78384 | JGI IMG/M metagenome (GOLD analysis project Ga0105047, IMG submission 78384) | Freshwater microbial communities from Lake Fryxell liftoff mats and glacier meltwater in Antarctica - MAT-04 (megahit assembly) | ecosystem: Environmental > Aquatic > Freshwater > Ice > Liftoff... | reverse complement strand
GATGATGTCATCACCACGTTCGACAACCGCCCACTGCTGCTGCCATTGGCCAGCGCCACTTCGGCATCGGGTGCTATCAGTCCGACGAACAACAACTTCCCGACGGCCACCAGCGTGGTCTCCGTGCTGCGGACGGACAACTCCGGCTTCGCATGGCGGCTTGACCTGGGCATCGATGGTCTGCGCAATTCCAACACCTCCGCTACGCCTTTCCAGGCGGGTGATGATCGCGTCATTGGCGAGAACAACCCCGGTGGCACACCGACTATTCGCATCATCACTGGCCCCGGTGCTGACGGCATTTTCGGCAACGTGCCGATCGCTGCCGGCGGAACCAATACCGAGGGCGCGGACGACACCATCGAGATTCGCCTGCTTGCCACGCCGCTGGCTGGCGTAGGCAATCTGGCCGCACCTGTGCCCTCCGTTGCCAACTTTGCGGTGCCGACGACCGTTACCATCGCCAACACGCGTGGCGGTGCGCCAGCCCAGAACTTTGTCTTCCGTTACAACGCAGGGCCCGACGGCTTCCGCGGCGTACACAACGGCCGCAACGACGATTTCGTCATCGCGACCGCCTCGGCCAACCCGGGCGTGCTCCCGGCAGTCACCGTGGTGCGAACTGCTGGCGCTGATCAGCTGTTCGGCACGGCCGATGACGTGGTCACGCCAAACCCAGTGCTGCTTTCGAACGTGATCAACGCGAACGTGCCGTCACCGGTTGACTTTGCCGGTGCGCTCGACGCCCCGATTACGCGGGTCGGCACGCAGGGCGATATCTACACCTACCGCTTCCGCGCAGGACAGACCGCGGCGCAGAACACCATCGTCGGTTACTCCGAGGCCAACACTGTCACCCGGACACCAGGTATCGATGGCGTGCTGGGCGACAACCCGGCGACGATTGGTATTAATGAAGGTGCTGACGATGTCATCCGCGTCGCTTCCAACCTTGCAGTGGGTACGGACATTCCGACCGCACCGCGCCCGAGCGCGTTTGCCAATCTCCCTGGCACACCCACAAATGCGCAGGTCATCGCCGCACTCAACACTTCGGCTGCCTTGGGCTTCATTGATGTGGGCAAGTGGCGGTTTACGCTCGATGCGGGTTCCAATGGCCGCTTCGATGGTGATGGTCTAACGACCGCCAAGAGCGACGATGTCGTCGTGGGCACTACCACCACCGGTCAGCGGGTCGAGTATCGCGCGGGCACCACTGGCGTCTTCGGAGGCCTTGCCAACGGTGATGTACTCACACTTTCCGACGGCATCGGCGACTCCTCGGTTCGCGGACAGCCATCCGAGGCGGTCTCCGATGTCGATGTCTTCAACCTCAACAACGGGCAGCCGATTGTGGCCGGAACGCGCTACCGCGTGACGCTGCGGACCAGCGAAACGGGCGGCAACTTCGGCGCACTCTCGCCGCAGCGGTTCTCATTTGGAAACGATGTTGGCTTCCAGATCAACGATCTGCGTGCACTGGTTCAGTTTTCTTTGTTTGAGCGCACTAACTCGTCCAACATTACCGATGGCCAGTTGGTTGCTTCGCCCACGCGCATCAATCTGTTTGGCGGCACGGCAAATACCGTCTTGGCGGATAACAACAGTGCGGGCTACGGCTTTGATGCAGCTGGTGACTTCTACTTAGAGTTCACCACGCCGCCATCACAGGCCGATGCATCGCAGGCCGGTATCTTCTCGCTCTATGTGCAGGGTGCCGTGGCCAGCCGCTACGGCATTGAGATTCGCCAGCTTTCCACCGCAGTCCCACTGGTCAATCGCACGCAGAACATCTTCATCGAGACGCAGGGCGGCATCATTAACTGGCTCGAGTCTTCGGGTCGCTCGACGGTGCTCTCGGCCTATGACTCGCGCGTCAACGGCTTCTCCGGCCTCATCGGCACGCAGACGGTGATCGACTACATTCTGAACGGCTCGACCGATCGCCGCCAGCCGGGCTTGGTGCGGGCACTAAATGACATCTTCTTCAATGCCGCAGGAAATGGCCCGACGGGCTTCGATGCTTCATCGGTCGTGGTCTCGGCAAGCAATGCCAACCTTGTCGGCCAGCAGTACTCCACTATTTTCCTCACCGGCTCGCTCGAGCCAGCGGCCTTCTTCAACAATGGCACGTTTGGCGCGGTGCAACGGACGGACGTCTTCAATGCCAACCCGACTGACGAATCGGTGGTCTTCGCCCCTTCACTCAACGCCCTTGGCAACGCCCCGACCCCTGCCGGCGTGGATAGCTTCATCCGCGATCTCACCTTCATCATGGGTCGTCAGATTGGCCAGTTGATGGGTCTGCGGTTTACTGCGGGCGCCGACCCCGCAGTGCTGCCAGCTCCCAACGGGCCACTGGTCGTCAATGCCATGTCGGTTTCGGGCGATCCAAACGGCTCGGGGCGCGCTGTGCCGCCATTCGGTACCACGCCACTGCCACCGCTGCCAGCACCTGTCGCGGGTGCCGGTCCGCGCTTCGTCAATGCCGCTGCAGCCCTTGCGGGCACTGGCTCATCTGCCGCGGCGGGCACGCAGTTCTTCCTAGGTCAGCAAAACTCAGAGGCCCTGCTCCGCCGGATCTTCGGCCGCTAAACTGCCTGGCGAGTCGGGCCAGAAAACTTTCGTTTGACACCCCAACCCCGGCTTCGGCCGGGGTTTTCTTTGCGCAGCGTTCGTGCAAACATGGTCGAGATTTGTGGAACAGCGGTGGAAAAGCGGACGTAAGAATGTATAATGACTGCCCATGCATGAAAACTGTCGGTTGTTAGCGCGCTCGTCCGATGTGTGCCAGCCGCGTTCCGACGGCCAATTTACCCGCGGCGTGACGATGCTTGAAACTTCCCTGGCCGATAGTTGAGACAGGTGCCTGAAATGAGCTTTCCATCCGATTTCTTTGTCGCAGGGACAGGTGCTTCAAGCCCAGAGGTGTCGCGCATCATCTCACAAGGAGAGCAGGTGCGCGCGGCGTCGGCTCCTTCTTCAGCAAGCCCAGTAGCGCAGCAGGCAGGCGCAGTGCCCTACCGGATCGATCCTGACGGTGGCGTGTGGGTGCTGCTGATTACCAACCATCGCGGCGACTGGATCATCCCCAAAGGCATGATCGATGCGAACCGCACCGCAGAGCAGACCGCGCTGAACGAGGCACTTGAAGAGGCGGGGATTACCGGCTCGCTCGATGCCGCGCCGCTGGGCAGCTTTATGTATCAGAAGGGCGGCCGCCAACTCCCCGTCCAAGTGTTTGCGATGCAGGTTGATCGTGTGCTGGTTCGCTGGCTTGAGCAGGGCGAGCGCGAGCGTGAGTGGTTCCGTTGTGCTGAGGCCATCGAGCGCGTGACGCAGGTTGACCTGCGAAACGTGATCCGCATGCTGCAGGCGCGCTCACAGAACCGCCCCGCGGCGTGAGCGCAGCGAGCGCATTGGCGGCGAGCAGGCACTACGCTCCGGCATCGCATCGCTTTCAGTCAATCCGAACCCGAACATCACCTTTGGCATCGCATTTCAAGATGAGCATCTGCTCGTGGTTGAGAAGCGTGCCGGGCTCGTCACCCAGCCGGGCCTTGGCCACGATGATGATGCGCTGCTCAACGGCATCTTTGCGCTGCATGGCAACCGCCTGCAGAATCTCGGCAAGATCAGAGACTTTGGACTGCTGCACCGGCTTGATCGCGAAACCTCTGGCCTGCTGGTCGTCGGGCTTTCCGCCAAGGCGTACGACGGGCTGCGCGCTCAGTTTGAGAATCGAATGGTGCGCAAGTTCTACTGGGCCATTTGCTCGCGTGCCCCCGCGCAGCAAGTGGGACTGATCAACAAACCCATCGCCGAGATGGAGCCGCGCGGCGCGGGCGACAAGAAGCTTGCGCGCATCATGCCGCCGCCCCGCGGCAAGCAAAGCGAAACGGCCTACCGCGTGCTGGCCAGCAACGTGGCTGCGGCACTGGTGGAGTGCCGTCCGCTCTCAGGCCGTTTGCATCAGGTGCGCGTCCACATGCAGGCGGTCGGCTGCGATATTCTCGGCGACGGGCTCTACGCGCCAGCACGATTTGCCAACGCCGCGCCGCGGCTGGCGCTGCATGCGCACCGATTGGCATTCACGCATCCGATTACTGGAGAGGTCGTCGATGCGCGCACCGACTTCCCGAATGACTTGCGCCCGGTGCTGCGCCGGCTGAAGCTGCCGCTGCCCGCACAATGAGCACTGCTCCGCGCCCCGCTCCTGCTCAAGCGTTGTCGAGCAGATCGACAGTCGTGAACGGTTTGCCAGCGAGCATCTCCAGCGATGCGCCGCCGCCAGTTGAAACGTGGCTCACCAGGCTGGCGATGCCAAATTGTTCGGCCGCAGCGGCAGAATCTCCGCCACCGACGATCGTCGTCGCGCCCAGCTTGGTGGCCTGTGCCATGGATTCGGCGACAATGCGTGTGCCCGCGGCGAAGAGCGGCCACTCGAAGACGCCCATGGGGCCGTTCCATACCACCGTCTTGCTGGCGGCGATGATTCTGCCATAGGCAAGCTGAGTCTTTGGGCCAATGTCCAAGCCCATGTAGCCATCGCCAATGTCGCCATCGAAGTTCTTGATCTCGCCTCCCATGGCCGAGAAGGCCGTTGAGCAGACGTGGTCGCTCGGCAGGTGCAGATCGCACTTGGCCTTTTCAGCTTCGGCGATGATCTTCTTGGCGGCTTCAAGAAAGGAAGTCTCGACGCGGCTGCTGCCGATGCGCTTGCCGCGCGCGGCTAGAAAGGTGTATGCCATGGCGCCACCGATGATGATGTGGTCGGCCTTGGGCAGTAGAAAGTTCACCAGCCCGATCTTGTCGGAGACTTTTGCTCCGCCGAGAATGACAGTAAATGGCGAAACTGGCTTGGCCAGGCGAACATGCAAAAATTCAAGCTCCTTAAGCAGCAGCATCCCGGCAACGCGCGGCTTGCCCGCCATCGCCATGGGTACCGCGAACATGCTGCCATCTTCGCGGTGGGCCGTGCCGAAGGCGTCGTTGACGTACAAGTCTGCATAGGTGGCCAGACCGGCGGCGTATTCGGCCTCGCCCTTCTTCTCTCCCTTGGCAAAGCGAACGTTCTCAAGCAAGACAACATCGCCCGGCTTGGCGGCTTTGGCGGCGGCGGCCGCCGCGGCATCCGTGCAGTCCTGACTTGGGAAGATGACCGTTTTGCCGAGCAGTTCACCAAGACGTTTGGCGACTGGGGCCAGGGTGAACTCCGCCTCAAAGCCCTTGCCCTCTGGCCGTCCAAGATGGCTCAGCAGCACGACGCTGCCGCCCCGGTCAAGAACGGACTTGATCGTCGGCACGGCTTCGCGAATGCGGCGATCGTCACTGATCGTTCCATTGTCCATCGGTACGTTGAAATCAACGCGAATCAAAGCCCGCAGACCAGCGACATTGACGTTTGCAACAGACTTCTTTGACATGCAGAATCCTTAGCGTGCAGGGGGGTGTGCGGACGCGGGCAGGGTATGGATGGTGCTGCAAACCCTGCCCGCAAAGTTGGCGGGCCTTTCGAGGAACTCGGGCTAATGGCCCGCTCGGGCTCCTCAATGCTCTACCCTCGGCTTGCGTTTGTGGATCATTCTGTCTAGTTGCTCAGCCGCCCGGCGGCACCACTTGTCAAAGCTGCCTCAATATGTTTGACCGCGCTCCCATCGGCATTTCTGTACTGGCTGCTCTCCTTGCGACGGCTGGCCTTCCGCAGTGCGCTGCTGCCTCAAACGCGTTTGACCCCGCGGTGACGTTGCCGTTGACGGAGGCGGCGGCATTCCTGCCCACATCGCTGATGCTGCAAGCAGGGCGCGGAGAAGGAGCGGCGGTCGGCGCTGCGAACGCGGAATCTGTTCGCGCACCACTTTCGGTACGTGTGCAAAGCAGCGGGTTGATGGGCGCACGCTCCGAAGGCCGTGACAACGCTGGCGGTTCGCTTGGCGTCAGTCGCGTTGGCGGCGAGGTGGACATCGCCTACTCGCTGACCGACACCGTCACCCTCACACTCGGCACGGGCGCTACAAGTTTTTACTACTCGTTTGACGCCGCGGCCAACATCGCGGGCTTTCGCAAACTTTTCAACGACCTCAATGAGTTTGCCGTAGACCCCGGCGTGGTGGTAAAATTTGATGACAAGTGGACCGGAATCTTCTCTGGCCGTTTGCGCTGGGCAGGCGAGCCGAACAACGCGTTTTCCGACGGGTTTCCCGCCGGAGCGTTTGCGATCGTCAACTACAAGTTGAGCGATGAGTTTTCGCTGGGCGGTGGTTTCGGTCTTACCACTCGCCTCGAGGAGTCGGTGCTCGTCATTCCGTTTCTCTCGTTTGACTGGAAGATCAATGAGCAGGTGACGTTCCGGAGTCGCCGCCTGGGTGCGGAAGTTGTCGTTGACCTAGGCAATAACCTCACGTTCACCGCGGGTGGCGAATACGACCGGCGCGACTTCCGCCTTGACGACTCTTCGCAGCTCCCCAAGGGCGTGGTGCGCGATCGTGAAGTCTCACTTGATGCCACGCTGACATACAAGCCGGTGCCAACCATTTTGCTCTCGCTCTTTGGTGGAGCATGGATCTATCGCGATATCCGTATCGACAACCAAAACGGTGACAAACTGGGTAATTTCAAGACTGAACCCGCGCCTTACGTCGGCGCGCGGGTTGAAGTCCGGTTCTGATTCGTTTGCGGGGTACTTGACGAGCTTGACACGAACTTCATGCAGCGCAAGGCGTGGTAGTTACTACGCTCATGGCGATGTCATCACAGGATTTTGAGATTGGTCGGCGTGGAGTGATTGGTGCTGGGCTTGCCGGGCTTGCCGGGTTGGCAGGGGCGGCGAGTCTGCTCAACCCACCTTCGCGTGCCTTGGCGGAGCAGGCCGCCAGCACGATCGCTCCATCGCCAGTTGCGCTGCCCAGGAACCTCATCTTCATCGTGCCAGATGGCATGTCCACCGGCGCGATCTCCCTGCTTGATGTGCACAGCACGGCCAAACTCGGTCGCCGCCCATTCTGGCACACGCTCCGCAGCACTGCGGGCGTTCATCATGCGACGCACACCTGCTACGCGCATGAGTCCTTGGTGACGGACTCCGCCGCGGCCAGTTCCGCGTGGTCCACCGGCATTCTTCACAAGCTTAAAGCGATTTGCATCACCCCGGATGGCCGGCGGCCCTTGCCGATTTTCATTCGCGCCAAAGCGCAGGGGTTTGCCGTTGGCTTCGTGACGACCACCACCATTACCCATGCTACACCGGCTGGTTTTTACTGCAACGCCATGGAGCGCGGCGATGAAGCGGGCATCGCAGCCCAGCTTATCGAGCGCGGCATCGATGTTGCTATCGGTGGCGGCGGAAAGTTCGTAGACAAGGCCTTTGCCGAGGGCGCTATGCCCGCAGATAGCAAAGTTGCAGGCAGAGGCCCGATCGTGGCTCGCACCATGGACGGGCTTCGCGCGGCGATGAACAACCCCGCGGCATCGATCATCGGCGTGCTCGATGACAGCCACATCCCCTATGTCATCGACCGCCGCGGCGAGGTGCGTGACCGCTTCGATCTGGCGGAAGCAGCATTGATGGCCGCCAAGCGGCTTGCCAGCACCGGCAAGCCCTTCATGCTGCAAGTTGAGGCCGGGCGAATTGATCACGCAGGGCACAACAACGATGCAGCGGGCCTTCTCGGCGAAATGCTCGAGTATGACGCCACGCTTGAGGCGATGGTTGGCTTCGCACGGACGGTGCCCGGCACTTTGGTCGTCACGGTTGCCGACCATGCCACTGCCAACCCGGGGCTGACGCGATACGGATCGATGGGCAGCGAGGGAATCGCAATCCTGCCATTGGCCAAACGCAGCTTTGAGTGGATGGTTGAGAGCGCGGCACAGCAGCACGCCACGCCCGTGCGCGGCGCAGCGCTCGCCGCAATGGCTGAGGCGGAACTGGGTTACAAGCTGCCCGGTACCGCCGCGGCATTGCTGCAAAGCGTGTACGACGCCAAGCCGGTCGACCCATTTGTCGCCCGCACGAGTATCTATGGAGTGCTTGGCTCGCTGGCCGGCAACACCACCTCGGTGGGTTTTGTCTCGGTCAATCACACGGCTGATGCGGTGGACCTGCTGGCAGTGGGGCCAGGCGCCGAAACGTTGCCGGGGTTGATCTCAAACACGCAGGTGCACGACTGGCTGGCAGGGCTGTTCAAGCTTGCATCCCCACTTGCGTGATCCTGCCGGCAGTTATCGCGGCCATTGATGGGCGGGTGCCAAGCTCCCCAAGTGATGCTAAACTTTCTCCTATGCCTGCACTGTCCACTTCTCTGCTTCCGACGCTCGCTCTTGATTGGAACCAGGCCCTCGTTGGCGGCCTGATGGTTCTATTCATCTCGTCGTGCATACTCCTGATCTTGGCGATTCTGGTTCAACGTCCGCAAGGTGGCGGGCTGGCAGGGGCATTCGGTTCTGGCTCAGGGTCCGGCCAAACGGCCTTCGGTGCCCGCACCGGCGATGCTCTGACCGTCATCACCATTTCCATGTTCGTGCTGTACTTGGTTGCTGGTTTGGCGCTGGGCTATGCGGCCAAGCCAGTGGTAGCCAAGCCGCAAACTGAGGCCGTCGCGGTTGATCCGGCTGCGGCTGACCCAGCCGCGGCTACCCCCGCAGCGACCGACCCAGCTGCGCCAGTTCTGCCCGCGCCGCCTGCGACCCCGGCGCCGGCGACCGACCCCACGGCAACCGCGCCAGTTGTGCCACTCCTGCCCGCGCCAGCGGCGAACCCTGCTCCGGCTACGACTCCTGCCCCCGCCCCGGCAGCGCCTGAAATGCCCAAGCCAATCCGTTGAGCACGCCGCGGCGGTTTTCGCCGTCAGATCGAATCCATTGCAACTTCGACTCAGCGCCACATATTGGCGGTTTGTCTTCACTGAGCTGCTCAAGCTCCTGCTGGTGACGGCATCGGTAGTGGTAACGGTGGGCGCGTTTGCGCTGGCCCTCAAGCCCTTTGCGGATGGTCGAATCGGCGCGATCGATGCGGTTCGATTCATGATGTACGCATCGGTGCCGATGCTGCAGTATGCCCTGCCCTTCGCCGCGGGTTTTGCGGCCACACTGGTGTATCACCGGCTGGCCTCTGACAATGAGCTTACCGCGTGCTACGCAGGTGGCATCAGCCACAAGGTTGTGCTCACGCCGGCGATTACACTGGGGCTGGTCTGCGCCACCGGTTTGTTTCTGCTGTCAGATCAGGTGATCCCTCGCTTGCTCTTTAAGAGTCAGGAGCTGATCACGCGAGATGCCTCGCGGCTGATTTCTGCCGCCGTCAATCAGCGCGAGGCGATTGTCATCAGCGACGCAAAGGGAATGCGCCGCGCGCTCTTTGCCGAGCGCTTTGTTCGGCCCGATGGGCCGCCGCCCGCGCCCGCATACGACTACTTCGTGCTTACTGGCGTGCTGGCGACGGAGCTTGACGACCAGGGACGCGTGCTCAAGGAGGCCGCCGCCCGCCGCGCCGATGTATGGCTTTATCGCCAGACCGAGCAGGCCGATACCGGTGCGGTCCGCGGCGTGACCACAGTCGTGATGGAGTTAAGCGATACCAAGGGCTCCGTAACCGATCGCGGCGTTTTTGATCTGGCCGCAGCCCGGCAGACCTTTCGACTGCCCGACGCTCTGATTGAGGACCCCAAGTATCTCAGTTGGTCTCAGATGCAGGACGTGCAGGCCAAGCCAGAACTGATGGAAGACCTAGACCGTCGCCGGCGCGAGCTGGCCGCAGCGCTGGCCGAGCAGGCGTTGATCGGCCAAATTGATGCCGACTTGCGGGCCGATGGTGCAGCCACGCTGCGCGATGGGTCTGGTCGCACCATTGAGCTGCGAGCGGGGGGCTTGGGCGCGCGAGATGCCGCGGGCTTTGTGCTTCTGCCGCGGAGCAAGTTTGGCTCGGTAGAGGTGGCAAGCGTGCTGAGTGATGGCAAGGTGCGTGTGCAGCGCGCACGCACGGGGCACATCACCCGTGCTCGCGCGGTGGCAACACCAGTGACGGCGGGGAGCGAGGCCGAGGCTGGCCAACTGCGCTCGACGCTGGATATTCGGCTTGCTGGCGTGAGCACCCAAGGCGGTGGGCTGAGCCCGGCGGAGCGTGCAGCGCAGGAGGCGACACGGGGCGAGGCAGGAGCAGAAGTTGGTGGACCGGATCTTGAACGTGAAGCAACGCTGCTGGCGCGCGAGCCCGCCGCGGGAGAACTGGCGGAGTACACGCTGGCGGGGTTGACGGCCAGCAGCGATCCGCTGCCAAGACTGAGCGGACTTGGCATCTATGAGTTGCTCGCCGAGGCGGAGCAGGCGGAAGGTACAAAAAATCTTGCCGAGTCAGTATCTGGCCGCTCGCTGGCTTCAGCCGCGGGTGATCTGCGCTTTCGCACGCAGGACATGATGCGCGAAATCAACAGCAAGATCAACGAACGCTTCGCCGCCAGTCTGGCGACTTTGCTGACGATCATCACCGGTGCGATCATGGCGATGCGGCTGCGGGATTCGCTGCCGCTGCCGGTGTACTTATGGTCATTCCTGCCAGCGTTGGGCGCGCTATTTACGATTGCTGGCGGGCAAAGCATCACCCATCGCCAAGGGCCGGTTGGCCTGCTGCTGCTTTACAGCGGCATCGGCATCATGCTGGTGATGGTGCTGGCGCAGTATCGCAAGCTTGCCGCGCATTAGCACATTCGCGATTACTCAGCCCAGCAACTGAGCGGCAAGCGCGCGGGCGCGGGCAATGTCAGTGGTTCCGGTAATCAGCACGCGGCGATCTTCAAAGACCGAGATCTCCATCGGCGCTGCAGCGGTGTTAACGCGGCTGGCTGCCAACGCGATGCGCACGATGCGGCCACTGCGAGTGACCGCGCCCATCGCCAAGCCGCGACTGGCAACTTCGTCAAGCCACGCGGCTGGCGAGCGAAGGCCGGGCGCGCTTTCCCGAGCGGGCAGAATCTGCACGGTGTTGCGCCCGCAGAGCACGCGCTCTGAGGTATCGAAGCGCCCGGCCAGAAAGTCGTACGTGCCTTGGCCGCAGCAGATGCAGTCAGGGTCGGCCAGTGCGCTAATGTCGCGCACGCGCCACGCGCCCTGGCCAAAGTCAGCGAGATCAAACTCAAGTAACTGGCCTGCCTGATCTGCTGCTGGCCCTGCGTTAATCTGATTCAAACCCACAACCTCGCGCAGGGCCAGCGCCGATTGCACGCTGCCGATGATGCCTGTCGCCGCGGCGAGCACGCCAGCGGTATCACAGGTGGGGATGGATCCTGCCTCGGGCGGCAGTGGGGCAATGCAGCGCAGGCAGGGGCACGCGCGCACGCTGGCGCATGGGGGGTGTTCGTCGGGCTGGTGCGCTATCTGCTGCCGAGGCACGCGAGGCCTGATGAGCATGGCCGTGCCGGTGGTGCCGACGGCTCCGCCATAAATCAGCGGCAGACCATGTTTGCAGCAGACATCGTTGAGCAGGTAGCGGGTGTGGAAATTGTCGGTGCCATCGATGATGGCGGCGGGCCGTTGGCTGAGGATGCCGAGGATGCTCTCGGCGTTGTCGCTGCGCAGGTCGGTTGGCTCGCAGAACAAGCGCACCGATGCGTTTACGTGCGTGAGGCGATCTTGCGCCGCCTCGGCCTTGCTGCGGCCAACATCGCTCGTGATATAGAGCGTTTG
>Ga0105047_10016237_pt1 | contig 11676 bp, 11 predicted proteins | sample MAT04_FD_78384 | JGI IMG/M metagenome (GOLD analysis project Ga0105047, IMG submission 78384) | Freshwater microbial communities from Lake Fryxell liftoff mats and glacier meltwater in Antarctica - MAT-04 (megahit assembly) | ecosystem: Environmental > Aquatic > Freshwater > Ice > Liftoff... | reverse complement strand
ATTTGTTGTACTCTTTCATGCCTTGTATTGCGAGGAGATACCTCTGGCTTAGAAACGCAAGCATTGTTATAAAGCCTTGATCTTTTATGCACATATTGCTTATTTTTACTGGTGTGCATGAGATCGCGTTGCTAAGTTGGTACTTTTCCATCAAGGGAAAAGGACGAAAAAATAAATATCAATTCAATTTCCGAATTAATTCATCAATCTATTCTAATTATTTTAACAAATCATATATCTAATGAGGCATAAACTTTTCCAGCACATCAAAATATTATGTTGCCGAGATATTGAAATTAAAAATGCCAATAGCAAGGTGTTTCCGGATCATACAACAAACTATGTTACATACATGTATTTAATTAAAATACTTTAGAATAAAAATACTTTAAGAAGTATCATTATTGCTATTACACCCCCAAATAGGAGTCCTATCACTGCTTCATTCGATATTTTTGGAGTTTTCATAATGCTGAGGTATTTGTAAATTGTTATTTTTACAAATATAGGAGCAATTGTACCTGAAGGCTATTAGAATTGTATTAGAATATCATTAGAACTAATTAAAGCCAATCAGAACTTTCAATGAATTAATTGTATTTACAGGCATCTGCGGAATATGAATTTAATCCATTTCATTGCCTGTTTTCTTTTTCGTTATCATTAAACCAATCATCATCAGCAAAGCTGTAAGGATAATAACCTGAATTATCAGTGCTTTATTTACCAGCATGAGTTTCTGAACAGGTTCGATAGAAAGGAATAAAAGAATGGTAATTAGTCCTCTTGGTGCAATAAACATGAGAGGTTTCAACGGAAGTTTCGATATTTTAAGCTGAATTATCCTGATTAACACAATTGCGAATACTATTCCGCTTGCCCATATAAGGGTTTCTGTATTTAATAACTCGGATGTTTCGATAAGGTATCCGAAAAGCAGGAAAAACAAAGACCTGACTATAAACGCGGCTTCAATGGTGAGTTCTTTGAATTTCTTAACTTCCAGATTCAGTTTTTCAGGATTGAATTGTTGTATCCATTTAACACGTCTCAATTCATCGAGATTCCCAAGAAAAAGACCGAACACAAGGATGAAAATCAATGCAGGCAAATGATAAATTTTCGAAACAGCATAAATAAGAATCACCAGGAGAATGATAGGAACAAATTTAATATGATGTTCTATTTTATTCAGTAAAAATGACAGTCCCAAAGTAGCAACAAATGAAACTCCTATCATTGTTATCAGTTGCAGCCCAAAATTTCCAAATGATGTTGTGTCGAAGATGGAGTTGAGGGCGATAAAATTGAAAAACAATACCCCAAGAATATCTGAAAAACTGCTTTCGTAAATAACAAACTCTTTGTTAAACGAAGTCAGGCTGCGTACACTTGGAATGGCGATGGCACTGCTGATGACACAAAATGGGATAGCATTGGTGAGGCTGTCCTTAAATGATGAAAGCTCGAAATAGTGAAACATGAAACCGAGCACAAATGCCAGTGTAATCATTGGAAACAAGGCACCTAAAAAGGATTTACGGATAAGTGGAATTTTCGATTTATTCAATTCCAATTCAAGCGAACCCTCTAAAACGATGAGAATTAGTCCGATAGTTCCCAACACAGGTAATACCATCGAGAAATCAGGCAAATGGATATCTGAAATTGCTGCCAATTGCCGGACAAGCCAACCCAAAAGCAGTAAAAAAATTACTGCCGGTATCTTTGTCTTTGCTGCGGTTAGATCAAAAAAGTAGGCAATAAGGAGTAAAATACAGAAAGTTATTATTATTGCTATATCCATCCGTTAAAGTGAGGCTAATTATTATACTGTACCAAATTTGAAAACTGATTCTTGTATGATTATGGATTTAATGCAATTTAAATATCGGAATGCAAAGTTGCAAAGAAGTTCTTGCTCTACAAAATACTATTCCAAACAAAATGTTTTTTAACACCTGGTGTCAGCAATTGTTGCTTATTGAAGCAAACCGACTCTTAGTGGTTAAAGTTATTTATTGATAATCCATTTTCAACTTACCAAATACATTTTAGCGAGTATCAACAAGACTATGACAGCAGCCCATAAAATGATATAAATGATCTCGACAGGAATTTTAGGCTTATTCATAGCTTATTTTAATTAGTTTGACTCTGAGTAATAGTTCAATTATACCTGTCCCATCAAAATTTCTTTTAGTATCCTGGTAAATACAATAGAATTTCGTAAGAAAATGGGATTTAACAATAAAATGAATCAAGCATTGATGATAATATTCTTCTACAGTATTCCCGATTTTCCTCTTTTAGTAATTTAACACGAGATTGAAGGACGATAAATCAATCGTGAATGGAATTGAATTTTCAAACTGGTTAATCGACGATGCCAGCCATCCATTTACAGCATTTTCCTGTTGTTTTTGAAAAGCAATCCCATCAACATAGAAATCAGGCCGTATTTCCTTTAATGTGCCTTCCTTATTGATAATAAATATGCTGCTATCTGCACAGGCATCAATGTAACTGGGTTTGGTTGTGAAGTACGCAATTGATGCGATTTTGTGAATCAAACTCTTCTATCAGAATTATTTTTTCGATGTCAACAAGGTAGCCTTTCCCATTGGCAACTACTAAACATTACGAACCGGTATTATTTTCAGTTACCTGGCAAAGACCTTTTAGTTCGTCTTTGGCAAAACATTCAATCCACTTTTTATCCTCGCTGTCAGTGAATTTAACATAGATTATATGTTCCTTTTTCTTTCTAAAATGTTTTCCGGATACCTTCCGAAGTATGGCTTTGTTTTCAGTATTTCAGCTTTCATTTTATTAGTTATCAATTATTTCTGTTTATGCTTTTTTGTGCAGCATTAGTAACTCTATTAGCTTTATTTGCTAAAGTATATACAATTTAAGGTTAGGCTATTTAGGAACTTATTAGAATCGCATTAGAAATTCATTAAACTGTAAATCTTTACTTTCTTAAGTTAACTTTGTAGCAAAATAGGCATTGTATGGGTAACATAAATATTCTGATTGTTGAGGATGAGCAACGACTTGCCGAAATTCTGAAGAAGCAATTGGAGGATGCAGGTTTTAATGCTCAGGTAGCGAGTGATGGATATATCGGCAAGCAATTTATTGAGAAGGATAAATACAATCTTGTGATTTTAGATATAAATCTGCCTCTTATTAATGGGTACGATTTATGCAGAGAAATCAGGAAAGTAAATACTACCATACCCATAATTATGTTAACAGCCCTGGGAACACCTGACAACAAAATTGCTGGTTTTGATGTTGGCGCTGATGATTATGTTACAAAACCATTCGATATCAGGGAATTATTAGCCCGCGTAAATGTTTTTTTAAAAAGGTCAGATACAGATCCGGAACCGGAAAAGCTAATTGCTGCTGACCTCATAATGGATATCAAAAATAAAACCGTAACCCGTTCCGAAAAGAGAATTGACTTAACCGCAAAAGAATATTCCTTATTAGAGATTTTTCTTAAAAATAAAGGTAAATTGCTGTCCCGTGATTACATAATAAGCCAGGTATGGGGCATTGATTTTGATCCAGGCACAAATGTAATTGATGTATATGTAAATTACCTGCGAAAGAAAATAGATAAGGATTTTGAACCTAAATTGATTCATACAAAGTTTGGATTTGGATTTTATTGCAATGAAACAGAGATTTAAGTTTGTTTTAAATATTAAGGTCCGATTGGCACTCCAGTTTATGCTGGTAGTTGCCGGCATATTGCTATTCTTTGCTGCGCTTGTTTATTACTTTACTTTTACCACAAATCGCGAAAAATTCAGAAACAATCTTTTGAACAGGGCTAAATATATTTCAATAATCATTATTAACCGTCATTCGGTTGATACGGCTCTTCTTCAGAATATTAATGAATCAACATTTTCCGATCAGAATCAGGAGATTATGGTGACTGATACCAATTTCAAGGTAATATATAGCTTTAATGCTGTAACATTGGAACAAAATGAAAATGTATTTCATGAAGCCGTAAATCCTGAAAATACCGATTATTATAGTTATTATACAATTGCTGGCAAAGATGGGGTTTACTATAGATTTCACTTTAGGAAAAAGTCGGCTTACATTTTTGTGCTGGCATTTGATCAGTCCAGGGCCGATTATCTGATTGAACTTCGCAATATCCTCTTCTGGAGCATACTCTTTAGTCTATGGTTATCAGTTCTAACATCGTATTTCATTTCACGAAAGGCATTTAAACCGGTTACAAACATTATCAATAATGTAAAGGCAATTAACTCATCCAGCCTGAGCAAACGACTTGATGAAGGAAACAGAAAAGACGAATTGGAGAACCTGGCAATAACTTTTAACGAAATGTTGGCTGACCTTGAAGTTGCCTTCAGAAATCAGGAAGATTTTGTTTCAAATGCATCGCATGAATTGCGCACGCCTCTCTCTGTAATGATTGCTGAATCTGACTATTTCTTAGGCAAAGAGCATTCTGTTGAAGAGTACAGAGATCACATTGCGCATATGACCAATGATAATAAAAAAATTAACGCTCAACTTAATAGCCTGTTGAGCTTAGCCCAGGTTAACAGGGATAATAGTATCCTATTCACTCCTCTTCGTTTGGATGAAATTATCTATGAATCTGTACACCAGGTGAAAAACAAATACCCTGATCAGAAAATCATTACCAAAATTGAGTTTCCTGAAAACGAAAACGATCTGATTATCTCCGGCAACTCAGGGATTTTAATAATCGGATTTAAAAACATTATTGAAAATGCATGCAAGTTCTCGGATGATGATGTAAATGTTGAACTTAAAATCGAAAATGACCATATAAATGTAATTATTTCCGATATGGGTATTGGTATTCCTTCAAATGAAATAGATACAATTTACAGGCCTTTTACACGTGCCTCCAATGCAAAATTTAAAAGTGGCTTTGGCATTGGCCTTTCCTTAGTGGTTAAGATTTTGGAGATACATAAAGCCGGGTTAAAAGTCGATAGTGTTGAAAATGAAGGAACCCGGGTTGAACTTTTGTTTAATCGGGCAACCTGATCTGAGGCAGGCAAATGCCAATATTAACGCCCTTCTGCACCTTTTATATTAAATGCTAATTAAACTGAAATACTAAAATTTAAAAGTAAAATTTAAAATGAAACTTAAAACTTTCGATGAACCGGATGAAAGCTTTTTTGCTATAAAAAATGATCCAGATAAAGATGAATACAACCTGGAAGAAGGCGATCATTTTATACTTGGCTATGAAATTGCCGATGATCAGGAACTTAAACAATGGACCTGGTCGCAGGGTACGATTGTAAAGCACGATGGGATTGATATAATACCTGCTGCAATAGATTATAATAAACTGGGTGAGATTTTCCTTAAATTTGAGAAACTTACATATTTGCCGGTATGGACATATCCGTCAGGTAGGGCATTCCTTGCTTTTGAAAGTATAAAATCCGACATTCCATCAGATATCGACTTATCAATTATTGCCGGTATTAATCCGGAAAATAACTGGCATGGTGTGATTATAAATGGTTTGGGTTCCCTCGTTAAGCTACAGTCATTCCTCGAAGCTAACGATATGAAAGTTAATTTTGAAGTTAACTCCCAATAAAAAAGTTTCAAAACACCTTCTTCTTCCAAAATAACTCCCCATGCAGCCAGTGCCGAATGGTTTCATGTACTTTTTCTTGTCAAGTTATTTGTAGTTAAAACAAATACACCAACGTCTGCTAAGGACAAAGCACACTCCGCCATCGGTAACTATTTACATCTCACGATAAAAAAAATCATTAAAAAATCATTCGCTCGATATATTTCGTATTTTTGCGAAATACTAAATAAGCATAAATAATGAGAATTCCCTATACCGAAGAACAAGTGAAACTCGCCCGTTTTGCTAAAGCCATGGGCCATCCGGCTCGTATCAAAATACTGGAAATCCTTTCAACGCAGGACTGTTGCTACAGTGGCAATATTGCCGAGGAATTCCCGATCGCGCTATCTACTTTATCGCAGCATTTAAAGGAACTTAAAGCCTCTGGCCTTATACAAGGAGAAATCAATCCTCCACGTATCAAATACTGTATCAATATTGAAAACTGGAAAACTGCCAGCGACCTGATGAACAATTTTCTTCAGATAGAAAATACCTCCGATAAAAACACCTGCAAATGAATCTGGGCAACACCTCGAAAGCGGATAATTCACGACAATACTTTCTGTTGTTGCTTTTACCTCTTTGGTTTTTGCTTTATCATTACCTGCAACCCCTCACCAATTTGTTGGTAGATGACCTATTAAGAATGACAAAAGGTAAGCACCTCACTGAGGCAGTGCGTTTCTTTATTTTTGAAGTACCCAAGGTTTTGTTACTTCTTATTCTTATCATATTTTGCGTAGGCATAATCCGCACCTGGTTCTCTCCCGAACGCACACGTAAAGCTCTCGAAGGCAAATCTCTGTTTACCGGTAATGTAATGGCTTCAATGCTTGGCATTGTAACTCCGTTTTGCTCCTGTTCAGCTATACCACTTTTCCTTGGATTTATCGAATCCGGAATACCATTAGGTGTTACTTTTTCCTTCCTTATTGCTGCACCTATGATCAACGAAGTGGCAGTAATATTGCTTTTTGGATTGTTTGGCTGGAAAACTGCCCTTATTTATGTGGTAACCGGGCTTGTAATTGCTATCACGGCAGGCTGGGTAATTGGCTGGCTGCACCTCGAAAAATGGGTGGAGGATTGGGTTTATAAAATGAAAGCCGGAGAGCAACCTGAAGAGGAACAATTGACCTTTTCTGTTCGTGTAAAAAGAGGTTTTGAAGCTGTAAGGGAAATAGTTGGCAAGGTCTGGATTTATGTAATGATCGGTATTGCCGTTGGTGCAGGAGTACATGGATACGTCCCACAGGATTTCATGGCTTCTTTCATGGGGAAATCAGTCTGGTACTCTGTACCTTTATCAGTACTGATAGGTATTCCGCTATATTCAAATGCTGCCGGAATTATACCCATAGTTTCGGCATTGATTGAGAAAGGAGCAGCACTTGGAACTTCTCTGGCATTTATGATGTCGGTAATTGGACTCTCATTACCCGAAATGATCATTTTACGCAAAGTACTTAAAATGCCTCTCATCTTCACTTTTATTGGTGTGGTTGGAACAGGAATTATGATTGTCGGATTCCTTTTCAACCTGATTTTTTAAAACTCACCTGCTCCGAAACTCCTTAATCCTGTAACTCTGTAACATTGAAACCCTTCAAACAAATAAAACATTTCAAACGCTATAAACCCTTATAAGCTTGAACATAAAAATCCTCGGTACCGGTTGTACCAACTGTAAAAACCTCGAAAAAGCAACTTACAACGCGATTGCTGAACTTAATCTCAACGCAACCATTTCAAAAGTTGAAGATATTCAACAGATTATGAGTTATGGAATTATGCGTACGCCTGCCCTGGTGGTTGACGAAAAAGTAGTTATGTACGGAAGGGTTCCCTCTGTAAGTGAAATAAAGGAATTATTGCAAAAAGCTAATTCCTGAAACAACCATTTCAAAAACCTTTAAAGATTTCATAAAATGAAAAAAGTCCTTATCATTTCACTTATCCTGGTATCTGCCTTGTCAGTATTCAGCCAGAAAGCGGCCAAATTGCAGATTATCTATTTCCATGCCGAACGGCGTTGCCCTACCTGTATTTCCATCGAGGACAATACAAAGAAAACCCTTAACACATACTTCGCCAGGCAACTAAAAGATGGAACTATCAGTTTCCAGGTATTAAATGTTGAAGATGCAAAGAACCAGAAATTCATCGAAAAATACCAGGCCGAAGGCTCTGCGCTTTTCCTTACACATCTGGTTAACAAAAAAGAAGCTACTATCGATTTCACCAACTTTGCCTTCAGCTATTCGCGCAACGAACCTGGCAAATTCATTTCCGGCCTCAAAACTGAAATTGAGAAAGGATTAAAATAATTCGACAATTACTTAATTCGGCAATGAATTAATTCGACGATTCGACAATTACTTAATTCGACGATTCGACGATGGTTTAATTCGGCTATTACTAATGTCGGAATTAACATAATTGCCAAATTGTCTAATTGCCAAATTGTCTAATTGTCGAATTGCCGAATTGTCTAATTGCCACATTGCCGAATTGCCATATTGACTAATTGTCGAATTGCCGAATTGTCTAATTCCCCAATAAACAAAGTTTAAAATAAAATGGAGTTTCTACAACACCTAATCGACCAAAGCACTTTCCCCCTGCTTACAGCATTCCTGCTCGGGCTTATGACTGCTTTCAGTCCATGCCCGTTGGCTACCAATATAACTGCCTTGGCATACATCAGTAAAGACGTGGAAAATAAACGTACCGTGTTTCTAAATGGGCTTTATTACACCTTAGGACGCACACTGAATTATACAATCCTCGGGTTGATTATTTACCTGGGAGCAAGCAAATTTCATATAAGTCGTGCCATACAATCCAATGGCGAACGTTGGCTTGGCCCTTTACTAATTGTAATTGGCATACTCATGCTCTATATTATCAAATTACCCGGTACATCAGGCAACATCATGCAACGCTTTGCCGATAAGGTTAAAATGGGAAATGGTTGGGGCGCATTATTCTTGGGTATGATCTTTGCCCTTGCTTTTTGTCCTTACAGCGGAGTACTCTATTTCGGTATGTTAATGCCAATGGTATTATCGCAACCATCAGGATTGATTTTATTACCCGATTTTGCCATTGCTACTGGTTTACCTGTAATTATACTTGCTTATTTGCTTGCTTTCAGCATAGGTAGTATCGGTAAATTCTACAACCGTGTTAAAAGCTTTGAGATTTGGCTCAGACGAATTGTAGCAATACTGTTTATTCTTACTGGTTGCTATTTCTTTTGGATTTTTTACCTCTAAAAACTAAAATTTATGACAAAACGAATATTAATCCTATGCACCGGTAACAGTTGCCGCAGCCAGATGGCTCATGGCTTTCTGCAATCCTTTGATAAAAATCTTAAAGTCTGCTCCGCCGGAACCGAAGCCTCCGGTAAACTTAATCCTAAAGCAGTTGCCGTAATGAATAAAATTGGCATCGATATCAGCCATCACACCTCCGACTCAGTTGACTTGTACCTTGGTGAAGAATGGGATTATGTAATCACTGTCTGCGGTGGCGCAAACGAAGCCTGTCCCGCATTTATCGGTAAAGTAAAACATCGGTTGCACATTGGGTTTGATGACCCGTCACATGCAGTTGGAACCCAAGAATTTATTCACAGTGAATTTATTCGGGTGCGCGATGAAATAAAAGAGGGATTTTGGAAATTTTACAATGAGGTAATTAATTAATGAGACAATTCGACAATGTGACAATTCGACAATGCATTAAAGTGACAATGCTTCTATTCGACTATCACTAATTTAGCCAATATCATAATTGCTGAATTGTCGAATTGCCGAATTGCCGAATCGCCAAATCGTCGAATTGCCGAATCGCCAAATTGAATAATAAAGTTTAACTCACTAAATAAAATGATCGATTATGAATAACGAATTTAAAGAGAATGCGATAATCAATCTCACTTTTGGTTTGCTTTGAAAATTATTGATTTCTGTGATGAACTTGAAGGCTTAAGAAAATTCAAGCTGTCGGATCAGAAGAACATCCATTGGTGCAAATGCAAGAGAAGCTCAGAATGCTGAAAGCAAAGCTGACTTTATTCATAAGTTCAAAATTTCTGCCAAAGAAGTTGAAGAAACTGAATATTGGTTGTTGCTTTGTAAACATTCGAAAAAATTACCTGATACAACACATCTACTCGTGGATCTGGAACCAATTAAAAAGATAATTACAAAGATTATTGGATCATCGAAAAGGAATTCATAATTCGACAATTAATTAATGTGACAATTCAACAATGATTCAATTCGACAATTCATTAATGTAACAATTCGACAATGATTCAATTCGACAATTCATTAATGTAACAATTCGACAATGATTCAATTCGACAATTCATTAATGTGACAATTCGACAATGATTCAATTCGACAATTCATTAATGTAACAATTCGACATAATCACCAAATAGTTGAATTGTCTAATCGTCAAATTGTCTAATCGTCAAATTGTCTAATTGCCGCATTGTCAAATCGTCTAATCGTCAAATTGTCTAATCGTCAAATTGTCTAATCATCAAATTGTCTAATTGCCGCATTGTCTAATCGTCTAATCGTCTAATCGTCAAATTTTAAAAACATGCCTTCACAACCCCGCCTTAAATTCCTCGACCGTTATCTAACCCTATGGATTTTTATTGCAATGGCTATCGGTGTTCTTTCCGGTTATTTTTTTCCTGGCATTGCAAGCTTCTGGGAATCATTAAAATCATCTCCCCAAAGCACTACAAATATTCCTATTGCCATTGGATTAATTCTGATGATGTATCCGCCTCTTGCCAAAGTAAACTATGAGGAACTTGGCGATGTTTTCCGCAATTACAAGATCCTTACTCTTTCATTAATACAAAACTGGGTAATAGGGCCGGTATTGATGTTTGCTTTGGCAATCCTGTTTTTCAGGCTATTCCCCGGCGAAAATAATGCGAACCTGCCGTATATGTATGGTATAATTATGATTGGATTAGCCCGTTGCATAGCTATGGTAATTGTTTGGAACGACCTGGCAAAAGGCGATACACAATATGCCGCCGGATTGGTGGCATTTAACAGTATTTTCCAGGTGCTGTTCTTTTCGGTGTATGCATACTTCTTTATTGCAGTTCTTCCTGGATGGTTCGGCATACCTACCAATGATGCAGTTCAGAATATTACCATTGGTCAGATTGCAGAAAGTGTATTTATCTATCTTGGCATCCCTTTTATTGGCGGTTTTCTTACACGTTTTATCCTGATCAGGGTTAAAAGCAAGCAATGGTATCATACAAAGTTTATCCCTAAAATAAGCCCTGTAACATTGATAGCTTTGCTCTTTACTATTATTGTAATGTTTTCATTAAAAGGTGAATACATTGTAAAAATCCCGCTTGATGTGGTACTTATTGCAATTCCGCTCCTTATATACTTTGTGGTTATGTTCGTTGGCTCATTTTTCATGAGCAAAAGGGGAGGGGCTACTTACGAACAATCAGTCACTCTATCGTTTACTGCGGCCAGCAACAATTTTGAACTTACAATAGCAGTTGCAATCGCCATATTCGGAATGAACTCAGGCGAAGCCTTTGCAGCCGTTATTGGCCCATTGGTAGAAGTTCCGGTTATGATAGCCCTCGTGAACCTGGCATTTTACTTTAAAGGAAAGTATTTTCAGAATCAAACAATTCGTGTTAAATAATTTGACCTTTACCTCATTAGTTCATGCAAATTAAAGCGCATTGTCCTGGTAAAAATGTAATAAGCTTTATTTGGATCGCATTTTTGGTCGCATAAATGAAAAAAGAGTTACAAGTAACTTGTAACTCTTTAATTTTCAGTGGGAGCACATGGATTCGAACCAAGGACCCTCTGCTTGTAAGGCAGATGCTCTGAACCAGCTGAGCTATGCTCCCGTTAAGAGGATGCAAAAGTAGTCATTTATTTTAATCTGCCAAATTT
>Ga0105047_10016236_pt1 | contig 11677 bp, 8 predicted proteins | sample MAT04_FD_78384 | JGI IMG/M metagenome (GOLD analysis project Ga0105047, IMG submission 78384) | Freshwater microbial communities from Lake Fryxell liftoff mats and glacier meltwater in Antarctica - MAT-04 (megahit assembly) | ecosystem: Environmental > Aquatic > Freshwater > Ice > Liftoff... | reverse complement strand
CTTGAGCCTGCGCTTGCACGATCCGCGCCGCTTTGGCTGCTGTTTGTGGCAGGCGCCGCAAAGCGTTCATCCGCTGCTGCAAAAACTCGGACCCGAGCCATTCGACTTAAAGTTTAACGCCGACTATCTGTACCGCTTGAGCCGCGGCCGCAGCGCAGCTGTCAAGACCTTCTTGATGGACCAGCAAAGCGTGGTCGGCGTCGGCAACATCTATGCAGCCGAAGCGCTGTTCGCCGCCGGTATTGATCCGCGCCGCGCGGCGGGCGCCGTCTCGCGCGCACGCTACGCCAAACTGTGCGCTGCGGTCCGCATGATTTTAGGCGATGCGATCAGCCAAGGCGGCACCACGCTCCGCGATTTTCTCAATCCAAGCGGCAGCCCAGGCTATTTCGCGCAACGGCTCAGCGTCTACGGTCGCGAAGGCAAAAGCTGCGTAACGCCCGGCTGCAGAAGCACCATCGCCCAAGTCACGCTGGGCCAACGCGCTTCGTTTTTTTGTCCGAGCTGCCAGCGCTGATAAAGGCTTAGGCCTTAAGCCCCATCCGCTTGATCTCCAGGCGGCGCACGAACTCATCTAAAATCCGCCGATAAAGATCCTCGCCCATGTATTCGTCCTCCACCCCAAAGTCGATCGACGGGTTGTCGTTGACCTCGATGATGGCGAGCCTGTCGCCCACCTGCTTGATATCCACGCCGTAGAGGCTGTCGCCAATCGGCTGGGTCGCCTTGAGCGCGAGTTTGACCACCTCGATCGGAACCTGGCGGATCGGAAATGCCTTGGCATCGCCGCTGCGATTCTTGTCCGGCGCGGCGTGGTTGTAGATCTGCCAGTGGCCACGCGACATGTAGTACTGGCAGGCATACAGGGCCTGGTTGTTGAGCACGCCCACGCGCCAGTCAAAATCGGTGGGCATGTACTCCTGCAGGATCAAAAGCGTGGACTGCTGGAACAAGTCTTCGCTCGCAATTTTGAGCGCCGCGTAATCCTCCACGCGCACCACGCCGCGCGAAAATGAACCATCCGGAATCTTGAGCACCGCGGGATAGCCAAAGTTTCTGGCAATTTCTTCGAGCTTTTTTTCGTCGTCGCGATAGAGAATTTCGGTTTTGGGCGTAGGCAGTTTGCGCGCCTTGAGCATGTCGGCCAGATAGATCTTGTTGGTGCAGCGCAAGATGGAAGTCGAGTCATCGATCACCACCATGTCTTCTTTTTCGGCCTTTTTGGCAAAGCGATAGGTGTGGTGATTGATCCGCGTGGTTTCGCGAATGAACAAGCCGTCGTATTCGGCCAAGCGCGCGAAGTCGTTCTTGGTAATCGGGTCAACTTCGATGCCCATCTCTTTGCCCACATCCACAAAGCGCTTGAGCGCGCGCTTGTCCGACGGCCCGAGCGTATCGGTTGGATCGTGCAGCATGGCGATGTCATAGCGGAATTTTTTGCGCGAGCGCGGGCGCCGCCAAACCTTTTTACAAAACTCATCAAGCGCCGCCGCAAAAGCGTCTTCCTGGCGATCGGAGAGCTGGTGGAATAAGCCCGGTTTGACCGCTTCGATCTCCCAGTCCTTGGAGCGCTTGAATTCGATCTTCAGCAAGGGCAGGGGATAGAGTTCGAAAATCTCCCGCACCAGCTCAGCAAGGGGCTGAAAACTGGTCTTGCCAAAGTAGGCGATGATGCCAAAGGAGGTTGTATCGGGCCCTTCTTGCGCGATCGAGAGCTTGCTTAGGCGCTTGTCGAGATCGTCGATATCGAGGCCGTAGATGGCGCGTTTGCTCAAGTCGTTGATTGTGCGCACCGAGGGAATTACGCGGTGGCCGCGCGCTTCGGCGAGCAGGGAAACGTAGTAGCCAGTGCCCAGATAGCGGTATGAGCGACACAGATTGATTACCTGAGTGGGCTCTTTTTCATCGAGCTGATAGTCCTTGAGGTAGTCCATCGCCGCGACCACGTTGTCGGAGGGGTAGTAAGACGACCAGTCGGACTTCTTCTCAACAACGATTAACAGCTTGGCCACAGGGATTCTTCACAAAAACGCGCGATAGATGGGCGCGGAGTCTAGCGCCCGATCCAGCAAAAAGGGACGACCCTCAAGCGCTTTAGCCTGGCTTGTTGTCCGCGCGTGCGTCGATGCGGGTGCGGTACATGTTTTGATCGGCCCGGGCCAAGGTCTGTTCGAGTTTCTCAGCGGGCTCGCGCATGGCGGTGCCGAGCGAAAAGCTGAACTTGGTATCGCCGCGCCTTTGGTTGAGTTGGGCGCACACGCGCGAAAGCTCGCCTTCGGTCGAACGCGCCAGCAGCAGGGCAAACTCATCCCCGCCCAGCCGCACCACGGCGCCATCGCGCGGGGCTACTGCGCGCAGCAGATTGGCGGTTTGCAAAAGGATGCGGTCGCCTTCGGCGTGACCAAAAGTGTCGTTGACCCGTTTAAAGCGGTCCAGATCCAGCACGATAACGCCCCAGTGCGCGGATGCGGGCTGACTCGATTCAAAAAGCTCAAGAAAGCGCCGGTTGTAGGCGCGGGTCAGCGCATCGCGCAGGCTTTGTTCGCGCAGCGCACTGGATTCTTCGACCTGCGCGGTGATATCCACCGCGTTGACGATCACGTAGGCATCGCCACCAAGCGTTGCGCTGTAGCGCCAGTGGCGCTCGCTTTTGTCGCCGTGGCGCACGGTTAGCATCCCATCGGCGCGGCCGTCACTGCGCAGCCGCGACAGATAGTTGGAAAACTGCGCGCGCGACTCGGTGGTCAAAAAATCCGGCCACGAGCGCCCGACCAGCTGCACCGCGTCGCCACCGAGCGCGTCGCTGACCGCCGGATTAACCATCAGAAGCCTGCCGTTCGGATCATGCAGCAACACAAATCCATCGGTTAGCTCAATCAGCTCGCGCGCCCGCGATTCGCTTTCGCGCTGCTTGAGCAAAGCAACCTTAAGGCGCCGGTTCAAGCGCCACTGTTGGGCAAAAAAACCGGCCAAAACCGCGATCGCAAGCACCGCCAGCGCAGCCGCCAATCCGCGCAAGCGCGCCTGCTGGGCGCTGGCCTGCTCGCGCTCGCGGGCAAACGTGGCCTCTGCTTCCAAGCGCTTTACTTCGATTTCCGCTTGGGCGTACTTAAAGCGCGCTTCAAAATCGTCGGCGGCCTGAGCGCGGTCGGCCTCGGTCACTTCGCGATCAAGGCGCAGATAGCCGCTCACGAGATTTGCGAACTCGGCGCTCGTAGCGCGACGCTGCACAGCAAGCTCCAACAGCTCGCGAATCACCCTGAGCTCGTCGCGGGTGAGCTTGAGCGCGCGAAAGGATTCAAGTGAAATGGTGAGTTCGCGGTTGCCGCGCTTGAAGTCGTTCTCGCTGATGGCCGACAGCCCCATCACCTCATGCCCAAGCCCCGCCAGCTGCGAGTTCTTAAGGCGTTCGGCAAATTCGAGAATTCTGGCTGCGTTCCTGCGCTGCTCGGGGATATCGCCGAGCTGACGCGCGATCCGCGCCGCCTCAATGTGCATCTCGGCGCTAAGTTTGGGATCAAACATGCGCTCAGTGACATTGAGGCCCTCAGCCAAAGTCAGGCGCGCGGCGGCGATGTCGCCGAGCAGGGCCTGAGCGCGCGCCATGTTGCGCAGCAAACGTGCGCGCATTGGCGGTGAATCGAGTTGGCCGAGTTCTGCAAGCCCGCGCTCGGCATAGGATTTGGCCAGCGCGTGCTTGCCAATCTGATGGCTAAAAGAGCTGAAAGCCAGCGAGACGTCTGCGCCCAACTCGGGTGATGGTGTCGCCTTGAGGCGGGTTCCGGCATCGCTTAAAATGCGCCCGCCGAGCGAATAGTCCTGCATCGCGATGGCACCACGGGCCTCTGCGATCATCCCGCGCAGCGCCGGAATCGGCATTTTTGCGGCGTCGGCCAATTCGCGCGCCGCAAGTCCGGCTTCACGCTGGCAGGGCCAGTTGGCGATGACCCGGCACGCATTCGCGCGCGCCAATTGCAGCGCAACCTCCTCGCCTGCGTCGCCGCGCGCGCGCGCGGAATCGAGCGCTTGCGGCAAGATTTGGAGCACTTCCTCGGGCTCTGTAAGTGCGCGGATTTCGAGCGCGTGGCGCGGCAGTTCTTGGGCGTGCGCCCAGTCGGCCGAGCAGATCAGCGCGGCTAAAAAAATGAAAAAGGGCGGCACGCCAGCGCGCACCGCCCTTGTTTTTGCCAACTTTGGCACGTTCAATCGATAGCGATCAGAAGCGGTAGGTGGCAGTCATTCCAAACTGCCGTTCGCGCTGCGGCGTCAGCACAAAGTCGCGCGGAGCGAGGTTGGCAAAACCGCTGAGCGGCGGCGGATTGGGCACGCGCAATTGCGCTAGGGTGTTGAACTGCGCAACCGGATCAACGTAGCGCAAGATGTCCTCAATGGCGTCTTCGCCAAAGACGTTGGTGACATAAGCGGTCAAACCCCAGTTTTCACCGATATTGGCGCCCACGCGAAAGTTAACCACCGTGGATGCACCGGTTTCTGCCAGGTTATGGACTTGGTCAAAACGCGAGGCTTCGTAGTTGACGTCGGTGCGCGCGTACATCCCCCAGCCGTTTGCCAAGGTCCAATCGTAGGTGCCTGATGCCGAGAGCTGATGCTCGGGCACCCGCGGAAGTTGATTGCCAGCGGTCTGCCCGGCAGTGCGATAGGCGGCTAGGTTGCGTGCGTTGATCGTGGCAATCACGTCGGGCGTGGAGCCCGCTGGAATCACTTCCGGACGCCAGAACAAATCGGCCTGATCAGCGGAGAAGAAGTCGACGATCTTGGCATCCAAATAGGTGTAGGCCAGACGCGCTTCAAAGTTTTCGCTAACCAGCCAGCTCGCGTCAAGTTCGAAGCCGTTGACCCGCGACTCGCCCAAGTTGGTGGTGTAGGAGTTGAGGAAGAAAGAGTTGTCCACGCGCTGCGACAGCCGTGAGTCGGTGAGCTGCTGCTGGTCCCAATCGATCCGGAAGATAGAGGCGTTGGTGCGCAGGCGGTTCTCAAACCAGTCGGCTTTGATCCCAAACTCGTAGGTCCACGCAGTTTCTTCGTCGAAGGTATCCAAACCGGCTGAGATCAACTCGTTACGCGCGGCTTCAGTGAGCTGAGCGGCTTGCACCGAGCTATTGAAACCACCGGGCTTGTTGCCCTTTGCGGCGAGCAGGTAGAAGTTCTTGTCGTCGTCCATTTGATAGGACAACGTCACCCGCGGGGTAAAGCTGTTGAAGCTTTGGCTCAGCGAGAAAAAGCGCGCCGGAAACGCCACCGGGCGACCGGTGGCAAAGCTGGTGAAAGTGGAGAGACCCGAGCTTTCAAGCTCGTCTTTGGCGTAGCGGCCTTCACCGGTCAGGCGCCATTGATCGGTGAACGCATATTCGATCATGCCAAACACCGCGGAGTTGGTGACGTTGGCGATGTTGTTGTCGAAAGTGACGCAACTCAGACCGGGGCGTGTCGGCGTGCAGCCGCTCAGGCTGCCTGAGTATGTGCCTGGACGCACTTCCTCTTTATAGAAATACAACCCAGCCGAACCGTGCAGGCGCTGGCTGGTGTCGGTGGTGATGCGGAACTCTTGCGAGATGTCTTCAATCGCGACGCGATCGATGGTTTCGAACGCACCGGTGCGCACGGCCGAAAAATCCTGATCGACCACCGAAAGCGAGCGCACGTGATTGAACGAGGTGTTGGAGGTCAGCACCCAGTCATTCGGTGCGGTGTAGTTGACGCTAACGCTGGAGCGGAAATTATCGCGCGACAGGCCCGGGCGAAACCCAGCCGCTTCAAACGCCTGCGTGTTGATGCCCAACGTTGCCGGCAGTTCAACGGTGCCGCAAAAATAGCCGCGGCGGCGATCTGGCCGAATCGCGCGGCCGTCGAAGTTGGTGCCCACACTGGCGCCGGGCAGGAAGCAGTTGTTCAACTGCGCGCCCTGGCGGACGATCGCGTAGTGCTCGTCGCGGTCTTCGCCGTAGTAGAGGCGACCGACAATATCCAACGACTCGTTGGGCTTGAAATAAAGCGCACCGCCGAAGGAATCCGTTTTTTGGCCACCCAAATCGGTCGCCCCAGAGGATGAGTTGAAATACTGCCCGCCAAACTGATAGTGGCGCATGTTGGCGCTGAAGGTGAGCTTGTCTTCGATGATCGCGCCGCTGACGTTGGAGCTGACCTCGTACTCGCCGTCGGTCGCCAGACGCAGGGTGACCATGCCTTGGGATTCGTTGGTGGGGCGACGGGTGATGTAGTTGATCGCGCCCGAGAACGTTTGCCGGCCGTACTGCGCCGATTGCGGACCGCGAATGACTTCAACGCGCTCCAGATTGTCGAGGCCGAAGCCCGAGATATTGCCGCGGACAAACATGCCGTCGATGAAAAACGCGGCGTTCGGGTTGCCCTGGATGTTGGACTGCCCGCGAACGACCGGGCGATCACCTTCGCGGCCGAAGCCTTGGCGGAATGAAAAACCAGGCGTCTGGCGCGCGATGTCGACGATGCTTTCAGCGCCGGATGCCTCAATCTGGGCATCGGAGAATGCGGTCACCGGGACCGGTACCTTCTGCACGGACTCGACGACTTTGCGCGCAGTGACCATGACGTCATCAAGCTTCAATGCGCCGTCTTGACTGGCGGTCTGGTCTTGCGACCAGGCACTTGCGCTAAAGATAAATGGCAGCGCGATCAGCGCGGCGCGGATGTAAACAGCCAAAGAATTGGGTTTCAGGTGCATGTTCGTTCTCCCGTGTGGTTGGGCCAAGGTGGTCAAGCGATTTTAAACGGATTGCAGGTGCAGCCGTTACCCGAAAGTTGTCCGGACAACTTGTTCGCGGTTAACGGCAATATAACACGCGTTTTTTGAATAATTCGGTCGCTTGCGCGTACAGCAAGGAATCCCACGGGGCGCGTTTAAGAACCGCCGCGCGCGCCGCTTCACTGAGCTCTTCGGGGTCGGCGTCGCCGCTGCTGAGCAGGTGCGGAACCAAAGCCGTGGCGATGCCGAGCCCGTCCGCGAGAGAGCGCACGCTCTCGGCAAAATGCTCGGTCAGGCCAAACCAGGGCATTTCAGCGAGCAAACGAACCGCAGCTTCATACTGAACTTCGGGCGGCAGGCGCAGCGCGCGCGCCTTGATCCACGCGTCTGGCGCCGGACCGAGCAGGCCGCTGATCAGCTGCTCACGCGAGACTGCGGGATCGAGCCGGAAACTTAAGCTCCGGCACTGCGGATCGCTAAGCAGGGGCAGCGCCGCCGGCAAATGGATGAATTGCATAAAGCTGAGCTGGCCTTGAACCACCGCGTTGTGTAATCGGGTATTCGGGTCGCGCTTGATATAGCGATAGCGCGAATAGGCAAGCGCGACCGGATCACGCAAGACGGTGATGCGGCGCACGTTTGGCCCGGCGAGCAGGTCCAAGCCATGGGCACCGAAGTGCCCGCGCCAGAGTCGATAGTCAGCGCACTGCGCAAACGCAAACCCAGCGAATTCTTCCCAGCGTTTGGGCGGTGCAATCAGCGCAGAGGAAAAGGCTTGATCCAACAGGGCAATCAAACTGCTGCCGGCCGTTTTGGGGATGTGCACAAAATACAGGGGCGGATCGGATTGGCTTAAATAAGACATGGGCTTTATTTATTTCAAGATTGCGGCTACGATTGCAGCCCCATCCACCAACAAGGCATCAAACAATTCATGAGCGTTAATATTTCAAAGCTGACCATTGCCGAATTGCAGGAACTCATTGCTGAGTCCAGCAACCGCATCGAAGAATTGAAAGTCCAGCTTCGCGAAGAAACCCGCAGCAGAGCCATGAGCCTGATCACGGACGCAGGCTTCACAATTGACGAGATCCTCGGCAACAAGGACAAGCGCAAAGGCGCCAAACGCGCCCCGTCGGCGATCAAGTATCGCAACCCGAAGAACCCCAACCACGCATGGACCGGCAAAGGCCGCCCGCCGCAGTGGCTGGTCGACGCCGTTGCCGATGGCAAAACTCGCGAAGACTTCGCAGTCTGATTGATTCTGGATCGCGGCCGCGAAGCCCGCATGCCGCCAAGGACGGCGATTACCCAACCGCTGCGATGCAGGCATTAGAGGTGGCGCCTGGGCGGAATCAGCAGATTGCCAAAGAGCATTCCTGCCACCAATGAAATAAGCGCCATCATCAGCGCAAATCCGGTATCCAATCCCGACTGCAGATTCTTTTCCATCAGGAAAGACAGGCTCCGATAGCCAATACTGCCGGGCACCAGCAGGATGATCCCGGGCACTCTAACCAGTGCCCCCGGCCGATTGAACCAGCCCGCGTAGAGATTGGCGGCTGCGGCGACCAGCATGCCGGCGATGAACACGCCAAAATCCGGGTTGAACAATTCAGAGCCCAACCGCGTTGCGGCATAGCCGTAAATGACCGCAAGCATCACCAGCGGGAAGTCGCGGAAGCGCGCCTTGAACAGCACCGCAAAGGAAAACGCCGCAAACGGCAACGCCGCCCAAACCGCCCAGGCGGGAAGTGGGTCAACCACTGAGTCCGGCGCATACCAAGAAAACAGCTTGATGATCTCGGTTCCCAGCACGTATCCAAATGCCAGCTTGAGCAGCGTGGTCATCGCGCCGGCGAATCGAGCCGTTCCCGACATCAAATGCTGGGTAGACAATTCGGTAATCGCAATGGTCAATGACAGGCCCGGCAGCAGCACAATCAGGCTGGCCATAATCACTTGTTTGGCCGCCAAATGGGGCAATAGCGCCTCCAGTGAATAGGCGATCAGGGTCGCCAATAGCGCCGATACGGCCTCAAAGCTGCCGGCCATGCGCTTTGAGCGCTCGCTTAAGAATGCGACCAAGCCAATCACCACGCCCAGTCCAAATGCAACGCCAACGTCCAGCAGGCTGGTGCGCAGCAGCACCGCAACCGCGCCCGAAGCCAAGCCGAACGAAAGCAGGGTCAGCGCGCGCTTGAGCATAGACGGTGCATCCTGCAGCGACTCCAGCTCGTGGTAACCCTCTTCAAGCGCCATCGAACCCGCCAGAACGCGTTCGGCGATGGCGTCGACGTGGGAGAGCTTGCTCAAATTGATTTCGCCGGGATTCAAACGGATCACCTGCGTCGGAATCTGCGAGCGATCCGCACCCTCGGTCAGATCATGTAAAGACAAAATCAGCGACGTTGGCGTTGAAAGCACGTGCGCATCCATCATCAAGCGCTTCGCAACCAGGTTGATCGCGCCCTCCAAGCGATGCGCATTCGTGCCGTACTCATGCAGGCGCTTGGCCAACTGCATGACAAACAGAACGCGCAGGTTGAGCGGCACGCCGGGCGCGAGTTTCAAGGGAGTATTCACCGCTTGAGTTTAGCTTCACTGCAAGTCAGAGATGCTTGCGCCATGAAAATCAACCGCGAAACCATCCGCCAGCAGGCGCATACGCTGCCGCCCAAAACCGCCGTTGTGCTGGTGAACTTAGGCACGCCCGACGCACCTACCCCAGCCGCGCTGCGCCGCTATTTGAAGGAATTCCTGTCTGACCCACGTGTGGTCGAGCTGCCGCGGCCGCTTTGGTGGCTGATCCTGAATCTGATCATTCTGAACGTGCGTCCGCGCCGTTCGGCCAAAGCCTATGCCTCGGTTTGGACCGACAAGGGCTCGCCCTTGATGGTGAATTCCGCGGCGATCACCGCTGCAGTAAATCAGTCGCTTAACGCCGAACTGCCTGGCGAAGCGCTGGTGCGTCTGGCGATGCGCTATGGCAACCCCTCGCTGCCCAGCGTCTTGGATGAATTGGCGCAGCTAAACGTGCGCCAGCTGCTGGTGCTGCCGCTTTATCCGCAGTATTCCGCGACCACCACCGCGTCGATTTTTGATGCCGTCGCGACCCACTTCAGCCGCCGCCGCTGGCTGCCGGAGCTGCGTTTCATCAACCAATACTTTGCCGAGCCCGCGATGATCGAGGCGCTAAGCGAGCAGGTGCGCGCGCACCGCGCGATCCACGGCAGCGCCGACCAGCTGATTTTCAGCTTCCACGGCATCCCCAAGCGCTATCTGCTGAATGGCGATCCGTACCATTGCCACTGCCTCGCCACCGCGCGCTTGGTCGCGGAGCGCTTGCAGTTGGAGCAGGGCAGTTGGCGGGTGTGCTTTCAGTCGCGCTTTGGTCGCGAAGAATGGCTAAAGCCCTATCTAGCCGAAACGCTGGTTGAATTACCGAAGCAAAACGTGCGCTCGGTGCAGGTTATTTGCCCCGGTTTTGCGGCCGATTGTCTCGAAACTATTGAGGAAATTGCCGAAGAAAACGCGCACCGCTTTCGCGACAGCGGCGGTGAGCGCTTTGAGTACATCCCGGCCCTCAACAGCGACCCTTTGCATATAAAGGCGCTGTGTACGCTGATCAAGCGGCACCTCGCTGGCTGGCCGCAAATGGACCCGGGCTTCGACGCTGCCGCCGTCATTGAGGCCGCGGCTGTCACCGCTGAGCGCGCGGAGGCGCACGTGCGTGCTGCTCCTTGAGGGAATCCACAAGCGCTTCATGAACCAGCCGGTTCTTGCTGGGCTTGATCTTAAAGTGGAGGCCGGCGAATGCATCGCGCTGCTGGGTCGCTCGGGTTCGGGCAAGTCAACGCTGCTGAAAATAGTGAGCGGGCTGGAGTTGCCGGATCAGGGCCGCGTCAGCTTTGCGGACGTTGATTTGACCCGCTTGTCCGAACGCGAACGCACCGCGCACCGGCGTCGCCAGATCGGCCAGGTCTTTCAGTCTTTCGAACTTTTCGAGGGCTTGAGCGTTTGGGAGAATCTGGTTTTGCCGCTGAAGCTCAATCACCTGGCGATTGACGCGGACGCTTTAAACGGGATGCTCGCGCGGGTGGGTCTTAATGCACTGAAGGACCGCTTTCCGGATTCGCTCTCGGGCGGCGAGCAGCAGCGCCTAGGCGTGCTACGCGCGCTGGTGCATCGGCCCGCGCTGCTGTTGGCCGATGAGCCCACCGGCAATCTTGACGAACACTCCGCGAAGCTCACGCTTGATCTTTTGTTTGAACTGGCGCGCGAGTGCGGCGCGACGCTGGTGGTGGTCACCCACGCAGCCGAAGTGCTGAATTACACCGACCGCGCATACGAGCTCAAGGCTGGGGCGCTGAAGTGCTTGCAGCCCTAAGCACGCGCTTTTTTCGCCGCCATCCGGGCCAACTTTTGGCCTTGTTTTTGTGTTTGAGCACCGGCGTCGGCGCGTTTTTGGCGATTGTGATGGTGAATCAAAGCGCACTCGACTCTTTTACGCGCGCCGCGCAGGCCTTTAACGGGGTGGCGACCCATCGGCTGGTCACGCCCGCGCGCGAACTCCGCTACGACGATTTCGTGCGCTTCAAGCTGGGCTCGGGCTTGGCCGCGGCGGCACCTGTGCGTGAGCTGCGCGCGCGGGTCGGCGAGCAATCGGGTTTCACTTTGCTGGCGATTGATCCACTGGCTGAGCGCGCACTCGGACGCGAAGGCTTAAGCGGATCGCTGCGCTTGGACCGCCCAACGGACGATCAATCGCTCAACTTGCTGGTTAGCCAAGACCTCGCGAAGACGCTGCCCCAAGGCCAGTTTTTGCTCAGCCTAGACGGTCGCTCAGTTACAGCGCGGGTTGCGGGGACGATCGATTCAAGCGATCTCGGGCGCCTCGCTGTGGCCGATCTGGGCGCGCTTTTTGCCGCACTG
>Ga0105047_10016235_pt1 | contig 11677 bp, 18 predicted proteins | sample MAT04_FD_78384 | JGI IMG/M metagenome (GOLD analysis project Ga0105047, IMG submission 78384) | Freshwater microbial communities from Lake Fryxell liftoff mats and glacier meltwater in Antarctica - MAT-04 (megahit assembly) | ecosystem: Environmental > Aquatic > Freshwater > Ice > Liftoff... | reverse complement strand
CGGTCGTCGGTTACAGGACGGTCTACGAGCTCGCGGAGAAAGAGGTCGGGCTCTCGGGCAAGCAGGTCGACGATCTGATCGCGATCAGGAGGCGGCTGACGCGCGAGCAGGCGATCGAGCTCGAGAGTGATCGACGTCAACTATTCCTGCAGGTCGTGCAGAAGTAATTGTCGTCCATCAGCGGCGTCTTCGGCCCGTGCGGCGAGCACCCGGAGGCTCGAAGCCACCGCGGCGGACGCCTCGGACGGAGCTCGTGCGGCGGCGACCACGCGGAGCCATAGCACATGGGTTCGGGGCGGTCGAAACACGGCCCCGGTGCGGCTCGCCTCGAGTCAGGGGCAGGTGCTGAGCAAGACCTGGACCTCGTAGAGGCTCACGCCGACGACGCTGTTCCATCCGGCAAGCTGGCGAGGCAGTCGCTCGCAGCCCGAGCCGAGCAAGCTCACGAAGCCGTGATCGACGAGGATGCCGCCGCACGCGTGCGCGAGCGCGCCGAGCGTCGAGCGCGTCGTGAGCTGGATGGCTTCGAGCAGGCGCGCCGCTGCGCGTCACTCGCGATCGGCAACACCACGACGCCGTTGGGCTCAGAGGCGGCGGTCTTCACCAGCTCGGGCCAAGCGGGGTCGTCCGAGAGCAGCTCGGCGTAGGTGCGCGGCATCCCCGCATGCTCGCACGGCTCTCGCTCCGCGCCTCCGGCTCAGTTGGCGCTACCGCACCGAAAGGCGGTACCCGTCGCCGTCTCGGTCGCAGCGTCGAAGGTCTCCATGCGCACGTAGTTTCCGCCCTTGCTCGCGGCGCCGTTCCGCAGGCTCACCTTGCGCTGCTCGTCGTCCCCCCTGCCCGCGACCGAGCCTACCTCGCGGCACCCTGCCGGCGGATCGCTCTTCATCAGCTGCACGCCTTTGCCGCCCTCGGTGAGCGGAGCGGTGTAACAGCCGCAGAGAAGACCCAGAGCTACCGCGACGAGGGACCAAGAAGCCATGGCCACGACTTACTACGGTGCGGCGATCGAGTCGAACGACAAGCCCTCGCTCAGCGCATGCGCACGACCACGCGGTCGGGGCGCGCTTCGTTGTCAAGCATGATCGAGTCTGGCTTCGCGCCGCGGCGATCGAGCTCCGCGACCACGCGCAGCGCCTGTTCCAGCTTCCGGCGGTAGGGCGGTACCCCCATGTGCAGCGCGGCCGCGCTCGAGAGTGGGCGAAGTCCGCGGGCTACGCGCCGTCCACGGTGGAGACCGGCGCCATCACGGGCGTGCACCGTTGTGGTGCGAGCCTCAACGTCCACGTGAAGTGGACCCCGGATTTCGGACCAGGGGTTAAGGTGGTACCGGGAGCCTGCTCCAGCACACTGAGGAGCAGGATACATGAAGAATACACGTACCAAACACACGCCGGAGTTCAAGGCGAAGGTCGCGCTGGCCGCAGTGCGCGAGAGCGCGACGGTACCGGAGCTGGCGAAGCGGTTCGGCGTGCACCCGAACCAGATCTACAAGTGGAAGCGGGAGTTCATCGCGAACGCCGCGCGTGCGTTCGCGAGCGGCGAGACGACGAAGAGCGACAGCGGCAGCGCCGATCGCGAGGACCAGCTGCTGAAGAAGATCGGAGAGCTGACGGTCGAGCGCGATTTTTTATCGAGAGGGCTCGGGCGTCTGGGCTGAAGGGGCGGCGCGCGAGGATCGACCCCGAGCAGCCCGAGCTGTCCGTGCGTCGCCAGTGCGAGTTGCTCAGGGTCTCGCGGTCGGGCCTGTACTACGAGCCCGAGCCGACGAGCCCGGACGAGCTCGCGCTGATGCGCCGGATCGACGAGCCCGGCCTCTCGCCGCTCCCTTGTGCGCCATGGGCGGCTAACTTGGGCTACTCTCCCGATCAGGAGAGGGAGATCATGGCGCCGGTGCTCGCGCTCACCGGGCATCGACAGCCCTCCGATGCGGCGCGACGTGGTCTTCGTGAACCTGAATCCGCTGTGCGTCCGACTCGAGGTGACTGCGCTCGCCGACGTCGGGCACTACCCGATGCAGGAGCTCCCGGTGCGGACCGTCACGTTGATCGAGCGCTTCCTTGGCGCCGACTGACGTCGCGACAGCGCAACCCGCGGACGACCGATGAGCGCTGCCTCCGCGGCGTCCTCAGCAACGGTCGAGGTGCCAGACGGGCGTGCGCTGGGCCTCTCAGCATATGAGCCGGGACGTCGACTGGACGATCGATGCGCCACTACGGTGCTGGACCTCCCGTGTCGCCGTCGGACGACCCCCTGATATCGTTCGGTTGATGGGCCATCCCGATTGTCGCGCGCTGCTTCGGGAAGGCGACGCCATGGCGAAGGCCACCGACTACGCCTCTGCGGTTCGTCTCTACGCGGAGGCAGCGCGCGCCTTCGACGGTAGCGGCCAACACCTGAAGGCCGTCGCGGTCTTCAAGCAGGTGCGCGACCTCATCGCGAAGCACGTACATGGCGAGCGCGAACTGGAGGCGGAGGCGCGGAGCAGGCTGCCGGTCCTCTATCGGTCTCTGGGCCTTCTCGCGGAAGCTGCTGCGGTCGAGGACGAACCGGAGGCGTGAGGCGCGGCGCACCGCACGTGCAACGCCGCCAGCACGAAGCAGGAGGAATCTTCGGTAACCTGCTCGCGGCATCCGCGGCCACTCCAAGGGATACCTACGGCTTCCGAACCTACGAACACGCCGAGATCGCCCTGTATCACGCACTCGGCGACCTACCCGAGCCGGATTGGCTCACCCACAGATTCTGCTGAGGAGGCAAAAAAAATAAGAACGAGAAATCGCCCGCCACGGCCTTGCGCAAGCCACCGGTACAGAGTCAGGAGACGGTGCTGTACGGACTGGTGAAGGAGCACTGGCGAGACTTCGTGCAGCATGCACGCGAAGCCTACGAGGCGCCTCTGCCGAAGTACGTCGTGGACGAGTTTCAGAAGTACTCACGTGCGGGGACTTCGCGGAGGGCTTCGTCCACGTGCAGTGCACGACGTGCGACGACGACATGGCCGTTGCTTTCTCGTGCAAGGTGCGTGGCCTCTGCCCGAGTTGCGCCGGCCGCCGAATGGCAGGCTCTGCAGCCCATCTGGTGGACCGCGTGCTCCCCACGACGCCCATCCGGCAGTACGTCTTGGCCTTCCCTTACGAGCTTTCGGGGCTCGCTGCGACGCGCCCCGAGGTGCTGGCGGCGCTGTCGCGGATCTTCTGGGAGTCTCGGCGAAGCCGCTATCGAGAGTGGGCGAAGTCCGCGGGCTACGCGCCCTCCACGGTGGAGACCGGCGCCACTATGGCCGTCTCGCCGGCGCTCGTCATGGTGACGAGCGCGTACGAGAGCAGCTTCATCGACGCGGTCGCGTTCGATGGCGGCCCCGACGGCGCGACCGTCGCGATCTTCGGATCGGCCACGCTCCATTGCGGGTTGGCGGCGCTGGTCGAGAAGAGCGCGCGAAACGAGGCGCCCTCGTTGAAGCCGGAATGAGCGACGAGGGAACAAGCCACGCGCGACCAGGCCGTCGTCAGAATCGTTGGAGTTGCAGCTCACGCCGCCGAGGAGGAGCACCGCAAGCATGACCCCGACGCGAAGCATGCCATAGCGTAGCACTGGAAGCCGCATCGCTCAGCGCCGTCGCCTCGCAGCTCGCTCGATACGCTGCTCGATTGGTTGGTCTCCACTCCGGAAGTGGCAAGCCGTAGCGAATTGACGAGGTGGCGGCGGGTGGTATGAAAATTGGTATGAAGAAGGGGAAGCGCCCGCCGATGGGCGGCACGAAGAAGGTCACCATTTCGCTCCGAAACGCGGATCTGGAGGTCATGACGCGGCTCGCTGCGCGCCGCCACGCCGGCAATCTTTCGGGTGCCTTCGCCGAGATCGTCGGCCACGCGGCACGGCTCGAGGCGATGGATCGGGTTCTCGAAGAGCTACCGCCTCCCTCGCGGCAAGGAATTGGCCGTCTGGAAGCTGAGCTCGCGGCACCTCTCGCGCCGCCGAAAAGGAAGAAGAAGGCTGCTTGAGCGGGACAATCACACTCGATACTGGTGCGCTCATCGCTCTCGAGCGAAGGAGCCAGCGGATGACGGACATCGTCGCGAGAGCGCGCAGGCGAGAAGATACGATCGTGGTGTCCCAAGTCGTTCTCGCGGAGTGGTGGCGTGGCCGATCGGATTGGCGTGAGACAATCCTCGCCATGCTCGTCGTCGAGCCGCTGACCGATGCTCGCGCGAAACTCGCCGGCGAAGCTGTCGCACGCGTCGCAGGAGCGACGACCATAGACGCGGTGGTGATGGCGAGCGCAGCGAGCCGTGGCGACACCGTGTTCACGAGCGATCAGGACGATCTCGAGCGACTGCGCGCGTTCTTTCCGGGAGTGCGCGTCCTCTCGGTCTGAGGTCCTCACGCACAGGCTCCATGCGTTCGGCCGGGCGGCCTCGACGACGCGGCTCAGGTCAGAAGCACGTGGTTGCGTGCATCGACCATACTTACGGCGGCGTAAACTGACCGTCGCGCTCGGCCTTCTTTGGCGGGTCGTCTGGCCCGCGCGTCGGGCCAGCAGGTGGCGGCGCTGCGGGAGGATCGTTCGTAAGGCCCCTTCGGGTCACCGTCGCCAGCGCTGTCCGGCTCTCCGCGTTGGCCGCGAAGAAGGTCTCGATCCGCAGCTCCTGGAGAGTGACTTCGGCGTGGTCGTGGTGCGGGTGATCAGGGTCACGCCGTCGGCGACCGCCTTCGTCGTGTCGGCGGCGTACGCGGATGGGGCGACGAGCAGACTGACCAGCGAGAGGCCGAGGCAGGTGGAGCCGCGAAAGCATGGTGCCCGAGGGGCAACGCGCGTGCCGGTGCGCGCCGTCGACATTGCGCCTGGATCGCCGAGTCCCGGTGGGCTCAGGTGCGAGAAATGGAGGGAATTTCGTGATCCGCTCTGCAGCGACGAGTTGCGCGAAGCGTTGCGCAGTCAGGCGCGCGCGCCGAGCCAGTCGAGGAACGGCGCATCGAAGGCGTGTCCGTCGGGGAATGCCGCGGCGACATCCGCGGCGAGCTCCGCGTCGCGGCGCGTGAACGTCGCGACGAGGTCCTCGAGCACGCGGCGTGCCTCGGCCTCGGCGTCGCCGCCCTGGACGAGCGCGTCCTCGCAGACGTAGTAGTTGCAGGTCGCGGAGCGACGATCGTGAGGGATCGTGCAGCCCGTCATGCCGAGGTACACGCAGGCGGAGAGCGGCGCGGCAGAGCCCGGCATCGTGCGAGGCGTGCGCGGCAGCACGAGCCAGAGGCTGCCCGGCGCGGGGACGAGGCGCGCGGCGGCGATCTCGCCGAGGAGCCAGTCGCGTCCGCCGTGCGCGACGATGCGCGCGATGTCCGAGAGCGCGACGCGCGGCGGCGCGGCACAACAGCCGGCCGCCGAGTGCGGGCACGTCATGCAGAGCGAGGAGACGAGGAGCGTGTCGGCTCCGGCGAGCTGCAGGCGAAGCATGGCGCAGCCCCAGCCTATACGCGGCGCGCAGACCGGCGAGAAGGAGGCCGGACTCGAGACAGGTGGACGCCGCCTTCGCCCGGCGCGCGGGGATGAGCCGAACGCCCGACGCGGGCCGCTCGGCGACGACCTCTTCAGCTGGGAACGTGGGTACTTCCGCGATCATGGGCGGGCATGGGGAGGGGAACCTGTCCCTCCTGTCGTCCGCGGTCGGGAATCGGGTCACGGCCGAGTCTTTTTCTTCTTCGTCCTCGGGCGACGCTAGTATCAGCTCGTTCGGCGAACGAGGAGGAAGGGGACCGCGTGGAACGCTCGACGAGGTTTTCGATTGTGGAGCATGCCCTCGGCGACGTGGCCGAGCGGCTTCGCGAGCTCGCGCCAGGCGAGGAGACCGACGACCTCCGCGCCCAGGCGCACCAGCTCGAGGCCGCGGTGTCGCTCTGGGAGGCGAATCCGCCCGACGAGCCGACGCGCGTAGCGCTGCTGAAGCGTGTGCTCGATCTCAACATCGACATCATGCGCGCGGGAGGCGAACGCTCGAAGACGGACGCCGACGAGCTCGAGCCCGACGACGACTACCCGAAGAGCATCTGAGGGCTCCGATGCGAAAGCTCGCCACCTGCACGCTCTGCGAGGCCGCCTGTGGGATCGTCGTCGATGTCGACGGCGGCCGCGTCGCCGGCGTGCGAGGCGACCCCGAGGACCCGATCAGCCGCGGCTACGTGTGCCCGAAGGTCGTCGGCATGCAGGACCTCCACGAGGATCCGGATCGCCTGCGGCGTCCGCTCGTACGCGAGGGGCTGGCGGGAGACTTTCGCGAGGTGAGCTGGGAGGAGGCGCTCACCTTCGCCGCCGACGGCCTGCGGCGCGTGCGGCGTACCCACGGTCGCGATGCGGTCGCCGTCTACCAGGGCAACCCGACGGCCCACAACCTCGGCCTCATGACCGTGGGGCAGCTCGCGTTCCGCACGCTCGGGACGAAGAACCTCTACTCCGCGTCGTCGGCCGACCAGGTCCCGCACATGCGCGCCTCGCACGAGATGTTCGGGCACGTGCTGTTCATGCCGGTGCCCGACATCGATCGCACCGACCACTGGCTCGTCGTGGGCGCGAACCCCATCGTCTCGAACGGCAGCATCATGACCGCGCCCGACGTGAAGCGGCGCATCGCGGCGCTCAAGGCGCGCGGCGGAAAGCTCGTCGTCGTCGACCCGCGACGCACCGAGACGGCCAAGCTCGCCGATCGCCATGTCTTCCTCCGTCCCGGCAGCGACGCTCTCCTCTTCTTCGCGCTCATCCACGTCGTCTTCGAGGAGAAGCTCACGCGTCGGCTCGGGCCGCTGCTCGCCGGCGTGAACGACCTCCGCGACCTCGCGCGCCGCTTCTCGCCCGAGCGCGTCTCGCCCGCGACGGGCATCGCGCCCGAGGAGCTCCGCACGCTCGCGCGCGATTTTGCCCGGGCGAATCGCGCGGCCTGCTACGTGCGCGTCGGCACCTGTCACCAGGAGCACGGCACCCTCGCGTCCTGGCTCGCGTACGCGCTCGCGGCGATCACGGGCAACCTCGATCGTGAGGGCGGCCTCATGTGGACGCTCCCGGCCGCCGACGTCGTGCGCATCGCCGACATCGCGGGCCTCCACGGCCACGGCAGGTTCCGGAGCCGCGTGCGCAAGCTCGAGGAGACCGGTGGCGAGCTCCCCGTCGCGGTGCTTGCCGAGGAGATCGAGACGCCCGGGCCCGGACAGATCCGCGCGCTCATCACGAGCGCGGGCAATCCCGTCCTCTCCGCGCCGAACGGCTCGCGTGTCGACCGCGCGCTCGGCACGCTCGAGCACATGGTCTCGATCGACGGGTACCTCAACGAGACGACGCGGCACGCGAACGTCATCCTGCCGCCGTGCTCGCCCCTCGAGCGATCGCACTACGATCTCGCGCTCAACGCGTTCTCGGTCGAGAACTCGGCAAAATGGGTCGATCCTCCGCTCGCGCGAGACACCGACGCGAAGGACGACGCCGCGATCATCACGGAGCTCGCGCTGCGCCTGCGGCTCTCGGGAGGGCCGCTCGACACCGTTCGTCGGCTGCTCGTGCGCGCGTCGCGGCGGCTCGACCCCGAGGCGATCGTCGACCTCGCGCTGCGTATCGGCCCGTATGGGCTCCTCCGCGGCGGCCTGTCCGTCGCCGCGTTGCGGAAGCAGCCGCACGGCGTGCGGCTCGGGCCGCTCGTCCCTCGCCTGCCCGGCATGCTCCGCACCCCGAGCAGGCGCGTCGAGCTCGCGCCTCCCGCGTTCGTGCACGAGGTCCATGCGCTCGAGTCGACGCTCGCGAGCCCCGTCCCCGCGCTCGTGCTCGTCGGGCGCAGGCACCTCCGCAGCAACAACTCGTGGCTCCACAACAGCCAGCGTCTCGTGAAGGGGCCGGCGCGCTGCACGCTGCTCGTCCACCCCGACGACGCTCGCCTTCGCGGCGTGAGCGACGGCGAACGCGTGCGCGTCACGAGCGCCCGCGGAACCCTCGAGGCGACCGTCACCGTGACCGACGAGATGATGCCCGGCGTGGTGAGCCTGCCGCACGGTTGGGGCCACGATCGCTCCGGCACGCGCATGGGCGTCGCGAGCGCGAACGCCGGCGTGAGCATCAATGACATCACCGACGAGCACCGCGTCGACAGGCTGACGGGAAACGCGGCGTTCAGCGCGGTCCCCGTGTCGATCGAGGCTTCGGGCCCTTGATCCCGCGAGGCGGCGCTACACTCGTGGGCCGATGACGACTCCCGTTCCGATCCTCGGCCTCGCGCATTTCGGCATCCGCGTCCACGATCTCGAGCGCTCGGTGCGCTTCTACGAGATCCTCGGCTTCAAGAAGACGGTCGGACCGATCGGCCCCGAGCCCGTGGCGATCCTCGACCACCCGTCGGGCGTGGAGGTCAACCTGGTCCTCAACGCGCCGAACGCGAAGGCGCCGAACATCCTCATGGACGTTCCCGAGAAGCACGCGGGCATCACGCACTTCGCGCTCCTCTGTCCCGACATCCTCGCCGCCAAGGCGACGCTCGAGGCGCAGGGAATCGCGCTGAGCGGAGGTCCCATCGAGTTCTACCCCGGCGCGCGCGGCATCTTCGTGCGCGATCCGGACGGCAACGTCATCGAGCTCCACGAACGGAGCTGAGCCTCGGCGCGCGTCAGTCGGGCTCAGCGGGGGCAGCGACCCGACAGGCGTCTTCGCCTACGACAACTTCTCCGCGCAGGGCCTCTGAGTCTCAGAGCGTATGAGGCCGCGCGCCTCGGCTATGCTGAACAGCCTTGACCGCCATTCTTCGCGTCCCCTCTGTCCTGCTCCTCGCGGTCGTGGGCCTCTGCAGCTGCAGCCTCCTCACGTCGGTCGACGGGCTGACGAGTGGTGCGCTGCCTCCGTCGAGCGAAGGCGGAGCGGACGCCTCGAGCGACGCGCCCGGCGCGGTCGACGGAGGCGCGAGCGACGCCGAGGCGGGCCCTTCTCTCGACGGGGGGCTCAACTGCGCGATGCTCTCGCCCGCGCCGAAGCTATGCGTCGACTTCGGTCAGGGCCGCGTCCACGCCGCCGGGCTCAAGACGGCGACGGACTTCGAGGCCCAGTCGACCGCCGGCGCTCCCCAGCCGCGGCTCGACAGCTCCCAGGCCACGTCGCCGCCCGCGTCCGCGCTCTTCGAACTCTCGGACTCGAACAAAGTCTCGTACCTCTTGCGCACGTTCGACGGGCCCGCGGCGGCGCGCATCGAGCTCTCGGCGTCGCTGCGTGTCGACGGCGTGGGTTCGTCGGACATGGATCTGATGGAGCTCCGCTTCGGCGACATCGACGCCGCCGTCTTTCTCCAGCGCTACGGGGAGAAGCTCTCGATCCTCGAGGCCTACGGGACGGACGGAGGCTCGGACACCCTCGGCATCCCGCTGCTCGTGACGCTGCCGTTCGGCCGATGGATGCGCGTCGGGCTCGTGCTCGTGACGGGCGCATCGCCGACGCTGACCGTCAGCGTCGACGGCACGATGGTGGTCGACCGGAGGGCGCTCGTGCCGTTCAAGAGCTCGGGCGTCCTCACGATCATCGCCGGCTGCACGGACTCGGTACCGAGCGGAACCGTGAAGCTCTGGTACGACGACGTCGTCGCGAATTTCTGAGCGACCTCCGGGAGGCCTCACTCACCAGACGAATGTGCCGCCGACCTCGACGGTCGGCAGGACGTAGAACTGCTCGGCCTTGTACGTGAACGTCTCGATCGGGATGCGCAGGTTGCCGATGACGTACACGCTGAGGTCCTCGGTGGCCTGCGTCCGCGCGCCGATCCGGAAGACCGTCGCGTCGTAGCGGTAGGTTCCGTTCGTCTGCTTCTCGCCGTCGATGATCCGGTACTCCCAGAGGTCGAAGTCACCGCGCACCGCGACGAGAAAATCCGTCAGGCGCGCGACGGGACGCGACGCGATGAGCTCCGCGGAGACGTAGACGGTCGACGTGAGGCGCCACGTAGCCGTCGAGACCGGTGATGATGGCGGCCTCCGCGCGATCGCTGACCTTCGCCGCGTCGAGCACGTCTCGGACGCGTACGCCGCGGAAGTAGCCCGCGCTGACGAGGCTGCCCTCGGGCGGATTGCCGACACATGCGAGCGTGATGGGCTCGACGACGTTCTCGAAGCGCGTGCGCAGCGCGGGCACCGAGATGGAGAGACCGTTCTCGACGATCCCCCCGATCTTCAGGCGGTAGTGCTCGAGATCGCGCGGCGCCGGGTCGACGATCGAGACGTAGGACGCCGTGGACGCGGCGATGCGTCGGGCTCGCGCCGAGCTGCTGCGAGAGCAACTGACCCAGGGCCGCGCGCGACCCGGGGGGGGCCGAGGGTACCACCCCGTCGATCCACATTCGCCTTCTTGCCTCGACAAATCAGCCCTGATCACGGTCGCTTGCCAGTTCTCGCCCACATGAGCCCAGGGGTACGCAGCTTGCACTTCGAGCCCCCACGATGAAGCGCTGTGCACGTTGGGTGGTGGGTCTCGCAACCTCGATCGCGGCAATCGCCGGCTGCTCCTCGGGCGTCGACTCGAGCGCTTCGGCGGACGACGACGAGCTCCGGTCCACCGAGCGCGGCTTCGAGTACGACTGCACGACGCCCGCGTCGCGAACGCTCATCGACAGCCCGAAGACGAAGGTGCTCGTCACGAGAAAGCATCTCCGCTTCGACGGTAACTTCGGGCAGAGCCTGGGCGAGCTCGACACGACGTACAAGGCTCCCGCCGGGAAGAAGCGCGTCCGCTTCTCCGGCTACGACACCGGTGAGGACTGCGTGCTCAAGGTCGTCGCCGATCAAGACGCGCTCGACGGAAAGCCGACCGGAGGCGTCCGCGTCCAGTGCTCCGGCGACGACTTCCAGCAGGACCTGCTCAGCTGCTCGAACCCGCGCGCAGCGACGCTGCGCCTTCCGAAGGCCACGCCGCCGCCACCTGCGCCGGTCACGCCGCCGGCCGCGACGAAGACGTGGACGTGCACGACCCCCTCGGAATACGCGTCGCTCGGCGCGCTCTCGATGCAGGTGACCGCCGAGGCGATCCGGATCGTGAACACCGACTTCACGTACGAGGGCACGCGTGACCACGCGTACCGCGCACGCTCGGGCAGCTGGATGCAGTTCGACAGCTTCGACTACGGCGGCGACTGCTCGCTCACCGCCATCGTCGCCGAGGACGCGCTCGCCCCGACCACCGCCTCGACGGCGTTGAAGATCCGCTGCTCCGGCGAGACGTTCCAGGAAGACCGCTACACCTGCAAGCCCAAGTGACCCGGCGACGTCCCATCGGCGGGGTCGCTCTACGACGAGGGCCTGTCCCTAATTTCTAGGCTGCCTGAGAACGAGATCGGGCACGGACACGGGCACGGGCACGTCGAGACGAGAATCGGGGCCAGGGCGCGATCGAGGGACAACTCGCGCGGGGCGCGGCCAAAGAGCCGGCATGGTCCTCGATCACGAGCGTCTCGATGTGTACCTCGGCGTGCTGGATTTTCTGGTGTTCGCGAACGAAGTCATCGAGCGGTTGCCGCGCGGGCGAGGCCATCTCGCAGACCAGCTCACACGAAGGCTCCGCGACAGAATCCGCCGCTCTACTCGACGTCTGCTTGCGGCTGCGGCTCATCGGAGACGCCGAGTACCGAACGGGCAAGGCGATGGTCGTCCGCGTCGTGTCGATGCTCATCAAGCT
>Ga0105047_10016234_pt1 | contig 11677 bp, 9 predicted proteins | sample MAT04_FD_78384 | JGI IMG/M metagenome (GOLD analysis project Ga0105047, IMG submission 78384) | Freshwater microbial communities from Lake Fryxell liftoff mats and glacier meltwater in Antarctica - MAT-04 (megahit assembly) | ecosystem: Environmental > Aquatic > Freshwater > Ice > Liftoff... | reverse complement strand
GCCGTTCGAGGGGATGCGGGAGAATGCCGACTTCTGGCGCTGGTTCCTCCCGCGGCTGCGCCGCCAGCCCGACGGCTGGGAGCCGCCCGGGCCCGACCAGCCCGCCAACCTCGGGGAGGCCCCGTGATGATGCTCCGGTGGATCGGCCTCGCACTGCTGTCCGCCTCGTGGCTGCCCGCCGTGGGCTTTTACCACCTGCCGGACACCGCCGCCTGGCTCCTCATGCTCACCGCCGGCGCTACGCTGATGTTCGGCGCGCCGCTCGGGGTCCCCCCGCGCCCGGCCTCCCTCCCGGCGCTGGGCGCGCTCCTCCTCGTGCTGCTCACGATCCCCCTGTGGCACGCCCCGCACCGGGCCGGGGCGATCGTCCTGGCGATCGGGCTCGCCGCCGCCGCCCTCCCCGCCCCCGTGGGGTGGCCCCGGCGCCTCGGGCACGGCGCCATTGCCGCCGGGGCCGTGCTCTGCGCCCAGGCCGCCGCCCTCTGGTTCTACCAGGCGACGACCGCGCGGTCGCACGAACTCCCGGGGTGGCTCGCGCAGGGCCTCGCCTGGGTCCTGCGGGGCGCCGGCTTCAACGCGGCCGTCCACGGCAGCGACCTCTCGCTCTACTCGATGCGCGTCACACACTCGATCGGCGCCACGTGGGAACTGCTGCTCGATCCCGCCTCGCTCTGCTTCCTCGGCGGGGCGGCGACCCTGATCGTCCTCGCCCGCGGCCCCGCCGCCGCCCTCCGCCCGCTGGGCGCGTTCGTCGCGCTCGCACTCGTGTGGCTGCCGCTGCGGGCCGCGCTCGTGCTCGCCCTCTACCTGCACCAGGTGCTCCACACGGACTACGACGACCCGCTCGCGGCGATCGGCCTGTTCTGGGGCACGCTCACCCACCTCGTCCTCCTCCTGCCGCTCGCCCTGGCGGCGTGGCGGGTCACCCGGACCGACCCCCGCGCCCCCGCGCCTGGCGACGCGCCGCCCGCGCTGCCCCCCGCGCCGCGCCGCGCCGCGCGGGCCGCGGCAGGCTGCGCCTTCGTGGCGGCGGGCGTCGCGCTCGTGTGCGTCGGGCTCTTCCACAACCCCGCCGGCGCCCGCAAGGCCGGCCGCGTCCTCGTGGACGAGCACCACTCGACCTGGGAGCCCACGACCCGCCCGATGGACAAGACGTGGTACGGCCACATGTCCGGGTACAACTACGCCTGCCTCTACGACTACGCCAGCCGCTTCTTCGAGATGGGGCGGATCACCACCCCCATCACGCCCGCCGTGCTCGCCGCCTGCGACGTGCTCGTCCTCAAGGTGCCGACCTCGCCCTACGCGCCCGCCGAGGTTGACGCGATCCTCCGGTTCGTCAACGACGGCGGGGGCGTCGTCCTGATCGGCGAGCACACCAACGTCTTCGCGACCGGCAAGCACCTCAACGACGTCGCACGCCACCTCGGGTTCACGTTCCGCCACGACTGCTGCTTCGGCGTTGACCAGTTCTTCGAGGAGTCGTACCGCCCCCCGCTCGTCCCGCACCCGATCATCCAGCGGCTGACCCACCTCGATTTCGCCGTGTCGTGCTCCATCGCGCCGCGGGGCGCGGGCGGCCGCGCCGTCATCCGCGGGCAGGGACTCAAGAACGCCCGGGCTGAGTACCACGCGAGCAACTTCTACCCCCAGGCCGTCGATTACCCCGACATGCGGGCCGGGGCCTTCGTCCAGGCGTTCGCGACGAGCCGCGGCAAAGGCCGCGCCGTCGCGTTCGGAGACTCCACGATCTTCAGCAACTTCAGCATGTTCGAGCCGGGCAAGCCGCAGTTGCTCCTGGGAATGCTCGAGTGGGCCAACCGCACCGAGCCGGGCGGCCCCGTCTTGCCCGCCGCCTTCGTCGCCACCGGGCTCGCCCTGGCCGTGGCGGGCGCCGCCGTCGTCCTCGCGGCCGCCCCCCACCTCTGGACGCTCGCGCTGGCGATCGCCCTGGGCGCCCACGGCCTGACGGCCCTTGTCGTGCGCCGGGCTCACCTCGCCGCCGTGCCCGAGCCCGCGGCCGTCCGCCCCTACACGATGGTGACGATCGACCAGACCGTCTCCGGCGCCGTCCTCCCCAAGAGCGGCTTCATCGGCGCCAAGGACGACGGCTACGGCATCTACGAGCGCTGGGTCCTCCGGCTGGGGTACTTCAACCGCCGCGCCGTCGGCCCGGCCGTCACCGCGCTCGACCCGCCCACCCAGATGGTCGTGGAGTTCATCCCCAACAAGCACCCGGACGCCGCTCACGTCGAGCGCCTTCGCCAGTACGTAGAGGCGGGCGGGCGCCTGCTCGTCATCGACTCGGCCCGGAACACCGCCTCCACCGCCAACTCGCTGTTGTGGCCCTACAAGCTCGCGGTGCGCAAGCCCCCCGCCCCGCTTGCCGGGCCGCTCGCCGGCCCCGCGGGCTGGCCCCGCGTCCCCGCCGATCAGGCCTGCGAGGTGACCGGCCCCGCGGGGCTCATCCCCTTCGCGAAGCTGGGCGAAACGGTCGTCGGCGCGACGCTGCCCTACGGCAAGGGCTCGGTCTGTGTCGTCGGCTTCGGCACGCGGTTCGCCGACCCCGGCATGGGCGGCACGGGCGACGTCGAACCCGACGACGCCCTGAAGGACGTCTACGAGTGGCAGTATCGCCTCCTGCCGGCCCTCCTCGCTGGCGAGCCCCCCACGCTCTCACCGCCCACCACGCGCCCCGGCCCCGCAACGCGGGCCGCCGATCCCTGACCGGCGCGTGTTCCGTCGAACCCGCCTCGGTATGATGCCCACCGACGGGCGCGCGCGATCGGCACCGGTCCGCCGATTCCCCCGCCGCCCCATCGCCTTCAGCGGAAAGCCATGTCGAAGATCGCCGCCGGCCGGACTTTCGTCGTCACGCTGCTCGCGATCGCCGCCTCCGCCGGCGCCGCGGACGCCGCCAAATTTGTCGTCCACGAGTGGGGCGTCTCCATCCGGCAGGGGGGTGCCAACCCGGCGCTCGGCCCCGCCAACGAGCTCGTCACCGGCCTCCCACCCTTCGTCCTCCGCCACGACGGCGCCTACGTGCCCAAGCGCCAGGACCACGGGTGGGACAAGCCCGTCGTCTACTTCTACGGGCCCGACGGCCTGGAGGTGAAGGTCTCCGTCGGGACGCCGCAGGGCACCCCGCTCGCCTACTGGCCCCGGCCCGACGCCTTCATGGAGCAGTTCGGTCCCGTCGTCATGGACCGCAAGGCGATGATGGCCTACAGCCTCACCCGCGCGATCGGGATGCACTGGTCCGGCGTGCTGACGCGCGCGCCCGTCCGCCAGGTCGGCGCCGTTGACGCCCGGCACTGGTTCACCGCCGCCCGCGCCGTCCCCGCGATGTACTTCAACGGGGCCGAGCGCGCCGAGCGCTTCCTCTTCTACGAGGCGACCGCCACCCAGGATCCGCCCGTGTCGGCCGAGGTCACCGCCGACGTCCTCGTCCTCCGCAACGGCGAGCGCGACGCCGGCAGCGGCCCCGTCGTCGTCATCGTCAACGACGGGCGGACGCTCTGGGGACGCGCCGTCGCCGACGTCCCCGCCCGCGGCGAGATGCGGCTGGCAAAGGCCGACCTAGTGGCCAAGCCCTGGCCGCGCGAGGAGCTGCTTGCCGCCTGCCGTGCGCAATGGCGGGCCTTCGGCATGACCGAGCCTGAGTCCCGGGCGATCGTCGATACCTGGGAACGAGACCTCGTCGCGAGGGTGGGCTTCCTAGTGATCGCGCGAATGCCCGATCGCCTCTACGAACGCATGTTCCCCATGACCATCGCCCCCCGGCCCGACGAACTCGTGCGCGTGGGGCTGGTCTTCGACACCGTCCCCGGCGCCGACGCCCGCGCGGCCTGGCTCCCGGGGCTCAACGACTCCCTGCGTCAACTGGGCGCCGAACTCGGCGCCGAGGAGTACGCGCGGCGCCAGGCCGCCGCGTCCCGGTTCATGGAACTGGGCGACCTGGCCCGGCCGTTCCTCCGCGAGCTACAGAAGAGCCCCGACCCCGAGGTCGCCGCGACCGCGCGCGGGCTGATCGAGCGCATGGAAGCCAAGCCCCCGCCCCAAAACGAACCCACGCCGGTCCGATAATCGGGGGCGGGAGCCGGCCGACGGGCTTTTTGCCCGCCGTCCGGGCGAATCGTACGTCTTTGGGGTGGCTTGCGTTCCCTGTCACATGCCCGCCGCCTACCCCATTCAGGGCACTAGAGCGGCCGGCGGTCCGTGCCGATAACGTGATAGCGGAAGACGTTGGAACGGTTGGGTTGGCCCGGGGCAGGGCACTTTTTGGCCCGGGTCGAGGTTTGAAGAGGAGCGGGAATGTTCGCCTGCCTGTCCAAGACGATTCGGTCGGATGTGACGAACCTGGTCCTGAACTACGCGGCCGGGCGGTTTCCGAACTGGCTGAACGGGTCGAACGGCGAGGTCGGGTGGTACACGCCCTCCCACCGCGGCATCCAGAAGCTCGAGAACTACGCCCTCCCCAAGAACCTGAAGTACTACGTCGTCACGAACAAGATGGAGTTTCGCTACAACGCCTCCATGAAGGAGGTGCTCGTCGCCTGCGCCGACCTGCAGCGCGAGGGCAAGACCTGGATGACCCCCCAGCTCATCGACTGCTACGCCGAACTGCAACGGATGGGCTACGCTTACTCGGCCGAGGCCTGGAAGGACGGGCAGCTCGTCGGCGGGGTGTTCGGGATCCACGTCGGCTCATTCGTCAGCGTCGAGTCGATGTTCCATAAGGTCAACAACGCCAGCAAGTTCGCGTATGGCCAACTCCTGCTGCGGCTGTCCGAGCGCGGCTTCAAGGCAGTGGACGTCAACTTCGTCCAGCCGCACCTGGAGCGCTTCGGCGCCGAGTGGGTGCCGCAGTGGAAATTCGAGGAGATGCTCCGCGAGATGGTGGACCGCCCCCTGAGCCTGGCCGACGGCATGCCCGTGCCCGCACTCACCAGTAAACTGAAGTGGCGGCTGGGGATCAATCGCAAGGCGATCGCCGTCGCCCGCAAATTCCGGAAACTCCTCCGGCGCAGCACGCCACCGGTCGCGGCCCCCGCGCCAACGGCCGCGGCCAAACCCCCGCCCGCCCCCGCTGCGCCCGTTGTCGCCGCAACCGAGCCGGCGGCCCCTGCCAAGCCGCCGGCGGCCGCCGAGGAGTTCCGCGCGCCCAAACCCGCCCTCGCCGGCGCGGCCGCCCACGACTGACGGTCGTTCGCCCGGCAGCCCGCGCGCATCCCGCGTACAGTGTGCGAAGCTCAAATCCGGCGCCCGACGCGCGGCTGGCATTGCTTTCCCCCCTTGCCGGCCCCCGACGCCGCGGGTCGCACGACCCGCGCACGCCGATTCAACGACCGCCCGAACTTTAGAATCGGGGTGGCCTCGGGCCGCGGATGGTGGTAAACCTTTGCACCGGCGCGGTTGCGAGCCGACGAGGGTGCGCCCGTGATGTACGGCGGCGCGCAAGTGTCTCGCGTTTCCCGAGGCCGTCAATGTTCAGCCTGCTGTCCGAAGGAAATGAAGTGCGCGGGGGCACGCACGAAATGCTCTGGCATTTCGCGAACGCCCGCTTCGCCGACTGGCTCCACGATGAGACGCGCCTCGTCTGGTGCAAGTACAGCCACCGCGGCATCCAGCGCCTCGACGCGATCGAGTACCCGCGCAAAGAGAAGCGCTACATCTTCCACCCCCAGTTTAAGGTCACGGTTGACCAGGACTTCGATGCCGTCGTTGACGCGTGCATCCGCGTGCCCCGCATGCACCGCAACTGGATCACCGCCACGCTCGGCGAAGCCTATAAGGGGCTCCACCGCATGGGCTTCGCCCACAGCTTCGAGGCCCGCGTTGACGGCAAGCTCGTCGGCGGCTGCTTCGGCGTCCACATCGGCGGCTACGTCACGATCGAGTCCATGTTCCACGACTTCAGCAATGCCAGTAAGGCCGCTTACGGACAGGCCCTGCTGATCCTCAAGGAGCGCGGCTTCGAGTTCGTTGACGTCGGCAACGTCGCCGACCATCACGTGAACTACGGCGAGGAATGGCTGCCGCAGTGGAAGTTCGAGCAGTTGATGCGGGCCGCCATGGCGCGGCAGGTCAGCATGACCGACGACCGCCCCTGCCCCACCCTTCCCCTCCACATCCGTCTGGCCCTGCCCCTCTCGCGGGCGGTGCGCGGCGTGATGCGGCGGGTCGCGTGGCCCCTGCAAAAGCTGCGGGGCGCAAAGGGGGCAAAGCCCGCTTGCGATGCCCCGGCCGGCACGCCACCCCAGGATGGGGCGCTGACGGCCGGGCGGGCGGAGGCCAAGGGCGTGGGACATCGACAGTTGTCGGGCGAGGCGGGTTGAGGGTATCCTTTGCCCAGTGGCGGGCGGGCTCGTGCGTCCCCGGAGGCGTGCGGTGCCTCGTCCGGGCGGCGATTTGCCGTCACCGGTCCGTGCCATTTCGGGAGACCCTCCGACTGTGTCGGCGACGCTGGTAGACATCGCGAAAGAAACCCAGACCAGCGTCAGCACCGTCTCACGCGTGCTGGCCGGCGGGGCGGCCGCCGCGCGGATTTCCCAGGCGACGCGCGACCGCGTTTCCGAGGCCGCGGTACGCATGGGCTACCGGCCCAACCTCGTCGCCCGCAGCCTCCGCACCCGACGCTCGAACACGGTCGCCCTCCTCGTCTCCGACATCGCCAACCCCTGGTTCGGGCAGATCGCCTTCCTCGTCGAACAGTCCCTCCACCGCCACGGCTACTCCCTCATGCTCTGCAACTCCGGCGAGGACCCCGACCGCGAGGTCGAGTACCTGCGCCTCCTCCCGCAAAAGGGCATCGACGGCCTCATCGTCGTGCCGCTCGCCCGGAGCAAGAAGGTCCTCGAAGAGCTGCTCCCCCCCGACCTCCCCCTCGTCCTCCTCGACCGCCCGATCCCCGGCGTCGGCGCGAGCGTCTCCAGCGACCAGGCTCAGGCCACGACCCTTCTCTGCGATACCCTGGAGCGCGCCGGCGCCCGCGACATCGCCCTGGTCTGCGGTCCCGAACAGATCAGCACCCACCGCCGCCGCGCCGAACTGGTCAGCGCCCGGTTCAACGTCCTTGCCCGCCACGACGGCCCGGCCACCCGCGAGACGGGCACCCAGGCGTTCGTGAAGTTCCTCTCGCTCCAGCCCGACGCGATCGTCTGCACCAACAATTTCCTCGGCCAGGGCGTCATCGACGCGATCGGCGAGGTGGAGGCCCCGCCCATCATCGGCAGCTTCGACGAGATCGCGATGATGCACCTGCTCCCGATCCCCGTCGTCTGCGCCGTGCAGGACATCCCCCTGCTCGCCGAGGGGTGCGTCACCCAGCTCCTGCCCCAGCTCCGGGGGGAGAAGCGCGAGATCCAGCCCATCGTGCTGACCACGCGCGCCGTGACCAACCGCCGCTTCCAGGAGCGCGCGACCGGGTGGGGCGCACGGTCATAACCCCGCCCCCGCCGCGGAACCGTGGCCCCTCGCCGACGTCCAACGCGGTGGAGGTTTCGCCACCGTGAACACGACCGTCCCCCTCCCCCGGCACGCGCGAAACGCGATTTCCGTAAGCACGTTCCACCCCCAGAACGGCGGCCCGCACCCCGACCTCCAAACCGCGCAGCTCGAATGGGCCCGGACGATCGCCCCCGACACCTGCGAGGCGATCGGCGGCCTCCGCGCGACGATCGCCGCCAGCCCCGACGCCCCTGGCGGCGACATCCTGATCCGGTTCACCCTTGCCGCCGACCAGGCCCCGCGCGTCCGGAGCGGCCAGTTCGTCCGCTCGACCGCCCCCGTGTACGTCTGGGACGGCAAGTACTCCAACGGCTACCGTAACCACGCGTTCGAGGTGACGACGCCCGACGTGTCCCGCACCGCGCGGTGGCGGAACGTGGGCCGCGGGGTATATAGAGGCGTCAAAGGCGCCCATGATCCGCTCGCTCGGCATTCACGGCTACCGTTGCTTCGATCGCTTCGAGATGGGCGATCTGGGGCGCGTGAACCTGCTCGTCGGAACCAACAACAGCGGCAAGACGTCGGTCCTCGAAGCCCTGAGCTTCCTCCGGTGGGTGCAGGCGCCGCGCTTCCTGTGGGCCGGCATGCTCCGCCGCGGCGAAATGCTGCCGATCGAAACGGGCGATGCCGCGCCGGGACAGGAATTGGACGTCCGTCACCTGTTTCGCGGGCGGGAATTGGCCTTCGGGCGGCGGTTCGACGTCACGGTCAATGGCGCGCCCGGTTTCGCGTGCGGGATCGGCCGGGTTGCCGAGTCAGCCGACCCGGCGCAACCGCTTTTCCCGGCCGAACGCGCGTCGCAGGTCCGCGGCCCACTGGTGCTCGCCCTGGAGGGTGCGGGCGCTACGGACCGGCTCGGGATCCCGCTGACGGGGCGCGGCGGGCTTGCCGACGCCGTGCTCTTCTCGCGAGCCATGCTGTTGGACGGTGCGGCGCCGCCCGCGTCGCTCAACTTCCTGTCGCCCGAGTCCCTGCCATCGCAGGTCGTGAACTCACTCTGGGGTGCGATCGCGCTCACGCCGGAGGAGGCGTTCGTCGTGGACGCCATGCGCCTGCTCGACCCGGAGATCGAGCGCCTCGCCGTCCTCAACCCGATCGGCTACGGCGACGGGCGGACGCGCGCGGGTGTGCTGGTCAAGCGCCGCGGGAGCGACCAGCGCGTTCCCCTCGGCAGCATGGGTGACGGGATGTGGCGAATGCTCAGCCTCGCCATGGCGCTCGCGACCGCGCGCGGAGGCACGCTCCTCGTGGACGAAATCGACACGGGGCTCCATTACACCGTCATGGCCGACATGTGGCGCCTGTTGACCGAGACGGCGGAGCGGCTGGACGTGCAGGTCTTCGCCACCACCCACAGCTTCGACTGCGTCCACAGTCTGGCCTCCGTCTGCCGCGACGTCCCCGGAGCCGCCGGGCGCGTCAGCATTCAGCGGATCGAGCCCGAGCGGGGCACGGCCATCGCGTTCTCGGAACGCGAGATCGTCATCGCCGCGAGGCAGAACATTGAGGTGCGCTAACCGTGGCGGGTCGACGGCACACGAAGATGTTGCTCGTGGAAGGACTCGACGACCGCGCGGCGGTCGCGAACCTGCTCGACGCCGTCGTCCCCTGGGGTGACCGGCGGGAGGACTGGCCGGTGGACATCCGCCCGACGCTCGGCGTTGAGCTCCTGCTGGCGCCCGACTTTATCCGCACCCAGCTCAAGTCCGCCGAGGCGCGCCACCTCTGCGTCGTGCTCGACGCGGACGACGATCCAAGCAACCGATGGGCCCGAGTTCGGCGCGAAGCGCTCGATGCCTTTCCGGGGCTGCCCGACGAGCTCCCGGCCGACGGCCTGGTCGCCTCCACACTTGGCTCGCGTGGCAGGACCCCCCCGGCCAGACGCTCGGCCGGGCGATCACGACCCGAAGCCTCGATCCGCTGTCGCCGCACGCCCGCCCGTTCGCAAGCTGGTTTCGCAACCTCTTTGAACTGTGATTCTCGTCAAAAGGACCGCGCCCCGCCTGCCGATACTATGGGTGTCAGCGGCAGCGAGCTTTGGGGGGTGGTGTAACTGGTAGCATGGCGGACGCTGAATCCGTCGATCTGGGTTCGAATCCTAGCCCCCCAGTTTTTCCTAAGCCGCGCTGAGAACCGGCGGCTCCCGACAACGGGAGCCGCCGGCTTCGCTTTCTGCGCCCGCCGCTCACCCCTTCGTCGTGAACATCACCAGCACCGGCTCCAGCGGATACCCCTCCTCGCTCACGAAACCGGTGAACCGGCCGCCGTTGAGGCCGAAGCGGTACGCCCGTTTTACCTCCAGCCTGGCCGGGAGCGTCAGCACGCGCCGCGCCGCGTCGTAGGACGGCACGCCGCCCGCCACAGGGTACGTCGGCCCCGAGCCCAGCACCGACCAACTCCGGTCAACCATCGGCCGGTCGAACGTGATCACGATCTTCGTCAATCCCGGGTTCACCCCCGCCGCCCCGTTCGCCGGCTCGATCGACACGACCTTCGGAAACTTCGCCAGCAGCGCGTCGATGCGAACTTCGACCTTCCGATGCTCGGCCGCCCCGACCCTGCCCGAGAGCATAACCAACGCAACGTACGCCCACGCCGCCCATCGCATGATGACACCTCGCTTGTGGTCCTCCCAACTTGTCACCCGCCTCCGCGTCCGACAAAGCCGGGCGCCGGAATGGGCATTCCCGCACTTGCCGCCGCGCGCGGGCCGGCATAGAAGAGGACTCCTTATGTTCCTGTCGCACGACATCACCCGCGAGCCGCGCCATATGCTCTGGCACGTGGCCTCGGGTTTCCTCCCCGGGTTTACGGACGAGACGTACTCCCGCGTCGGGTGGGTCAAGAGCTCGCACCGGGGGGTCTGCCACCTCGACAAGTTCACGATCCCCAAGAAGGAGAAGACGGGCATCGTCAACCCCAAGTGGGAGTTCCGCTGGAACACGGCCTTCGAAGAGGTCGTGCGCGGGTGCGGTGACGAGGGACGATCGGGCATCCAGAAGTTCGCCCGGCGGAGCTGGATCACGCCGGAGCTGATCCGCGGCGTCGTCGGGCTGCGCCGCCTCGGCTACGCCTTCAGCTTCGAGACGTGGTACAAGGGCGAGCTGGCCGGCGGGCTGTGGGGGTTCCAGCTCGGCGGCTTCATCGCGTCGGCGTCGGCCTTCTTCCGAGTCCAGGACGCCGGCAAGGCCGCCTGGGCCAACATGCACCTGCGCCTCCGCGACCGCGGGTTCCGCTTCATCGACTGGGGCGGCGTGCCCAACTACGGCACGCGGTACGGCGTCGAGTGGGTGCCGCAGTGGCAGTTCGAACGCGACCTGGCGACGCTCATGCGGGTGCCGCGGGATGCGTCCGACGAGTTCCCCTGCAAGCCCGTGCCGCCGTGGGTGACGATGGCCGTCCCGCTCGTGCGCCGGGCGCGGGCGGCATCGGCCAAGCTCGCCCGCCGTGCGCGGCCGTAGGGGTCGCCGGAGTTCGGAGTTCGGGGAATCGTTGTCAGAGGCAGGGGTCGATGAACGCGCCGCCGCCGCCATTCCGACAGAGCATCTTCCGCCGGCTCGCGCGCCGGGTGCGACACTGGCTTCCCAGGTGGGAATCCTCGCTCGTGCTCGGGCGCCCCATCGTGGGCGACGAGCGCGTCACGGACCGGCCGGGCATCACGCGCGTGACGTGGGTCGAGCGTGAGTCCGACCCGGACGCGCCCGACCTCTACCGCTTCAGCCACGCCTGCCAGGGGATGGATGAGGCGTGGTGCCGGCTCGAGTTGTGGCGGGGCCTGGTGATAGTGCTGGCGTGGGCGGACGACCCGGCCGGCGGGGCGCAGCGCATCGTCGCCACCGCCTGGACCACGCCCGGCGAGCACTGGGTTGACGACGTCTACCACTACTTCGATCCCGGCCCGGTCGGGTGCCAGTTGCTCAACGCCTTCGTCCACCCCGACTTTCGCGGGAAGCGCATCCAACAGATGCTTGTCGAACGTCGCCTCGACTGGGCTTGGCGCCGGGGCAAGCGATGGGCTTACACCGTCATCCACACCTGGAACGCCCCGTCGCTGAAGAACAACGTGGCCGCCGGCTTCCGCCCCGTCGTGCGCGTGGACCTCGTGCGCGTCGGCCGCCTCAAGCTCACGTTCGTGCGCCGCGTGACCCACCGCATCCCGCCAGGCGGG
>Ga0105047_10016231_pt1 | contig 11682 bp, 11 predicted proteins | sample MAT04_FD_78384 | JGI IMG/M metagenome (GOLD analysis project Ga0105047, IMG submission 78384) | Freshwater microbial communities from Lake Fryxell liftoff mats and glacier meltwater in Antarctica - MAT-04 (megahit assembly) | ecosystem: Environmental > Aquatic > Freshwater > Ice > Liftoff... | reverse complement strand
GACCCCCCCCAAATCACTACCCCGCGCCCCTCACTCACCCGAGGCCTTTCCGCCCGCTGGGCGAGGTTATCGGTCCTCCCAAACCCCCAAAACCCCAACCAAAAATCGTACCGTTTGCCTCCTCCGCGGATGAATCGTAACTCTCCGCAGGAGTTTAGCCAGATTGCGAAAACTGAGTCTCTTACTGGTGGAAGGTGACGCCAGAGTCCGCCAAGCCATGGCCGACGTCCTGCGCGGAAAGTTCGGAGAGGGTTCGGTCGACACCGTCGCCACCCTCGCCGAAGCCACCCCCGGTCTACTCACAGGTCGCGACCTCGTCCTGACCGAATGGTCACTCCCCGACGCCACCGGCCCGGAAGTCCTCGAACAACTCCGGGCCCGCGGAGCAACCGCAATCATCGTCGTCACCGAAGCCAACTCCGGGGTCGTCGCCACCGAAGCCGTACTCTGCGGCGCAGCCGACTACGTCGTCCGAAACGGCGACTACCTTATGACACTCCCCCTCGTTATCGAAAAAAATCTCGCCTTCGACAAGCTCCGCCGCGAACGCGACGGACTCCACCGACAACTCCGCGAACAAAACGAAACCCTTGAAGTCCTACTCCAATCCCTCGAGGAAGCCGCCAGCACCGACGGCCTCACCGGACTCTACAACCGACGCCACTTCGCTCGCGTCATCGAACAAATGCACGCAACCTCCGTCCGAAGCGGCGAAGACCTCGCCTGCGTCATGCTCGACATGGACGGATTTAAACCCCTCAACGACACCCACGGCCACCAAGCCGGCGACAATGCACTCATCGCCGCCGCTCGCATCATGCGCATCAACCTCCGAAAAATGGACGCCGCAGCACGATACGGCGGCGACGAATTCGTCCTGCTCTTCGCCCGCACCGGCGCCGACGGCGCAGCCCTGGTCGCACGCCGGATCCAAGCCGCCTACGTCCAACACATGCGCGACGCCGGCTACACCGACCCCGGAATCGGCGTCAGCTTCGGCGTCGCCACCATCCACACCGACCGCGTCACCACCGCCGACCAGCTCGTCGCCGCCGCCGACGCCGCCCTCTACCGATCAAAAAGGCGCGGCCGCCCAGTCGCCACCTCACGCGTCGCGTAAGTGCGTAACTTTTTTCCCAGAGCGTTGCTATGACCCATCAGTCCTCGAACTTCATGCCACACTGTTCATGCGGCCCGGTGTAGGCCCGACTGTTCAGGCCCCAAGGTTTAGGCCCCAATGCTCAGAGTGACGATTCAGGCCCCAATGTTCAGGGCCTACGGTTCAGGGCCAACTGTTCAGGCTCCGCAGTTCAGGCCCCCACGATTTAAACCCCAAGATTCAGGCCCCACGATTTAGGCATCGTCGCGGACTTCGGTCGGCTTCTTCGAGCCGGTCTGAAACTTTCGGAGCGCCTCGGGGTCGAAAACCAGCTGGTTTCTCCCGGTGCGGAGTACATTTTGTTTACGAAGTTGGGTCAGCGCCAGCGACACGGTCTCACGCGCCACGCCAACGGCTTGGGCGAGCTGCTGGTGCGTGATCCGAAGGACCACGCCGCCGCCGTCGGCGACGTCCCGCCGCGACGCCGCAGCCGTATCGGAGAATCGCAGCAACGTCTTGATCAGTCTCGCGTTGCAGTCATCAAACACCATCCGTGCCGCGTCGTCATACGACGCACATTGCCGTGCCGCCAGTTCCCGCACCAGTGCCCGCGACCCTTCCGGCGACATGCAAACGTGCAACATCACCTGCCGCGCCGGAACCCGAGTCACCACCGACACCCCCACCGACGTTGCACGTACCTCGCACGTTTCCTTCCCCGCCAACGCCGCCACCCCGAACCACTGCCCCGGCCCGAGGATCTCCAGCAGTAGTGACGACCCGTCTTCGGCCAGTTGGTGCAATCTGATCTGCCCCCGGTGCACGTAATACACATCCGACGCTGGGTGATCCGGCTCGCAAAGCACGGCCCCGGAGGTGCAGTTTGTTGACCTGCCTCCCAAGATCGGGTCGCACAAGAGTGACTCCATCGAGGGAATTGAAGGCCCAGCAAGATTACTTCCGGAGTTCGATGAGACGTTTTGATTCATGAATACCACCCCAAACAACAGCTAAACGCCCGTGGAGACAACCGGACGACAGGAACCAAACTCCGTCACTGCAACCAAATCGCTGACCTAGGGAATTCGACTAGACGTCGACCTCGCATGCCCAACCGAGTGAATCTAGACTCAGTCTACTGGTTGAGATGAAAAATACCACCGTCTTCCTCAAACATCGCGCTAAGGGTCTGCTATTCGGCCGGCCTACTACGACCGCACCTGCATGGCAAGAATTCGCGCAATCGCCTCGCAGATCTCCTTTCGGTGCACCCCATTTAACGCCAGCGCCAACTGCGTCTCCATCAGTCCGTACGGAATCCCCGTGTCGTAGCGCTGCCCTTCCACCACCACCGCCCAGTACTTGTCCACCTGACTCCGGAGGTGCTCCTGGGCGGCGGTCAGTTGGATCTCACCCTTCTCGCGAAGGTCGTTCTTGATCAGATACTCCAACGAATCGAATATCCGCGGTGAGAACACGTGAATGCCGAAGTGTGCGAGGTAGTTGCCCGCCGGCAGTCCGGGCGTCACCAGCTTTTCCCGGGCGACTTCCACCGGCGGCTTCTCGATGATCAATTGCGCCCGGTAGATGCCTTTGCTCGCGTCGATCGGTTCGCCCTTGATCGTTCCGAACAAGTGCAACATTCGCTCGATCGTCGGCTGAACGCCTGTGACCGCGTCGGCCCGATAGGTTTCAAACACCTTGATGAGCTGCGCAGTGCACCGGTCCTTAAGGTCCGAAATGTACACGTGGTCGCCGAGCATCAGGACGAACGGGTCGTCGCCGACGAAGCTTTTGGCTTGGTAGACCGCATGGCCGAACCCCTCGGGCGACGACTGCGCCGCGAAGTGAATCCGCTCGCCGAACGCCCCGAGCTTCTCCGACTCGAGGATTGCCCAGTCCTTGCCCCGAAACGCTTTCACGTCCTTGTCGGACATGCGTTTGAAGTAGTCCCGGTAGAGTTTCTCCTCGCCGGGCTGGGTGATGATGCAGATCTCTTCGATCCCCGAGTCCAGGAGTTCCTCGCCGATGATCTGGATGACGGGTTTGGCCAGTCCGTCACGGTCGACGATGGGAAACAGTTCCTTTTGAACGGCGGAGGACGCGGGGTACTGGCGTGTGCCTCGGCCGGCTGCGGTAATAATGGCCTTGCGTACTTTGGGCATGGCTCGGAGTCTACGGCCAAGTGCGGCGGTATCGAAATGGCCACCCGCCCCCAGCCAAGCGGCTGCCACAAATATCACATGGCCGCCGGAGCCTTCCGCGCTCCCAAGCGTAACAACGCCGTGAGTTCTACCACCCTCGAACCCCGGTATGTGTCGCGGCCTTCGAGTTCCCCGTCCAGATAACCGGGGTGCACCATCATCTCCCACCTCCCGCCTCCCGGCAGCGCCTCGCGGTACGCGGACCAAGGGTCGGCCCGCCCCAACATCGACTTGCTGAGCACCCCGCAAAACCCGTCCGTCAGTTTCGCCCCCGCCGCCAGCAACATCGGCCTGGCCCTCACACCCAAGTGCCGAATCGCCCCCCGACGCACGCGATCCCCCGCCACGGCCCACGTCTCCGCCGGCTCGACCGTGCTCCGAACCACCGCCGGCAACTGCCCGCCCGCCACCAACTCCGCCACCACCTCCCGCACCACCGGCAGCTGATGGGCGTGATGGTGCGCGTCCACATGCCCCGGCGCACTCTCCAACAACCGCCGAAACCGCTCGACCTGCGCCAAAATCTCGTCCCGCACCCCCCCCCGGTCCACCCGGCCCAGCGAGCACAGTTGATACAACTCCCCCAGCCCCCGAAACGTCCCACCCCGCGCCACCAACCCCGTCGCCCGAGTCGCCACCAACGGCCGCCCAGCCGGCGAGGTCAACGTCAAATGCAAACCCAGCCGCAATCCGCCCACCCCCTCCAGCAGCGGCAAACTCCGCTCGAGTCGCGTCCCCGTGACTGTCATCACACTTGTCGCATCGATTGCTCCTGAGCGAAAACAGTCCACGATCCCGCGCGATGTCTCCACGCCGATCCCAAAGTCGTCGGCGGTCACCGTTAGGTTCGGGGCGAAAACACCCACGCGCTATTTATCCGCCGGCAGGGACATCGTCGAGGGCAACGTCGCCGTCGGCACGGAATAGTCCCCGTCCAACCGGCCGTACTGCGCACGAAGCCGCCGCCGCAGCGAAATCGTGTCGCCCAACATCGCCCAACCGCTCTTGACCATCCGCACCGTCGTCGGGTCAAGATACTTAAAATGAGCCGGCGTCTGCCGCACGTCCAACCCCATCGCGCCCGCGTGCGCCAAAAGCTCCGTGTCAAAGAAAAACCCGTCGCACTTGAGCATCGGCGACAACCTCGCCCACGCCGCAGCCGTCAGCCCCTTGTACCCCGCCTGCGTATCAAGAATGTTTATCGGCAACATCATCCTTAGCCAGCGGTTGTACGCGCGCGACATCAAATGCCGCTTGTAAATGTTCGAAAAGTCCCGCGGCGAAATCAGAAACGTCGAGTCCGGACTCGCCCGGTTCACCACCACCAAGTCCGCCCCACCCTTGAGCACCGCCAGCAACTTCTCCGCGTCGTCCGGCTCGTACGCGAGGTCGACGTCCGTAAAAATCATGTACGGCGTTTCACACTTGGAAAACGCCGTCCGCAGCGCAAACCCCTTCCCCCGATTCTGCTCATACGCCAACACCCGCATTCGCCTCGCCCCACCCGGAAGCTCCGCCAGCAGCCCCCGCAGCTTGACCACCGTGTCATCCCGACATCCGTCGCACACGAATAGCACGCAAAACGCCGGATGCTCGCGAAGGAACCGCGACACCCTCACGACCGTCTCGCCGATAAACGCGGAAGCGTTGTACGTCGGCAGAATCAGTGTGCATTGAGGCTGGATGTCCGCTGCGGGTGTCATGAACTAATCAAACCTAACGCAGGCGACACAGTCCGGTCAAAAACCCTCGAAAATCGGCCTCGGGGTTCTCCTTATCCCGCCCCTCAGCCTAACGCCGCCCCGGCCGCCGCCATGCGAGCAACGACATCAGCCCCAACCCCCCGTAAACACTGACCGGCGACGGAATCGGGAGCGGGTCCGACAGACTCAGGAACAGCAACTGCACCTGGCCGGTTGTGCTGTAAGTCTGATTCTCACCGGCTGTGAGTGAGGAGGCGGTCTCATAGATGAACTGATACGCGTGCCCTCCGACGAGGGGTCGAGTCTCGCCGAGCAACTTATCGCCGACAAGTTCACGCAGGCTGTCGTACTCAAACACCGTCGTGTTGGTGGTGAGGTCCATGAGCACGACGCGGAAGGTCATTTCGTAGCTGCCGGCTGCCGGGTCGTCGCTTGTTCCGTCTTCGGAAAGACGGAAATTCGGCACGTCAAAGATACCCGAAAGGGCGATCGAGCCGGACGAATTGGCGGTGAAGAACACGGCGCCGTTCGCTGACGCCGAGTTGAAGAGAAAGTACGGACTGTCTCCAACGCGCGGCGCCGGGTCTCGGTAGGGCGCGGCGAGCGTGTGGTCAAATGTCGTGCGGAAAAGCGACTCGGTGTAAACGTAGTTCGCCTCCGAGAAAACGGGCACGTTGTGCGGCCCGCCGGGAATCGGTGTGTAGGTCACCTCGGCCCGCGAGGACCCTATCACCGACGGGAACGCATCCATCGGCCCCGTACCATTCAGAACGACGGACTTCGGATTCCCCGCGTCTGCCCCGCCCGACGTGGACAAAACGCCGACGCTTAACGACGACGCTGCCGTGTTGATCGTAACCGTGCTCGACAACACCGGTGCGGAGAATACAAGCGGTACCAGCACCGACAGACTCGTGCCCCCCACAGCTATCAAACGCGACTTCCGCACCGCCGCACCCATCTTCCGCTCGCTTACGCCACGCCTAGAAGTTGTCACTACGAAACCTCCTGAAATTTTCCGAAGCACTCCAGTCCCAACGTCCTTGCAGAGACTCCCATCCGCCGTCTTCTTATCTGTTCGCAAGCCGTTCGTACAGGACTTTTTTCACCAATTGAAAAATTTCGGACCGCACCGTAATGCATCTCACGAACATCAACAGGGTTGACGCCCCGCCCCTCTCCCGGTTAGTCATATCCCATGGAGCACCGTCGGACCGGCCTTGATCACCCCCGTATTGTTTATGAAGCCATCACCTTCGACGACGTCCTGCTCCTGCCCGCCAGAAGCGACTTCGTCCCCTCCGACGCCGATACGCGCACCCGCGTCACCCGGAACATCGAGCTGAACATACCCCTGCTCTCGGCCCCGATGGACACCGTCACCGAGTCCGCCCTGGCCATCGCGCTGGCGCAGGAGGGGGGCATCGGAATCATTCACAAAAACATGTCCGCCGAACAGCAAGCCCGCGAGGTTGAAAAGGTCAAACGCTCAGAAAACGGCGTCATCGTCGACCCGATCACGCTCACCCCAGCCGCCACCATCGCCACCGCACGCCGCATCATGCGCGAGTACAACGTCTCGGGCATCCCCATCGTCGAAGCCGAGGGCAACGAAGACGGCGTACCTCACCGCGCCAAGTCCAACGGCCGCTCTCCCAAGCTCGTGGGGATCCTCACCCGCCGCGACCTTAAATATCAAGACGACGACAACCGCAAACTCGGCGAGGTGATGACCCGCACGTCCCTCGTCACCGCACCCGAAACCACCACCCTCGAGGAAGCCGAACGCATCCTCTACCAAGCCAAGATCGAAAAACTCCTCCTCACCGACAAAGACGGCAGGCTTGCAGGGCTGATCACGATGCGCGACCTCGACAAGCTCCACCAGTTCCCCCACTCCTGCAAGGACAAACGCGGCCGCCTCCGCGTCGGCGCCGCCACCGGCGTCAACGACTTCCACCGCATCGAAAAACTCATCGAAGCCGAGGTCGATCTCGTTATCGTCGACACCGCCCACGGACACTCGAAAAACGTCCTGGAAACCGTGGCCGAAATCAAAAAGCGATGGAAAATCGACGTCATCGCCGGCAACGTCGCCACCGCCGAAGGCGCAGCCGACCTCATCTCCGTCGGCGTCGACGGGATCAAAGTCGGAATCGGCCCGGGCAGCATCTGCACCACCCGCATCGTCTCGGGCGTCGGCGTGCCCCAGATCTCCGCGATCATGAACGCCGTGTCCGTCGCCATCGAGCACGGCGTACCCGTCATCGCCGACGGCGGAATCCGACACAGCGGCGACATCACCAAAGCCATCGCAGCCGGCGCCAGCTGCGCGATGATGGGCTCGCTCTTCGCCGGTTTGGACGAATCCCCCGGCGAACTCGTCATTCACCAGGGCCGCCGGTACAAAACCTACCGGGGCATGGGCTCGATGGGCGCGATGGTCCAAGGCTCGAAGGACCGCTACGGCCAAGCCGAGGTCAAAGCCAGCTCGAAACTCGTCCCCGAGGGGGTCGAAGGACGCGTTCCCTATCGCGGTCCGCTGGGCGATTTCGTCTACCAACTCGTGGGCGGGCTCCGCGCGGGCATGGGCTATTGCGGCACCCAGAACATCGAGGCCCTGCGGACGCAATCCAAATTCTGCAGAATCTCCGGCGCTTCGATGATCGAAAGTCACCCCCATGGGATTATGATCACTAAGGAGTCCCCCAACTACAGTGTGGACTACGCCGACGGCGGAAAGTTGAAAGGGTAACGGTCGTGAAATTCGCCCAAATTTGTGCAGCGCTTGTTCTGCTGGCCGTGGTCGCCGGATGCGGGTCGTCCACGGCAACCACCAAGCCGCTGACGATGCGCGAGCGCCAAGACGCGGCGATGAGGGACCCCATGGGCTACAAGCCCGACTTCTCGAAGGACCGCGTTTCCTCCGACGGATGGACTGAATTTGACAAAGACGGATTTAAAAAGGATCTCAATCGTGTATTTAATCCATAGCAGTGAAGGTGCGAATCGGAGTTCGGGCCGGGTGACGCGCTTGGCGGTGTGGGCGGCCGTCGGGCTGGCCGTGGCGTCTGGCTGCGCCCGGCGCGAAAAGTCCACCGTGTTTGACGCGGTCGCCCCGGACCCCGGGCTAAGTCCCACGGCCTCGGTCCGCAACTTCGAGCCCGCCTCTGCCGTGTACGAGAACACGGCCACCATCGCCTGGAGCACCCGCTCGCCGTTCGTCAACCGCGACACCGTGAAGGACCGCTCGCGACCGGTCGTCGAACCGTTCATCTTCCTCGGCAACCTCGTCGCGCTGCCTGTCTCGGTCGTCTGCGAGCCCCCCTTCAAAAACCAGCACGCCTGGCGCACCGGCGGCACGCCGCCGACCATGGTCGCCGTCCCTCCGATCGACCAAGTCGTCGTCGAAACCGAAGGCGCGATCATCCCAGCACTCAAACCACACATCCGCTCCGATCGCTCCGCCGCCGAAACCCGCAAGCCCGCCAAAGCCGAGCCCGAAGAGTGGGGCGAACTCGTTCCCATCCGCACCGCCAAGGGCATCGTCCTCGTCAAGCCCGAGGACGTCCCGCCGCCGATCGCAGCATCGCCCGGGGCGTCTCCACCGGCGTCTCCCGCGGTGTCTCCTCCGGGCTTGCCGGCGACGCCCGCGGTCGTCATCGAGACGGTACCTTCGTCGCCCCCGACCCCGCCAAAATAGTCCGCCGCACCGGCTGACCCCAGCCAGAAAACACACCACATGACCCGAGCCGAGATCTGCGTCTCCGCCGCCACCAAGCTCCTCGCCGCCAAAACCGCCGACATCGCCGCCACCATCGGTTTGGACGGTTTCGTCGATGAGATTTGCGCCGTCGTCGACACCCGCAGCGACTTCGAGACCTACGCCGAAGTCGACACCATCGCCACGTTGGGCAAGAAGATCCTCGCAGCCGCCGGGCAGAGCAGCAACTACGAGCTCGTCGTCAAACAGATGAAGCTCGGCGGCAACGGCCCGATCATGGCCAACGCCCTCGCCCTCGTCGGGACCAAGGTCACCTACATCGGCGCCACCGGCTACCCCACGCGGCACGCGGTGTTCGACGACTTCGCCAAGGTCGCCACGATCATCGGCGTCTCCGAACCCGGGCACACCGACGCGGTCGAGTTTAGCGACGGCAAGCTCATGCTCGGCAAGCTCACGCCCCTGGCCGACCTGTCGTGGGAGAGCGTCGTCGCCCGCGTGGGACTGCCCAAGCTCACCGCGCTGCTGCAAAGTTCGCGGCTTATCGCGATGAACAACTGGACGATGATTCCCAAGATGAGCCAAATGCTCGCCGGGCTCACCGAGCACGTCCTCCCCAAGCTCACCGGCCCGCGGAAGACCTTCTTCGTCGACCTCGCCGACCCCGAAAAACGCACCCGCGAAGACCTCGCCGCGATCCTCAAGTTGCTCACCGCGATGCAGAAGTTTGTCGACGTCACCCTCGGACTGAACCTCAAGGAATCCGTCCAAGCCGCCGAGGTGCTGCACGTACACCAAGCGGAAAACCCCGAGCCTCACATTGAAAAAACAGCGGCTGAGTTGCGGTCGCTTCTAAACATCGCCTGCGTCGTGATCCACCCAAGAAAAGGCGCCGCAGCCGCCGACAGCACCGGAACCTCCGCGAGCTTCCAAGGCCCTTTCGTCAGTCAACCCAAGATCTCCACCGGTGCCGGCGACCACTTCAACGCCGGCTTCGCCCTCGGCCGGGTGCTCGGCCTGCCACTGGTCGAGTGCCTGTGCACCGGCGTAGCCACAAGCGGGTTCTACGTCCGCGAAGCCCAAAGCCCCACCCAAGCAGACCTAGCCGCGTTCATGCGGGACCTCCCCCAGCCGCAGTAAATCGAATCAGTCCATCCGAACAAAAACCCCCGCAAGTTGCGGGGGTTTTTGCTTAAGTGGGCAGAGCCGGGATCGAACCGGCGACACATGGATTTTCAATCCATTGCTCTACCAGCTGAGCTATCTGCCCATGGGGGAGGTCGAGCGGGGAGGATGTTAGGCGGTGGGGGGATTTATTCAAGCACGGCGAATCAAATCGGCTAGTTAGGTTCAAATCGGCTGGTTGGGATGGCGGAATGAGCGGGGGCGGGGATTATTGGGGCGGTTCGATGCGTAGGACCTGGGTCCCGCCTTCGCGGACGACCTGAAGGACGATGGCGTCTTTGGGGCGGTCTCTGCGGAAGGTTTCGTAGGCGGTTTTGAAGCTGGCGAGGTCGGTGACGGGCTGGCTGTTCATTTGGGTGACGAGGTCTGCGCGGGCGAGGCGGGCGGTGGCGGCTTGGGAGTTGGGTTTGATGAAGTCGACGACGACGCCCTTGGTGTCGGGGGCGAGTTTTTTGCGGTAGAGGTCGATGAAGACGGTCTCGCGGACGGTGTATCCGAGGTCTTCGGCGAAGAAGCGTTTGGCGGTGTTGGGTTGGGGGGGGCGTTCGGTGAGGGTGAGCTTGATGGGTGCGGGAGCGTCGCCGCGCTTCTTCAGGACGGTGAAGGTGATGGTGTCGCCGACGTTTTTGCGGAGGAGTTTTCGGCCGAGGATTCCGCCGAGTTCCTCGGGCTGGTCGCCGCGTTCGAGGGGCTGTCCGTCGAGTTCGGTGATGATCATTCCCTTTTCGAGTCCGGCGACGGCGGCGGGCGAGCCGGGGACGACCTCGCCGATTTCAACGGCGGGCTTGCCGATGAGCCCGAAGACTTCGGAGACGTCCTTGGAGAGGCCGTTGAGGCCGAAGATTCCCGTGAAGGGGAGCTGCTGGGGCTTGCCTTCGACGGGGAGTGCGGCGAAGGCGGGGGCGAACTCGAAGGTGGGGACGAAGAAGCGGGTTTGGGGGCCGCCTTGTGCGAGGCGGGGGTCGAAAAGGAAGAAGGGCGACTCTCCCTGGGGGAAGACGAATCCGACGGCTTCGCCGGAGGCGTTGGCGACGATCCCGCCGACGTTTACCAGTGGACCGCCGACGAGGTATGCGGCGGTTTCACCGCGCAGGCGTGCGGCGACGCTGGAAATGTTGAGGAAGGTTTTGTAGCCGGAGTCCTTGGGGAGCATTCCGATGGAGAAGACCTGTTCGCCGACTTCGAGTGGTTTGTCTTCGAAGGTGACGGCCGGGAGTTTCCTGGGGGTTTTGAGTTTGACGAAGGCGAGCTGATGGCGTTCGTCTCTGCCGAGGAATGAGGCTTCCAGCTCTTCGTGATCCGTGTCCGAGCGTGGGATGACGATCTTGAAGTCCTTCATTTGTTCGTCGGGAATGGCGGGGGAGAAGGTGATCAGGGGGGTCATGACGAGGCCGTCTTCGCCGATGACGATGCCGAGGGCGGTTATTTCCTGGCGGCGGGCTTCGTTTTCCCAGACGTACTGGACGGTAACGAGGGAGGGGGAGAATTTTTCGTAGATGGATTTCGAGTTGGAGGGGCCTGGCTGGGCGGAGGCGCTTGGGGGGCCGACGAGGGGGGACGCGGCGGCGGCGAGGAGAATTGCGAGAAGTGCTGGACGACGGGAGAAGCGCATGGTGTGGGGTCCTGTGCGAAGTAAGGGGAAGAGATCGACCGGGCGGGAGTTTAACCAGCGGCGGGGGCGGGAGCGAGGGGCCGATCAGCGCGGGGCGGGGGTGGGAACCGGGGGAGCGGGGACGGGGGCGATGAGGTGGAGGCGTTTGCGGTCTG
>Ga0105047_10016230_pt1 | contig 11682 bp, 13 predicted proteins | sample MAT04_FD_78384 | JGI IMG/M metagenome (GOLD analysis project Ga0105047, IMG submission 78384) | Freshwater microbial communities from Lake Fryxell liftoff mats and glacier meltwater in Antarctica - MAT-04 (megahit assembly) | ecosystem: Environmental > Aquatic > Freshwater > Ice > Liftoff... | reverse complement strand
GTCGGTATCGACGGCGATGCTCGCTCCGCCGCCCACTTCTCATTGCATGAGGAGCCGGGCAGATGGGTCATCACGCAGCATCTCGTCGACCCTGACGGCGATGGCGATTGGCGCTTCGTGGCGACGGTGGACATTGCGGCTGCACTTGACGAGGGCGCTCCAGTGCTCGTGCTGCAGCAACTCGGCCCCTACGACACCGAGGGCGACGAAGTGAGCGAATCGGCGTCTGTGGAGTAGGGCGTGACGGGCGCGATCAAAGGTGCCACCAACGCCACCACGACGTTGAACGCGGCAGCGGTGAACAATGCGTCGCGCACGCCGACCACCGTCGCAATACCGCCCCAAGCGACCGCCCCGACGAAGGTTCCGAGCCAGACCATCAGCATCGCCAACGCACTTCCGCGTCCGCGAACCCAGCCTTCGAGCTTGAGCGTGTAGTTGGAGAACAACACGTTGAGCATTCCCATCGTGCCCGCTCCAGCGAACAGCAACGCCACCACTCCTACCCACAGCTGCTCGGCAGCAGCGAACAGCGCCGTGCCGCCCGACCACACCAATGCTGCGATCAGCACTGCCCGCTCGGGATGTTGCGCTGCCCGCAGCCGTGGCAGCAGCCACACTGCGCCTACCGAACCGAGCCCCAAGGCGGCGGACAGCAGACCGAATCCGCTTGCGGAGACGTCGAGCCGCTGACGGGCAACCAGTGGCATGACTGCCGCGAGGCCTGCGCCTGCCACTGTCATCGTTGCCAGCCGGATGATCGGATTGCGAAGTGCCGCTCGACTCCTGACATGTCGCACCCCCTGACGGATTGCTGCGTTGATCGCTTCAGGACGTGTGGGGCGAGCTGCACCCCCGCGATAAGCGTTCACGACAGCGATGACCCCCACGAACGACACTGCATTCAAGGCGAACACACCGCCCGGCCCAGCAAACGCGATGACGCCGCCAGCAAGCGCGGGCCCGATCGTCTGTGCTGCATTGCGCGAGATCCCATCGAGCCCGATTGCCTGCGGCAGCGTCCGAGCGTCCACGAGCTCGGGTGTGAGCGCCATGAATGCCGGCGCTGCGAATGTCAACGCCATCGACTCCAGGAAGGTGCCAGCCAGCAGCACCGTCGGGGTCATGGCCCCGGTGCCCTGCGCGACAGCCAGCGCTGCCGCCACCAGCAGCGCGGCAACCTGCGTGGCGATGATGAACTTGCGGCGATCGAGCAGGTCCGCGAATGCACCTGCGTGCAACGCCAGCAGGAACCCGGGAACCGCCCACGAGGCCTGGACCAAACTGACCAATGTGGGTGAGTCGGAGAGAGTCGCAATGGTCCAGTTGGCGGCGACCAGATGCATGAACGTGCCCACGTTGCTGACCAGCCCGGCGATCCACAACCACCGGTACACGCGCACACGCAGCGGCGACCACGGGCCGGCAGCGAGCTCAGTGTGCACTCGAGCGAGGGTACCGTCGCCTTCCGACGCCGACTACCACCCAACGTGTCGCCCTGGCCACCGACTCACATGGTGGTCACGGCCGCGACAGGTTCGTGGGTGGAGGGGGGATCAATTGACACCGGCACTGGCAATAGGTACGTTCTGCTGGTGAGCGCTCCGAGCCGACTGCAGCTGATCGACAACCTCCGCAGCGTGTTCGAATCGTTCGGCGCCGTCGTCGACGAACTGTCCGACGAGCAATGGGGTTCCCAGTCGCTGTGCCCCGCGTGGCTGATGCGGGACGTGGTCGTCCATACCACCGCAATCGAACAGGCGCTGCTGGGGTGGCGACCGGGGGACGACAACCCGTTCGCGCGCATGGCCACGATTCAGCCTGAGCTGCAGACGCTCTCGCGAGCCGAGATGATGCGGCGCTACCACGAAGTCACCACAGCGCGAGTGGCCGAGCTGACGATGATGACCGACGACGAGTTCGCACAACCGTCACTCACCCCGGTCGGGCCCGGCACGTATGGCCGATTCATGGCAATCCGTTGTTTCGACGTCTGGGTGCACGAGCGCGACATTCGTGTTCCGCTGGGTATCCACGGCGACGACAGTGGTCCGCCGGCCGAACTCGCCCTCGACGAGGTTCACGCCTCGCTGGGTTACATCGTCGGCAAGAAAATCGGGCTGGCCGACGGGCGGGGCATCGCCATCGAGCTCACCGGCCCGGTCGCCCGCCGACTGTTGGCCAAGGTGGACGGCCGGGCCGCGCGAGTCGACGAGCTCGCGTCACCCGATGTCGCACTGACCATGGATTCGTTGACGTTCATGCTGTTGGCCTGCGGCCGCATCGACCCGGATGAGCCGCTGTCCGATGGCCGTATCTCCATCGCCGGTGACGTTCCATTGGGAACGCACGCAGCCCACAACCTGTCCTTCACGATGTGACGCGTTGGTCACGTCCAGCTGACCGGCAGCGCGGCATAACCCTGGATGACCGAGCCCGGCGGGTTGAGCACCGCTGTACCCGCGAGGCTGAGTGTGGCGAACTGCGACGACATCTCGGCCAACGATTCGGTCAGCTCCAGCCGAGCAAGGTTGGCCCCGAGGCAATGGTGAATGCCGCCGCCGAATGTCAGCAGATGCCAGCCAGCGGGTACTTCGCGGGTGATGTCGAAGACGTCGGCATGCGGCAGCACGGTGCCGTCGTGATTGGCAGACATCGACATCAGAACCACGATCGTTCCTGCGGGCACCAGATACCCGCCGATCTCGATGTCCTCGACGGCGAACCGCGGTAACGCTTCCGTTGCCGGCTCCCACCGAATCGCTTCCTCCACGGCGGCAGGCACCAGGTCCGGCCGTTGGCGCAGCAAGGCCCACTGGTCGGGCTGTTCGGCGAACGTGTGAATCATGTTGCTCAGCTGATTTCGGGTGGTGTCGGTGCCGGCAACCAACATCATCGCCACGACCGAGAGCAGCTCGGATGGAGAGAGCCGGTCGCCCTCTTCTTCCGCCAGGATGAGGTTCGACAGCAAGTCGTCCCGGGGTGCCACACGCCGTTGGGCGATGAGTCCGGTGAGATGGTCGTCCATCTCCCCCTGCGCCTGTTCGATCTCCTCGATGAACTGGCCTGCATCGAGCCGCAGGGACAGCAGGATCGACGATGCCCACCGACTCATGTCCGCAAGACGGTCGGCCTCGATGCCGACCAGCGCACAGATCACCGGGATCGGGAATGGATCACACAGCGCCGACACTGCGTCACACCGACCCTCCGCGTGCACTGCATGCACCAGGCCCGCGATCGTCGCACGAGTGAACGGGCGCAGTGCCTCCACGGCGCGCGGCGTCAATGCTCTGGACACCAGGCGACGCAGACGGTGGTGGTCCTCCCCCTCCATGAACAGCAGGATCTGGGCCTGCCGATTCCACAGTCTGCTGCCTTCGGGGATGCCCGACAGGCGCGCGAGATCCATTCCTGGGCCGCGGAGGCGCTTGTCGCGCAGTAGCTCCGAGACATCGCTGTGATGAATTGCGATCGGACCGAACATCCCTTTCGCCAACGTTGCAGTACGGCGCGCTTCGGCAAACAGTGCCCGAGCACCGGCAGCGTCCGTGGCGTTTCCGGGCAACATCTCTGGCAGCGTCGCCTCGGCGTATGTGCTCATCGGATCATGCTCGCGCGCCGCTACCGTTTCGCCCATCATGCCGTGGCGTCGATCCTCCACCGACTCGACACCAGATGAGTCCGCCATCGAGGCAATCGTCACGGCCAACGTCCGCATTGCAGTTCGTTTCGGCGCCGAGCTTCGTCAACGGCTGTTCGCACACGTCGACGAACTGGTGCGCACGAAGCGTTGGGAGGCCGTGGCCGGCAGCGAACTCACCGACGAGGTTCTGGTGACATTGGCGGCCAACGCCGCCATACCCCTTCTGTCGTTCGATCTCTGGCCGTACCGGCAGGTGAAGTCCATCATCGTTCGCCCTACCGCCTCCATCTCCGGCGGCGTGCGCGCCGGACCCGTGGCGGGCACCTACACCGACCAGCCGATTGGCATCATCGGCGAAGCGAGTCCGCACAGCGGGCCGGTCTCGCTCTCGTGGGACGCAGCATTGGCCGACAGCAGGCGCCCTGCGTACGGCAGCAATGTGGTGATCCACGAGTTCGCCCACAAGATCGACATGAACGACGGCTACGCCGATGGCGTTCCGCCGCTGCGAGGTGCCGCGCTCATTCACTGGCAGCGCGTCCTCGACGACGAGTTCCACCGGACCGAAGGCCGCGACTCGGACGAGGTCCTGCGACCGTACGCGTGGGCCAGCCCGGCCGAGTTCTTCGCCGTGGCCACGGAGGCGTTCTTCTGTGTGCCGAACCAATTGGCCGCTGCGAAGCCCACCCTCTACGACGCGCTCAGCGATCTGTATCAGCAGTCTCCGGCAGTCGACTGGTTGCCGCTCGACTCCGCGTCATGATGACCACTCACCGTCCAGCGCCACGCTCTCGACACTCTGCGGCGGCCGTTGCCGCGCTCTTCCTGGTGAATGGCGCCATTTTCTCCAACTGGCTTCCTCGCCTCCCCGAGATTCGAGATCACCTCGGCGTTGGCAACGCAGGGCTCGGCGCAACGCTGTTAGGAGGCGGATTGGGCGGCATCATCGGGTCGCTGTTCGTGGGACGCGCAATGGACAGGACGGGCAGCAAGCGCCTGTTGACCCATGCCGCAAGCATGTTGGCCATCCTGATGCCGTTGATCGCCGTCGTGCCTGTCGCCCCCTTGCTGCTGATGCTTCTGGCGGTGCTCGGCACGCTGGATGCATGGAACGACGTTGCCATGAATGCGCAGGGTGTGACCGTTCAGCAGCAGCTCGGCCGGCCAATCATGAATCGGCTCCATGCCATGTGGAGCCTGGGTTTCACCGGTGGAGCAATCGTCGGGTCGCTCGCTTCCGCCGCCCGCATCGACATTCGGGTACACCTCACCATCGTTGGTTTCGCACTGCTCTGCACGGTGCTCGTCGTACGCCGTTGGCTCGTGCCGGTAGACCCTCCTGCATCCGAACCGCTTCCTGTGCCCGCAGTGACCAACGGTGCGTCAGCGGCCCGCAAGCCTCGGGTCAGCGCGTCCACCGCAATGGCCTTTGCGGCGATGGCCGCTGTCGCGCTGGAGTTACTGCCCAACGACTGGGCTTCGCTGCTGATGCGAGATGTCTTCGACGCCGGCCGCTTCAGCGGTGTTGGCACCGTCGCGTGCGCGGGGGCGATGCTCGTCGGTCGGCTGGGAGGCGACCACGTGCTCGAAAGGGTTGGTGAACAGCGCCTGCTGTTCGGCGCGCTGTGGGTCGCCGCCACGGGCACCATCATCACTGTCACGGCGCCGGTCGGAGCCATCGCCGTCGTCGGCCTCGTGGTATGGGGGCTCGGGCTCTCCGTGGTCTTCCCGCAGCTCTATGCAACGGCAGCTCGGCTGCCAGGAACGACGGCCGGCGCAGGCTTGGGCTCGATGCTGCTCGGCCAACGCTCGGGTGCAATGCTCACCGCCGTCTGCACCGGGGCGCTGGCTCAGTGGCATGACCTGCGATTTGCGTTCGCCGTCGTCGCAACGGTCGCCTTCGCTGTACTGGCCGTCACCTTGCGCAAGGCAGCGGCCGAGGCGCGGCCGCGGGCCACTGTCTGAATGCTGCCGTCAGATGCCTGCCGAACACGCTCGCTGGTGCACGGCAGATCGAGGTGCCGCACGCCCAAGTGACTGAGGGCATCGATGACGGCGTTCTGCACGGCGGGGGTGGCACCGATCGTGCTGGCCTCGCCGATCCCCTTCGCGCCGAACCTCGACGACCTCGGCACCGTGACGGCCGCCGACGGCTCCACGCAGGTGACCTTCTATGGCCACCCTCTGTACAGCTTCGCCGGTGATGCCGCGCCAGGAGACGCCAACGGCCAGGGCCTCGGTGGGGTCTGGTATGTCGTCGACGCCGAAGGCAACGCCGTCAAGTAACGACAAGCAACCCACCGCAGGGGTGGAGTGGCTCAGTTCGTGGACGCAGCCGAGTACGGCAGCCAGCTGCCGGCCTCGAAGTCGTACAGCTTGCATGCCTTGGCATCGCGGACGTACTCGCGCATGGAAAGTTTGCCGGTACGTACGGTGTCTGGATAATTGGCGGCAATGGCTGCGGCGGCCGCGGGCAGTTGGTGGAACGGAATTCGGGCATCGACGTGGTGCGGCACGTGCACGAAGATGTTGTGGAACCACAGCCGATTGACCACGGTCGGCACCCGCAAGATGGTGGTGCTCTCCATCTGACCCTTGAACTGCGACCACTCCTTACGCGGCCACCAACGGATGTCGGGAGCCACGTGGTGTACGTACACCGTCCAGCCGATGATCTGCACGAAGAGCAGGAACGGCACCACCAGCATCTTGAACGGCACCCACAAGGCACCGACCACGCCAGCCGTCAGCGCGCCGTACGTGGCAGCGCCACCGAATGCGAGCGCCAACACGACGCTGAGCACGATCTTGTCGCGCACTATGGCGTCGTGACGCTTGCCCGGCGCATTGAAGCGCCACATCTTCTGCCACCATACGGTGCGCAGGAAGTAGGCGCCGGACCCGAGGCGGGACCACTCGAAACGGTGACGGAGGCGAGCGAACCTGCCCATCGCCGCGTATTCCTCGACGGTGGCCGGGTGCCACACGAAGTCGAAGCCCTGCCGAGTGGTGTAGCCGTGATGAATCCGGTTGTGACCGAGGTCCCACGCAGCCTCCACGTGGAAGCTGGGGATCATGCACATCTGTGCAACCAGGCGGTTTGCCTTGCGCGAATTCAGCAGGGCCATGTGCGAGGCGTCGTGACCCAGCACGAACAGACCCGAGACGGCGAGACCGGCCAGTGCCCACAAGATGATCAGCGCCCACCACGTATTGGTGAGCGCGAGGCCGGCCATGGGGAGTGCGTACAGCACCAGCGCTTGGGCGAGGGCGAGCGCTGCACGCCCCGCCGAGCGCTCGTAGCACTCTTCGGGAATGATGTCGCGCACGTCGTTCAGCGAATGGGTGCGGGGGGCAAGAACCACGGTGTCGGAGGTTGTCACGGACATCACCCTACTCTCCCTACTGACCGGTAGGTAGGCACGAGCGCACAATTTCGATCGGACAGGAATTCTGCAGCCAAGTACTCTCCGAGGCGTTCATTCGTTCGCAGCTAGCGCGTGCGAGACACCCTCTACTGGCGAGTTTCTGCACCGAGGGTTTAGACGCGCGTCCTCGTGGGTACAACCGAACATGCCCAACATCGGACGTTCACTTCGCCGAGCCATGCGCCCCCTCTGGATCGCTGGCCTCGGTGCCGCAGCATGGTCCAACCGCACCAAAGTGCAGCAGGCACTTGGCCTCAAACCGCCTACGACGGCGGGTGACGGATCAGTCACGGTTCGCACGACCGTAGCCACCTGGACCAAGCCGCTTCGCGGCCGCCACCGCAGCACCACTGTCCACGCACCCTCGAGCGCCCTCCCGGCCGACATGGCGGCGACCTTCGTCGAACCAACCGTCACCGTGCCACCGGTGCTCACCGACTCTTCGAGCATGTCGAAGGAGGTGTAACTCATGAGCTTCATTCTTTGGATCATCGCGGTCGTCCTGGTCGTCGCTGGGATCATCGCTCTCACTCGCAAGCAGATGACGCAGGGCATCCTGCTGATCATCGTCGGCCTTCTGGTCGGGCCCGGCGGAGTCAGCCTCTTCACCTGATCCTGCACTGATCAACCTCTCCTCGGGCCAAGGCCCCATGAGAGGATGGGGTATGGCCACACCAGTCGACCCCCTCGAGATCCCCGACGCGGCGTTGCTCTCAGCCGCCGCGTCGGGAGAGTTCGATCGTGTCGCCAGCGCCCTCGCCGCCGGCGCAAGGGTCGAGGCGCGCGATGCGCACGGTCGCTCCGCACTCCTCCTGGCAGTCATCGGCGATCATCTGCAGGTGGCCGGGCTGCTCGTGGAACGCGGTGCAGACCCGAACGCTGCCGATCACCAGCTGGACACGCCGTGGTTGACGACGGGCGTCACAGGCAGCGTCGAGATGCTGCAGATCCTGTTGCCGGCTGGTCCGGACATGACGATCAAGAATCGCTACGGAGGGATCGCGATCATTCCGGCGAGCGAGCGCGGCCACATCGAATACGTACGACGAGTTGCCGCCACCGGTATCGACGTCGATCACGTCAATGATCTCGGCTGGACTGCACTGTTGGAGGCGGTGATCCTGGGCGACGGTTCAGCCGTGTACCAGGAGATCGCTCGGATCTTGTTGGAGGCAGGCGCTGCTCGCAACTTGGCCGATCGCGAAGGCGTGACCGCCCTGCAACACGCGCAACGGTTCGGCTACGCGGACCTCGCTGCCGTGCTGTCCTAGCGTCGTAGTCTGTGACGGTGTCAACGCCGTCCACCCCGTCCGTACGGCGCTCTGCGACCATCGTCGGCGGCGGGCCGAGCGGCCTGATGGCGGCCGAGGTGCTCTCCGCCCAAGGCTTTCAAGTGGACCTGTACGAGCACATGCCGTCGGTCGGCCGAAAGCTGCTGCTGGCCGGCCGCAGCGGACTCAACCTCACCAATAGTGACTCGGTCGAGGAAATGGTGGCGCGCTTCGTCACTGCGCCGCTCGTCGCCGATGCCGTCCGCCGGTACCCACCAGCAGCGCTGCGTGAATGGGCTGCAGGCCTTGGGGAAGCGACATATGTCGGTTCCAGTGGCCGGGTCTTCCCCGCCGCGTTTCGGGCGACTCCGCTGTTGCGGGCATGGGTTGCGCGCCTCATCGGGTTGGGCGTCAGCATCCACGTGCGGCATCGCTGGGTGGGTTGGGGCACCGGTTCCGGCGGCGAGTTGGACCCGCGCGCTCATTGCTTTCAGACATCGGCCGGTCGGGTGGTCGATACTCGCAGCGATGTCACCGTGTTCGCGCTGGGCGGCGCCAGTTGGCCCAGGGTCGGGTCCGATGGAGCTTGGGTCCCGAACTTCATCGCGGCTGGCCTCGATGTCCGTGTGTTGCGACCGTCCAACTGTGCACTACACGTCGGCTGGTCGCACGTGTTCGCTGAACGGTACGCAGGAGTGCCGCTGAAGAACACAGCTGTCTCGGTCGGCGAGACGACCGCACGCGGCGACATCACGATCACGGCGGACGGGATCGAATCGGGCCCGATCTACATGGTCTCCTCCGAGGTTCGCGACGACATCGACCGCACCGGAACCTGCAGCCTCACCGTGGACCTGCACCCTGACCTCGCTGTCGACGCGGTGGCGGACCGCCTTTCCAGGGGACGGCCGAAGGACTCGGTCAGCACCCTCCTCCGCCGGTCGCTGGGCCTCTCCCCGGTCGCTATCGCCTTGCTCCGGGAGGCCACCGGAAACGCGCTTCCGAACGACCCCCGACAGCTCGCGCATCTGATCAAGTCGGTTCCGCTCGAGGTCGAGTCCGTCGCCTCACTCGCGCGGGCAATCTCGACAGCGGGCGGCTTGTCATTCGACGAACTGGACGAGCAGTTCATGGTTCGCAGCCTGCCAGGCACGTTCGTCGCCGGCGAGATGCTCGACTGGGAAGCGCCCACCGGTGGCTACCTGCTCCAGGCATCGTTCAGTACCGCGGTAGCCGCCGCACTCGGCGCGGTTGCGTGGTCGGCAAGCTAGCGAACGGCGACCAGCGGGTCGTCTGCGATGCGACTCTCCACTCCGGTCGGCCCCACAGGCCTTCCACCTCGAATGGTCACGCGGCGCATGCGTCGTTCGACAACGCCGTAGTCGTCGACTGCGTAGTGCATCGTCGAGCGGTTGTCCCAGATGACGATGTCGCCCACGGCCCAGTGGTGGCGCATCAGGAACTCGGGTTGGGTTGCATGCTCGTACAGCAGCCGCAACAACCCGTCGCTCTCGATCCGCGACATCCCCACGATGTGCGTGGTGAACCCAGGGTTGACGAAGAGGTTCTTGCGGCCCGTCGACGGATGCACGCGCACCACCGGGTGGATGACGGGTGGCACCCTGCTCGCGTCGTCGAACAACTGCTGCACATCGGCGCGATCGAGCGCGGAGTCGAATGGCTCACCCCAGTACGCAAGCGGCGAAATGCGATGCACGGCCTCGAGACCCTCGATCGCACCTTGCAGCGCCGGAGCAAGTCGTTCGTAGGCGGTTCTGGTGTCCGCCCACATCGTGTCGCCGCCGTGAGGCGGCACTGCATCGGCGACCAGCACGGAGGCTGCGGGCGGCGTCGGCATGAACGTCACGTCGGTGTGCCATCTGGCGTTGCGACCACCCAGGGCGCCGTCGACCACCAACATTTCCGGATGGTCCGGGTGCCCCGGTACGACCGGGTGGGCCGGAGTCGGCTCCCCGAGTGCACGGGCAAGTTCCACCTGCTGCAGGTGGGTCGGGTTCTGCCTGCGGAGGACAAGTACCAGGTGGGTAGTGAGCAGATCATGGAGCCACCCGCCATCGATACCGTCAGCCAAGCGGCCACCGGACAGTTCTGCGCCGAACGCTCCAGTGAGGGGCGACACCATCCATTGATCCGAGCTCATCGAGAACCTCCCTTCGAGAGATGATACGAGTACGCAGACCTTCCTCTCGCGCAGGCTGGACGCGCTCAGGTAGGTTGCTCGGCGCCATGACCCGGATGACTCGAATCCTTCGCCTCCTGGGGTCGTGGGTCGGGGTCAGCATCGGCGTGCCGCTGCTCATCCGCGCCGAGCTCGGCGTGGCGCCCTTCGACGTGCTGAACACCGGCGTGGCCCACGCCACCGGCTGGTCGCTGGGTGCGGTCTTCGTGGTCGACGCCAGCATCTTCTATCTCGTCGGCTGGTTGCTGGGCGCGAGACTCGGCTGGGCGAGCATCGGCGGCACACTCATCATCGGCCCGATGGTCAACGTCTTTCTCGGTCTCATCCCGGTGCAGCGCGCGATGGTTCCGCGGCTCGGCTTCTTCGTCGTCGGCCTTCTGATCATCGCTGTTGCCATCTGCATCGTCATCACGACCGAACTGGGCGCAGGCCCTTCGGAGGTGTTCATGCTCGGCCTCGTCGTGCGCGGCATGGGCATCGTGCCTGCCCGCTGGATCAGCGACGGATTTCCGCTGATCATCGGCACGCTCATCGGCGGCGCACTCGGCCCAGGAACGCTCGTGTTCGCACTGACCATGGGTCCGATGGTCAAGTATGGCTTGGGTCGTCTGCACTACCAGCCAGACCGCGGTGGAACCCTCCCCGCTCGCCCGTAGTCACCTTGTCGAGCGGAAAACGGCACCAGCCGACGCCCCGAATCATCGGTGCGCCGGCTGGCATTGTTCGCGTGTATCAGTTACTCGACAGCGAGTTGTGCGAGCAACAGGTCCTTTGCCGCTTCGAAATCCTCGAAGGAAATCGATTCGTCGTCGAAACTCTGGTGCAGCGCAGCGAGATCGGAGAGCACATCGTCCTGCGGACGCTTCGGAGCCAAAGCCGCCTCTGCTTCCTCAGGTGACGGCCCAGCAGACGCTTCGGCCTGCTTGCGATCCTTCTTGATCGCCGCCTTTTCCTGCTTGGCGCGCTCGCGGTCGCGCTTGGCACGACCGTTGCTGCTCAGAGCGGACGGACGTTCTGTGCTTCTTCACCCTTGCGACCGGGGGCAACGTCGAACTCGACGCTCTGACCCTCGACGAGGGACTTGTAGCCCTCGCCCTGGATCTGGGAGAAGTGCACGAACACGTCTTCGCCCTGCTC
>Ga0105047_10016229_pt1 | contig 11682 bp, 9 predicted proteins | sample MAT04_FD_78384 | JGI IMG/M metagenome (GOLD analysis project Ga0105047, IMG submission 78384) | Freshwater microbial communities from Lake Fryxell liftoff mats and glacier meltwater in Antarctica - MAT-04 (megahit assembly) | ecosystem: Environmental > Aquatic > Freshwater > Ice > Liftoff... | reverse complement strand
CTGCTGCGTGGCGTCTGGCGCGAGGTTCTGGGTGCCGAACCGGAGGCTGTTCCCGCCTATACGCAGGATTGGTCCGAGCCTTCGGGGCGCGAAGAGTTGCTGGCGGCGGCGGTGCGGTGGCTGCGGGCAAAACCGCTGGCCCACGCCGCCGCCGGAGATGTGCTGCTGTTTCGGATGCGGTCCGGGTCGGTGGCCAAACATCTGGGCATTGCGGCCGAAATCGGGCCCCATGCCAGTTTCATTCATGCCTATTCCGGGCACGGGGTGGTAGAAACCGCCCTGTCCGCCCCATGGGCCCGTCGCGTTGTGGCGCGGTTCACCTTTCCGACAGGAGCCTGACAGATGGCCACGATACTGCTTTCGGCGGCGGGTGCTGCACTGGGTGCGGGCTTTGGCGGCACGGTTCTGGGCCTGTCGGGGGCGGTGATCGGCCGCGCGGTGGGCGCGACGCTGGGGCGGGTGATCGACCAGCGCCTGCTGGGGGCTGGGTCAGAGCCGGTTGAAACCGGCAGGGTCGAGCGGTTCCGGCTGATGGGGGCCAGCGAGGGTGCGGCGATTGGCCGAGTCTGGGGCCGCATGCGGGTGCCGGGGCAGGTGATCTGGGCGACGCGGTTTCAGGAGAACACCGAGACAAGCGGCGGCGGCAAGGGTGCCCCACGCCCGCGGTCGACCGCGTTCAGCTATTCGGTGTCGCTGGCCATTGCGCTGTGCGAGGGCGAGATCACGAGCGTCGGCCGGGTTTGGGCAGACGGGGTCGAGATCGGGCCCGATAGCCTGGACCTGCGGATTTATCCGGGCTCTGAGACCCAGCTGCCCGACCCGAAGATCGAGGCGGTCGAGGGGGCGGGTCAGGCGCCCGCTTATCGCGGAATCGCCTATGTGGTGATCGAGAACCTTGATCTGTCGGCCTATGGCAACCGCGTTCCGCAGTTTTCGTTCGAGGTGTTGCGGCGGGCGCAGGGGGCGGCGGCAGAGGGCATTCTCGATCTGCCGGGATCGGTGCAGGCGGTGTGCCTTATTCCTGGCACGGGGGAATATGCGCTGGCGACGACTCCGGTGCACTACAGCGACGGGCCGGGGCAGAACCGGTCGGCCAATGTCAACTCTGTGTCGGGCCGGACCGATTTTGCGACCTCGCTTGGACAGTTGCGTGACGAGTTGCCGGACTGCGGATCGGTGTCGTTGGTTGTCAGCTGGTTTGGCAATGACCTGCGCTGCGCCGCGTGTGAGGTGCGGCCGAAGGTGGAGCAGGTAGAACGTGACGGTGTGGGCATGCCGTGGCGGGCCGGAGGGCTGACCCGCGCTGCAGCGCAAGTGGTGCCGCAGGTAAACGGCCGGTCGGTATACGGCGGCACGCCTGCCGACGCGTCGATCATCGAGGCCATTCAGGCGATCCGGGCGGGCGGGCAGGAGGTGATGTTCTATCCCTTCGTGCTGATGGATCAGTTGGCGGGCAATGTGCTGCCCGATCCGTGGAGCGGGGTGGTTGGCCAGCCTGTATTGCCGTGGCGGGGGCGGATCACGCTGTCGGCCGCGCCGGGGCAGACCGGCACGCCGGACCGGACGGGGGCGGCAGGCGCCGAGGTAGCTGCCTTCTTTGGCACGGCGCAGGGATCGGATTTTGCAATCTCGGGGGGGCAGATCAGCTACACGGGCCCCGCCGAATGGCGATACCGGCGGTTCATCCTGCACTACGCGCATCTTTGCGCGCTGGCCGGTGGGGTGGACGCGTTCTGCATCGGATCGGAGATGCGCGGTCTGACGCAGGTGCGCGGGGCGGCGGATGTATTTCCGACAGTGGTCGCGTTGCGCCAGCTGGCGGCGGATGTCAGGGCCATTCTGGGGGCTGGCACCAAGATCAGCTATGCCGCCGACTGGTCGGAATATTTCGGCTATCACACCGGATCGGATGTGTATTTCCACCTTGACCCGCTGTGGGCCGACGCCAACATCGATTTCATCGGAATCGACAATTACATGCCGTTGGCCGACTGGCGCGATGGCGATGCCCATGCCGATGCTGCCTGGGGGTCGATCTACAACGTCGATTACCTGAAGGCCAATATTGCCGGCGGAGAGGGGTTCGACTGGTATTACGCCTCGCCCGAGGGCGAAGCCGCCCAAGCGCGCATTCCGATTTCCGATGGCGCGCATGATGAGGCGTGGGTCTATCGGTCCAAGGATTTGCGGTCCTGGTGGTCGTCGAGCCACCATGACCGGCCGGGCGGCGTCCGGGCTGCGGTGCCGACGGCGTGGATTCCGCAATCCAAGCCGATCCGCTTTACCGAGTATGGCTGTGCGGCGATCGACAAGGGGGCAAACCAGCCGAACCGGTTTCTGGATGTGAAATCTTCGGAATCCGGGCTGCCGCGCGCATCGAACGGGCGGCGCGACGACCTGATGCAGATGCAGTATTTGCGGGCGATGCGCGAGTTCTGGCAGGATGGCGCCAATAATCCGCTGTCAGCGCTTGGAAGCGGATCGATGGTCGATCTGGCACGATGCCATGTCTGGGCCTGGGACGCGCGCCCCTATCCGGCCTTTCCCGGCAATGCCGCGTTGTGGTCCGATGGCGAGAATTACCTGCGTGGCCACTGGCTGAACGGTCGCACGGCGGGGCAGCCGCTGGCGCGCGTTCTGGCGGAAATCTGCGAGGCGGGGCAGGTGTTGGGTGTGGATACGGCGCGGGCGTTCGGGCTGGTTCGGGGCTATGCGATTGGCGACATCGCCTCGGCCCGCGCGACGTTGCAGCCGTTGACGCTGGCTTACGGGCTGGAGGTGGTCGAGCGGGACGGGGTGCTGGCATTCCGCAATCGGGATGGTCGACAGGCGGTGGTTCTGGACCCCGAAAAGTTGGCGTTGAGCGCGGACCTTGACGGTGCTTTGGAAACCAGCCGTGCGGCAGAGGCCGAGATGATCGGGCGGGTCCGGTTGGCCTTTGTCGAGGCGGATGGCGACTATGCCGTTCGCACCGCCGAAGCGATCTTTCCCGATGACAGCGCGGTGGTGGTTTCGGACAGCGAGATGCCGCTGCTGCTGACGCTGTCAGAAGCGCGCGGCATGGTGGAGCGGTGGTTGGCCGAGGCCCGCGTGGCGCGGGATACGGCGCGGTTTGCCTTGCCGAAGTCGGCGCTGCCGCTGGGTGCGGGTGATGTGGTCGACCTTGGGCCGCATCGTTACCGGATCGACCGGGCAGAGCAGTCTGACCTGCAGCTCTTCGAGGCGATCCGCATCGAGCCCGGCACCTACGACCCCGGTGAGGAGACTGTCGAGACGCCGGTGCATGCTGCGGTGGCGGGGCCGGTGCCGGTGTTCCCGATCTTTCTTGACCTGCCGCTTATGACCGGAGACGAGGTTCCGCACGCGCCGCATGTGGCCGTCACGGCGACGCCGTGGCCGGGGCAGGTGGCCGTCTGGAGCGCCCCGAGCGACGAGGGTTACGCGGTCAACCTGCTGGTCGATCAGCGCGCTGTGGTCGGGGTCACCGAAACCGGGCTGACGGCGGCCGGAGCGGGGCTGTGGGACCGGGGGCCTGCGCTGCGGGTGCGGGTGCTGTCGGGCGATCTGGCGTCGGCCAGCCCTGTTGCCGTGCTGAATGGCGCGAATGTCATGGTGATCGGCGATGGCACGCCGGGCACCTGGGAGGTGTTGCAGTTCGCCGAGGCGACGCTGGTCGCGCCCCAGACCTATGACATCCGGATGCGGCTGCGGGGGCAGGCGGGGACGGATGGGGTGATGCCGCCGGTCTGGCCGGTGGGCAGCTATGTGGTGTTGATTAACAGCGCTGTCGGTCAGATCGACCTGCCGGTATCGGCACGCGGCCTGAGCCGGTTCTATCGCACCGGTCCGGCCAGCCTCGGCTATGACCATGCCAACATCGACGTGCAGGAGCGGGCCTTTGACGGGATCGGATTGCGTCCCTATTCCGTCGCACATCTGGCGGTGCGCGGACAATTGGGCAGCGCGATGCCAGTCACATGGACCCGCCGCAGCCGGATCGACGCCGACAACTGGCAGTCGGCCGAGGTGCCTCTGGGCGAGGATAGCGAGCTTTATCGCGTCCGGATCAGCCAGGGGGCGACCGTGCTTCGGGAAGTCGATGTCGTGGGTCCGGGATGGAACTATACCCCGGCGCTGCAAACTGCCGACGGTGTATCGGGGGCGTTCCGCATCGGGGTTGCGCAGGTTTCCAGCCGGTTCGGCCCCGGGCCGTTCCGGGTCATCGACATCGCCTGAGGGGTTCCTGCCGGATCGACCGCTTGGATTGCGCGTTGAACGGTCCATATGCTATCGTCGGGGATCATCAGAGGTGCGCCATGGCCGAGTCCAAACTGAGAGTGTCAACCGTCGATCCGGTTTGGCAGCGGGTCTGTGACGAGGCGTATGAGGCCGTGCGCGCAGAGCCGTTGCTGGGCGGGCTGATCCATTCCAGCCTTTTGCATCATGCCAGCATGGAGCGGGCGCTGGCCTACCGGTTCTCGCTCAAGCTGGCGAGCGGCGAGATGAGCGAGCAGATCCTGCGGGAAATCGCGGATGAGGCCTATGCAGAAGAACCCTCGCTGGGCCAGGCCGCGCGGGCCGATCTGATGGCGGTCTACGACCGCGATCCGGCGTGCCATCGGTTCATCCAGCCCTTGTTGTTCTTCAAGGGGTATCAGGCCGTGCAGGCCTATCGCATCGGACATTGGCTGTGGCAGAACGGCCGCCGCGACATGGCCTATTTCGTGCAGATGCGGGTGTCCGAATTCTTTGGTGTCGACATCCACCCGGCGGCGCGGGTTGGACGCGGCATCATGATCGACCATGCCCATTCCATCGTCATCGGCGAGACGGCGGTCGTGGGTGACAACGTGTCGATGCTGCATTCGGTGACGCTTGGCGGCACCGGCAAGGAAGATGGCGACCGGCATCCCAAGATAGAGGATGGCGTGATGATCGGTGCGGGGGCCAAGGTGCTGGGCAACATCACCGTTGGCCACTGCTCGCGCATTGCCGCGGGGTCGGTGGTTCTGCATGACGTGCCGCACAACACGACAGTTGCCGGGGTTCCGGCGCGGGTCGTGGGCGAAGCAGGGTGCTCGCAGCCGTCGGTCACCATGGACCAGCTGATTTCCGGCCAGATATGACCGAACGGCCAGAGGGGTTTTCCCTCTGGCCGTTTTTTCATCTCCGGGCGGAGAAGATCAGGCCAGCATCGCCAGCGGATTTTCCAGATTGTCGATGATGGCCTTGAGGAATTCGGCCCCCAACGCCCCGTCGATCACCCGGTGATCCACCGACAGCGTCATCGACATCACCGTCGCCACGCCGATCGTCCCATCCTTCTGCACCACCGGCTTTTTCACCCCTGCGCCCACGGCCAGAATTGATCCATGCGGCGGGTTGATCACGGCGTCGAAATTGTCGATCCCCATCATCCCCAGGTTCGAGATCGCAAAGCTGCCGCCCTGGTATTCGTGCGGTGCCAGCTTGCGGGTCTTTGCCCGCCCGGCCAAGTCCTTCATTTCCGCAGACAACGTGGTGATCGACTTGGAATGCGCGTCGCGCAGAACCGGCGTGAACAGACCGCCCTCGATGGCCACCGCGACCGCCACATCCGACGGCTTCAGCCGCAGCATCCGGTCGCCCGCCCACACGGCATTGGCATTCGGCACGGCCTGCAGCGCATTGGCGCAGGCCTTGATGATGAAGTCGTTGATCGACAGCTTTACCCCGCGCGCCGCAAGTTGACCGTTCAGCGTTTCGCGGAACACCATCAGCGCATCAAGCTGCACGTCGCGGCGCAGATAGAAATGCGGGATGGTCTGCTTGGCCTCGGTCAGCCGCGCGGCGATGGTGCGGCGCATGCCGTCAAGCGGCACTTCGACAAACTCGCGGTCGGCATACATCTTGAGCACGGTTTCGGTCGACGGACCGGACGGCATTCCCGTGGCGGGTTTTGCCGCCGGGGCAGGGGCGACAGCGGGAGCGTCCGCAGCCTTGGGCGCCGGCGGAGCGGCAACCGCCCCCTCGACATCGGCCTTGACGATCCTGCCGTGGGGGCCTGATCCGGCCACCTTGGTCAGGTCCAGCCCCTTGTCCGCCGCGATGCGCCGCGCCAGGGGCGAGGCGAACACCCGAGCGCCTTCGGATCTTGGTGCCGCCGCAGGGGCGGCAGGGGCCGGTTCGGTCGCCGCGGCCGAAGCAACTGCGGCCGGGTCCGCAGCAGGCGGGGCCGGGTCCGGAGCAGGCGGGGCCGCCTTGGCCGCAACCGGCGCAGGAACTGCATCCGCCGCTTCGCCGTCCTCGACCAGCACCGCGATCGGGGTGTTGACCTTGACCCCCGCCGTGCCCTCGGCCACCAGCAGGCGTCCGACAACCCCTTCGTCGACCGCCTCGAACTCCATCGTCGCCTTGTCGGTCTCGATCTCGGCCAGGATCTGGCCGGACTTCACCGTGTCGCCCTCTTTCACCAGCCATTTCGCCAGCGTGCCCTCCTCCATCGTCGGAGACAGCGCGGGCATCAGGATTTCAATCGCCATGGCTCACCTCACCGGTAGCATACGGATTTGACGGCATCGACGACCTCGGCGGTCGTGATCAGCGCCAGCTTTTCAAGGTTCGCGGCATAGGGCATCGGCACATCCTTGCCCGTGCAGCAAAGCACCGGAGCGTCCAGATAATCGAACGCCTTCTGCATGATGACCGAACTGATGTGGTTGCCGATGGCCCCGACCGGAAAGCCCTCTTCGACCGTCACACAGCGGTTGGTCTTCATCACCGAGGCCAGCACGGTGTCATAGTCGATGGGCCGCAGCGTGCGCAGGTCAATGACTTCGGCCGAAATCCCGTCCTTGGCCAGCAGATCGGCCGCTTCAAGCGCATAGGTCATGCCGATGCCGAACGACACAATCGTCACGTCGGTGCCGTCGCGCCAGACCCGGGCCTTGCCGAACGGCACGGTGAAATCGTCAAGCACCGGCACCTCGAAACTGCGGCCGTAAAGGATCTCGTTTTCCAGAAACACCACCGGGTTGCCATCGCGGATCGCGGTTTTCAGCAGTCCCTTGGCGTCTGATGCCGAATACGGCATGCAGACCTTCAGCCCCGGTATGGCCGCATACCAGGCCGCAAAGTCCTGACTGTGCTGCGCGCCGACCCGCGCCGCAGCGCCGTTGGTGCCACGAAACACGATGGGGCAGCCCAACTGCCCGCCCGACATGTAGTTGGTCTTGGCAGCGGAATTGAGGATGTGGTCAATCGCCTGCATCGCAAAGTTCCAGGTCATGAACTCCAAGATCGGCCGCAACCCGCCCCAGGCCGCCCCCACGGCGATGCCGGTAAAGCCCATTTCGGTGATCGGGGTGTCGACCACGCGCTTGGGTCCGAATTCGTCGAGCAGGCCTTGCGAAATCTTGTAGGCCCCCTGATATTCGCCCACTTCCTCGCCCATCAGCATCACTGTCGGCGTGGCGCGCATTTCCTCGGCCATCGCTTCACGCAGGGCCTCGCGCACGGTCATCGTCTTCATGGGCGTGCCCTCGGGCCAGTCGGGCGAGGCCTTGGACTTGACCGCCTCGACCGCGGCCGGGGCGATCGGCGCCGCCGCGACCTTGGCCGGAACCTCGGTCTTTTCGACGGCGGCGGGCGGCGCATCCGCGGGGCCGGCATCGGCCGATTCGCCCGCCTCGACCATCACCGCGATGGGGGTGTTGACCTTGACCCCCGCCGTGCCCTCGGCCACCAGCAGCACGCCTATGATGCCCTCATCGGTCGCCTCGAACTCCATCGTCGCCTTGTCGGTCTCGATCTCGGCCAGAATCTGGCCCGACTTCACCACATCGCCGACCTTCACCAGCCACTTGGCCAGCGTGCCTTCTTCCATCGTGGGCGACAGCGCCGGCATCAATACTTGCGTAGCCATGGTCATTCCCCTCAGGCGTAGATGTCGGTGTAAAGCTCGGATACATCGGGCTCCGGGCTGTCCTTGGCGAATTCGGCGCTTTCGTTGACCACCGCCTTGATCTCGCGGTCGATGGCCTTCAGATCGTCGTCCGACGCAAGACCTGCGTTCAGCAGCAGATCGCGCACATGCTCGATCGCGTCCTTTTCGTCCTTCATCTTCTGCACTTCCTCGCGGGTGCGGTATTTCGCCGGGTCCGACATCGAGTGGCCGCGATAGCGGTAGGTCATCATCTCCAGAATATAGGGACCGTTCCCGGCCCGGCAGTGCGCCACGGCCTTGGCGCCGGCCGCCGCCACCGCCAGCACATCCATGCCGTCCACCTGTTCGCCCGGTATGCCATACGCCAGCCCGCGCCCGAACAGAGTTTCCGACGTGGTCGACCGCGCCTGCGAGGTGCCCATGGCGTAGTGGTTGTTTTCGATGACGAAAATCACCGGAAGCGCCCAAAGCTCGGCCATGTTGTAGGTCTCGTAGACCTGGCCCTGGTTCGCCGCGCCATCGCCGAAATAGGTGAAGGTCACGTTGTCATTGCCAAGATACTTGTCGGCAAAGGCCAGCCCCGCGCCCAGAGGCACCTGCGCGCCCACAATCCCGTGCCCGCCGTAGAAGTGCTTCTCGCGGCTGAACATGTGCATCGAGCCGCCCTTGCCGCGCGAATAACCGCCGGCCCGGCCGGTCAACTCGGCCATCACGCCCTTGGGGTCCATCCCGCAGGCCAGCATGTGTCCGTGATCGCGGTATGAGGTGATCCGCTTGTCACCCTCCCTGGTGCAGGACTCCAGCCCGACGACCACCGCCTCCTGCCCGATATACAGATGGCAGAACCCGCCGATCAGCCCCATGCCATACAACTGCCCGGCCTTTTCCTCGAACCGGCGAATCAGAAGCATCTCGCGGTAAAACTTCATCAATTCGTCTTTCGAGACGTTCGACGTCTCGGCCGACATCTCGGCGGCTTTCCTGATGGCCAAGCTGGCATCCTCCACATTCGCGCAACGGCGGTCATGACTTTTTGTCGATGAACAATGGTTCACCCTTAAACTATCTGCAGTTTATCGACAAAATAAGGCCCGCACAAAGGCTTTCTCCGCCGTGGCGCAGAAACGCGCGCTCAACCGGCGCGTGATCAGCGGTCATCCGCCGTCCCGCGCGGTCGTCACCTGTGCCAGAATGTGGGCTGCCCCATCGCCACGCCGACACGGTCAGCGAATGACGATCTCATCGGCGCGCACATAGCCCAGAACATCGCGCGCTTGCTGGTCCAGCAGGTCAAGGTCCAGATAGCTGTCAGACAGACGGTGCGTCAAAGTCTGCATCCGCGCCAGTTCGGTCACCAGCAACGCCTTCTCGGTGGCCAGCGCCTGCGCCTCGGCCGAAATCTGCGCCCGACGAAATACTCCATAATCCCCCTGCACAGCGGCAAAGGTAAAATAAGCGCCCAGCACCAAAGCCAACACCATATAGACGATGCCACCCAGTGCCGGGCGCTTGTGGGAGGATTTCATCAGTCTGCCTCTGCTCAGCAGCCCCTCTTGCCGGAGGCCTCTGCCCGAATCATGCCACAACGGAATCCCTAAGGGAATCCCTTAACTTACCTGATCTCGAATTGAACCTGCGTGTTGAAGTCTCCGACACTGGCCTTGCACGTCTCCGACACTGGCATCTCCGCGCCGCATATCCAGATCAGCGTCGCGCTGAACAGGCCGGACATGTGGCCGCAAGTCTCGTCGCCGTGACGTGCGGCAGACAGGATCGTCACCACCGCGCCCCGACCTTCCGACGTCAGCCGCGCGCCATCCCGGTCCTGCCCCGCGATCACCGCGACCATCGCCTCAACCGCCACGCTGTCCGCCGCCGGCTTTCCGTCAAAGCCGGCCTCGATCCAGATCCGATCCTCCATGACCTCCGGCTCCCCGGGCGGATAGCCCATGATCCGCAGCTAGACCGGCCCCAGATCGTCACTGGCCGAGGCCAAGGCATCGAACGCCTCGAAGGAAACGTCTTCGGTCTGCCAGGCCATCACCTGCGTGTGATCACCTGCGTGTCGATCTTGGCCCCGACGTTGCCCATCACCGGCGGATGGCTGTCGGGCAGATCCTGCGCCGCCACAGGCCCCGCCAGCAGCAGCAGCGCCAGCGCGGTGCGGATCATGCCTTGCCCTTGTAGATGTCGACCAGCTTGCCCAGCATGTCCAACGCATCGGCGCGGGGCCGCTGGAAAGAGTTGCGCCCGATGATCGACCCGTGCCCGCCGCCATCGCGAATTGCGCGCGCATCATCATAGACCGCGTCTGCCCCCTTGGCCGCCCCGCCCGAGAATACCACGATCCGCCGCCCGGCGAACGATGCCTGCATGCAGTGCCGCACCCGCGCCGCCTGCGTCGAGATGTCGATCTTTTGCGTCTCATAGACCTTCTTCGCCTCGGCCAGCATCAGATGGTCGGTCGACAGCTTGACCTTGATGATATGCGCGCCCAGCAAGGCCGCGATCTGCGCCGCATAGGCCGCGACGTCAATCGCCGTCTCGCCGTCCTTGCTCACCGCCTCACCCCGCGGATACGACCAGATGACGGTCGCAACCCCCTTGGCCGCCGCTTCCTTCCGCATCTCGCGGATTTCCTCATACATGTCCAATTGACAGTCCGACCCCGGATAGATGGTAAACCCGATCGCCGCACAGCCAAGCCGCAGCGCATCGCCGACCGATGCGGTGACCGCCTGGTTCTTTCCCGCCGTGTCCGACATCAGCGAGTTGGCCGAGTTCACCTTCAGAATCGTCGGGATCTGCCCGGCAAAGGTGTCCGCCCCCGCCTCCAGCATCCCCAGCGGCGAGGCAAAGGCATTCAGCCCCGCGTCAATGGCCAGCTGATAATGATAATGCGGATCATAGCCCGCCGGGTTGACGGCATAATTGCGCGCCGGCCCATGCTCGAACCCCTGATCGACCGGCAGAATGATCATCTTGCCGGTGCCGCCCAGCCGGCCCTCCATCAGCAGCCGGCACAGATTGGCCTTCACGCCGGGGGTTTCGCCTTCGTAGTTGGCAAGAATCTTCTGGACGGTCCTGGTCGCGCGCATCGGCAAGTCTCCGGATGAAAGGTCGCGCCGAAACTAGGCCGAACCCGTCCCTCCATGCAAACCTGTTCTCGCTAACACAGCGCGAAAAACACCGCGCGAAGACGATCTCCAGGTATTCGCTCTGAGACAAATATCCTCAGGGGGAGGGGCGGCACGCCCCGGGGGCGGAACGCCCCCCGCGCGCATCAGCGCTCGGAGCGGGCAAAGCGGCTTCGCTCCTCCGCCGGATCACCCCCTCAGCGCCGCGACCCCCGGCAGGTCCTTGCCTTCCATCCATTCCAGAAACGCACCTCCGGCCGTCGAGATGAAGGTAAACGCCGCCGCCGCCCCGGCCTGGTTCAGCGCCGATACGGTGTCGCCGCCGCCCGCCACCGAAATCAGCCTGCCCGCCACCGTCAGCTGCGCCGCCGCCCGCGCTGCCGCATTGGTGCCCGCATCGAACGGCGCGATCTCGAACGCCCCCAACGGTCCGTTCCAGATCAGCGTCCGGCAGGCGGCGAACACCGCCTCGAGTGCCGCCACCGTCGCCGGACCCGCATCCAGAATCATCGCATCCGCCGGGCAGTCGGCAACCGGCAGCACCTCCGATGCCGCCCCCGCCTTGAAGTCGCGGGCCACCACGATGTCGATCGGCAGATGGATCACGCAGCCCGCCGCCTT